>JGI26341J46601_10000646_pt1 | contig 10830 bp, 11 predicted proteins | sample BogFormECP12_OM3_FD_46601 | JGI IMG/M metagenome (IMG submission 46601) | reverse complement strand
GAAAATTGCCAAGGGTTTGTTGGGCCTAGTGCGTAGGGCGTGAGGTGAGAAGTAAGAGGTGAGAGGTGAGAGGTGAGAAGGCATGCAAGAAGACCTCAAGGATCCGAGAAGCCGAAACAATCGGCCGGGCCGGGAGGCGTATTGGCGCTTAGCGCAAAGTCTGGAGCCTTCGCTTACGATGCAGGGTGCCGTAAGCGAAAGCTCCGGCTTTCGGAAGAGAAGAGGAGACTCACGGTTTACCCTGCGAACTCATAATGAATGGTCCGGCAAGATTGACCGCTTGGGCTAACCCTTTTTCGGTGCGCAGTTTGACGAGCCAGTTGCGTTGCACCTCGGCTAAGGCCCCAGGAGCGTTCCCGCTCTTGTGTGCAGCATCGTAAAAGTCGCTCATGATCTGCACGGTAACCTCATCGCTGATCGGCCAGAGCGTCATTAAGAGATTTTGTGCGCCGGCTTGAATAAAGCCTCGACGCAAACCCATGACTCCTTCTCCGGCTCGCGCTTCCCCTGAGCCGGTATCACAGGCCGAAAGCGTCACTAACCACGTTCCTTGCAAATCGAGGGTACTCACATCTTCAGCGGTCAGAATCCCGTCATTTTCTACCGATGGCACCTCTCCTCGTTGCCAAGCCTCAATCGTGGTTTGCGCCCCAGCCAAGGCTAACCCGCTGCGGTGCATCGGGTTCTTGAAAAACTTCGATCTGGTAACGTTTTCGTTCAACAACGCGTCGGTTTGGGCGGCACTCGGGTCCTCCTTAGCGAAAAATCCGTGGGTGGCCAGATGCAGAATGTAGGGTGATACAATTTTACACCCAACTCGCCGCCGGCCAGTCGAAGGCGGCCTCCCTGCAAAGCGCTGAGATCGCATTAATGAAAAATCCAAAATTCAGTCAGCCTTTTTATTGGGCGCCCTTTGTGTTGATGGGCGACTGGCGGTAATCGGCAGTCGCCGTATTCAGAGGCTAAATGACACATCCACCCCAGGCTTTTACTCTTCCTCACCCTCTCAGGTGACGCGTCGCCTCATCTTTTACTTGGTTAGTTGCTAAAACTCCGGAGCGGCATGGTATAAGGCCGGACGTGAACCCAGTTTAATCTCCACAATTTTACCGGTCTTTTGGGCTTCGACACAGGCATCAGCGGTGACGGCGGCAGCATAACCGTCCCAGGACGACGGGCCACTGATCTTGCCAGACGTCACCGAATGGATCCATTCCTGCAACTCGACGTCGTAGGATGCTATGAATCGTTTCTTCCAGTCGGTGAGAATTTCAATGCTCAGCTTAGCCTCGCTCCGCAGCAGGACGTTGGACGGTTCGGGAAGACGAGCCACACCCGTTTCACCCACGAGTTCGCACTGGATGTCATAGCCATAGGCGGCATTGACGAACACTTCGACGTCAATCCGAATTCCGGTAGCGGTTTCAAGCAAAACGATCTGGGGGTCGCGCAGGTGTTTGGAAGCCTTGCTGGTCTTCTTGGGATAAAGAACCTGGGCAGAAACATATTCGTCGTCCAGCAACCAGCGCATGGTGTCAATTTCATGGATGACGGTGTCGGTGATGGCCATGTCAGTGGTGTAATCGTCACCGACGACCGGATTGCGATGGGCGCAATGGGCGATCAGCGGGGCGCCAATAACCCCCTTGGTGACGACCTCCTTCAAAAGACGATAGCCGGCATCGTAGCGACGCATGAAACCGACCTGAACTAGGCGCTTGCCGCAGGCGACTTCGGCATCAAGGATGCGCTTGCAGGCGGCCGCGGTGGTCGCCAGTGGCTTTTCACAAAACACCGGCTTGCCGGCGGCGATCGCCGCTAGAACGAATTCTTCATGGGTCGAACCGATGGAGGTGACGATGACGGCATCCACATCCTCTGCTGCGATGACGTTCTGACCGGTGCTCTCGGCCCGGCCATCAAGGTCCTTTGCAATCCTCTGGGCTCGTGCCAAATCGATATCAGTCGCTGCCACCACACGTGCCCCGGACAACGCCTGGGTGATACGCCGGATATGATCCTGCCCAATGTTTCCAGTTCCGATAACTCCGACATTGATAGACATATTTGGAAAGCTGATTTCGTGTTTCGAATTTTTGAAACGAGTTTGAAAGGAGTTCTTCTAACACCGGAACACGTTCAAGACATAGGCATCAAGCAAACAAGTAATGTATGCTTTTTTGAAGCTGCACTTTGAGCTCAGACAGCGGCAGATCCCGCACCTGTGATGAAAATGGCTCGTAGGAGATGGGCGCCGCGCATCCGCCCTCCAACAGAGCTGCAACCTGGCCACGGTTATCCATAATATCGTCCTTGGTAACCAGGATCCGGTCTTCGTCGGTGGTAGCCGCCTTGGTCTTTCCCGCCAGGAGGCCTGAAACGTGGACAATGGCGGTCTCCTTCGGGAAAAACTCGGTTTCACTACTCAGGTAATGATGGAAGGTGTCATGAAGCAATTTGTAGGATTGCGGATAATTGCATCTGGCAATCCCTTTTAGGGCAGCCCTCTTGGTCCGCAGGGAGCTGATCTCAAAACCCAGGGGTTCAATCAAGCCGATCATCTTGGCTTCAGCCAACAATGGACCGTAGGCGTTTAAGGCAGTTGCCAGCTCGTCGGCCCGCTGGGCGGGGTCGCGCTTGTCGTTGGCGTCGTTTAACGGACACAGCACGATCTGGGGACAATCGATGCGCTTGGCTTCGGCAATCAGTCCCTTCAGCTTCTCGATATTCTCGTTTAGAAGCTTGACATCGTCAAAGGGGTACAGGGCGTTGATGGTCAAAGCCTGGATACCATTCTCCTTGAAGGCCTTCTCCAGGGCAGCATCCGATAGTCCGTCCAAGATTCCCTTATCGGTGAAGTCGTTACGGACCTCGACGTATTTTATGCCCAGATCAGCCGTGAATTTCAGAAATTCCTCCAGCGGAATCTGAGGCTTGATTATCCGGTTCAGGCAAAGCAAATCAGTTGCTGACATAATGCGTCCTCACTTCGCGGAACCCCTGGAAAGCAACATCTGCTCCATCGCCTTCGATATAGTTTTTTCGTTATCAGATGGAAACATGACCTCAAGTTTTTCTCCTCCGTGTGCTGCACCTACCTGGAGAGCAAGAACCCCAAAGCTTTCCTGATGGCTCACCCGAAAGTCTTTCAGCCGAAGACGAGGAACGAAGGTAATGATTCCCCCAAATATTTCCTTCGGTTCCTCTGCAGCAGGGGCTTCCGGAGGGAATTCTGCCGAGAGTTCTTGCTCCTCCACAATAACCACAAGCTCGCGCTCGGTGATTAACAGTGCACCAGCGGGAGCAAGTTGTTGTTCGGATCCGCCGAAAATAGCCAGCCACTGAATAGCGGCCAGAAACCGTTGGCCCCTGGGCGAATAACGCTGCGCCTCGTTCCGGACTTTCATCGGCCAAGTTTCGAAGATCGAAGCTTCGTTCCGATCCGTCTCNGCTAGTCCNGTAAGTACCGGATCGATGCTCGCGAGCATCAGATCAATTGCCTCGCGATAAAACCCGTCCCCGACTGTCTCGAATTTAATTGTTACGGAGTTCGACTTGTCTAGCGCGGCAAAGCAAATTCTTAGCTGGCCCAAAAGAAGAATAGACTTCAGTTCAAGAAACAGGATGTCGCTGAAGTTGGATTTTTCTACGGAGGCGCCGCCTTCGGTCTCCGAAGCTACNAGCCAACCGTCGTTCGTCACTGCAAGCACGGTCGCCGGCGATTTTTCCNCCTCCGTTGCAAAAGCTGGAGCGTGCACCAGTAGACGAACTGGNTCTCCTGACGGGAGATTTTCTGCNAACGCACTGCGAAATGGTTCCGGGGCGTCGGAAACANTATTGAGTTTGATTGGGAAGCGGGTGTCGATTTCCATACACTATGTGAAGAGGCCTCCAAAACGCCTAAGTGGCGGTTTCCTTTTGNCAGTCGGCAATCGACCGAGCATTTTTGAGCATGATCCATCATAATCACTCATNGTTCCTGATTTACATGAGCTTTTTTTAGATATACAGTCNATCCGAAATATTACCGAAAAGCATCGACGAATAATCTTTTGGGCAAAGTCAAATAGCAGCGAGAGTCGAATCGGTCGAAATGGCNATCAGGTGGCCTGGCAGCTGCGGAGGTGAGCTTAACGCGAAATAATGTGCGGATACTAATATGAAAATTCGGGGACCCGTAAGTATAAGTGAAATTGTCGCCGCCACAGGTTTGAGCCGAGCGACGGTCGATCGTGTACTGAACAAGCGTCCCGGGGTTCATCCGCGAACGCATGCTCATGTGCTTCGGGTGCTCGCTCATTTGGAGAACGGCGGGCAGGCGAGGCTGCAAGAGCCTTTTGCTCTTGAAAAGCGTGAAGTACATCGTTTCGCAATCGTGGTTCAAGCCGGTGAGACGTTCAGNCGTTCGGTGCTCGACACNGTGCAAAAGATGATGGACGCAGAAAGTGGCGCCGCGATCTTGCANGCCGCCGCAAGCAGGTCGGATGAGGAGACGATTGAACTTNTCCGAACGGTTGGAAGAGACTCAGACGGACTTGCCGTTGTGAGCAAGAATATCGAACCGGTGAAATCGGCACTGAAAGAGTTGAGGGGCGCTGGCAAATGCGTGGTGGCCTTGGTCTCGGACCTCGATGTGACAGCCCGGAATGCCTATGTGGGGATCGACAATCGAGCAGCTGGCCAGCTTGCGGCTTTCATTCTGGGCCGGTGTCTGGAGCGAGCGGAAAAAGCAAAAGTTGCCGTTGTCGTGGGTTATTTCTCATATCTATGCCAAGAAGATCGGGAAATTGGCTTTCGATCTCTGCTGAGGCAACGCTTTCCACAAATAGAAATTGTGGAAGTCGTCAAGGGAGAGGATTCGCGAGAGGCGACTTACGAGGCGGCGCTCCGCCTGCTCAAAAGTCGCCGCGATATCGCTGGCATCTACAACGTGGCAGGCGGCAACTTCGGGTTAGCGAAAGCGATCGAGGATGCCCAACTCGTCCAGCGACCACTGTACATAGCGCATGAAGTCAATGAGGTTACCGAACCATTGCTGCGAACAGGCGTCATTGATTTTCTTGTTACGCAGAACATTCAATCCTTGGTTCGAATGACCGGGCAAGTACTGATCGATTTAAGCTTGGGCGCTGGTTCTGTTCGTGAGCTCAATTACCTGCCCACTCAAGTGGTCTCGGAATTTACCTTATTCCCGAGCGCCGAAAGCAAATAGGGGGCGGGCGTACCGATTACAGCCGGGGCCCGGTTCGAAATGGGCGACCCAAACGAGAGAGCGCTTGTTTTGCTCGCTCATTATATATCATTATACATCACACTAAAGGACTTGACGTGATCGTATCTGACATATAGACTGCCAATCCGTATCTCATGATGAATCATAATCACTCAAATGCCAAGGACTCAAGCTGGACCTCTGACAACTCGTCCTTCCGCAGTGTCGCTCGGGGAACTAACGGGGCAACACGCTGCAGCATTGTTGTGCAGACCAACGCGGCTTTTGCCCGTTCGATGTTGGATGCTATTCGGCGCTTCGTAAAAAAAGGTTTTCACGGTGTCTCAATTCATGCTGTCGCCAGCGAGTCAGACGAGGAGACACTCGGACTGATTGGAACACTTGGCCATCAATCAGATGTCTTTGCCCTGCTCGCCAAAAACACCGAGCGAGTGAAGGCTGCGCTTCTCAATCTTCGTTGCCTGGGCATACCAGTAATTGCACTTGTTTCGGATTTGGACGCGAGTGTGCGCTCAGCATATATCGGCGGCGACAATCGCGCCGCCGGTCAACTCGCGGGCTTTATTTTCGGCCGCTCTATGGAGCGAGAATTCGGTGCCCAAGTCGCGATTGTCGCGTGCAATTTTGCATACCGCTGCTGGGAGGATCGCGAAATCGGATTTCGCTCGCTGTTGAGGCAACGCTTTCCTCAGGTCAACATTGTCGAGGTTGTCACGGAGAGTGACTCGCCCCAAGCGACTTGCGAGGCGGCCCTGCGCATGCTTAACGGTCGCGCCGTTGGTGGAATCTACAATCTGGTCGGTGAGAATCTGGGTCTGACGCAAGCGATCAGAGAGGTTCGATTCCCGCGTCGCCCCTTATACATCACGCATGGGCTGGACGAAGCAACTGAACCTTTGCTTCGGGCCGGAGTGATCGACTTTCTGATAACGGAAAGTTTGGAATCTATTGTGAACGCTGCGGAGCGTTTTGTGATCGGCCTAAGGACTGGCGCTACTCAACATGGCGAGGTCAATCTTGTCCCAATTGAACTTATTTCAAAATTTAACCTGCAATCGAGGACAGTGTTTTAGTCGATACTTCCAACGCTCGCAAAACGTAGCTCATTTTGCAGCTCATTTATGCGTAAATAGTATCACAGTTTCTCAAACAAGATCATTGCGATTCGGCATATAGTGGATTTTAGGTGCTTTTTTAGTTTTTTTGATTGATTCCTGAGCTGTTTCTGTAATACTTTCGCAAATCACGCTCTGAATCCCCCCTCTAGGAATCATGAATTCTTTGGCAAGATTGACGGAGGTTTTGTCCGCAAAGACTCTCGATTCGGACGGTTCGACCTATGGCTAAAAAAGAGGTTTCAACAAAGATACCCAAGGAACGGGATGCGCGGTGATTAGGCTCTGCGAATCCGTGAACCCGCTTGGTCCTGCAAATTTATGGCAATAGAAGAATCGAGAAGAGTCAGAGTAGGAATGGTTGGAGGTGGGCCCGGCGCCGGAATCGCCGAGACACACCGGACGGCGATGCGGCTTGACGACAGGTCCCTAATCGTTGCGGGAGTCTTTTCCCGTGACCCTGAGAAATCGCTGATTGCCGCAAAGAAATTGCGCATTCCTGAGGACAGAATTTACTCGGACTACGTGGCGATGGCAGACGCGGAATCGGGACGAAAGGATAACAGGATTGATGCGGTTGTTATCGTAACTCAAACTGCGAGCCACTATAAAATCGCGCGAAAGTTCTTAGAGGTCGGAATCAACGTCATTTGCGACAAACCGTTATGCCTCAAGCTTGGCCGACGGAAATCGAGTCAATAAAAGCGGGGCAACCAACGAAGTTTGCTACATAAACTCCTAACATGGCGAAGGAAAATTTATTACCAGGGATTCACTTGGGAGTTAGTCCATTAAGTTGGACTAACGATGTACTAACCGAGCTGGGTGGCGATACCCCACTGGAAACGTGCCTGAAAGATGCCGCCGAAATCGGATACGAGGGAGTCGAATTGGGAAGAAAATTTCCCAGAGAAGGACAGAAACTTTCATCGGTCCTTTCGGATTATGGGCTTCGACTGGTCGGCGGCTGGTACTCAGGTTTCCTCTCCGAGCGTTCAGTACAAGAGGAATGGAAGGCCGCCGCGGATCATGTCCGATTGCTGAAGGANTGCGGCAGTCGCGTACTGGTTTACGGAGAATGTGGATTGATGACCGGAGACTCGCCATGGGACCAACCTCTAAGCANGCGTCCCACCTTCAAACAGGTCGAACTTTCGACCTATTCTGGCAAGCTTAAGGAATTTGCAATCATGCTGAAGGAGAAGGGGATCACGTTGGCATACCACTATCATTTAAAAATGTTAGTTGAGAGAGCTGAAGAGATCGACGCTTTCTGCGAATCTACTNCAAAGGAAGTTGGGCTGCTCCTCGACACGGGCCATGCCTACGCGGCCGGCGCCGATTACGCCGAGATACTCCGGAAGTTCGCATCCAGAGTCGTGCACATCCACCTTAAAGATGTGCGCCGCGACGTACTGGAGCGCGCTCNAAAAAATGATTGGTCGTTTAATTCTGCGGTCAGGGAAGGGATGTTTACTGTTCCCGGTGATGGCGACATTGATTTTTCGGCAATCGGAGAGTTTATCCGGACTTCAGGATATGGCGGCTGGCTTGTGGTAGAAGCTGAGCAGGACCCTGCTAAAGCAGCTCCTAAATTATACACGGAGAAGGCCTATCACTTCATCAGGAAACTCATAGTCGGCTGATCCAGGAGAAAAATAAGTATGATTAAATCTTTGAATATTGGACTCATAGGTTCGGGGTTCATGGGGCAGGCGCATACGGATGCTTATCGGCGCGCAGGGATATTGTATCGAAATCTGCCTCGCACGCCCGTGTTGTACGCCATTGCCGATCAGAACGACGCGCTGGCGGAGCAGGCCCGGGGCAGGCTGGGTTTTGCAAAAGCTTATGGTGATTGGCGCCGGTTAATCGAAGACCCACAGGTGGATGTTGTCGACATCACCACCCCAAATCATTTGCATGTGGAACCGGCTTTGGCCGCTCTCGAGGCGGGAAAACATGTTTATTGTGAGAAGCCGATGGCGGTGAAAGTTGAAGATGCGCAGCGCATGGCCGCCGCAGCCAAGAAGTCGGGCGTCAAGACGTTGGTAGCCTTCAACAATATCAAAACTCCGGCAGCCTTGGTGGCCAAGCAGATTATTGAACGCGGAGAAATCGGTGAATTAGTGCGTTTCCGAGGCAGATTTGATCAAGGCTTTTTTAATGATCCCGATTTGCCCTGGTCCTGGCGGTGCTCCAGGGAGTTGGCGGGAACTGGAGCTCTGGGTGATCTCGGGGCGCATGCCGTTTCGGTGGCGCAATTTCTTATGGGCGACGTAACGGCGGTTTCCGCACAGGCCCAAACGATATTCAAAGAGCGTCCCGTACCCGATTTCGACGCGGGCTACGGAAGCAAGGTGGCGGCCGATGCAAAAAGACGAGTGGTTGAAAACGAAGATCAAATCCAATCCTTGGTGAAATTTTCCTCCGGCGCCGCGGGTGTTATCGAGGCTTCACGCATCTGCGCCGGCCGCGTCTTTGGCGTCTTCTGGGAGATCTCCGGCACGGAGGGGACAATCGTGAACAACGGCGAAAGATTTAACGAGCTGCAAGTTTTTCGAATGAGAGAAGCCAAGCGCGACCGCGGCTTCACCACGATCTATTGCGGATCGCAAGTGCCGCAATATTCAGCCTTCTTTGGCTTTGATTTTGCCGGCGGCGGATTGGGATACTTTGATGTGAAGGTGTTCGAGGTGCATGACCTTGTCCAAGCCATCGGGCGGGATGAAAAGTGTTTTCCGGATTTTGAGTTTGGCGCACGAAACCAAAAAATTCTTGAAGCGATTGATAAGTCAAGCAGCTCGGGTACCTGGGTATCCGCGGGTGAGTAGGACGGGATATAGTTTCATATGAAAGCTACAAGTCATTCATGAAGTGAGTCTCTGCATGACCACTGTCTCCCTGGGCCTGGAAGACAGTGGTCATTGGACGAGAGAGGAGCCTGGCTATGGAAAACGAGTACGTGCTCAGTATGGAGCATATTTCTAAGCAGTTCCCGGGTGTTCGTGCCCTTAACGAGGTCGAGCTCCATGCCCGCAAGGGAACGGTGCACGCCCTGATGGGTGAAAACGGCGCAGGTAAATCTACGCTGATGAAATGTTTGATCGGCATCTACGTGCCGGATTCGGGCACCATAACCTTCAAGGGTGAACAACTGCACATCACCAATACCCACTATGCCCTGTCCAAGGGTATTTCGATGATTCACCAGGAGTTGAGCCCAATTCCGCAGATGACCGTTGCTGAGAATATTTACTTGGGCCGTGAACCCATCGCCTGGAATGGCCTAGTTGACATGCGCAAAATGAACCGCATGGCCTCAGAACTGTTGGATCGGCTTCGTATCAAGATCAAACCAACTGCTAAAATGCGCGAGCTAAGTATTGCCAACATTCAGCTCGCTGAAATCGCCAAAGCGGTTTCCTATAACTCAGACTTGATCATAATGGATGAACCAACCTCGGCNATCACCGAGGCGGAGGTGGAAGGACTTTTTAATATCATCAGGTCGTTGAAGGCCCAAGGATGCGCAGTCATCTATATCACCCATAAAATGGACGAAGTCTTCAAAATCACCGATGAAGTCACGGTGTTNCGCGATGGTCAATACATGGGCACTGAAGCAACAGCTGATTTGACCGATGGCATGCTCATCGAAAAGATGGTGGGCCGGACACTTACCGATATGTTTCACAAGGAAACAACAGATGTGGGTTCGGTTTTTCTTGATGTTCAAAACTTAAGCGGAAAGGGATTTCGCAATGTCAGTTTCCAGGTCAAGCGAGGCGAGATTCTAGGCATTGCGGGCCTGATGGGGGCGGGGCGGACCGAACTTATGGAAGGGGTTTTTGGGGTGACCCGGTCCCATGGCGGAACCATAAGTGTTAGTGGGAAGGCCGTCAAAATCAACTCACCGGCTGATGCCATTAAAGTTGGCATGGCCTTGCTGACCGAAGACCGAAAACTGACCGGTTTGTACCTGAATGCCAGCGTTCGCGAGAATATGTTCATCGCGAACATAAATAAATACCTGTTAGGACCCTTCATCCGGTTCGGGAAAATCGAGAAGGATTGCGAAAGGATGCGCAGTTTGATGCGCATCAAGACACCTAGCCTAATGGAAATCATCAAGAACCTGTCCGGTGGCAATCAACAGAAGGTATTGATTTCACGTTGGTTATTGACCGTGCCGGATCTCCTGATCCTGGACGAGCCGACGCGTGGGATTGATGTTGGCGCCAAATCGGAAATCTACCGGCTGATGACCGAACTTGTTCGCTCTGGCAAGGCGATCATCATGATTTCGTCTGAATTGCCCGAAGTCCTGGGGATGAGTGATCGAATCATGGTCATGCACGAAGGCGACAAGGTAGGTGAGCTTTCGCGCGCAGAAGCAACACAGGAAAAGATTCTGCAAATGGCCACGGGGATGAGTTTGACTGCATAAAGAGGAGCGTTATGGAAAATCCTGGAGTCATT
>JGI26341J46601_10000643_pt1 | contig 10841 bp, 8 predicted proteins | sample BogFormECP12_OM3_FD_46601 | JGI IMG/M metagenome (IMG submission 46601) | reverse complement strand
CCGCGAAAACCGGGAGCGTTGATCTGGGGCGCCGGTCCCGCGATCCTGCTGCCGACCCGCACCGATCCTGCGCTGGGCAGCAACCGATTGTCCCTTGGCCCGGCGGCTCTACTCTTTTACCCGAAGGGTGCGTGGAGTGCCGGCGTGGTTTTGCAAAATGGCTGGTCGCTGGGTGGCTCGGGCATCAACCAGGTCAACGCATTCGGCGCGCAATACATCTTCAACTACAACCTGCGGCAGGGCTGGTATCTCTACACCAACGCGACCATATCGGCGAACTGGCTGGCGAACGCGGACGACCGCTGGACCGTTCCGGTAGGTGGCGGGTTCGGCAAGATATTCAGAATCAGAAAGCAAGCGATGAGCGCCTCGATCCAGGCATTCTCTAATGTCGTTACCCCACGAGATGGCGCGAATTGGAATGTGAATTTTCAGTTCGGATTCCTGTTCCCTTGAGTCGGAAATGAAGGCGCGGGAACTTGTAGTTCGCCGGGATCTGGAACGCTTCAATTTTCGGCCGCGGCAGTAGATTCTGGAACGAAGCCTCAAAGCGTCGTACGGCTCCGGGACGCCGTTCTTCGATCAGACCTGGAAGCCGGACGATGTCGTGAAAGTGAATTGATCGACGCAACAAAGCAAAGCCCGCGGCGAAGGCGCCTCGGCGGATTCGCAGAAACCAGCACGTTGACCCGCTACGACAAATCTTCCCCACCTGTAAGAACTAACAGTTCCCAAACGATTTCCACCGTAGTGAACTAACAGCGGATACGGTAAGCCCGTTAAATTGAGGGAGGACGCACCGTCCCGGTTATGCAGTCGTCATAGGAGGCAACATGGCACAAGCAGGACTCTTTAACCTCGGCTCAGGCAAGTCAATCGTGTGGGCGATTCTGCTCATCGTCTTCGGTTTTCTTGCGATCGTCCTACCGTTCGCGTCGTCGATGGGCGTGGTCATCGTTGTTGCCTGGCTCATCGTCTTCAGCGGCGGATTTCAATTCATCTATGCTTTCCAGTCAAAAGGCATCGGGCACATTCTCTGGAAGATCCTGGTCGCGATTCTGTACCTGATCGTCGGGATCTATTTTCTGCTGCACCCCGTGATCGGGGTCGCCGAGTTCACCCTGGTGCTGGCCATTTTCTTTGTGGTCGAGGGAGTTTTCGACCTAATCGCCTATTTTCAAAACCGCAGCGCTCAGGGATCGGTTTGGATTCTATTGGACGGTATTGTCACCCTTATCCTCGGGGTACTGGTTTGGCGGCAATGGCCCTCGAGCTCGTTGTGGGTGATCGGAACACTGGTGGGAATCAGCATGATCATGACCGGCACGACGCGACTGATGATCAGCCTTGCCGCCCGACGGGTCGAGCACGGCGCGGCGTGAAAAAGTTGGCGCCAGCGACTACCCCTTCAAACTCAACCGACCAATCATCACCTAACCATGAAGGCCAACTCAATGTGGGTTGGCCTTCCCGTATGCGTTCCGGGTATGGCGATTACATATGTGCCACGTGAGACCTGACAAAGTGCTCACTCCCAGCCCTGCAGCGGGTCCCGGCAAAACAGATTCAAAGACGATTGTGGAGCGGGTGAGACAACGAGGGCGGTAGTAGCGCGTCGACAGAAATCTGCGCCACCTGTAAGAACTAACAGTTCCCAAGAGACCGCCTTCGGAGTGAAATGCGCGGTGAGGGGAACTTCTCCTTTTCACCGTCACCAACCGGATTCCGTTGTTAGGAGGAACATCATGGACTTAGGAGCAAGTGTTCGAAAACTAACGTTGGGAGCGCTCGCCGCGTCGAGTTTCTTGCTCGGCGTCGGCGCGGCTCCTGCTGCTGCTCAAACCACACAGAAACCCAACATCCTGTTCATCATGGGAGACGACATCGGATGGATGCAGGTCGGCCTCTACCATGAAGGCCTTGGGCTTGGCGAAACGCCCAACATCGATCGCATCGGGCGTGAAGGCGCCAAGTTCATGGACTATCTCGCCATGCAGAGCTGCACCTCCGGGCGCAATGCCTTCTTCACCGGCATGTATCCGCTGCGCACGGGAATGATCCCGCCGCAACTGCCGGGCAGCCCGTCCTTCTTGCAGCCCGGCACGCCGGCGGTCGCAGTATTCCTGCACGATCTCGGCTATACCACCGGCGAGTTCGGCAAGAACCACCTCGGCGACCACACCGCCTCGCTCCCAACCGCGCACGGCTTCCAGGAATACTGGGGCTACCTCTATCACCTGGACGCGATGGAGCAGGTGAGCTTCCCCGACATCAACAAGACCCCGCTGGCGCAAGGCATCGCGCCGCCGTGCAGGAACACCCTGATCCCCGGAGTGCCTGAAGTGCCCGGCGCAGTGGATCCCAAAACCACGATCTGCCTGACTCCACCGCGGCCTGTTCTCTGGTGCCACTCCTCCGACGGCACGGAGAAGAACCAGACCTGCAAGGACGAGGGCCCACTGACGCTGGAGCGCTCAAAAACCGTGGACGAGGAAATCGCGGTCCATGTCAACGAATTCCTCGACCGCAACGACCCCAAGAAGACCGGCAAGCCATTTTTCGTCTGGTATAACCCGGCGCGTATGCACGTCACTACCGTGCTGTCGGATAAGTACCTGGCCATGGTGGGTGAGCCGGGCGGCAAGGATTGGGGAGTCAACGAAGCCGGCATGAAGCAGATGGACGATGACATCGGAATGGTGCTGGCGAAGCTGGAGCAGATGGGTCAGCTCGATAACACCATTATCGTCTTCACCACCGACAATGGCGCCCAGGAAGTTTCCTTCCCGGACGGCGGCGTCACGCCCTTCAGAGGCCAGAAGGGCTCGGCCTGGGAAGGCGGTTACCGCGTGCCATGCGTTGCCCGCTGGCCGGGTCACATCAAGCCCGGAACGATGATTACCCAGTTGTTCGCATCCCTCGACTGGTTGCCGACGTTCGTTGAAATCGCCGGCGGCCCCAAGGGCAACGACCTGAAGGCGCAGATTGAGAAAGGTGCGTATCCTGGCATCGTCAAAACCACGCTCGACGGTGTCAACCAACTCGCCTATCTCACCGGTCAGTCGGACAAGTCGGCGCGTGATTACTTCTTCTACTACTCAGGCTCGACGCCGTCAGCCGTGCGCTACAAGAACTGGAAGATGTACTACAGCATGACGTCGCTCGGGGCGGCCGGTTGGATCGAGCCTCTCATCCAGTTCCACTGGACCATTGTCGACAACATCAGGCGCGACCCGTTCGAGCAGAACGTCGCGGGACTACCAGGGAAGACGGATGCATCCATTCAAGGTGCACTGGCGTCCCCGAGCACTGCGTATATCTACGACTGGAACATGCTGCCCATCGGCCAGCAGCTCTGGGAGAAGGAACTCTATTCCTACAAGACGTTCCCACCGCTGCAGGCTCCGGAGACCTACAACTTGGATGGAATCCTGAAGGCAATTCAGAAGGCCGCGGGTCCCGGCGAATAGCTGCGCAGCAGGAGCAGCCGACAACGCGGACTTGAGAGAGTCTGCACAACTGAAGTCGGGGGCGAGGAAGGCAGGATGGCCTTCCTCGCTTTCGGCAGTTTGCTTGTGCGAATGGAGACACACCGATGAATATCAGGAAAGCTTGCTCTAACTTGTTCGTGCTACTTGTATCGCTTGCTATTCAACCGTTCACCGCGACCGCGCAGCAGGCGTCACACCCCGCCGATAAAGCCTTTTCGTTTGAGGTGTACGGCGACTCACGCTCGATGATGTATCTCCCGTACAAACAAGACGAGGAGCCGCAAGCTCGCCAGCTCATGGTTGACATGTTTGAGCTGGTGCTGCCGGTAAAAGTGGCACCCGAGGTGGTCGAAAAGGATGTCAAGCTGATCTATGACCCGTCCACCAAGGAACTGGTGGAGATGGTCATGCCGTTCGATACCGCAAGCGAAGTGACCACCCTGAAGTTCGATAAGGGCTGGGTCACCGAGGCTTCGGTCGAGGACATAAAACTACTTCCCGGGGTGAGCCGCACCATGTTCCGGCTGGAAGGCGGCGACTGGGTTGCAAAAGAGGTAGTGGCGAACATCAAGAGCGGGCGCGCTCAGTTCATCGTCAACACCGGAGACCTGGTGTGGTGGGGCAAGCAGGGCAGCAAGCCCTCCGACAACCCGTACTGGAAGCTGGTGAACGAAGAAGTTCTGAAGCAACTGCCCAAGCCGGACCGTGAAATGGAGAAAGCCGGGCTGCCGGGCCGCGTATTTCCCGCTGTGGGAAATCACGAAGTGTGGGACGACTCTGACGTCGAAGGCCTGCTGGCCGCGTTTCCTTATTTAAAGAAGTTCGGGGTCTCCGACAAACAACTCATCTACAAGTTCGATTACGAGGGCGTGCGATTTATCTTCCTCTGGACCGGCGCGTACAACTATCGCGACCCATCGGGATGGGGCGCTACCCGGCCCGCCTATGAAGAGCAGATGAAGCAGCTACAGGTGTGGCTGGATGAGGCCAAAGCCAAGGGCACCAAGAAGGTCTTTATCTCCTTCCACGCTCCTGCCTTCTGCAGCGCCGGCATGGGCCCCATTCCTGAAGCGCAGAATCCCCACAAGACGATTGCGGCGTACGCCAAGGACCTCGACATCGTGGTCTTCAACGGGCACGTCCACACCACACAACTCTACCAAGTGGACGGCGTGAAGTACCTGCTGCTGGGCGGTGGCGGTGCGGAGCAGGACCCCATCCTTCCCGGCAGGACGCACCTCAAGATGCCCGACGGCTACCCGATGGATCAGTACTGGAAAGGCGCAAGCCCGATCGAGGAATACAACTATCTCCTGGTTGACGTAAAGCCGGGGAAGCCGACGGCGTTCACGCTGAATCGCTTCCGTCCGGGGTCGGCAGAGCCGTTCGCCACAGTGGAGCTATTTAAATGAAGTGGCGTACCGCACTGCCGTTGCCTCAGTTCGTGATGCATCCGTGGATGTTATTGCTCGTTGCCGCCGTTCACGTTTATCTGGGTGTCGGCCACCTGGAAAAGCTGTTCGGCGGCGATGTGCAGTGGACGCACATATGGAAGGGCTTCGGCGCTCTGGCCGGTGCGTATGTGTTCGCGGCACTGGCGTCGCGCAGGCTTGCGAGAGTCCGCACAAGTGAAGTCGGAGGCGAGGAAGGCAGAACGGCCTTTCCTCGCCCTGCCGGTCACACGTCGGTGTGACGAACGACACAGGGGGCCGGGTACATGGCTTCCTAGAATTGAATGAGACTGCATGAGCAACTTCAGCGATCCCCTATTGCCGCTGCCGTTCTATCCGGGAACGACGCCGCGCTTCCACGCCATGGTGAAGCCGACGGGAGCGATCTGCAATCTCGACTGTGCCTATTGCTATTACCTGCACAAAGAGGAACTGCTGGGCAGCGACAGTAAGTTTCGGATCAGCGACGAGATCCTCGAGGCCCACATCCGGCAATACATCGAAGGCCAGCGCGGGGATGAAGTCGTGTTCTCGTGGCAGGGCGGCGAGCCGACGCTGTTGGGCGTCGAATTCTTCGAGAAGGTAGTGGCGCTGGAAAAGAAATATCAGCGTCCGGGCCTGCACATCGAGAACGACCTGCAGACCAACGGAACCCTGCTCAACGACGAGTGGTACTCATTTCTGTGCCAAAACAAGTTTCTCGTCGGGCTGAGCATCGATGGCCCGCAAGAGTTGCATGACCGCTTCCGGGTGAATAAGGGTGGGCAGCCGACCTTCGACAAAGTCTTCGCCGCCGGCCAACAGTTGCAGAAGTACGGAATCCCATTCAACACGCTTACGGTGGTCAATCGCGTCAATGCAAAGAAGCCGCTCGACGTTTACCGCTTCCTGAGCCGTGAGCTGCGCCCGCGGCAGTTGCAGTTTATTCCCTGCGTCGAGCCCAAGGTCTTCACCAACACTGCGCCTCAGAAATGGGACCCGGCCAAGTTGCCGACGCAAGGATCACCGGCCGCATTTCCGGGCAATCCTGATTCCGTGGTTACCGACTGGTCGGTCGATCCTGACGATTGGGGTTACTTCCTCCGCAAGGTTTGGGATGACTGGTACCGCCGCGATTATGGCAAGGTTCACGTCAACCTGTTCGAGACGGCGGTCGCGCAGTGGATGGGCATGGATTCGCAGTTGTGCGTCTTTGGCGAGTTCTGCGGTAAGGGCGTGGCGCTGGAGCATGATGGCAGCGTGTATTCGTGCGATCACTACGTTTATCCCGAATACAAGCTGGGCAATGTTTCAGAGAAACACATCTCGCGAATGGTGTTTTCCGAGGAGCAGAAGAAGTTTGGTTTCGCCAAGCGCGATGGACTGCCGCGCCAGTGCCGCGAGTGCAAATACCGGTTTGCCTGCCACGGGGAGTGTCCTAAGAACTGGCTGATTCGTACGCGCGATGGTGAACCTGGGTTGAACTACCTGTGTAGCGGCCTGCAGAAGTTCTGGCAGCACATCGATCCCGACATGAAGGACATCCTGCAGCGCATTGAGCGTGCTGGAACGCCGAAGAACCTTCCGACTTTCCGAGTGTAGGGGAACGCGGAGGCCCCTGTAAGAACTGACAGTTCCCGAACAGCCGCCATTGGAGTGAACTGGACTGTGCGGAAAGGCAAATCTCCTCCGCGATGGCTAAACATGATTACTTGAAAGGGGGATAGGTATGGATTTAGGTGCGGGTGTTCGAAAGCTAGCGCTGGGAGCGCTTGCCGTCTCGAGCCTTCTTGTCGGTGGCATTGGAACAACTGAGGCGCAAGCTGCCGGCGGGAAAAAGCCCAACATCCTGGTCATTTTCGGTGATGACATCGGCTACTGGAATGTCAGTGCCTACAACTTGGGCATGATGCATTACAAGACACCCAACATTGATAGGCTGGCTCACGAAGGTGCGCTGTTCACCGACTACTACGCGCAGCAAAGCTGCACGGCGGGGCGCGCCGCGTTTATTACCGGGCAGAGTCCGATTCGCACCGGGTTGACCAAGGTCGGGCTGCCCGGCTCGCCTATCGGCCTTCAGAAACAGGATCCCACCCTCGCCGAGTTGCTCAAGCCGCTTGGCTACATGACCTTCCAGAATGGCAAGAACCATCTTGGCGATCGCAACGAATTTCTGCCCACGGTGCACGGCTTCGACGAGTTCTTCGGCAACTTCTATCACCTGAATGCCGAGGAGGAGCCGGAAAACATCGATTATCCGAAGAACCCCAGCTTCAGAGCCGAGTTCGGGCCGCGTGGCGTCTTCAAGTGCAAAGCCACAGCCACCGATAATCCCGCGCCTTCCGATCCACGCTTCGGCCCGTGGGGCAAGCAAGTGTGCGAGGATACCGGCCCACTCACCAAGAAACGAATGGAGACGGTCGACGACGAGTTCCTTGCCACGACGCTGGATGACATCGACCGCTCCGTCAAGGCGGGCAAGCCGTTCTTCATCTGGCACAACACCACCCGCATGCATATCTGGACCCACCTGTCGCCCAAGTACATGGCCATGGTCGATGAAAAAGGCCTCTACGGCGCCGGCATGACCCAGCTCGACGACAACATCGGCGTGCTCCTGAAGAAGCTCGACGACCTCGGTATCGCGGACAACACGATCGTCATCTTCACCAGCGACAACGGCGCGGAAGCCATGAGCTGGCCCGACGGCGGCACCACTCCCTTCCGTGGTGAGAAGAATACAAGCTGGGAAGGCGGATACCGTGTTCCCTTCGTCATTCGCTGGCCTGGCGTAATCAAGCCCGGAACGGCAGTGAACGACATTTGCGCGCATGAGGACTGGGTCACGACCCTGATGGCAGCGGCGGGCGTGCCCGACGTGAAGGAAAAGCTGTTGACCGGCTACCAGGCTGGCAGCATGACCTACAAGGTCCATCTGGATGGCTACAACTTCATGCCGTATTTCCAGGGCGAGGTGCAGGAGAGCCCCCGTCGTGAGTTTCTCTATTGGACGGATGACGGCGATCTTGCAGCGCTGCGCTATAACCGCTGGAAGCTCATGTTCCTGGTGCAGCGTGCCGAGGGCTTTGCTGTTTGGCAAGAACCCTTCATTCGCCTGCGGGTACCCTTCCTGATGGACTTGCATGCCGACCCCTTCGAGCGGGCCGAACTGGAAAGCATCGACTATTCGCATTGGCGGATCGACAGGATCTATCTGCTTACGCCCGCACAAGTCTACGTCGGGCAGTGGCTCAGCAGCTTCAAGCAGTTTCCTCCGCGTCAGAAGCCGGCCAGCTTCAGCCTCGATCAGGTGATGAGTACCCTGACCACTACGGCAACCGGGAGCAACTAGCTCCACCACAATCGGGCGGTCCCCCTAAGGGCCGCCCGACAAAAGAAGGATCGAGGGCTTGTCCTTATGCTGGGTTTTAGGCTGGATATCTGGGACTACCTGACCTTCCTGGTCATCATGGCCCTGGTCGGCGCCTTTCTCGCGATCGCCGTGTTCGTTCTCGGCTTGCCGGGACGAATCGCGATTGCCCGCAAGCATCCCGACGCGGACGCAATCAACATGATGGGCTGGTTAGGATTCCTAGCCATCGTGCCGTGGATGCAGGCATTCATCTGGGCGTTTAAGCCCACCACCGTGGTTGATGTTCGCTACTTCCCCAGGCAGGAGCAGCAGAACATCGCCGAAGAGATTGCGCGCCTCAAAGGGGAGGCGCCGCCAAAGAAGCCGGAAGCGGAACCGAAGTCCGGAGTGGAGGACGAGTCGCGCTCCTAGGACCTACGTCATGGCCATCGCTCTCCTCATCACGTTCGTATTCATTGTTTTCGTCTACCTGGTGTTCTTCAGGTACAAGTGGCTGAAGTTCAACATGGCCTGGGGAATCGTCACGTTCTTTATCGCCCTTCATGTCTTCCTCATCTTTGTGATCGGCCTGCGCTTCGTTACCCCCTATTCGTCGAATGTAAAAGTGGTGCAACACACGATTCAGCTTGTTCCGCGCCTGCCGGAGCCGACCCTGGTGACAGCTGTGCTGGTGAAACCGGATGTTCCTGTGAAGAAGGGACAACCGCTGTTCCAGTTCGACCGTCGTCCGTATGAATACCAGGTCCGGCAGTTGGAGGCGCAACTCGAGGCTGCCTCGGCAAATGCGGAGTCCGCAAAGTACAAGGTCGAGCAGTTGAAGGCCGGGCTGGCCGCGGCCAATCAGGATGTCCGCATGTACAAAGCCGATCTTGCGGCTGCCGAACAGAAGGTGATCAGGTCGAAGAGTGAACTGGAATACGCCAAGTACCAGCAACAGCTTTCCCAGGGACTGGCGCAAAAAGGAGCGGGACCGGAAGAAGATGCGCAAAAGTGGCAGGCGCAGATGAATGCGAACGAGGCCGCGGTGATGGAAGCAACGGCCGAGGCTGAGCGTGCCCGCCTTAAATATCAGTCGCAGTGGCAAGGAGTAAACACAACCGTGGCTGGGGCGACCGCCCAGTTGAAGGAGAGCGAGGCTGCAGAAAAACAGGCGGCTGCGACGGTGGAGAGTTTGAAAGCCCAACTTGAGACGGCACGCTATTACCTGGACAACACCCTTATGGTGGCGCCTGAGGACGGCCACATCGTGAACCTTCAGGTGCAGGCGGGTATGGTGTCGGGCATCTACCGTGTGGGCGGAATTGCCGCATTCATTGTCGATAGCGACCGGTATCTCCTGGCCAGCTACACGCAGGAGACGCTCAAATATGTGAAGGTCGGCCAACCGGTGGAATTTGCACTGGACCTTTACCCCGGCCAAGTCTTTGAGGCGAAAGTAGACAGCATCTGGTGGGCCAATGGAGAAGGTCAGTATCTGCCCAGTGATGAAATTCCGAAGTTTTATCCGGCCGCACCCGATCAACCCCAGGGACTCTTTGCCGTAAAGATATACCCGAACAACGCGGCGCTGGTTGGTCTGCCCATCGGCGCACAGGGCGCGGCGGCAATCTACACCAAGCCAGGGGCTTGGGCCTCACTTCGAAAGATCACTATCCGGATCCACACGTGGTTCAACTGGCTGTACCCGATACCGTTCTGATGAAGCATGCTGCGACCAACTCGAATCAGAAACTTCTCTCTCGCGCGGCGCGAGCCTTGCTCTGTCTGACGCTCGGGATGGTGATTGTCAGCTTCTGCGGCTGCGCACTTCACAAGCCCCCGCCGCACGCCACGATTGTCGACCAGGCGCTGCCGAAAGCAACTCCTCTGCCGCCGGCGTGGAGCGCAGCTCCGGATACTGTCAATGTCAGCGATGACTGGGTAAAGTCGTTTAACGATAGTGGCCTCGAAGTAGTGGTTCATGATGCCATCGCGAACAACCTCGATCTGCGCCAGTCAGCGGCACGGGTAGAGGCAGCGCGACAAAGCGTCATCGTAGTCGGCTCAAAACTAAAGCCGCATATCGGCGCCACGATTGGGGGCGCTACCACGCATTCGTCGAATATGAATTCGAGCGACGAATTCCAGAGCAACATGGAGTATGCGGCATTTTCCTGGGAACTCGATGTCTGGGGCCGATTGCGCTCGCAGCGTGCCGCTGCCCAGGAGAACTACGAAGCGATCGCCCTGGATTACGCTTTTGCACGGCAGTCGTTGGCTGCCGTCACTGCCAAGAGCTGGTATCTGGCCATCGAGACCCGCCAACTCCTCGCACTCACGGAACAGAGCGTCAACATCTATAGGAAGCTATTCGAGTTGGTGAAAGTCAGACGGGCTGCGGGACGGGTCGCGGACCTCGACGTGGCGGAGGCCAGTTATCAGCTCAATGAGGCACAAAACCAACTCGCCATTGCGCAGGGCCTGTACAGCGAAGCGCGGCGCACCTTGGAGGTACTCGTCGGGCGCTATCCGGCAGCCGAACTGGCAGTGGCGGAAGCGTTCGCC
>JGI26341J46601_10000642_pt1 | contig 10871 bp, 7 predicted proteins | sample BogFormECP12_OM3_FD_46601 | JGI IMG/M metagenome (IMG submission 46601) | reverse complement strand
CCAGGCTGAATAGCTACCGGGGCTTCGCCCCAACCCCACGAGTCTTGTTCCATCACAACTTGACTCGATCTTCAACATCCCTGCGGGGAAAGATAACCTACGGCGCATTACCTGCGGCGGTCGGCGCCTCTGAATCGCCGCACGATGGCCCTGGCCATCCAAATCGTCGCCGTGTTAACCCGCCTGCAACACCCGGCACTCGGCACTCGGCTGAACACTAGAAACCCGTCCCAACAGCCAGAAATGAACGTCAAAGGGCCCAAGGGTTGGCGCTATTGAATTCTTCGGCCCGAGGGGACCATACTGAGTACACGCGGGTAGTGGCTCACTGTGATGCCGTCACCCAAGCCACAGGACCCCAGGGTTGAAGGGGGGCGGGTCGCTGTGCGCAATGTGCGCGTGCAATTCCTTGGGATCAATAGCGTTGAGACCGACCACAACGGCTTGTCCTGCGTGCGGCATGTCGGGGAGTTCTGCCTATGACCGTTATTCTCGCCCAAAGCTATCTCTCGAGTACTCGATCCGTCCTGGATGAGGCAAGGCGTGTTCAAGACCTGCTCGACCGCGATCCCGCTGCCGCTCAAGTCGCGGTAGACGATCTCGCCGAGGCCGCAGCACACCAGGACGCGGGGGGTGACTCCTATTTCGCCTTCATGTTTTCTGAGCAGCAGACCGCAGCAGTTGAAGGTGCGACCGAGGAAACCACGGAGCAGCTTCTCGCGGGCGCCGTCGCCGAGCTGCAGGTCGCCAACGTTCTCATGGCCGCAGGCCAGGCAACAGGTGACGCTGGCGTGAACGGGCAGCCCCAGCTGCTTGCCCAGGCCGTCGAAGAGCTGGAGGGGACGGTTGAGGCCTTCGATCGCGCCGGGACGCCGCAGACCGGACGCCTTGGCTTCTCATCGCCGTCGGCCGCGTCAGCGAAATCGCCGACCGGTGTATTTGCCGAGGAAGCCTTTCGTCGCACCGCAGACGACCTGCTGACTCTCGTCGTGACGAGCTCCAGTGAGGTGATCTCGAGCATGCTCGAGAAGCTGCGCAAGCTGGTTCCGGAAAATGTGACCGAGGCGATGGGCAAGCTCGGCAAGGAGGTCGAGACGCTGCCCAAGGTCGGCAGGGTGCTGCGCCTCGGGTTGAGCAAGCTGGAGAAGGTCCTCAACCTGCTCTCCAGGCTGGTTGGCAAGGACGTGGCTGCAGGGCTCAAAGACTGGATGCAAGAGCTCTGGAACAAGGTGCGCTCGGGAAACCTGGTGTTGGCGGTGCTCGAAGCGGTACTCGATATCGACAGTGCGCGCGCCTGTGTCGATACCGCATTGCGGTCGGAATCGCTCGACCGAGCCAAAGTCGACCGTGCTGTTGAGGAGCTGGCGCTGCTTGAGGCTCGGTTCCAAGACGCTGTTAAGACGGTCAAGGTTCTGGCGCAGTCAGTCGGCCTGGCATTGGCCGTCGCGGGGGTCATTGCGATTTTTGTTGCTCAGCTCGCGGCCATGCTTGGCGCTGTCAGCGCGCTCATTTATTTGCTCATAATCGGCGGAGTCGTTCTGCTCGGGATGGACTACGTTGACACGCGCCTCGACCTCCGGCGCGTGGACGGCGTCCGCACGATCGCCACCCGGCTGTGGGCATGAGTGGGTCGCCATGGATGCCGTTTCGGTCCTGAGCAGGCAGATCAAGCGTGAATGCGAGCGGGTGAGGCATACCGCGTCGGCGCTTGAGCGGGCTGACTTTTCGTCAGGGCTCACGCCTGAAGCGGCCGAGCGAGTAACGACCGTACGACAGCGGTTTCTGAAGGCTCTCGCCGACCTCGACGCCGAGCTACAGGGACTTCTTCCGGTCAAGGGTTCGTCGGTCGGAGCGTGGAGGAAGCTCAGCGAAAAGCGGGAAGGGGTCAGCGTGTTGGTGCAGGAGAGTCTCGCGCTGCTGCAGGGGACAGTGATACGGCGGGACCCGATCGAGTCGCAGGTGTGTAACCTCGCCGACGCGCTCCTGCTTGAGCTCACTTCGGCTACCGGCATCGAGCGCGCCCAGCTCACCGTCCTCGCGGGCGAAGAGTCGTTCATGCCAAGGACCCAGCTCATCCGTCTCCGTTTCGCCGAATCGGCTCCCTGGGGCCTGCCTGTCATGGCTCATGAGTTCGGCCACCTGATCGTCCAGGAGCACCGCGCCCTTGTCGGGCTATGGGGCAGCCTGCCGCTCCAGGACCTCTTTGAGGGCAAGCCCGATCCGCAGAAGCGACGTGAGCTGTTCTCGGACCTCTTTGCCGTCTACTCCATCGGGCCCGCATATGCCTGCACATGTTTGGCGATGCGATTCGATCCGTCGAAAGAGGCCGAAGAGGGCGCAGACGCGACGCACCCCAGCGACGTCAAGCGGGCGTACTTCATCCTTCGTGCGCTTGACCGCCTACGAGACGCCGACGGCGACCTCATCAAGCCATTCGGCACGATGAATGAGAAGCTCAACGAGATCTGGCACAACCTCAGGGGCCCGGAAGCGCTCGACGAAAGGGCCGCGGCAGAGCTGCGCGACCGGCTGGACGCGTTTTGGCGCAAGCTTGCCGCACAAGTGAGCGGTGCTCGCTACGGCGCCTCGCGCTGGTCCCGCGCCAAACGCATCTCCGACGACTTCGCCGCAGGAAAGAAGGCTGAGCAAGCCTTGGCGCAGGGAGATGCCGTCATAGACGTTCTCAATGGTGTCTGGCGCTGGCGGCTGTACAACTGGTCCTCGTATGAGGCAAATAGTCAACTTTACGACGAACGCGCCCTTGGCCTCCTTCGAGCGGCGGCTAGACTATGACCGCGAGCGAGCCCACAGACCTGGTGCTGCAGGTGCGCCTGGACAGCCTCGGGCGCTGCCTTGCAGGCGTGAGCCAGATCAAGGAAGGGCTGGCGAGGCAGCAAGAAGGGCTTGAGAGCCTAAAGGCGTTGCTGGACAAGAACGCGCCGCTGCGCGTCGCAGCCAGAGTCATTTCGGTCGACCTCCCGGGCTGGATCGCAAAGCTCTATGACGCCCACGACATCCCCGAGGATCCCAACCTTGATCCGACAAAGACCCAGCTGACCGCGACGGCTCCGACGATCATGGATGATCTCCGGCAGGCCGAAAAGATCCTCAATGAAATCCCAACGATCCAGGTTCCTGACGAGGTACTTGACCTTCTCGCAGGGCCTGCGGGCGAGCTCGCCAAAACGATCGAGACTGGGGTCAGCCAGCTCGAGGCGGCGCATCGTGACCAGGCGACGGACCAGGATCAGTCATCCGACGCCGTTGCCGCCGTCTGGGCGAGCGTATGGGACAACCAGCAGCGCATCCGCAACGTGTTCTCTGAGTACGTCGACCTCCTCGGGGGACTGGCCTTGCGAAGCGGAGGCTTCGGCCGGAACGTGTTCGAGCTGGCGGATGAGCTGATTGAAACCCTGGCGGTTGGATCCAAGGTATATTGGAGGTCGCTCACCATCCCCGCGTCGGCCGAGAAGACAGAAAAAACCCTGGCCTACATGATTCGCCTCGGTTTCCCCGAGTGGACGATCTGGGCTTTGCCGCTTGCTGCCTACGGCCTCGGCTACGTCGTCATCGAGAGCAGGCCGGACCTGCACCAGAATGTCGGTTCCATCCCGGGCGACCCCTTCGGGCGAGACCACGTCAGCAGTCTCCTCGCCGACGTGTTCGCGACATACACACTTGGGCCGGCCTATGTATGCGCCAACCTGCTGCTCCGGCTGAACCCCTTCGGGGCCGCCCTGGTGGCCGACCGGCTGCGGGCCGCTGTGCTTCTTGCCACGCTCGAATGGATGAACAGTGACCATGGAGAAGGCACGGCAGGGCCGTTTGCGGATGTCATCAGCAAACTCCGCAGAGAGTGGGACGTGGCCGTCAGCCAGGCGTCGCGGGCGGCCGAGCTGATCGTGTCCAGGGCCAAGGCTAGCCCGGTTCCCGGTGACGCGCATGTCGCGCCCGCCGAGTTGGTGGAACCGGAGAACACTGGCGACGCCGCTGGCACCGTACATGAGAATGACCTACGCGCCTGGGTGGCTAAGGCATGTGGGCAGGTCGACAAGCTGCAATCCGCCCGCTACAAGCTAGAGCGGTGGGAGGAGAGGCAGGATTGGCCGAGCAAACTGCTCGCGGATGACGGAAACTGGATGCCATCACGGTTGACCACCCTTCCGAGCGATATCCTCAACGCAGCCTGGATCGCACGGCTTCAGCACCCCGAAGCCACGGAGATCATCGAGCAGGCGGCCAACCGCATCCTCGAGGACATAGCCTCCTCCTCCGAACGCGGCGATGCGAGCCGCAACCGGATCATCCGCAGGACGAAGTGACGCACAATGGCCGACGATAACGACAAGAAAGACCCCAAGCCCAGTCGGCGGAAAGGGTCCACGGCACCGTTTCATGAGGATTATTCGAACCCCGCTACCTACGTCGGTGACACGGCGGAAGCGAACCGCCCAGGAGCGGGATGGCGCCAGGGCCTCGCACCCCGCCTGGCCACCCAAGCCGCGCAGGAGGAGATCGAGCAGGCCCGGTCAAGCATTCGAGCAGGCGAGTACGCCGACGCAAAGGCGCGCCTACAGAAAGTTCTGGAAAGCGTTGGAGCCGGAGGCGACCCGAACAGGCAGGGGACAGAGGGGTCGGCCTTGAGCGTCCTCGGTACGGCGCTCGATGCTAGTGGCGAACATGACGCCGCAGTCGAGGCGTTTGGCCGTGCCGTCGCCTTGCTCCAGGGACTTCCCGCGGCGCGCCTCTCACCAATCGAAGCCAGCGATTACGGCATCGCCCTAACCGGCCTGGGCCGTGAAGATGAGGCCTTCGAAGTCCTACGCGCCACAGTGGGCAAAGAGGGGGCGACTCCGGAGGCTTACCGCGCACTGGGGCTCTCCCTGGCCGGTCGCGGTGCCCTCGATGAGGCGATGCTTCGACTGAAGATAGCGCTCGACATGGCGCCGTCAGACACAGAGACTAAGGTAAGCTTCGCAAGCGTTCTCGAGCGCCTGCACCGGACCGACGAAGCAGTGCAGGCATACACCGAAGCGGGCTTCGCATTTGGCGCGGCCGGGCGTCTCGATCGCGCCACTTACGCGCTTGGTCGCGCACTTGCGCTCGGCCCAGAGACTCCTGACCTGCTCGTGGGATATGGCGAGATTTTGCGCCTCCAGGGGCGAAGCGAAGAAGCACTCCAGAGCCTACGTCGCGGGCTGTCGCTTGGTGCCGAGGACTCCGACGTTCGCGTCAACATAGCTCTGGTGCTCGACGCGCAAGGTGACCACGCGGGTGCGCTGGCCGAGTTGGGAAAGGCGCTAGAGCATGAGCCTCGCTCACCGATCGCGATCGGCGTGCGAGGGATGATACTTTCCGAGACCGGCGAGCTGGAAGAAGCTAGACGCGAGCTCGCAGCGGCCGTGGCCGATGACCCCACGCTTGCTTGGGCACATATCGAGTTGGCCGGAGTCCTTCGTCAACTGGACCTACCCGAGGATGCTGTCGCCGCTGCCGACCAGGCCCTTGCCCTCGCGCCAAACAACGTCGGTGCCCTGGGAATACGTGCAGCTGCGCTCGCGACGCTTGAGCGGACGGATGAGGCGCTCGAAACCGTCGATCGGGCACTGGCACAGGACTCGGACTATGCCTTCGGCCTAGGACTCAAGGGCGCGCTGCTGATGCGGAAAGAGGATTTCGAAGCGGCGCGGACCATCCTGCTACATGCTGTCGAGCTCGACCCCAGTCTCATATGGGCCCGGTCCGAGCTTGCTGAGGCCTTCCGCCGCCTGGGCCGCTTCCAAGAGGCAATCGATACCGCAGACCAGGTTCTCGCGGTGGCTCCGGACGACGTTCCGATACTGGGAACCAAAGGAGACGCTCTGAGGTCGCTTGGGCAGGCGCAGCAGGCGCTCGAGGCCCTCGACCGTGCGATCGAGCTCGATCCGAAGTACCTGTTCGGCTTGAGGGCGAAAATAATGGTCCTTCTTGACGAAGAGCGGATCGACGAGTGCAGCGCGGCGCTGCAACGCGCGTTGGAGCTGGACCCGGATGACGCTATTACCAGCACGTTGGTTGTCGAGCTCGCTGAGCATGGGCACGGCGAAGTATCACTGCAGATCCTCGATCGGGTGGGGCCAGCCGAACCGGACAGCGCCGTGCTCTGGGTCACCCGCGGGGCGGTGCTGAGTGCGCTCAGGCGTGAGACCGAAGCCGAGCAGTCGTTCTCTCGTGCACTGGAGCTGGATCCGGATAACGTGCGAGCACTGTGGGGAAGGGGAGAAAGCCTTCGCCTGATCGGTCGTCTTGATGAAGCCATCGACGTCTTGTATCGAGCCCTACGACTGGCCCCGGGCGAGCCTGGGGTCGAGGCTGGGATCCTGCAGTCCACCGGCTATGCGCTCATCGGGCTCGAGAGGTACGCAGAGGCGATCTCGACGTTCCAACGGGCCGTGGCTTTGACGCGCACAGCCATCAGCCTCGCCGACCTCGCCCTTGCATATCGGCGGGGGAACGAGTACGACCAGGCTCTAGTGACGGCGAGTCAGGCCGTCGAGCTTGCGCCGACCGGCCGTTGGGCGTTGCTCAACAGGGGTGAGATTTGCAACGACATCGCCGAGTTCGAGGCTGCCACCGAGGACCTGCAGACTGTGGTAACACAGGACCACGGAGATGCCCAAGCTCAGGCAGAACTCGGGTGGGCGTTCCACAGACTCGGGCGGGGGAGTGAAGCCCTCGACGCCTACATTGCGGCGTGGAACGCTGATCGCGACGACCTTTGGGCCAGAAAGGGGGTTGCCGAAGCACTGCGGCAGATCGGCGACAGCGAGAAAGCTATTGGCCACTACCAAGCTATCGTCCATGCCGCCGAACACGGCGCGGTCGGCGCTTCCCAAGACCGGTCCCTCACCGCATGGTGCTGCTACCGGCTAGGTCGTTTCGATGACGCGCTCCAACTCATCAGGAAGACGCGGTCACCCTTGCCCGACGTGGCGATCCAGTTTGACCTGGCTCTGGTTCTCCTGTGCAGCGGGGAGCACGCCGCCGCCGTAAGGGAGTACCGTCGGGGGGTTGATCAGGTACAGACCGTCCACCCCCTGCGTCAACGCGGCTACATTCACATCGCCCTGGCGGATCTCAGGGAGGCGATCAGCGAACATCCCGATATCGGTGATGAGAGGATCCGGGCCATCGAAGGGGAGATGGCAGGGAAACTGGCCGCTGGCGCCACGTAGGCGTGATAAACCCCAAACGGGAACCAGGAAGTATGTGATTGCTTGCGCGAGGCAACCTGCCTTACTGCATCGATCCACCGACGAATAAGATCATTACCAAGATCGACCTCGGGATGGCAGCATGCGGTATACCCGGCATCGGGTTGGGGTGGGTCCGGGTGAGTGGCCACAGTATCGAGGAGGAACCCTGCGACTGGCAAAGAAGTCGCGACAATCCCAGGCAGATGCCGACGGCAGGGGATGAGCTGTTAGATGCGTTTTCGCGCTCAGGAAGGTGTGGATCCGGCCGCACCTGAAGCGACCCAACCCTGGGCGCTAACGGTAGTTTGTTAATCCGGGATGTAGAGATGCAGGCCATGGCCTGTATCGACCGAGTCGACAAGGGCTTGCAGCTGGGGCGACGGGGGCATAAGTGCGGCTATCTGCACAGGTGGGGTGTTCAGAGCGGCGTACCGGGCTTCTCGTAATACGTAGGTCATCGGTTGGATTCGGGTAGGTATTTGGCCTCTGGTCCGTGATCTTAGCCGCTCTGGGCTGCGGATCCGGCGGTCAGCTGTGCGAGGTACGCGGCGGCCCGCCGGTCAACCTCAGACACGGGGTCGGCATAGTGCCGCAGTGTGGTGGCACCGCCGCTGCCATGGCCAAGGCGCGCCGCGGTATTGCGCAGGTCGAACCGTGCCGCTAGCAGCTGGCTAGCCGTGTAGTGCCGCAGCCCTTTGATATTGAGCTTGACCCCGGCCGCGGCCGCCAGGTCGCTGGCCTTGTGCGTGGCCCAGTCGGGATTCCACGGATTGGCGCCCGCGGGGTCGTTAGAGAACACGTAGGCGTCCTTGGGTAGCTCGACGCCTACGGCGGCGAGCTCGGCGCGGATCGCGTCCAGGTGCTCCCGGATCATCGCGCACGTTACCGGGTCGATGGCGAGGTGCCGGTCCTGGTGGGTCTTGGTGTCCTTACGGACCCGGCGGCCGTCGCACACGATGTAGTTGAAAGCGATGTGGAGGACGCCGTTGTCCAGGTCGATGTCACAGACCTGCAGCGCGCACAGCTCGCCTCGCCGCGTGCCGGTGATCGCGACCAGCCACAGGTACAGCGCCATTTCCGGGTGCGCCTTGCGGCCCTCGGCGATCACCTTGGCGACGTCCTCAGGTGCGGTGGCGGGCACCGGCCGCCGCGAGACGGTCGGCAGCTTGGCCGACTCTGCCGGGTTCCAGTCGATCCATTCCCAGCGTCTTGCGGTAGTGAAAGCGCCGGACAAGATGCTGTGGATATTCCGGATGGTCTTCGCCGCCATAGGCTTGCAGACATGCGGCTTGCATCCTGCACGCCTGCAGTCGTGGTCACGGCCGTGCGGAGCTCGGCCAGGGCGTCCATTCGAGTCGGCACCGCCAGCCACGATCGCGGTACGTCCCTGGCGGATGAGGACGAGCCCTTCGTCGGCAAGGACTGCCAGGGCGTGCTGCAGGGTCGCGGTCGGAATGTCCTGCAGGGTGCTCATCTCGCGGACGGAGGGCAGCGGCTCGCCTGCAGCAAGCATCCCGGCGCGGATCGCATCCCCGATTGTGTCCGCCACCTGCTGCCAGGCAGGCTGGCGGCTGGCGTGATCAACGGCGAGGACGGGCACATTCCGGTGCTCGGTAAACGGCTTGCCGTTGCACGCAAGGTTGCTGCAGCGCTTCAGTTGCGCATAGAGCATGTCGAGCACGGGCCCGCGTACCTTACGGGCCTGAAGGCGCCCGAGAGCAGGCTTGATCACCCGCCGGATGTAGTAGTCGTTCGCCTTCCGGGTGGAAAGGTCCCAGTCGGCGATCTCGGCGTGCCGGTCCATCAGCTGCGCCACGGTTACGCCCGTCTCAGGCTGGCGGCCCGCCGCAGCCTGCTCGAGCAACTTGCCGAGCTCGATCTGCGCCGCCCGTTCGGTCTTGCATGTCTTCCGCAGCCGGATCTCCCGGCCCGTCAGCGGGTCGGTCCCGGCGTACACCTTCACGCGCCAGGATCCGCTGGGGAGTCGCTCTATGTGTCCGGCCGGTCTGCTAGCCGTGACGTGACGGTACACCGGACCACTGACATCGGTCCACGAACCGGTCCACGGGACCAAGATCGATAACTATGTTTTTGCTGGTGGGGCGCCAGGGGGTCGAACCCTGAACCAATGGGTTAAAAGCCCACTGCTCTGCCATTGAGCTAACGCCCCGCCGCGCCGGTTGAGCCGACGCCTTCCAGACGAAGCGTACCGACTTCCCGGCCCGGTCGCGTGGGCGAGGCTAGCGGTACGCGGAGATGCCAGTGAGCGCCTGGCCGATGGCCAACGTGTGGATCTCCTCCGTGCCCTCGTAGGTCAGCACCGCTTCTAGGTTGTTGGCGTGCCTTATCGGAGGGTACTCCAGCGTCACGCCGCTGGCGCCGAGCACCGTCCGGGCCTGCCTGGCGATGTCGATGGCCGACCGTACGTTGGTCATCTTGGCGATGCTCACCTGCACCGGGCTGGCCGAGCCCGCCTCCTTAAGCCGGCCGAGGTGCAGCGCGAGCAGCTGGGAGCGGTACAGATCCGCGGCCATCCAGCTGAGCTTGGCCTGAGTCAGCTGGAAGGACGCGATGGGCTTGCCGAACTGCTCGCGGGTCGTGGCGTAGTCGATCGCACTCTCCAGGCAGTTCCGCGCCGCGCCGGTGACTCCCCAGGCGATGCCGAACCTGGCCTCTGTCAGGCATGACAGCGGCCCTTTGAGCCCGCTGACGCCGGGAAGCATGGCCGCGGCAGNCAAGCGGACCTCGTCCAGGTGCANTTCGGACGTGATCGAGGCGCGCAGCGAGAGCTTCTTGTGGATNTCCCTGGCGGTGAAGCCGGGCGTGCCGCGCGGGACGAGGAACCCGCGGATACCTTCCGGGGTGCCGGCCCAGATCACGGCGATGTCGGCGATGCTGCCGTTGGTAATCCACATCTTGGTACCGGAGAGCACCCANTCCGATCCGTCCGGCCGGGCGGACGCCCGCATGCTCCCTGGGTCGGACCCGTGATCAGGCTCGGTGAGGCCGAAGCAGCCGATGGCCTCTCCGGCCGCCATCCGGGGCAGCCACTCGGTCTTCTGNTCCTCCGACCCGTAGCGCCAGATCGGATACATGGACAGCGAGCCCTGGACGGACGCCGCGCTGCGCAAGCCGGAGTCGCACGCCTCGAGCTCGCGGCAAGCCACGCCGTAGGCGACCGCGCCGGCGCCCGCGCAGCCGTAGCCGGTCAGGTGCATGCCGAGCACCCCCAGCTTGCCGAGTTCCGGAATGATGTCGCGGGGCAGCAGGCCCGCCTCGAACCANTCCGTGATGTACGGCAGCGCCCGGTCGCCGACGAAGGCGCGCACGGAGTCGCGAATTAGCCGCTCCTCGTCGGTCAGCTGGTCCTCGATCTGCAGCAGGTCCGTACTCGGCGCGCCTGTGGACATGGCCGGTCCTCTCTTTCGCTCCAGATCAGAGTATTAACCGTGCGTTCGGTATGTCAGTTCGGCCCCGGAGTGGGCATGATCGACCCATGAACGAACCAAGCGGCAATCGACCCATGAACGAACCAATCAGCAACGGAACGAAGCGTCTGTACCGGGCGCGCGAAGGGCGTGTCGTCGCGGGAGTATGCGCTGGCCTGGCGGCCTACTTCGGTATTGACCCGACCCT
>JGI26341J46601_10000632_pt1 | contig 10965 bp, 9 predicted proteins | sample BogFormECP12_OM3_FD_46601 | JGI IMG/M metagenome (IMG submission 46601) | reverse complement strand
TGCGCGCTGGGAAGCCGTCGCCCCTGATCGGCGCTGACTGTATTCGCGTGGGGGTCAACCCCTTTCGCGTCGGGCCATCCGTATCGGGTGTCGGCACTGGTTTGCCGGCGACAAGCAAACAACCGCCACTTCGGCTCAAGCGCAGATTTCTATGAGTTTTGTGAGCGTTGCGCGTGTCGCGGGCAAAGATTCGCATGGGCCGTTAATTGACGCAGCCGTCAACTACGTTCCGTAGTAGACACTTAGGCCAGGTAGGCAACCGCGCCACGCAGCCGCTCGGCGGCCGCTCGCAGCGCCGCCACATCGGGCCCCGCGCGCAGCACGGCACGCGACGCCGCGGGCAACAGCTGGCCCGGCCGGGCCCCGCCAAGCCCGCCGAGCGCCTCGGGCAGGCCGCCCTGGGCACCCACGCCTGGTACCAGCACCGGGCCGCCGAGCCCGCTGACGTCCGGCACGTCGGCCGCCGTCGCCCCGACAACGACCCCGACCGAGCCTGGCTCCGGCAGCGCCTTGCGGTTGACGGCGGCGGCGTCGTCGACGATCGATTGCGCGACCGTGCGGCCGTCGGTGAGCGCCCGCTGGACGGCGGCGCCCTCCGGGTTCGAGGTCGCCGCGAGCACGAAGACACCGCGTCCGTGCGCGGCCGCGGTCTCCAGCAGGGGGCACAGCGAGCCGAAGCCCAGGTAGGGCGACGCGGTGACGGCGTCGGCGGCCAGCGGCGAGTCGCCGGCCCACGCCGCGGCGTAGGCCGCCATCGTCGAGCCGATGTCGCCGCGCTTGGCGTCGGCCAGCACGAGGACCCCCGCTCGACGGAGTGCGGCGATGGTGCGCTCCAGCACCGCGTAGCCCGCCGAACCGTAGGCCTCGAAGAACGCCACCTGGGGTTTGACGACCGCGAACCCGCCGAACGCGTCGACGCAGACGTCGCAGAACCTCGCGAGCCCGTCCGGGTCCTCGGGCAGATCCCACGCCCGCAGCAGCTCCGGGTGCGGGTCGATGCCGAGGCAGAGCGGTCCGCGCGACGAGATCGCGGCGGCCAGCCTGGCGCCGAACCCGGTCACCGTTGGTGCCCGCCGTTGCTCAGCGCGCTGTGCAGTTCCTGTAACGACATCACCCCGATGTCGCCGCGGATGCCGGCCTCGATCCCCTGTACGGCCGCCGACGCGCCCTGCACCGTCGTCACGCACGGAATGTTCATCGCCACGGCCGCCGAGCGGATCTCGTACCCGTCGATGCGGGGACCGGAATTGCCGTAGGGGGTGTTGATCACCATGTTGACCTCGCCGGCGCGGATCGCGTCCACCGCCGACAGTCGCGGCCNCCCTTCGCTTGGCTCTTCGAAGTGCTTGCGCACGACCTCGCACGGGATCCCGTTGCGGCGCAGCATCTCTGCGGTGCCCTCGGTGGCGAGCACACGGAAGCCGAGATCGGCGAGGCGTTTGACGGGGAACACCAGCGAGCGCTTGTCGCGGTTGGCCACCGAGACGAACACCGTGCCCCCGCTCGGAAGCGACCCGTACGCCGCGGTCTGGCTTTTCGCGAAGGCAGTGCCGAAGTCGCGGTCGATGCCCATCACCTCGCCGGTCGATTTCATCTCCGGCCCGAGCAGCGAGTCGACGCCCGAGCCGTCGGCGCGACGGAACCGATGGAAGGGCAACACGGCCTCCTTNACCGCGATCGGGGCGTAGNGCGCCGTCGTGGCGCCATCCCCGGTTCGCGCCAGCAGGCCCTCGTCGCGCAGTTGGGCGATGTTGGCGCCGAGCATGATTCGCGCGCAGGCTTTTGCCAGGGGTACCGCGGTGGCCTTGGACACGAACGGCACGGTGCGGCTGGCCCGCGGGTTGGCCTCGAGCACGTAGAGCACGTCGTCCTTCAGCGCGTACTGCACGTTGAGCAGCCCGACAACCCCGATCCCGTGCGCGATCGCCTCGGTGGCGCGGCGCACCTTCTCGATGTCGCTGCGGCCCAACGTGACCGGCGGCAGCGCGCACGCCGAGTCGCCGGAGTGGATCCCGGCCTCCTCGATGTGCTCCATGATCCCGCCGAGGTACACCTCCTCGCCGTCGCACAGCGCGTCGACGTCGATTTCGATGGCGTCCTCGAGGAACCGGTCGACGAGCACCGGGTGTTCGGGCGACAACTCGGTCGCGCGGGTGATGTAGCGGTGCAGCGTTTCCTCGTCGTAGACGATCTCCATACCTCGCCCGCCGAGCACGTACGAGGGGCGGACCAGCACCGGATAGCCGATCTCCGCGGCGATCTTGCGTGCTGCCTCGAAGCTGGTCGCGGTGCCGAACCTGGGCGCGGGCAGACCGGCATTGCCGAGTANCTCGCCGAACGCNCCGCGGTCCTCTGCCAGGTTGATGGCTCGCGGGCTGGTGCCGACGATCGGCACGCCGGCGTCGGCCAGCCGCTGCGCNAGCCCGAGTGGAGTCTGGCCGCCCAGCTGCACGATCACACCCGCGACACCGGGACCGCCTTCGCCGGAGCGGGATTCCGCGTGGTAGACCTCCAGCACGTCCTCGAAGGTCAGCGGCTCGAAGTACAGGCGGTCGGCCGTGTCGTAGTCGGTGGACACCGTTTCGGGGTTGCAGTTGACCATCACNGTCTCGAAGCCGGCCTCCGACAGCGTGGTCGCCGCGTGCACGCAGCTGTAGTCGAATTCGATGCCCTGCCCGATGCGGTTCGGGCCCGAGCCGAGGATCAGCACCTTCGGCTTGTCGGTCTGCGGCGCGACCTCGGTCTCCGCGGCCGGGTCGAGCTCGTAGCTGCTGTAGTGGTACGGGGTCTTGGCCTCGAACTCGGCCGCGCAGGTGTCGACGGTCTTGAACACCGGGTGGATGCCGAGCCGCTGCCGCAGCACCCGTACCCCGACCTCGCCGGCCAACTCGGGTCGCAGCGTGGCGATTTGGCGGTCCGACAGCCCGAAGTGCTTGCTACGCCGAAGCAGATCCTCGTCGAGTACCGCCGCGTCGAGCAGTTCACGGCGCAGCATGACGAGCATCGCGATCTGGTCGACGAACCACGGGTCGACGCCGGAGGCATCAGACACCTCTTCCACCGTCGCGCCGAGCCGTAGGGCCAGCTCGATGTCGTACAGCCGCNCCTCGCTCGGGGTCTTCAGCCGCTCGAGAGCGTCCTCCCTGCCGCCCCCGGGGTCCGGCCCGGTCCAGAAACCTGCCCTGGCGGTCTCCAGTGACCGCATCACCTTGCCGAGCGCCTCGATGAAGTTGCGGCCCAGCGACATCGCCTCACCGACGGACTTCATCGTGGTGGTGAGCGTCGGGTCGGCGCCCGGGAACTTCTCGAACGCGAACCGCGGCGCCTTGACCACCACGTAGTCCAGCGTCGGCTCGAAGCAGGCCGGGGTCTCCTTGGTGATGTCGTTGAGGATCTCGTCGAGGGTGTAACCGATCGCGAGCTTGGCCGCGATCTTCGCGATCGGGAAGCCGGTGGCCTTCGACGCGAGCGCACTGGACCGCGAAACGCGGGGGTTCATCTCGATGACGATCAGCCGGCCGTCAGCCGGGTTGACGGCGAATTGGATGTTGCAGCCGCCGGTGTCGACGCCGACTTCGCGCAGGATCGCGATGCCGAGGTCGCGCATCCGCTGGTATTCGCGATCGGTCAGCGTCATCGCCGGGGCGACGGTCACCGAGTCGCCGGTGTGCACGCCCATCGGGTCGACGTTCTCGATCGAGCAGACGACCACGACGTTGTCGTGGCCGTCGCGCATCAGCTCGAGCTCGAATTCCTTCCAGCCGTAGATCGACTGCTCGATCAGCACGTTGGCCGACGGCGAGGCCGCCAGGCCGTCGCCGGCCATCCGCTCGACGTCCTCGAGGGTGTGTGCCATGCCCGAGCCCAGCCCGCCCATCGTGAACGACGGGCGCACCACCACCGGCAGGCCCAGCTCCTCGACCGTCTCGCGTACCTCGTCCATCGTGAAACACACCCGGGAGCGGGCGGACTCGCCGCCGACCTTGGCGACGATGTCCTTGAACCGCTGCCGGTCCTCGCCGCGCTGGATCGCCTCGAAGTCGGCGCCGATCAGCTCGACCCCGTACTTCTCCAGCACCCCGTTCTCGTAGAGCGCGACCGCGGTGTTCAGCGCCGTCTGGCCGCCCAGCGTGGCCAGGAGCGCGTCGATCTTGTTGCCGCGATTGGCTTGCTGCTCGATCACGCGCTCCACGAACGCCGGCGTGATCGGCTCGACGTAGGTGTGGTCGGCGAACTCCGGGTCGGTCATGATCGTCGCCGGGTTCGAGTTGACCAGGCTGACCTGCAGACCCTCGGCGCGCAGCACCCGGCAGGCCTGCGTGCCGGAGTAATCGAACTCGCAGGCCTGGCCGATGACGATCGGGCCGGATCCGATGACCAGCACATGACGTAGGTCGGTGCGGCGCGGCATCAGCGGCCCCCCGCCATCAGGTCGACGAATTGATCGAACAGGTAATTGGCGTCATGCGGGCCGGCAGCCGCCTCCGGGTGGTACTGCACCGAGAACGCGCGTCCGCCCACGAGTTTGATTCCTTCGACGACGCCGTCGTTGGCGCAGGTGTGGCTGACTTCGGCCGTGCCGAACGGGGTGTCGAACCGCTCCCCCGCTTCGCCCTGGAGGGCGAACCCGTGGTTCTGCGCGGTCACCGCTACCCGGCCGGTGGCGTGGTCGATCACCGGCACGTTTATGCCGCGGTGCCCGAACGTCATCTTGTACGTGGAGCGGCCCAGCGCGCGGCCGAGGATCTGGTTGCCGAAACAGATTCCGAAGAGCGGGATCCCGGCCCCGATCACTTGCCTTGTGACCGCGACGACGTGGTCCGCGGTGGCGGGGTCACCCGGGCCGTTGGACAGGAACACGCCGTCGGGCTTCAGGTCGGCGATCTGGTCGAATGTCGCCGACGACGGCAAGACGTGGCTGCGGATGCCGCGGCGGGCGAAGTTGCGCGGCGTGTTGGTCTTGATACCGAGGTCCAGCGCGGCGACGGTGAACCGCTGCGGGCCCTCGGGTTCCACGATGTAACCGGCATTCGTGCTGACCTGCCCGGCGAGGTCGGCGCCGAGCATCGACGGCTGGCTGCGCACCCGTGCCAGCATCGTGTCGGTGTCGGCGGCCGCCTCTCCGGAGAAGATGCCTGCCTTCATCGACCCGAAGTTGCGCAGATGCCGGACCACCGCCCGGGTGTCGATGCCGGCGATCCCGACGATGCCCTGCCGGGTCAGCTCGTCGTCGAGGGTGCCGGTGGCTCGCCAGTTCGACGCCCGCGGCGACGGGTCACGAACGGCGTAGCCGGCCACCCATATCTTGTCGCCGCGGCTTTCGGCGTCCTCGTGGTTCCAGCCGGTGTTGCCGATCTGCGGGGCGGTCGCGACGACGATCTGGCGGTGATAGCTGGGGTCGGTCAGCGTCTCCTGGTAGCCGGACATACCGGTGGAGAAAACGGCCTCACCGAGTGTCTGGCCTACCGCGCCGAACGATGTGCCGCTGAACACTCGGCCGTCCTCAAGCACGAGGCGCGCTTGAGCGCTGGTCATGAGCCTCCTATCCAGTCCGCGTATGTCCGGCGATCGTCGCCGCGGAAACCGGTGTCGATCTCCGTGCCCGACGGCAGCCTCCAGCGGATTGCGAGGATCCCGTCGTTCGGCACCACCGTGCCGGCCAGGCCGTGCTCGGTGCGGATCGCGGTGATCGAGTCCTCCGGTATCCAGATCGGTGCGGCGCCGCTGCGCTTCACCATGATGCCCTCGGGATAGCGGGTCAGCACGGCCTTCGCGCGATCGCCGAGATCGCCGACCGCGATGCGGTCCAGCCAGCTCGGCACAAGCGTGCTGCCGACATACAGGCCGCTGCTCGCGGGAATGACCGGCGCCCCGACGGTCTCCGGCGGCAGGGGCAGTTGTCCGATCAGCGCGGCTTGGCGCTGCGCCCGCCTCAGCCAGCCCCGCATCATCGCGAAGATCACCAGGAAAGCCACCACCGAAAGCACGGCCGCCATGATCAACGACGCGACCAGCGTGGGGGTATTCATGCCGGGCACTTCCCGTCGCGCGCGGTGACCTTGCCGCGCAACAGCGTCGCGGTGACCGTCGCGGGCAGCGTCATCGACTCGTAGGGGGTGTTGTCGGACCGGCTTGCCAGATCGGCGCCGCGGACCGTCCAGGTGGCGTCGGGGTCGACGACCGCGATGTTGGCCGGCTCGCCGACCTCGAGGGGGCGGCCGTGGTCGGGCAGGCCCGCGATCCGGGCCGGGTTCTCGCTCATCACCCGTGCGATGTCGCGCCAGGTCATCAGACCGGGCTCCACCAGCGTGCGCACGACCACCGACAGCGCCGTCTGCAGCCCCAACATTCCGGGGCGCGCATTGGCGAACTCGCAGACCTTCTCGTGTTCGGCGTGCGGGGCGTGATCGGTGGCCACACAGTCGACGACGCCATCGACGAGCGCCCGGCGCAGCGCGGCGGCGTCGGCGGCCTCGCGCAGCGGAGGGTTGACCCGGTTGCGGCCGTCGTAGCTGGCCAGCCGTTCGTCGTCGAGGGCAAGGTGGTGCGGCGTCACTTCGGCCGTGATCGAAATGCCTTGGTCTTTAGCCCATTTCAGGATCTCGACAGTGCCGGCCGTCGACGCGTGGCAGATGTGCACCCTGGCGCCGGCCTCGCGGGCCAGCAGCGCATCGCGAGCGACGATCGACTCCTCGGCCGCCCGTGGCCAGCCGGACAGCCCGAGCCGGGCCGCCGTGGGGCCTTCGTGGGCGACCGCCCCGCGGGTGAGCCGCGGTTCCTCGGCGTGCTGGGCGATCAGCACCCCGAGACCGGTCGCGTACTCCAGCGCGCGGCGCATCACCAGCGGGTCGTGCACGCAGACGCCGTCGTCGGAGAACATGCGTACCTGCGCGGTACCGGCGTTCATCAGCCCCATCTCAGTCAGCTGCTCACCGGCCAGGCCGACCGTCACCGCGCCGACCGGGTGCACGTCGACCAGGCCGACCTGCTGACCGCGGTGCCAGACGTGGTCGGTGACCACCGGGCTGTCTGCGACGGGGTTGGTGTTCGCCATCGCGAACACCGCCGTGTAGCCACCCAGAGCCGCTGCCGCCGAACCGGTTTCGATGTCTTCGGCGTACTCCCGGCCCGGCTCGCGCAGGTGAGTGTGCAAGTCGACCAACCCTGGCAGCAGCACCTGGCCGATCGCCTCGATGACGTCGGCGTCGTCGGGGATGTCCAATGTGGGGCCGATGCCGGCGATTTGGCCCTCGTCGACCAGCACGTCGACGCGCTCGCCCTCGCCGTAGAGCCGCACCCCGCGGATCAGGACGCTACTCATGCGCTCACCGCCCCCTGTTCGGCGCCAACGAGCAGGTGGAACAGCACCGCCATCCGAACGTGCACGCCGTTGGAAACCTGTTGCAGCACAGCAGATTGCGTTGAATCAGCGACCGAAGACGAGATCTCCATGCCGCGCAGCATCGGGCCGGGGTGCAGCACCACCGCGTGCCCGGGCAACATCGCCTGCCGTCGATCGGACAGGCCGTACAGCACCGAGTACTCGCGCGCCGACGGGAAGAACGCGCCGGTCATGCGTTCGGCCTGCACCCGCAGCATCAGCACCGCGTCGGCGACGGGCAGCTCGGCGTCGAGGTCGTGGGAGATCGTCACCGGCCAGCCCGCCGCGCCGACCGGCAGCAGCGTGGGCGGCGCGACGAGCACCACTTCGGCGCCGAGGGTGTTCAGCAGCACGACGTTGGACCGGGCGACCCGGCTGTGCAGGATGTCGCCGACGATCACCACCCGCTTACCCTCGATCTCGCCGAGGCGCTGCCGCAGCGTCAGCGCGTCGAGCAGGGCCTGCGTCGGGTGTTCGTGGGTGCCGTCGCCGGCGTTGATCACCGATGGGCCGCCGTCCTCGGTGGCGGTCCATTCGGCCAGCTGCTGCGCCGCGCCGGACGCCGAGTGGCGGATGATCAGCGCGTCGGCGCCCGCGGCGCGCAGGGTGAGGGCGGTGTCGCGCAGCGACTCGCCCTTGCCGACCGACGATCCCGTCGCGCTGACGTTGATCACGTCCCCGCTCATCCACTTGCCCGCCACCTCGAACGACACCCGGGTGCGGGTCGAGTTCTCGTAGAACATCGTGATGATCGTGCGACCGCGCAGCGTGGGCAGCTTCTTGACCTCGCGCCCCAGCAGCGCCTGCGCGAACCGGTCGGCGTCGTCGAGGATCGCGGTCGCGTCGTCGCGGCTCAGGTCGGCGGCGGCCAGCAGGTGCCTCGTCATCGGGAAATCACCACCCCATCCCGCCCGTCGTCCTCGGTCAGCAGCACGTGCACGCTCTCGATACGCGACGTGGGAACGTTCTTGCCGACGTAGTCGGCCCGCAGCGGCAGCTCCCGGTGGCCGCGGTCGACCAGCACCGCCAACTGCACCGCCCGCGGCCGGCCGACGTCGCGCAGCGCGTCGAGCGCCGAGCGCACCGAGCGGCCGGAGTACAGCACGTCGTCGACGAGAATGACCAGCGCGTCGTCGACGCCGCCCTCGGGGATCGACGTGTCTTCCAGCGGTCGCGGTGGCTTGAAGTTCAGATCGTCCCGGTAGAGCGTGATGTCGAGCGCGCCGTGCGGGACGGTGACGGCGGCGAAGTCATGGATCTTGGCCGCGAGCCGGGTGGCCAGCGTGACGCCGCGGGTCGGGATGCCGAGCAACACCACGCGGGGCGCGTCGGGCCCGTCGAGGGCGGTCTTCTCGATGATCTGATGGGCGATGCGGGAAATGGTGCGGCCCACGTCCGCCGCGGACATCAATTCCCGGTCAGTCGTGCTGCCCACGGGTCAACCAGACCTCCTTCTCCGCCTCGCCGGACGGATCGTTAAAGGATGTCGAACTCCGGCGAGCTTACCATTGCGCGCTACCGTGGCCTGCATGACCACGCACTTCGACTTCGACGCGCTTTACCGTGGCGAGAGCCCGGCCGAGGGTGTGCCGGCGATGCCGTCACCGCCGTGGGATACCAAGGCACCCAAGGAGTCCGTGGTCGGCTGGCAAACCGCTGACCTGGTTCACGGCGCCGTGCTCGACATCGGTTGCGGGCTCGGCGACAACGCGATCTACCTGGCGCAGCAGGGCCATTCGGTGACCGGCCTGGACATCTCCCCGACCGCGCTGATCACCGCCGAAAGACGGGCGGCGCACGCCGGGGTGGACGTGCGGTTCGCGGTCGCCGACGCGACGAAGTTGGAGGGCTACTCCGACGCGTTCGACACCGTGGTCGACAGCGGCATGTTCCACTGCCTCGACGACGACGGCAAGCGCGGTTACGCCGCCGCGCTGCACCGGGCTACCCGCCCCGGCGCCCGGCTGCTGCTGAGTTGCTTCTCCGACGCGGACGCCGACGACGCGGAGTGGCCACGGCCGGTGGTGTCCGAACAGACGCTGCGTGACGTGTTCGGCGCGGCCGGTTGGGACATCACCTCGATCGAGCCGACCACGGTGCAGCGGCCCGACGGGCCCACGATGGCGTTCTTCCTCGTTGAAGCCCGGCGCCGTTGAGGAACCTCGACGGTAACCAGGCGTCGATCCGGGAGGCAGTCGAGGCCGGTCTGCTCTCCGGCGCGGTGACGCTCGTCTGGCAGAACGGAGAGGTGAGCCAGCACAACGCAATCGGATATCGAGACGTCCAGGCGCGGCTGCCGATGCGGCGCGACACCATCTTCCGGATCGCGTCGATGAGCAAGCCGATCACCACCGCCGCGGCACTCACCCTGCTCGAAGAAGGCAAGTTGGCACTGGGTGATCCGGTCACCCGCTGGCTGCCCGAGCTCGCCGACATGCGGGTGCTCGACGACCCCGAGGGCCCGCTGGACCGAACCGTTCCCGCGCAGCGTCCCATCACGATCGAGGACCTGATGACGCACCGCAGCGGCCTGGCCTACGCGTTCTCGGTGACGGGGCCGATCTCCCGGGCGTATCTGCGCCTGCCGGTGCGCCAGAACGCGGACACCTGGCTGGCGGGACTGGCGGAACTGCCCCTGCTGCACCAGCCTGGTGACCGGCTGACTTACAGCCACGCCACCGAGGTGCTGGGCATCATCCTGTCGCGGATCGAGGGCAAAGCGCTGTACGAGGTGCTGTCCGAGCGGATCTTCGAGCCGCTGGGCATGACGGACACCGGTTTCTTCGTCTCCCCCGACGCTCGGGGCCGGGCCGCGACGATGTACACGCTCGACGAGGACAGCCGGCTGCGGCACGACGTAATGGGGCCGCCCCGGATCTCGCCGCCCGAGTTCTGCCAGGGCGGCGGAGGGCTCTGGTCGACGGCCGAGGACTATCTGCGTTTCGTGACGATGCTGCTGGGCGGCGGATCGCCCGTGCTGTCACCCGACTCGGTGCGCCTGATGCGCACCGACCGGCTGACCGCCGAGCAGAAGCGGATACCGTTCCTCGGCTCGCCCTACTGGGTCGGCCGCGGGTTCGGGCTGGGCCTGTCGGTGGTGACCGACCCGGCAAAATCGACGCCGTTGTTCGGGCCGGGCGGTCTGGGAACGTTCAGTTGGCCCGGCGCCTACGGGACGTGGTGGCAGGCAGATCCGACGCGCGACCTGATCCTGATCTACTTGGTGCAGAACCATCCGACGCTGTCCGCGGATGCGGCGGTCGCGGTGGCGGGCAACGCGTCGCAGGCGAAGCTGATGACGGCGTTGCCGAGGTTCGTGCGGCGGACCTACAAGGCTCTCGACGCCTGATGCGTATGCCGTCAGCTCAGAAGGGCGGTGGTTCGGCGGCTATCGCGTCGCGTTTGGCGATGTCGATTTCGTTCAGGGCGCGCTCGTGTCGGCGCCGAAGTGCACGGTCAGCGGTCCGGGTGCGTTGACGGGTGGGCATCATCACGCCGCGGTTGGCGCAGGGGTCGCACATGGGCTGCATCGGCGCCGGCTCGTCGGTCGGCCGGCTGAGCTGGGGAACCAGCAAGCGGCTGCC
>JGI26341J46601_10000627_pt1 | contig 11006 bp, 11 predicted proteins | sample BogFormECP12_OM3_FD_46601 | JGI IMG/M metagenome (IMG submission 46601) | reverse complement strand
GGTTGAGACATTCGGTGCCTGCCTGTTTTGTGCCGTGTAACTGGTCCAAGCATTGTTTCTCTCCCAAGCTTGGTTAGCCGGCGTTGGTGACAGGGGATAACTTGAGGCTGCTCGTAGTCCGCCAGGGTTCCCGGCCGAGAAATAACCGCCTGCCAAAGCGCTAAGTGCGCCAATCGTCAGAAGGCTCACCGAGGCCAGACGCGCAAGTAAAACAGTTTTTAATTTCATAACTATCGTCTTCTTTCGATTAGCACGATCGGTCGTCCGGTCCTTACGAGATAATTGTGATTTTTAATTTCATATCAGGAAATCTGATGTTTGTAATAGGCTGGAGAAAGTTTGCTCGAAGGGATTATGTCGAGTTGCTAAAATCACCCTTTGTGGCGATTGAATCGCCTCAAATTTATGGCAGCCTGAAGACGAATCGACACATTATGAAAGATCCTTCCTTGTCACGTCGTCGTTGCCTCCAGTTATCGGCGTTAGCGGGCTGTTCGTTGATTCTGACAGGCCGGGGCCTNAAAGCGCAGGAACCTCTACCGGCTGANTACATTCGGCCCGGACCGATTACCGCCCTGGGCAAGGCTCCCGGTCTGAGGAGCCAGTTACTATCCCAGGGGAGTTCCAGAACCTATGCGATTATCTTTGGCAAATACGACGAGTTTATGGCCGGGTTGACTGAGTTCGCGGAAAATAACCAACTTAAAGCCAGCCATTTCACGGCAATNGGGGCCTTTCACGAAGCGCTTTTCGGATGGTTCGATGGNGAGAAAAAAGCATACANGAAAATCCCGATCACCCAACAAGTCGAAGTAATCTCATTGGTAGGAGATATCGGCTTAGTCAACGAAAAGCCTGTGGTCCATGCTCACGGTGTGGTTGGTTTAGAGGACGGCACCACGCGCGGCGGTCACATTATAAGTGCGACTGTCTGGCCGACGCTTGAGTTGTTCTTGACCGATGAACCCCATTCTTTGGTGAAAGAGGAAGATCCCGATACGGGCCTATTCCTCTTCCATCCGGAATCCTGAACAATTTTCACAAGAGTTAAGATTGAAAAACAATGACTGAAGTGCACGTAATTGCAAGAGCGGTGGCCCGTAAAGGAAAAGAAGACCAGCTCAAAGCGCTGCTACAAGGTATGTTAGCTCCTACGCATGCCGAACCGGGATGCAGGTTGTATGAGTTATACGAGTCAAGCGAGCCGGGGCGTTTTTACTTCTACGAATTGTGGGAAAGTCAGGCTGCGCTTGAGCAACACGCAGCGAGCCCTCACTATAAGCACCTGGAACTAATCGTCCGGGACTTATTGGAATAACCTTTCGAGGTAAATATTTTGAAAGAGGTTGTGAATCTTGAGTCTTAAGAGTTTTCGGCCAAGCGCTGAAGGCGTGATTAGCCGATGCCGATGCAACTGGTAGGGACGCGCTCCTGCGCGATCCGGCGCCGCACGTCCAAAAACGGTGCAAGTGTAAAAACAGGAGAAGCTGATGGGCAAGAGCCTCAGCTCCGAGAGCGCAAGAGTGGTTCGCAGAAGCAGCAAAAAGAAGCGTCGAGACGTGCAGCGCCGGACGCGCGGGAGCGCATCCCGGCGCCGGCGGAGCGGGGAATGGAGGCCGATAGTACTGCGTGCCGAAGACCAGCTCTGTCGTGCTCATCGATTGCCTTATCCTTTGACTGCTCCCCCAACCGTCCCTCTGGCCAGATATTTTTGCACAAAGAATCCCAGCAGAATCATCGGAACCATCGTCATCGTCGCCGCGGCGCTGCTCTTCCCCCAGTCCACCGAAATAGAACCGACAAATTTCGAAATCCCAACCGGTAACGTGTAGGTATCCAAGTTGGTTAGCTGCAGGGAAAACAACAACTCGTTCCAGGAATATTGCATCGACAATATTGCCGACGCCGCGAGCCCGGGCATTATCAGCGGGCTAACAATCATCCAGAAGATCTGCATCCGCGTACATCCGTCGATCTTTGCCGCCGATTCCAAATCGTCGGGGATATCCTGGATGAAACCCATGACCAGCCAAATTACAAAAGGCAGATTTATCGCGGTGTGGGCGAGAATCGGTCCCACATACGTTCCAAGCAGACCTGTCAGGTTCATAATTGCGAATAGTGGCAGAAGCATTGTGATCGCCGGGACAAGCTTTCCGAGCAGCAGAACGTTAGCAATAGTCATCGCAAATTTTGGCCGGAGACTCACGATAGAATAGGCAGCGANAGCGCCAAAGCCGACTGACAAGAGCGATGAAGTTGCGCTGACNAAGAGACTATTCAGGAAGTATCGACCGAAGTCGCCTGAGGTCAGCGCTCGAATATAGTTCTCCAGCGTGGGAACAAAGAAGACCGTCGGCGGAACACTGAAGATATCCANCTGCGTCTTGAAAGAATTCGAAATCACNAGCGCCACCGGCACCACCGTCCAAAGAAAAAATCCGCCAAGGAAGAACGTCTTTAATCCGGCGGATAACAGCTTCGTTCCCATAGCAAACGAGTTATGCACGGATTCGCGACCGTCTCAGAAACGGCCCAAACAGTAAAGAGAGCACCACCATCATAATGATTGAGATCGCCATCGCGTATCCCATTTCGTACTGCTCAAAGCCTTTCTTGAAGGCGTAAATACTCAGCGATAACGTGGAGTTTGCCGGTCCGCCATTGGTAAGAGCATAGATAATGTCGAATACCCGAAATGCGTCGGTTCCGCGGATGATCAATACGACCACCAACACCTTCCGAAGCGATGGAAAAGTAATGCGGAGGAAACGATTCCACCACCCGGCGCCGTCGATCCGGGCCGCTTCGTAAAGATCTCCAGGGATGGCCGCCAAGCCGGCCGTTGCGCACAACATGACAAAGGGCGTGGTTTCCCACACATCCGCAAGAACGACGCACAGCATTGACCAACCCGGCTGCTGAAGCCCTCCAAAGAACTGGTCACAACCGACCTGTTTCGCGATAAAATAAACGATTCCAAAAGTAGGATCGTACATGTATCGCCATATCAACCCGACGATAATCGGAGAGATCAGGAGCGGAATACAGTAGACCCCGCGGAGGACCTTCGCGACCCACACTGGGACTGTCAGGAGTAGGATGGAAAAGCCGACGCCCAACAGCAGTTCCAGTAACAAAGCGCTGAATGTGAATACGAGCGTGAGCAACAGCGACTGGAGAGCGATCTTATCCTGAAAGAAACGCAGATAGTTCTGCAGAAACAGAAACTTGCCTTGCGTTTCAAATCCAGGCCGGAAGTCGAACAAGCTCATNGTGAATGCGTAGACAAGCGGCAACAGCATCGCCGCAATAACGACNGCCGCTGCAGGAGCAATCAGGACGACGGCGAGAAGATCGCCGTCGTGCCTCGATTTTGACGCGNTGCTCAACATCAAGACTTACTTGAAGTCGTTGGAGAGCTGTTGCTGAACGGACTCCAGTTCCGACTTCGGATCACCGCCGCCGGCCGCTATGCGTGACAATGCGGCCTGCATGGCGTCCATTAGCTTCGGTGAATTCTTGTCCCGGGGCTCGGTGTCTGCGTTCTCCAGCGATTCTGTGATCGCGGGAAGATACGGTGCTTTATTGACGAGATCAGGATCTGCCAGGACAGATTTTCTTGCGCAGACCTGCCCGTTTTTCAGGCNCATCGCTTTTTCGACTTGTTTGCTCGTCAGCCAGGCGGCGAGACGGAACGCTTCCTTCGGATGTTTGCTATCTGCTGTGACGCACCAGCTCCAGACAGACAATGTGCCAAACGGCCGCTGCTTGAACGGTAGAGGAGCGTAGCCGATCTTGCCGGCCACCTTGGACTCTTTCGGGTCTTCGAGTTGACCGGCGAGGCCGGAGATCGTTATTCCATAGGGCGCCTGACCGAATTGGACCGCTTTGTTGACGTCATCAAAGTGCCAATTGGTGCTTCCGCGCATCGAGACGGCCACCAGGTCCTTCCAGAACTGACAGGTAGCGATGTTCTCCGGCGTGACAAGGTTCAACTTGCCGGCCGAGTCGAAGTAGCCGCCATTGTTTGAACGAGCGAGCGCAATCCAAACATCGACGGCCGCAAGACCCTCCTTCGCCGGCAAAGCAATCCCGGTCCCATTCTGATGCAATTTTGAGGCAATGGAAAGAGTGTCATCCCATGTCTTTGGCGTCTGCGCGCCAAGCCTCCCGAACACGTCTTTGTTAAAAACGACGAGTGGAGTTTGCACGAAAGTCGGCAACCCGTAGAGCTTGCTGTCAATCGTGTCAGTCTGAATTAGGCTCTGCTCGAAATCTGCAAAATCAAAATCTTTTCCGGTTAACGCGGGATTGCTCAGGTAGTCATTCAGCGCGTGGAGATACCCGGAACTCACATATTCCGGAATCCAGACTTCCTGGGCAAAAACCAGATCATAGGCTCCGGTCTTGCCCCCCATGTTAAGCATCTGCTTCTGCCTCAACTGCCCGTAATCGATTGCATCCATTCGGACATGGATTCCGGTCGCTTTTTCGAACTCTCCAAGTATTGCCGCCTGATCATCGGCGTGGGACCCTGCCCAGCGCGAGATTACCAGCTGCACCTTTTCTCCTTCTTTGTCGCCGGCCTCGTCTACTCCCTTGGCGTCGGACTGGCTCTGCGCCAGTCCTTCATTACAGCCCAACAAACTGATTACCGCTGTCGACAACAGAGGCAACCATGGGATTACGTGTTTCATTGTTATTTATTTCTATTTCTCGATACTAACAAAGCGGTTTGCGCGAGCGGATCGATAAGCCGCTTCGATTACTCGTGCGACCTTCAACGCGTCACGGAAAGTGGTGCGAAACGGCTCGCCTGACTGAAATCGCTTCACCACATCAGTAACCTCGCGCTTATAGTGCTGCACGTGTGTCGGCCAGCTCAGATAGTCATGCGGCTCGGTATCACCAGGTTTGATGTGCGGACTTGTCCATCCTTGAAGCGCTTTGTCTTCCGTACTTTCCGAGTACAGGCAGAGTCCTGGAGCCTTTGTCGTTAAATCAACGAACAATGTGCCATCGGTCCCAAACAGTTGCAGCGTGCTTCGCATCCCGATGTCGATGTTGAGACTCCACAGCGTGCTCAACGACCCAAGCGCGCCACCCTCGAATCGGACGAGCGTCATTGCATTGTCTTCGACGCCGAGCGCCGGCTTGGCTGTCTTCGCAGTCGCGCTACAGACGGCTTCCAAGTCGCCTACGAACCAGTGCAACAGGTCAAATGCATGCGAACCTTCATCAATAAGTGCGCCGCCTCCGCCGCGGATCGGATCTTCCATCCAGTCGGCCATATAACCCGGGCACCCGATTTCCCGGATCCCGGCGAGGCCGATCACCGCTTGAACACTGATGATTTTCCCGAGCAATCCCTCGTCGATAATCTGCTTCGCGCGTTCAGCCTCAGGAATATACCGGCTACAGAATCCAACCGTGTTGCGTAGTCCCGCTGATTCCACTGCGCGTGTCATTTCCAGAGCGTCTGCGGCGTTGGTGGCCAGCGGTTTCTCGCAGAAGAGCGCTTTCCCGGCGCTAACCGTATCGAGAACCATCGCCTTGTGCTCGTTGTTCCCGGAATGGATAAACACGAGATCCAAGTCGCTCCGCTCCAGGAGTTCCCGGTAATCGCGGTATAAGCTGCCACCGAATTTGCGCTGCGCCTCGCAGACCCGTGCTTCATCGCTATCAGCGACCGCGACGATTTCCACGTCATTCGCCATCTCTTTCAGCGCGCGAGACCGAAACTCCGCGTGAATATGGTCGTAGCTGATCATTCCAACTCTAATTTTTGGCATATTCCGTTTCTGCGGGTTGCTTTGCCGCGGGCCATCGCCGGATTTCAAAGTTCTATTGGACGTTGTTGGCCGATAGATTGGTAGGCGGCATCGACCAGTTCCATGATTCGGAGTCCGTCCGCTCCGGTGGATTCGCACTGCTCTCCAGTCAGGAGGCAATCGCGAAAATGTTTAAACATCGCGAGATGACCGTCCTTAACAAAATGTTCGTCGATCGCGTGGTAGTGGAACAAAGAGCCTCCTCCTTCGCTCGCACCACCAAGAGCGGACCGAATCGGATGACCAGACAAAAGGTCCAGATGGGCGTGTCCCTTCGTTCCAAAAATTTCAAATCGGCTATCGAAACCGCCTGCCAGGGACCAACTATCTTCCGTTTGCCCGATCATCCCGTTTGCGAACCGGATAACGATCACCGATGTGTCTTCCACATCGTAGGGGTGCAGGAACGTGCCTGCTTCCGCGTGAATTCTGACAGGGAGACTCTTGCCTGCGAACCAGTTCAGAAATGCCAGCCCGTGGACGGCCATGTCGATGACGCATCCGCCCCCACTCAATTGTCGATTCTGAAACCAATCCGCGTGCGGCTGCCCAATCCCTTCGCACGCTTTGATGCGAAAGACCTTCCCGTACGTGCCGGCGTCCACCATCGCCTTCAGGCGCCTGAGCGCGGGAATAAAATTGACATTCTCCGCATAAAACAGGCGGCGCCCAGACTTTTCTGCCGCCTCAACCATCTCCTTTGCCGCCGCCAAGTTAGATGCAAGCGGTTTGATGCAGATTACATCCTTGCCGTGCTCGAACGCAGCCAAGGCAAACTCACGATGGAGATGGTTCGGCGCACAGATGTTCACTATCTGCACCGCCGAGTCCGATACTAGTTGCTCCGGCGTTTCATAGGTTTTTGGGACGCCGAATCTTTCCGCTGTTTTCCTGGCCTTTGCAGGGTCGCGAGAGAGAATGCCAATAACCTTAAAGTCAGGGATCTGATCGAATACCGGCAACTGGATCATCTTCGCCCAAAACCCCGTCCCAACCATGCCAACGCCAATCACAGTCCCCTCCCCTCCCGCTCGACTCGAACCGGATCACCGGTTCGAATCGACTGACTGGCGAGGATTGCCAACCGTTGCGCCTCAATCGCATCGCGGCCAGTCGCCTCGGGCTGTGCTTTGCCCAAAATCGTATTGACAAAATGTTCCGCTTCGCCCTGGTATCCGTATTTCCACAGCAGTCCGAGGTTGCTCCAACCTTCNGGNCGGGCTCCGCCGGAGGAGCGTTTTTTAATGTAAATATGCCCGCCTTGCTTTCCGACAAGATCGATAAGTATCGATCCCTGCGTCCCGTATACCTCTAACGTCTTGTCCCCAAAGCCTGTCGTCCAGCTGCCGAATATGTCACCCATCGAGCCGTTGCGAAAACGCATACTGCACATGATGTTGTCCGGGGTGCCGTACTTTTTTGCCCCCTCAAGCACGAAAGCTCCCCCGCTGGCAAACAGAAGTTCAACCTCTCCGGCGTACCATCGAAACAGATCCAACGTGTGGATGATCGTATCGATCAGGACCCCACCACCCTTAAGCGGATCATAGAACCACTCCGCCGACGGTTCCCAACCGAACACTGAAGATCGCAACGCGATAAGATCCCCAATCTCTCCCGACACAATAGCCTCTTTGACGTCAGCGAATGGTGGCGTGAATCGCACCATGAATCCGGCTTGGAGAACCACGCCGGCGGCTCTCGCGGCGCGATCGATCGCTTCGCAGGCTTCAACCGTAAGCGCCATCGGCTTCTGGCAGAAGATGTGTTTGCGGGCCTTGGCTGCCGCGATAGCAATTTCTTCGTGTAGAAATGTTGGCGTACAGATCAGCACCGCATCCACTTCGGGGCGAGCAAGCAGATCCTCATATCGCTCGAAGGTCAACGGGATGTCGAACTTGCCAGCCAGCTTCTCGGACGCCACCGGGACGACGTCCGCGACAGCGGCCAGTCTGACTTGGCCGAGCTTGGCATAGGCAGCCGAAATGACGTGCGAAATCCGGCCTGCACCTATAATTCCGATACCGATTCTCTCCATTGTTAGGAAGGCGTGAAGTTTCTAATGACTAGTGTACCGTCTCGCATATAATGGCGACGTCGTTGCGTTCAAAATGCGCCGCCGGCAAGGCGCGAGGAGGGCGCATATCTTAATCGATACGTAACCGACGAGCAACGCGGCCGCCGGCCCATTTTCAACGCAACCCTCCGGGCCGCGGCCAGTTGGCTGTTTTTCTGCGTTGCTCGCTCGACCCGTATGACTCAGATATGGGCGCTTTACCGCCAGTCCGGCTCGGACCGCCTTGAAAAACAGCCAACTGACCTGCGGCGACGTCACCATTATATGCGAGACGGTACACTAGCTCCAGCCGGCGATTCATACGCGTTCAAATCGATCGCTTTTCCGCTCTTCGAGGATTCGTAGGCTGCCTCAATAAGAGTGAGCGCGATCCTGCCGTCATTTCCGGTCACACACGGCTCGCGACGCGCACGGATGCTGTCCGCGAACTCCAGTAGTGCATCGCGGTAGCAAACTTCATATCGTTCCTCGCCCAGCCAATCGTAGTATTGCCGGCCGCTGGTTCCCTTGCCCGAGACTTCCAGTTGCGGACTCTTTTGGTAATGAATATGAATTTCGCCATCTGTTCCTACGATCAGGCATTCCTCCTGGCTGGTGAGAGGCGCATACCAGGCCGGCGCGTGCCAAGTGCTCTCAATCGTGACGATTTCCCCTTTGCTCGTCGTCACCACGCAGACGCCGTAATCGTCGACCTCGATGCGATGGTCCGTTAGATTTGCGACTTTCCCAAATGCCTGCACCGGCTCGGTTCCAAGTAAAAAACGGAGCGTATCGGCGTAGTGAATCCCATGATCGAGGAAACCTCCGGCTCCGCCTCGCTTAGGATCCGTGTACCATCCGGGCTCGGAGGCATTCGGATTGTCCCGAATAAAATTCAGCGGGCACCGGATCCCGATGCGCATCGAGAGCGGACGACCAATTGCGCCTTCCACGATCAATTCCTTTGCCTTCTTGTAGGGAGGAAGAAACCGGATCAGGTAGGCCATCATGAAGACGACGCCTGCCCNCTCGGCGGCGGCAACCATTTCGGCCGCCTCACGCACATTGATCGCTATCGGCTTATCCAATAGAACATGCTTTTTTTCACTTACACTGGCCAGCAGGTCGCCGTAGTGACTCGCGGTATCGCTGGTAATGATGACGGCGTCGATGTCCGACCGCTTGAGAAGGGACTCCCGCGAGTCGTGAACCTCCGGAACCTGATAGTTGCCGGCAAACTCTCTCGCCAGACTGGTCCGTTCGTCGTAGACCGAGACTAGCGTCAATCCTGGCAACCCTTTCGCCAGATAATCCGCCATCGGATAGATATGGTAATGGTTGTGCAGTCCGATGATTCCTAATTTAATTTTATCGCTCACGTTGGATTGTGCGGTCGGTTCAGTGGTTGCTGGTTGAAAAGGTTAGGTGTTGCCGTCGACCTGCGAACGACCAGTTTTGGAGTGAGACTGATTTTCTGACGGGCAGCGGACATTGCGACTTCAGGCGACTGCGCATTGAAGCGTTCGATCCGATCCATGAGGAGGCCGACGGCAAGGCGCGCGAGATCTTTCAGCGATGTCCCGATGCTGGTTAACGGGGGATACATAAATTCGCACGACGGAAGATCGTCATACCCGACGACGGATACATCGTCCGGAATCTTGTAGCCCATTTCGTAAAGCGCTCTGTAGACACCAAACGCGAGCGTGTCATTGTGGGCGAAGATAGCGGTCGGGCACCGGTCGGAGCGCATCACTTCCCGTACGACCCGATATCCGTACAATGGATCGTCTGCTTCGCAGAACGTCAGGTTATCGTCCAGTTGATGCTGGCGGATAAAATTGTGATATGCGCCGATTCGTTGCTTTTTGACACTCCCGTTTTCGGCTGGACCGATATAGGCGATGCGGCGGTGCCCCAATTTGCGCAGATGGTCCATCGCCTTGTGCGCGCCGGTGAAGTTATCGATCGCGACGGCGTCAGCCTCGAGATCCTCGATGTCGCCGAGCAACACGACCGGGAAATTTTGCGCCAGCAAATTCTGCAGAACATCGAGATTTTCTGTCGCCTCTGTGGGAGAGATCAACAATCCATCAACTCCGCGGGACAGCAGGCTTTCAATCCCTCGTCGCTCATTCTCCGGATGCTTGAGGCTGCTATAGATGTAGGAGCCGTATTTGACCTCTTCTGCGGCGATCTGCACGCTCTCGGCCAATTCGCTATAGAATGACCAGGAGAGGTTGTCGACGACATAACCGATCGCATGCGACCGGCTGCTGACCAGTCCTCGGGCGAGAAGATTTGGCCGGTACCCAAGTTCCTGAGCGACAGTTTTGACCCGCCTCCTCACTTCGAGAGTGATCCGGGAATCGTTCTTGAGTGCGCGCGAAACCGTAGTCGGAGAGACACTCGCCATGGAAGCAATATCAACAATCGTGACTTTCATCGCTGAACGGGAAGCGCTCCACGTGCGAACGTTCGCACGTGCAATGATTTATTGGGAGATTGAGAGTAAAAGAGGGGGTTCAGCACGAGTTTTGTGCGATCGTTTGCACGAATATGACATTTTTTATCATGATTTGTCAATGCCGAAACTTTCGCGCAATCCGGTATGCTGCCGGCGAGGGTTAGGATCGCCAAAGGTCCAAAGGCAACTCGGGCGTGTAATCTACAGATTTGCGGATCAAGCCCAAAATATGACGCTAGATTTTTGAGAAAGCGCCACACCCAAAATTTCATTCAACCAAAGTGAGCCCCACGTCTTTCAGTCCATCGATGGCTATGTGAAAGAAACGAGGGACAGGTCAAACATCAAGGATCATGCCCGCGCATAGCCGCAGAACCATGCATCGATATTTGACCTGTCCCCATCCTCCTCCTCTCAAAAGGGCCGATTCAGCTGGCTGAGCGAGGACGAAGAGGTTCAAGCTTCTTCGGATTCAGCCGGCGTCGCCTGCACTGGAGTGTTTACCTTCGTAATGCTAAGGGCAATATCGCCTCGGACAAAGCGCGAGCCTTCCGCGACGCTTTGCAGTAGTTCGAAGGCGTCAAATTCCAGTTCGTCGCTTGTACCAGCTTCGGACGTCTGCGGTAAACTGTCTGCAGGTTTCGACGAG
>JGI26341J46601_10000625_pt1 | contig 11026 bp, 11 predicted proteins | sample BogFormECP12_OM3_FD_46601 | JGI IMG/M metagenome (IMG submission 46601) | reverse complement strand
GATAGGCATACGCTGCCTTCCTCCAAATAACCGGTCGGTTGGTACCGAGGCTACCTGTTTACGACGTTCGCCAACTCACTGCCGTCCCGCAGCCGCATGCAGTTGTCCACGGCCTCAGCGAGGTAGCGGCGCATCGTGTCGGCGGTATACCAGGTCACGTGCGGGGTGAGCACCACATTGTCCAGCGCCAACAGCGGGTTGCCGGGCTTGACCGGCTCGACGGCGAAGACATCGAGCCCCGCCGCCGCCAGCCGGCCGCGGTGCAACGCGTCGACCAGCGCGGCCTCGTCGACGATCGCCCCGCGCGACGTGTTGACCAGCACCGCGTCGCTCCGCATGTTGGCCAGCGCATCGCCGTCGATCAGGTTGGATGTCTGCGCGGTCAGGGGCAGGTGCAATGACACGATCTCGCTGGCGGCAAGCAGGTCTGGAAGCCGCCGCCAGCCCGGGCTGCCGTCCTCGCGGGTGCTGGTGTGCAGGACCGTCGCGCCCATCGACGCGACGATCATCTCCACGCGCCGGGCGATGTTGCCGTATCCCACCAGCCCGACCGTGCACGAGCCGATGTCGCGCACCGTTTCGCCGAGCGACGGGTCGGTGGGCCAGCCTGCGCCGGCGCGCGTCTCACGGTCCAGCGCGGTCAGCCGCCGCAGCGCGGCCAACATCAGCAGCAGGGTTCCCTCCGCGACCGAGGGCGCGTTCGCGCCGGGCATGTTGGCGACCGCGACGCCGAGCCTCGTCGCGGCCTCGACGTCGATCGTGTTCACTCCGGCGCCGAGTTTGTGCACCAGCCGAAGCCGCCGTCCGCGCTCGAGGTCGGCCGCCGTCAGCGGCCGCAGAACATGCCAGATCACCTCGGCGTCGGGCAGCTCTCGGTAAAGCGTGTCGTCGTCGTCCTCGGCGCAGTACCGGACGTCAAGCCAATCAGTATGCGGCGCAAGGAACTCGACAACTTTCTCGCCGGGAACGAAGTGCGCAAGAACCCTCAGCGCCACCGCTTGGCGATCCACTTCGCGATCGTATCGGCCTGCTCGCTTCGTGCACCCGGGGTGGTGAAGTAGTGGTCGGTGTCGATTGACACCTGCGTCTTGTCGTCGGAGGCCAACGCCCCATAGATGCGCTTGGCGTCCGACGGGAACACCCCGGTGTCGGCCTCCGCGTTGATGACCAACGCGGGGCAGTCGACGCGTGCGAGATGGGGTTCGGCGCGGGTCTGCGCGTGGCGCAGGCTCCACATTCCGAGCCAGTTGCGCAGCGTGCAGGCGGCGGCGATGCCGTGCGATGACCGGTTGGCCCTGACCGGGACCCCGGCATAACACATATTCGGTTGACGTTTGGTGGGCTCCAGCGTCGGATCGACCATCCGCGGATCGGCCCACGTGCGCATCACCGTGAACGGGCGGTCACTGAAGCCCGCCGCCCGGACGCGCTTGAGTTCGGTTTCGGCCCAGTCCGTGATCGCGTGGTTGCGGGCCAGTTGCGCCGACCGGTAGCGCTCGACGAACTCGGCCTGGAACGGCGGCCCGTTGCGCTCGTCGAAGATGTCGAGGTCGGGGTCGGTAGCGACGGGGTCGTTCTCGTCGACGACGGCACCGTCCATCCAGGCGGTCAGCACGTCAGGGCGGCCCGGGTGTGCGGCGCTGGCGACATAGCCATCGGCCGGGGGCAGGTCGTCGAGGCCGGCGGCAGGCCGGATCCCCGCCGGTGCCACGATGTTGGGTTCCATGGCCTGTGACTGGTAGGCCGCCATCAGCGAACCGCCGCCGGAATTGCCAAGCAGTACAACGGTTTCCACATCCTGAACCGCGCGTAACCAGCTTACCCCCACGCCGATGTCGACCAGCGCGTGGTCGAGCAGGAAACTGCTCTCGAAGCCGCGGAAGCGGGTGTTCCAGCCGAGGAAGCCGATACCGCGGGTAGCCATGTAGTCGGCGAGATAGTGCTCGGAGAAGTCGATCTGGTAGTGCGTCGCGATCATCGCCACCTTCGGCTTGCGCCCCACCGCCCGGTGGTACAGGCCCTGGCAGGGATGGCCGCCGGCGGCCCCGCGCCGGGCGGTGGGGGACGGCAGGCCGACAAACTCACGGACAACTCCCGGCGCCGAACCCATGTCAGACGGCCTCCTTGCAGTAGACGGCGCGGTAGAAGATGTTGGCGAGCGTGGTTATGCACGCTTCGTCATCGAGGTCTTCGGCGGCTCCCGCCTTGCCGCTGAGCTGCACGTAGCAGAACTGGTTGAACATCGACACGATCGCCACCGCGACGAGCTGGGGGTTCGTCCTCTGGGCAATAACCTTCGGACTGGGCGCGTTTCGCCATCTCGGTGACGAACGAGATCGGGATCGCGCACAGCTCCGCCCAGTATTCGGCGAAGTCGTCGCTTACCATCGCCAGCTGAGACACGCTGATCATCTCCGCCAGGCGGTGCCGGTACGTGCGCCAGTGGGCGNCCGCGGCCTCCCGAGCGCGCTCGCGGTTTGTCAGCCCGTGCCGCGTCACCGACGTCGCGCGCTCGTTGGCTTCGTNGCGGAAGCGCAGCGCCCATTCGCGGATCATCGCTTCTTTGGAGTCGTAGTAGTTATAAAACGACGCCGTGGAGCGCCCTGCCTCGGCCGTGATGTCGGAGATCGTCGTCGCAAGAATGCCCTTGCGGGCGATTACTGTTCGGGCCGCCGCGTCGATGGCCGCCGCGGTCTGACGCCCACGCACGGTCGGCAACTCGTCCCGCTGTATCGACATAAGGCTCCTGACGGTCATCGGTTCGCTGGGGCATTGAGCACAACCTGAACCTGATGTTAGATTCAGATTCGGCTGTTGAGAAGGGCGCAGGAGGCGCAGATGATCAAACCCGAGAACACCAACCCGGAATTCGCCCTCAGCGGCGTCAACCACGTCGCGCTTGTCTGCTCCGACATGGCGCGCACCGTCGACTTCTACAGCAACACGCTCGGTATGCCGCTGATCAAGGCGCTCGACCTGCCGGGCGGCGTCGGGCAGCACTTCTTCTTCGATGCGGGCAACGGCGACTGCGTCGCGTTCTTCTGGTTCCGCAACGCACCCGACGCGGCACCGGGCGTTTCGGCGCCCGCGCACCTTCCGGGAATCGGCGACATCGTCAGTGCGGTCGGTTCGATGAACCACCTGTCCTTTCACGTACCGCCGGAGAAGTTCGACGAATACCGCCGGAAGCTCAAAGACAAAGACGTGCGGGTCGGCCCCGTGCTGAATCACGACGACAGCGAGATGCAGGTCGCTCGGGAGCTTCATCCCGGTGTGTATGTACGGTCGTTCTACTTCCAGGATCCCGACGGCATCGTGCTCGAGTTCGCCTGCTGGACGAAAGAATTCGGCGAAGCGGACGCCCAAACGGCGCCCAAGACCGCGGCTGACAGACGTCCGCGGGTCACCGCGGCGACCTAGTGTCGCCTTGCGGTTTCCTCAGGCATGCGGAGAGCTTGCGGTTTCCTCAGGCATGCGGGGAGCTTGCGGTTTCCTCAGGCATGCGAGGACTTTGAAAAACGATATCGTATGCGATATCACCTTCGGGAAGTGTGTCGCGGTCGGCGTACATCAGGCCCGGTACGCCGCCGGGTCGGCGGTTTCGTTGAGCAGTGCTGCCAGCTGGCCGACCAATTGCTCCGGCGTGAGCGAGATCTCACCCGAAAGCCACGCGCTCAGAGTCTGTCCGACGCCCCCAACCACGAAGTGCGCGCTGGCTTTGATCCGGTCGTTCTCGCCGAGGCGTAACGCATTGCCGAGGTGCTGGCCGTACAACATCGCAAACAGTGCGCTTGATTCGGCGCGCTTGCGAACCAGCACCGGGTCGGCCAGTTCGGCGCTGAACAGCAGCCGCCCGACGCGCGGGTCGCCCAGGCTGACGCGCACGATGTTCGATATGGCCGCGGTGGTCCGCTCCGGAAGTGGGACCGGTGCCACCGCCGCCTCCGCCGTGGGGGGACCGCCGCCTCCGTGGGCGCCGCCTCCGCCATGGGCACCGCCTCCGCCGCCACCGCCGCGTGGGCGCCATGGGCCCAGCCGGCCTGGAGCCCCGACCAGAACGGGTGGGGATTCTGGTTCTTCGGAAACTGGATACCGCTGTAATCTGGCCCCATCCGGTTGCTGTGTAAATTATGAGAGTCTGGGTTAGCGGCCGACGGCCTGACCGTCACGGCGTCCGTCGGATCAACACTTTCCGCCGACCGCTTCGGTCTGGCCAATCGGGCCCCCGCACGGCTGGTACCGATGAGGTTGTTCCCCAACGACTTCGTCGCCCACCAGCAAGACGTGCACCGGCAGTCGAGACCCTTCAAACGCGGCTGGTCGACGAGCCCCTGACCGACTATGTCCAACCCTTCGGCGGCGGGTACTTCGTTGTGCTGCGCGGTGTTGCGGACGCCAACGACCGGTGCGGCCGGGGCCTGCTGACTTAATCCGGTCCCAGCCACGCCGAGAGGGCGTGGGTCACGGGGTTGGCTGACCCGCAGGTTGAAAGCGGCGCTTACGGGGTAGTCCCCAGCGAAAAGCTTTTGCCTTGATGACACGGAGACCCGCCCAGTGGCAGAAACGGACCGCAAGACGGAACTCGATGGCGAAGGACCGATCGCCGACGCCGAACGGGTTGCCTGGAAGCTGAGTTCTGACGAGCAACCCCTCGGGCCGCCGGGGCCGCCGCTTGACAGGCGGTCGCCGTTCTTTGTCGGGATGAGTGCTGCCGCCGGCGTCGCGGTCACCTACGCGGTGGTCCGCGGCCTGGTCCTGGTGTCATCGATGCTGCTGCTGATCGGCGTCGCATTCTTCGTTTCGCTCGGGCTCGAGCCGGCCGTGTCGTGGCTGATCAACCGCAGGTTTCCACGGTGGGCCGCGGTCACGGTCGTGCTTGTCGCGTCGTTCGGGGTCATCGCCGCAGCGCTGGCGGCGGCGGTTCCGCCGCTCTTTGAGCAAGCACGCCAGTTCATCGACCACGCGCCGCACTACGTTCAGCAGATCCAGAACCACTCGTCGCTCGTCGGCAGACTCAACGATCGTTTTCATCTGCAGCAACGGATCACGGACACGGTGAACTCCTCCGGCGGGAACGCCGTGTCGGAAGTCGTCAAAGCCGGGAAGACGGTGTTCGGCACGCTGACCGATCTGGTGATCGGCGCCGTCCTGACGGTGTACTTCGTGGCCAACTTACCCAACATTCGCGCGACGCTGTATCGGTTCGTGCCCAACTCGCGCAGGCCGCGGGCGATCCTCATCGGCGATCGGATCTTCGCCAAGGTCGGCGCTTACATGATCGGCAACATCGTAATTTCCGTCATTGCGGGCGTTGCCACGTTCATCTGGCTGATCATCTTCGGCGTCCCGTATCCGCTGCTGCTCGGAATCTTTGTCGCGCTGTTGGATCTGATTCCGTTCGGGTCGACGGTCGCGGGGATCATCGTGGCCGCGGTGGCGCTNACGGTCTCNGTACCGGTAAGCATCGCCACGCTGGGGTTCTACATCGCGTTTCGGCTGGCAGAGGACTATCTGCTGGTGCCCAAGATCATCGGCAAGGCAGTGGAGGTGCCGGCGGTCGCAACGTTGGTCGCTGTTCTGGTCGGCGGGGCCCTACTGGGGATCATCGGAGCGCTGGTCGCGATCCCGATCGCCGCCGCCATCCAGCTACTGGTGCAGGAGGTCCTTTTTCCCAGGCTGGACCAGGTTTGACGGCTGACGTGTCGCGGCTACCGATGACTGTGAAGACTGTCAGGTTGCCCGCGTATCTTCGGTCGCATGCGTACTGAAGGAGATACCTGGGACATCACAACAAGCGTCGGATCCACCGCGCTTTTCGTCGCCGCGGCGCGTGCGTTGGAAGCTCAGCGGGACGAGCCGCTGGCCGTCGACCCGTATGCGGAGGTGTTCTGCCGAGCGGTCGGCGGCGAATGGGCAGACCTGCTCGACGGCGGCGCCCCGGACCACAGGCTGAAAACCGAGTGGGGCCAGTTCTTCCAGACCTTCCAGGGTGCGCGTACCCGCTACTTCGACAACTACTTCCGGGACGTCGTCAGCGCTGGGGTGCGCCAGATCGTCATCCTGGCCGCGGGTTTGGACTCCCGCGCCTACCGGCTGCCGTGGGCGGACAACACCGTCGTCTTCGAACTCGACCAGCCAAAGGTGCTGGAGTTCAAGCGCGAGGTGCTCGAACGGCACGGCGACGCCCCCACGGCGCAGCGGCGGGAGGTCGCCGTGGATCTGCGCGACGACTGGCCGGAAGCGTTGCGAGCCAAAGGGTTCGAACCGGCCAAGCCGTCTGCATGGCTGGCCGAGGGTTTGCTGATCTACCTGCCGGCAGCTGCGCAGGCGCAGTTGTTCACCGGTATCGATTCGCTGGCTTCTCCCGGCAGCCACGTCGCGCTGGAGGAGGGCGAGCCGATGGACTCGGCTGCTTTCGAGGACGCCCGGGAACGCGCAGAGGGCAACGGAGATCCCTGGATCAGCCTGGTCTACAACGAGAAGACCACAGACGCTGTCCAGTGGTTCGGCGAGCGTGGCTGGGCCGCGGCCGCCACGCCCCTGACCGAATACGTGCAGCGCCTGAGCCGCCCGGTGCCCCATCGCGACGACGAAGATGCGGGACGGATGTTCAGTTCGGTCGGCCTCGTCACCGCCAGACGCCTGCGTTAGTCACTGGCGCTGCTTGTCCACTGAGCAGCGCCCTCGTGGCGGGTCGTCCACCGCACGGATCTGATGTCGGGCTCCACGCTGAGCCTCCGCGCCGCGTCCTCCAGGGTTTCGTCGTCTCGTGTGTAAGCGGACAGCTCGGCCACCAGCCGCACCGCGCCGGTCGTGGNGGCTGCGACCGAACGCAGCGACTTCAGNTGCAGGTTNGGNCCGGTGATCAACGAGACGATCAACGCCCGCACGGCGGCCTCCGCGTCGGAGTTGCAGTCGACCTCGAAAACGTAGTCGGTGGGCGGCGTCTCACGGCCGAATCGGGTACGGGCGCGGTCCATGCGGCTCGCCAACGGGTAGAGGAACACATTGCCCGCGATGACGATGGCAGCGCCGGTGAGCGCCTCGCGCCACATCCATGCACCCGCCAGGGCGCCCACCGCCGCGGTCGCCCACAGCGTGGCGGCGGTGTTGAGGCCGGTCACCGAGGAGCCCTGCTTCATGATCACACCGGCGCCGAGAAACCCGATGCCAGTGACGATCTGGGCGGCCACCCTCGTCGGGTCCTGCTCGTGGTGGAATGTGTAGGCGCCCAGGATCAAGAACAACGCGGCACCCATGCTCACCAGCGCCATCGTCTGCAGCCCAGCCATGCGGGCTCGCCATTGGCGTTCTATGCCGATCGCGACGCCGAGCAGGGTCGCCAGCCCGACTCGGACGAGCAACTCCACTGCGGGCATGGTCATGGCAGGGATTTTCCCGCACCCGTGTGCCGATCAGCGCCCGGACACGCGAAGTCAGTCGAACATGAATTCGCGGAGGAACCGCGTCATGCGACGCAGATACGTCGGCTGGCTGACGTGAATGATGTGGTTACCGGGGAACCAGTGCAAATCGCAGTGCTCCCAGTGGTGCCAGAGCATCTCGGCCTGCCCGGGTGGGGCGAGCCGGTCTCCAAGACCCGTGATGATCAGTCGACGATCCCGCGGTATCACCGGCGCGTAATTCAGCGGCGAGTGATAGGCCGCTGCGGCGGCGAACTCGTCCCGGCTGAGACCGCCGATGTGCCGCCCGAGCGTGAACAGCTTGTTGGCCGGGAACCATGCGTCGAGCTCGGCTTCCACGGACACCACCGGTACGTTGGGGATGACGGCTTGGAGCCTGTCCTCGACGGCGGCGATCAGCGCGGATGTGTAGCCGCCCAGTGATATCCCGGTCAGTGCGATCTTCTCAACCCCGGTGAACTGCAGGTAGTCGATCACAGAGCGGAAGTCGTGGACCGCCTGTGCCATTGCTTCGGCGAAGCCGGTCAACCCGTGCGAGAAATAGCCGTATCCACTGAAGAGCGAATACTTTTCAGCTCGCCGACCATGAAACGGCAGGGTGTACAAGAGAACGTCATAGCCCGAGCGGTAGAACCACGGCAGCGAGAAGAACAGTCCGTTGAACAGGTAGGGGGACCCCATGAAGCCGTGGATGACACACAGCGTCGGATGCGGGCCGTCGTCGTGGCGCCAGTGCTGAGCGCGCACCACGTTGTTGCGGGTCAGCGCGCGCCACGACTCGCGCATGGCGGGGTTGACCGGCTCGAAGCTGCTCTTGAAATTGATGTTGTGCACCCGGCCGTTCGCAATCCACTCAGCCACCGGATTGGCCGGCCGGGAGTGGATCCGTGGTACCGAGCTCGGTGCCGGGAAAGAGGCGGCCGGGTCGTGCCCGGCGGCGAGCTCGGAATAGAAGCGCAGATTCTGTCGCTCGCGGCGGGTGGGATGTCGGATCACCTCAGCCGCGATCGGCGGAATCATCGCGGCGCCGACCATCGACGCGACCGCCGTGCGCAGGCCGAGGTCGGCGACCGCGGACGCGTCGATGATGAGCCGCTGCCCGGGGGTGAGTTCCGACCGGTCCGGCAGACCGCGGGCGCCCGCATCGGCGCCCGGGATGTCGGGTACCGGGAGGAGTGGATCGACAGGGGCAGCTTCTGACGGCATTGTCAGCCAGCCTTTCTGGGTCGGCGGCCTGGTGCACCGCTCTCCGGATGCTAGCTCAGCGGTTACCCGCGGGTGGTGACGGCGCGAGCGACTTGCAGGCGGAGGTCGCGTTGTCCCAGGTGGCTTGGTCGACACCGGGTGGCGGGGGCGGCGTCCCCGGCGTGCCCTCGGGTGGCGGCCCGGGCGGTGGTCCCTGAGGCGCGGGCCCGCTGCCGGACGGCGGGGGGCCGCCGGGTACAGGCACGCCGTGCTCGGCCAGGCAGCGCTCGTAGACGCCGTGCGCATGCGGGGCCGAGGTGCTGCTGACCGCCGTCGATGTCGAGGTCGGACCGGGTGAGGTCGAGTTCGACGAGCAGGCAGCCGCGAGCGCGACGACGGCCGCCAAAGTGGTCAGCACAGTCAGGGTGTGACGTCGGAGCATCGGGTTCTCCTGCGAGGTGAGGTAGTAAAACCGTCGTCCCGATGACCTTAAACGGCTGTAGTGAGGCGCTCGAGCTCGGCTCTTGGTGCTGGGCGCTGTGATTTTCCGCGCCCCCGATACGCCTCGAGGCGGTCGACGACGAACGCGACGACCGCCGCAAGTGCCCATCCAGCCAGAATGTCGACGACGTAGTGCTCGGCGGAGTAAACCAGGGTGAACGCGATGACCAGCACGTACGCGACCAAGAGCGGGCGCCATGCGAAATGAACTCGGCGCCAGAGGAGCAGCGCGACCATCGCCGAGAGGGCGGCGTGCACGGACGGTATGGCCGCCACGAGATTCACGCTTGCCTGGCCCTCGTTGATCAACGCCCGTGCGGCATTGAGATGCAGCGTCGTCCAGCCCCGGGTTGAGATGCGCTCGACAAACTGGTGAGCCCCGCCCTGGCTGCTGTGCATCGGACCGAGGATTCCGCCGTCGGAAAGCCGAGCCGGAGAACGCGCCATGCAGGCGGGATTGCGACGGACCGCCGGCAACTTCATCGGCGGTGCATCGGCTGGCGGCCCACGGCGGCGCCGCGGGTATGACGGCGTAGAAGACCAACGCGAGTAACCACAGTGGCACGAAGCGGCGAACAAATGCCTGCCAGCTGGATCTACCCTGCAGCCAGGCCACGGCTCCGACCGCATAGGGGACCAGGAACAGCGACATGTAAACGATGTTCGTCAACACCTCCCACCACGGGGGCTGGGCCTGTTTGAGGTGCTCTTGCAGCCAGACGGTCGGCTCGACGCCGAAGAACAACCAGCGGTCCATTCGAGGCTGGACTTCCCATAGAGTGGGCGCGCCGAGCAGCGTGGCAGCACCCCGGCTGAAGTCGTAAACGAGGAGAATCGCTGCAAAAGGAAGCCAGTCCCGCAGAACCAGAGACAGGCGTCGGCGACCGATGCTGGCCGCGATCAAGCCGGTGCAGATGTAGACCAGCAACAGTTCGCGATTGAACGCCAGCCCGGAGGTCCATGACCTGAACACCAGCACGAATGCCCAGATGCCGAGCGCCAATCGCCGGGCGATGGTGAAACGGCGTTCGCGGATCGAGGCCTCGGGCGCTTCCAGGTACCGATCTCGGACGGTGAGCAACGCAAGCATCAACCGTGAGTTATATCCGGCGGTGAGCCCGGATAACTGCTGTCCTGCCGGCAACTTCCTCGCACTGCCGCGGTCCGGCGGTCGAAATGACTGCCGCAGCGTCAAGGCGGGCAAACTCGGTCACGCGACGAGAGCTTCGCTGCAGTCCCTGGCCGTCAACCTGGATCGTAGGTAGGGCTCTATCGTAAGGTCTCCTGAACGCCGGACTACGCCCGCCGTGACAAGAGTTACTGCGTGCCGGTCGACTAGCTGCGTGAAGAGCAGAATCGTCCGCTTAAGATACTGTTGCCGTTGGTATTTCGGAGCATCTCGTATCAGCCAATTGCCAGGTTGGGTGCCCGCGGGATTGAACTCGCTTGGGTAAGGTAACCGACTCGTAGAGCGAACCCCAGGACGGTGTCGGCGCCGCCTTGTCGCGACGCGCTGACGGCGGGCCCAACCGGCTGACGGCATACCCGCAAACAAACTACGGTGACTGATGAAAGCAGGCTCGGCTCGATGACACGTACCGATGTTGAACCTAGACCCTCTCAACGGGCGACTGTCGGTCGCGGCTGCCGGGGACTTTCGGCGCTAGTCGGGCTCACCGCCGCGCTGGCACTGGGCCCGCTGGCCGTTGCATGCAGTTCGAACAGCAAGCCGACGCCCACCACGACCACCACGACGACGACGTCTGCCGCGAGCTCGGGGGGCGCTCACCGGTCTCACGGCGGTGGCGGTGGCGGCGCGCCGGCGGCGCCCGGGGCGCCGAGCACCGTCACCGATACCGCAACGCAAACCGACACGCAGACCGCGACCCAAACCGACACGCAGACCGCAACCCAAA
>JGI26341J46601_10000624_pt1 | contig 11027 bp, 3 predicted proteins | sample BogFormECP12_OM3_FD_46601 | JGI IMG/M metagenome (IMG submission 46601) | reverse complement strand
AAGGATTCTGTAAATCATTGACCTATGCTGATTGGAAAGGTGCGAGCGTGGCTGAAGTACCTGCTTGATAAATTGTTCGACCAGGAAGGCAGCAGTCGCTCAAGATTTCTAAGGAACTGCTCAAGGCGGATAAGTTCAACGCAACCACTGGCTGCGGTCGTAGCGCCGGGCAGCGGATAGTTCAGAGCGGCTAGATCGAAATTGCGCAACAACGTCAATGCTTCACCCATTGCGTGCGCGTCCTCTGGCACGTGGCGAGGAAGTTTTTGATACAGGTCCGCGAGATGGCTGATCTGGAAAACTAAGGAGCGGGGATTCATCTCATCTGACATCAGGACATCCAGAACAGCCAACGGCTGTAGCGTGGTGTAGTACCGGGCCCGATAGGCCATTGAACTATCTGCGACCTCCAGCAGGCGTTCCAACAGCGGCCAATCCTCTTCACCAAGCGGCATAGTGATCTCGCGCAGTTGCCGCGTGAGATAGATTGCGCGCTCAAGCCGCCGGCCCATGCTCAAGAAGAGCCAGCCTAGACCGCGGCTGATGTTTTCGCGCTCCATGCCGGAAAATGCCGAAAGAAGTTCCAGACAGTGGGTAAGCATCTCCGGCGCTTCGAGGAATTGTGGACCGGGTTCGACCTTTACCGACTCGCGTAGCTGGCCGATTAGAGACATCATGTCGCCCGACAGCCTTTCGCGCACGCTGTCGCCAACCCGGGATACCTCGGCCAAAGTTGAAACCAGGCTATCAGGCCGCTTCACATCGGTGATCACCGACATCATTTCCCGTTCCAAGTCGAACAAGGTCGGCCGCCTGATCTTTGGCTTAGGTAGCTTGCTGTGCCGCGACTCCAGGCAAGCGTGCAGACGCAACAGCCACGCAAGCTCCGATTCCTCTGCGCGACCTACGCGAGAGAGCATCGACCGCAGAATCCGGGCGATGTTTTCCGCCCGTTCGACATAGCGGCCCAGCCAATAGACATTGTCGGCTACGCTGCTGGGCACTGCCCGCGAAGCCCTGCGCAACTCGATAGGCTCATGACGTGGACGCAACATGCTGAACGTATCAATCGGACCGTCCCACAGAACCCATGCATCCTTGCTGTGTCCACCGCGCTGCATCGAGACAACCGATCCTTCAGCCTCGGCAACTCTTACCAAGCCTCCCGGAATCGCGACGAACCCGTTGCCGGTATTGAGCACGTACGTGCGCAGTACCAGGCTGCGAGAGTCGAAGCCTCCTTCCTCCCACACTGGCGCGGTGGACAAGGCGATCTTCTCCTGCGCCACATACTCGTGCGGGCGGGCCCGTAGTTGATCGGCGAACTTATTCTTTTCCGCTTGCGGAAGTTCGGTTCCAAAAACCGGCTCCATTCCGCGTGATGGGAATGCTGGTTTCACCACCACGGAATCGAGATGGTCGAGGACCCAATCCAGCGCGTATAGCTGTCCGCACCACCAGGTCGCGACGGACGGAAGCTTCAGTTCCTCGCCGAGCAGATGACGAGCCAGGCCGGGAAGGAAAGGCATTACCGCCGCCGTCTCAATCAGACCGCTGCCCAGTGCGTTGGCGACCTTAACATTTCCCGCAACGATGGCGTCCACCAGGCCGGGTACACCTAAAAGCGAATCGCCGCGCAACTCCAGCGGATCGCAAAAGCTGTCATCTACCCGGCGGAGGATAACGTCGACTTGCTCCAGGCCGTCCACGGTCTTTAGAAACACGCGCCTATCACGTACCGTCAGGTCGGTTCCACCAACCAGGGTGAATCCAAGGTAGCGTGCGATATACGAATGTTCGAAGTAGGTCTCATTGAACGGGCCAGGACTAAGCAACACGATGCGCGGGCTATCGTTCGACGAAAGACTTTTCAGAGCCTCGCGTTGTGCGCGAAAGAATGGGGCGAGACGCAATACGTTCGACGTCCGAAACACCTCCGGCAAAACGTCGGAGACGATCGTGCGGTTCTCGAGGGCATAACCACTACCTGAAGGTGCTTGCGTGCGATCGGCGAGGACCCACCATTGTCCGTCTGGCGAGCGAGCCAGGTCGACAGCCAGCATGTGCAGATAGCTGTGGGCAGGCACGGGCACGCCCACGAGCGGGCGAAGGAATGCAGGGTTGGCATAGAGCAAGGCTGCGGGAAATCGGCCTTGCGCTACCAGATCTTGCGAGCCGTAGAGGTCCTGGAGCAGCAGGTTGAGCAACTGGGCGCGCTGAAGAATTCCCGCCTCAATGAAGCGCCACTCGTCTGCCGGAATCAGTAGCGGAACGATGTCGATCTTCCAGGCTCGATCTACGCCGAGGGGATCGCTGTAAATGTTGTAGGTGATGCCATTTTCGCGAATGCGGCGCTCAGCGCGTGACCAGCGTCTTTCCAGCTCCTCTGGGCCAATCGCGCGAAGCGAGTCCATCAGGTGTTCCCAGTGCGGCCGAGGCGTTACGCCATCGGGCGACGACTCATCGTAGGAGGTTCCGTAACGGAGCGGTGGTTGATAAAGATCCCAAGTCATCGCACCGTCTCCGCATTGACCATAGATGGTGCTGGCGCCGGCCACCGCAGATCCAGGGTCATAGGGAACAGAGGATTCGTTTCGTCGGCCGGCAGTGACACCGAGCCGGGCTGGGGATTCAGCTTCTGAAAGCGCTCCGTACGCCGGGTCTCTGCCTCGGCAGCATTCGCCGGTCGCGTCGAGTAGAGACCGCCAGTGGGAGACGTGACGTGATAGGCGCACCTCCCGATCGAACGCTGCTGCCACGAGTCGATGATGTCGAAGATGAGCGGTGCATGCACCGGGACAGTCGGGTGCAATTCCTCCGATAAGCGGCGGGCGCGATAGCGAACGCCTGCTATCGCTTCTCCAATCACGTTAGTCGCCTGAAGCGGGACTTTTCGTCCGCTGCACGCAATGACATACCGGGATTCCGTCGGGGCTCCTGAGATCTTTACCTGCAGGCGTTCCAGCGATGAGTCGACGCTGCGAAACGTGCGGCCTGAAATCGTCTCTTCCGCGAGCACGTTCCAGGGTTCGAGAGCGCGACGAAATTCAAGTTCAATTCCGTCCGCGGCGATTGAGCCGATCTTCGGGAAGCGAAACTCGAAGTGCGAAGCGAACCACTTCTCCTCAATCTGGTAGCCGGATTGACACAAGTGCCCGAGCACCTCAGAAAAGTCGCGCTTCACGACGTCCGGAAGCATGAAGCGGTCATGAAGCGACGCGCCCCAGCGTACCAACCTGCCTTGGAAGGGCTGTTTCCAAAAGCTTGCGACCAAGGCGCGGACCAGCAGTGCATTCGCTAGGTTCACCCGCACATGTGGCGCCATTTCGAAGGCACGCAACTCGAGCAGGCCAAGGCGACGCCCACGCCCTGGAGGCGGATAGAGCTTGTCGATACAGAACTCCGCGCGATGGGAATTTCCGGTTACGTCGACGAGCAGGTTGCGAAACAATCCATCCAGAACGGACGGAGGGCAATCGCCTGTGGACAGTTGGCTAAATGCGACCTCGAGCTCATAGAGAGTGTCCAGTCGAGCCTCATCGACGCGCGGATGCTGGCTTGTGGGACCGACGTACATTCCGGAAAACAGGTACGACAGTGAGGGATGGTTCTGCCAGAACGTGACCATGCTACGCAGAAGGTCCGGCCGGCGGAGAAGCGGACTATCCGAAACCGTCGCTCCACCGATCACGATATGGCTACCGCCGCCGGTCGCGATGTGGCTACCGTTGTAGTCAAACTTTTCAGCGGTCAGCCGGTTCCGGCGCGCCTCCTCGAACACCAACATGTTGATTTGCTCAAGTTCGTCAAATTTTCCGGTCGCCGGCAGGTTTACTTCCAGAACTCCCGGGTCGGGTGTAATGGTGAACGATTGCATTCGCGGATCGGCCGGTGGAGCGTAGCCCTCCAGCCACACTGGTTTGTGCAAGTATTCGCACGTATCTTCGACCGCCGCCAGCAGCTCGAGATAGTCCGCGAGCAATCGCGTGTAGGGAAGGAACACGTGCAGGCGGCCATCTCTCACCTCAACACACAGCGCGGGCCGAATTAGTTCTGCCGCGTCCTCCGGCGAACTCGACAGCGGAGGGAGGGGGTCGGGCGCGGGCTCTTGATCGAATACGTCCGTTCGATGAACATGACGTTGTGGGAGTTCGACGAGGTCGCCAGAAGCCTCGTAAGCATATTTCACGTCATCGGGTGCTACCCAGGGCATCGACTCGGTAGGTATGCGGTAGCCCATGGGCGAATCTCCGGGAGACAGCAGCAGCAGGCGTCCAAGACAGGTGAACCACAACTGAGTTGACCAGAACAATTCCCCTGAATCCTTCTGCCGGCGACGGAGCGGCAGGATGTAACCCGCCGGCTCGGAGGTTATGTTTTCAGGGTTAAACGCAGGCAAGGTATTCCCGGAACTCACTTGCAGTCGGCGACCCAGGGCTTCAGCAAACCTTAGCGCATCGCTCGAGCCGAATCCATGGTTTTGATCTTCGCGGGCGATGAAGTCGATATTCTCCCACACCGCTACGCCATCGCGCCGCCAATAGCAGCCGAGCGCCCAACGCGGCAACGGCTCGCCTGGGTACCATTTTCCCTGTCCATAATGGAGCAACGCGCCGGCAGTCATCCTTTCGCGCAAACCCCGAATCAGAGCCATACCTCGATTCCGCTTGGCCTGACCGAGTGCTTCGATATTCCATTGCAGGCTTTCGCGCTCATCGATGCCAACGAAGGTCGGCTCACCGCCCATCGTCAGGCGTACATCATGCTCCTCAAGGTCTTCATCGATTTGGTGTGCGACCTGCTGGAGCCGCGACCAATCGTACTCGCTGAAAGGCTGGCTAGTCCGCGGAGCATCATTCAAACGCCGAACCGATATGGAATTGCTGAATTCCACTCCGGACGGTTCGACAGTGCCGCCGATCGGTGCCGCCTGGGAGGCGGCTGGAGTGCACACGAGCGGGATGTGGCCCTCGCCCGCAAACAGGCCCGAGGTCGCATCCATTCCAATCCATCCGGCACCCGGCAAAAACGCTTCTACCCAGGCATGCAGGTCGGCAGAGTCGTTTCGCGGAGCGATCGAATCTTGCGGCTCGTCCGAAGCCAACTGGATGAGATACCCGGAGACAAATCGCGCCGCTATTCCTAATTGGCGAAGGATCTGGACAAACAACCATGCCGAGTCACGACAGGAACCCAAGCGCCATTCCAGAGTCTGCTCACAGCTCTGCACGCCTGGCTCCCAGCGGGTGACGTAGTCGACTTCGTCGCGCACACGCCGATTCAGGTCGACCAGGAAGTCGATAGTCCCACGTTTCTCGCGCGAAACACTGGCCAGAAACGACTGCAGGCGCGGGCCAGCCGTTTCGGTCGAGCGATACGGCTCAAGATCTTTGGCTAGCTGCGGCGAATATTGGAATGGATAATCTTCGAATCCCGGCTCCAGGAAGAAGTTGAACGGATCGATGGGAGCGAGGTCGGCAACCAGTTGCACCCGGACTGCAAACTCACTCGTCTTCTGCAGGATTAGGATGCGCGCTGCATAGTTGGAGTGGGGATCCAGCTGCCAGTTAAGGATGTGCTCGGACGGAGCCAGTGTTAGCGAATAGCTGAGAATCGGCGTACGAGAATGCGGAGCGGGACGCAGCTGTATGACCTGCGGACCGAGCGAGACTGGCTTATCGTACCGGTACTCCGTGCGGTGATCTAGGACAACCTGTAATCCCATCTACCCTCATGCATCCCACGACTAATGCGGATCGAGGAACGATCCGCTGCCCCTGGCTGGGTGCCAACTGACCCAAAGTTCGTCCCGGCCCGCATGGGTACAAATCGACCCATGGCCTAGCGACAACGGGATCAATGGCCACGGCTGTCGATTCCGTCACAAATTCGTCTGCGCATACCGACCAGATTGCATCCAAACGTTTGTCGCGATGATACACCGCGGCTTCGTCGTCTTGGACCATCGCGCTGATTTCGCAGGCAAGAAAATTTAAATAACGAAGTGCTGGTTTTGCTTATACCTCCAGACACGTTCGGTATTGGATATGCGAGTTGAGACACAACCTCTATGCTGATCCGCCTCGGCTATGACATCCATTTTCAGGTTGCCACAAGTGTTCCCATGATTGCCCATCTGAATGTCCACTCGTCACGCACTCTCGACCTTGTGGAGCCCGACCAGTTGCGCATCGAACCCGCGGTTGAAATCGAGCAATATCAGGACAGCTTCGGCAATTTAGCGTCGCGCTTCCTACTTCCGCCGGGCAGGACCAGACTGCGCAGTTCCTTTCTGATCGAGGATTCGGGCGGACCCGATCCCCAAGACCCTCAGGCTGAAGAGGTTCCTGTCGATCGTCTGCCTGCCGAGACGCTGCGCTACCTGCTTGCCAGCCGTTACTGTGAGGTCGACCTGTTGCTGGATACGGTGACCGAGTTATTCGGTAACTCGCCGCGAGGTTGGGGACGCGTTCAGACCATATGCGATTGGGTGAACCAGCACGTCACGTTCGGGTACGAGCACGCCCGGTCGAGTAAGAGTGCGCTGGAGGTTTATAACGAACGCCTCGGAGTCTGTCGAGATTTCCAGCACCTGGCTGTCACGTTCTGCCGATGCCTCAATGTTCCCGCACGTTACGCCACGGGAATTTTGGGTGATATAGGAGTTCCGCCGCGGCCGCCGATGGATTTCAGCGCCTGGTTCGGGGCTTTTCTCGACGGTCGCTGGTGGACGTTCGACGCCAGGCAAAATGCCCCGCGAATCGGTCGAGTGTTGATGGCGGTAGGACGCGATGCCACTGACGTAGCAATAACGACGTCATTTGGAAGCGCCCGGCTCGTACAGTTCGACGTCGTGACCGATGAAGACTCTGACAGAGAGCTGTCTATGGGACGTAGCGCGTAAGGACGTAGACGTTGGCCATAGACCGGCATGTGGGAGATTACTCCCGCGAAGTCGGCCAGCATCCGGTGACGCCACGGCACGCCAACTTGACGTAAAACGCCCAACCCGTGTTGTTGAAGAACTCCACCAGGTCGCGGCCACAAGGACGGAACGGCGACTTCTGGACAACTTGGTGTCTCTTGGCACCCATTAGGCAGTACGCTGCAGCTCGAGCGAAGGTACCGTCATTTTAGGGATGAGGGGAACGAAAGGCTGGACAGCTCACTGTGCTTCTCGCAAGACTCGAAGGCTCACGAGGCCAGTCTGCGTCCGCTGTGTTGGTCGAAGGACGGAGGATTACAACCGCTGACTCGAAACTCGGGCACACGGGCACCCGACTCCTCCCCGTCTTCGTTATCTAGCGGACTCCCGCCGCTTTAGCGTTACAATCTCCCTACCTTCATACCTTACGCATGCTTCGAGTAACTGGACTGATACGTTTCTCCCGACGAGGAGTTTGCGGTGTCGAAATTTAGCTTGGGCTGGCTGCGCAATCTCTTTGTCCCCATCATTATTCTCTCCGTCCTTTTCGTGGCGTTCGGGGCCTATTACCTTTACTGGGTGCCCAACCGGCAACGCCACCTGGACCACCGCGGCTTTCGCTACTTGAAGACTCTGAGCGACCAGCTTCGGCTGACCATCAATACCTACGACAAGATGATGGACAATGCGATGAACGCGGGTGTTACGAAAAAAGACCTGCCCGCGTATCTCAACCTCACGGTGCCACAGTTGACCGTGCCCGAAGACAGCGAGGCGAACCACGCCATCGATCCCGAGCTAAACAAATACGGAGATCCTCCGACGATTGCCATCGAAGCTGACGAAGGAACGCACTTTCTCTACCTGGCCTTTGGCTACGGCGACAAGCCAAAAACCAAGTCCAACCAGCGGGTGGTGCGGACCGACCTCGAGGTTCTCGTCAATAGTCTGCTGGGCCAGGCGGAGCTGATTTCCTTCGACGTGGTTTTGCTGGCCCGCAGCGATGGCAGAGTCATTTTCCAAAAATCCCTCTCCGGCGTCGAGATAGCGCAGCTCAAGAACCTGGAGGATGTCTCCGGCACACGAACTGGCAAAGACGTAAAGCAAATTGACGCGAGTTCACTGTCAACCTCCAGCCAACTGGAAGAAGTGAAAATTGCCGGCGCGCGTTACCGCTTGTACTCACAACCTCTGCAGATTGGCTTCCTTCCGGCAAAGGCGGCGGAACAGAGTGACGATCAGGGGGGGCCTACCTGGGTGCTTTGCGGAATGGTCCGCGCCGACCATTTTCGCTCCGAGAGCCAGTTGATCCCTTACTCCTACATACTGACGATGCTGGCGGCCATCCTGCTGGCGGCAGCCTCCTATCCATTCTTGCGACTCTACCTTTCGATTCCGGGCGAGCGGTTGCGTGCGCGCGATGTTGCCATCACTGCCATCTTCACGTGCCTGATCGCGGCAGTCATCACGTTCATATTTGCCGACCTTTATTTCTGGGACGGGTACTTTGGCCCAGATGCCAAGGCCGACATGGCGAGACTAGCGCACGCTATCGACGCTAACTTCCAGCGCGAGCAGCAAGCAGCATTCGTGGCATTGAACGAGCTCGACCGTTACCGTACTTTGCTGCCGGCTGATCACCACGACAACGATGCACTCACAAGCTCGGCAAATGTGCGCCTGCTGTTCGGCAAAGACGAGGACCCTAGGTGCAATCCCAAAGAAGCGTGCAAGGTCAACATTCTGACGGACGAGAAGTTGTATCCCATCTTGAAGGGCTATCCGTATCTTTTCTTCGCATTTTGGGGCGATGCCGATGGCAGGCAACGCATCAAGTGGACGACCCGGCAACACGCTACGCCGTTCATACCGCTCGACGAGGTTTCGGCGCCGTTCTACCCCGCCGTGAGGCGGGCGCTCCTCTATCCCAGGGACTCATCAACTGTTGCAACCTGTGGCCTTGGGCCGCAGTATTCGCCCAGCACGGGGCAAAACATCATTACCTTGTGGGCAATTGTTCCCCTCTCGCAAGCGCAATGTGGTGTGAAGCTGGGAGGCGGCGATAGCAATGCCAGTACGAACCCGCCGAACAAGCAGGAGCGCATCTGGGCAGCTCTCGTGACCCAGCCTGTGTCTCTGTACCACGCGATACTGCCCGGTGGCTACCAGTTCGCTGTGCTGAACCCCGATGGCATGGTTGTCTTTCACTCCGATGCGACACGCAATCTGCGGGAGAACTTCTTTGCCGAAACCGACATGGATCCCGATCTCCAATCGCGTGTCGAAATGCGTTCGGAGGGCCCTGTGACTGCGAATTACATGGGGCGACCGCATCGCATGTACGTTTTGCCCATGGACGCCGGCGGCCAGGACGGTCGCTGGGCCATCGTGATTTTTCGCGACCTGCACATCGAAGAAGTGATGAACCTGGAGATCCTCAGCCTGGTCTCGGTACTGTTCCTGCTCTACGCTGCCGCGATGACCGGCCTGGTGCTGATCTTCAGTAGAATCCGCGGCGTCAAGTCTGAACGCAGGTGGTTTTGGCCCGACTCGCGTCTAATGGAGACCTATCGACGAATCGCTGTCTTCAATGCTGTCTCGGTAGTTGTATTGCTGGCTCTCTCCCATTTCGTTTCCGCGTTGGCGCTGCTGATTTGTGCCGTGCTCGTACCCGCTGTGGTGCTGGTGCTCAACATGGCGGCAGTCAGTCGTGTGCAGTCCTCTGGAACGATGGCGCAACACCCAGAAGAGCCGCCAACGCCGGATTGGCAGTCGCCCTATTTTGCTGCCGGTGCCACGCTGGTTCTGGTCATCGCGGTACTTCCATGTCTCAGTCTATTCAAGGGGGCAGCCGACTTCGAGCACCGGCTGTTGATTGAGAATACGATCCTCCAACTTGCCAGAGATCTTCAGAACCGCGATGTGACCATGCGTGATCTCTATCGCGAAATGTACCTGGGCGACCACCGCGACGCATTGCTTGAAGGGCCAGAGAAACAGTCGGCGGCTGATTTGGAAGGCGAGAAGCAGCCTCCGCGAGAGCCAAAACCTTACTACTCGTACCACCAGCTCCTTAGCAGCACCAGCGTGTCGAAGACCCATGAGTTGATTCATGACGCCCCGGACCCGTCGGCCGCAGAAAACGCATTGCTGAGCTTCTTCAGTTATCCGTACAACAAGCGTGCGGCAGACGACCGCTACCTGGCCGAGGGGAAGTCCGATGTTTGGCGATGGACTTCCTCCAACTCAGGTCGCGAACGCAGCCTTGAGCTGACGCGCGAAGAGACAGGCGGACAGGTCCGCAGCATCAAATCCACCTGGCGTCCCTTCGTCTATCCTTGGGGCCGGCTAACTTGGTGGCTGGGCCTAGCCTCGCTGCTGGCAGGTGTCTATGCCCTGGTACGCATCAGTCTCAGCCGTATTTTCCAGTTGGATCGCGTACCGCCGCCTCCTGTGCTGGAGTCCGATTCCGGACTCAATCCCGCCGGCCTGATCGCCGAGCTCCCCATGAGCCTGCTGCTCATCGGCCACGAAACCAGCGGCCCGATTTCCGCCCTGCTGCATCGTTCCGACGTCCAGGTGCGCGAAGCCACGGTGTTGCAGGAAGCGCCGGCGTCTTCCGACAAATCGGCCGCCGATGCCGGATTCTCCAGACCTCCCGCCAACCCTATCGATGCCATCCTCCGCGATGGACGCCCCCTGGTGCTGCGCAATTTCGAACGCGTCTCTGACGAGCCCGCCGCGGCCGCCCGCGCCCATGCAGCCCTCAACCGCTTGGTCTCCGCGCTCGGCAACAGCGTCATCCTGATTTCCAGCATGGACCCTGTTCTGGTCCCCTCGATCGAGGCCAGCGACCGTTGGCGTTACCTGCTGCGTTCATTTGTGCGCATCGATCTGAACACCACCCCGCGCCAGCGCGTCGCCGAAGAAGATGCCGATTATTACAGCCGCATCTCCACCGAGTCCTACTTCCACTGGCTGTTTGCCGCGCTCCCCAAGCTCGAGAAGCTGGTCATGCTGCAACTGGCGCAGGAGAAAGTCGTCAACCCCAACGATTCCGAATTGCTCGACGGCCTGTTCGATCAGGGTATGGTCGAACGCC
>JGI26341J46601_10000623_pt1 | contig 11029 bp, 8 predicted proteins | sample BogFormECP12_OM3_FD_46601 | JGI IMG/M metagenome (IMG submission 46601) | reverse complement strand
AGCTCCAAGCTCGCGGAGGCGTACAGTGCCTCGTCACTGTCGGGCGCGCCGCACAGCCAACCGAGATACATGAAGGTGGAGCGCAGGCACTTACCGCCGGTCAAGAAATTCACCAGGATGTCGCCGGCCGCCTCGATGCCGGCCTCATCCAACTCGGCTGCGCATCGGTTCGCGACGAATTGCGCGACGTGGGTCAGCACAGTGCGCCGCAGCCCGATTCGCCATGCATTGAATTGGCCGGGATCTGACCAGGATTCCTGACGCAGCGTCGTCGGGTCCGTGGACGGCACCAACGACAGTGCGGCTGGTTTTGCCACCGGAGCCCCTCTCGAACTGCTAAGACTCACGCGGTCATACCCCCTGACAACGAAGACAAACCCGCGCTGACTGGCTGCACCCAGATTCCCTTCACAAGATTAAAGTTTAACTTACTGAACATCTGGCGCGCTCGCCAGAGCGAAGCCACGCTGGCTTATGGTGTGGCCATGACCCGCGCCGGCGACGATACAGAACGAAGTGATGAGGAGGAGCGGCGCTCATGACTGCCGCCCAGCGCGAACGAAGTGCCCTCGTCGAAACCCTGCGCAGCGTCGGGCCCGACGCGCCGACGCTGTGCGAAGGCTGGACCACCCGGGACCTGGCAGCCCACCTCGTGGTGCGGGAACGGCGACTGGACGCGACGCCCGGCATCACGATTCCCTTCCTCGCCGGCTACACCGCCAGGGTGCAGACCCAGACGGGGCAGTCACACAGCTGGGACGACCTTGTCGACCTGGTCGCGTCGGGGCCGCCGATCTACTCGCCGTTCAAGCTTCTCGACGCGGTGGCCAACCTCGGCGAGATGTTCATCCATCACGAGGACGTGCGGCGCGCGGTCGATGGCTGGCAGCCCAGAGTGCTCGACGCATCGACCGTCGCCGCGCTGCGCCGCCAGCTCGGTCTGCTGAGCCGCATGACNCTGGCGAAGCTGCCTGCCCAGGTCAGCCTGCGCACGACCGACGGCCGACAGATTGCCCGGGTCGGGCGTGGAGATGCCGTTACAGTGACCGGCGAACCGCAGGAGTTGGTGCTGTTCGTCGCGGGCCGCGATGCCGCGCGCGTCGAATTCGACGGCGACCCGCAGGCCGTCGCCGCCGTCCGAGCGTCAAAGCGCGGCCTGTGATCAGCTATCGCGCCAATCGTCTGTAGCACGGATGAGGTTGTCTCCGAGCTCGGCTCCTTAGCTGGGCCGACGCGGCGTTGGCGGTTTCGGTCGTCGTTCATCCGTTCACCGCCTTGACGACTGCCAAAACTGAAGCGACAAGGCCGAGCGCCGCGAGGCTGCTCGCCAGCAATGCTGGTGTGAAATTGTGTGGTAACCGCTCGCCGCACCGGATCGCTCGATCAACCTGGCGCCACCGCAACAGGCCAGCACCAGTGATCACAATCGCCAGTATTCCCAGCACCGTTGACAAGATGTACTGCATCCCTTGGACCGCTGATCCAGCAACGAATTGCAGCAGGGCAACCGTTGCTGCCAGCAGTCCGAGCGCTGTGCGCTGCCAAGCGAGAAAGGTCCGCTCGTTGGCGAGGGTAAAGCGGTAGTCGGGCTCGTCGGTGACTTGGCGGATCATATTTCTGATGCTGCGCCTCGCAGCGCCATGTCGGTAGCCGGCTTGTTCTTGTGGAGCCACAAAGCGGGCTTGTGGTTGGATAAACCATGGCACTGAGTTCTCGCATGCCCGAACTGTCCGCGCTCGAAGTCTTCCTGGCGGTGGCCAAAACGGCCAGCCTGGGCGCCGCAGGACGGGAACTTGGACTGACGCAGCAGGCGGTATCTGCCCGGCTGACCTCGATCGAGGCCCAGACCGGCGTGCGGCTAGCGGTCCGCACGGTGCGGGGTACCCAGCTGACCCCGGCCGGCGTCGTCGTAGCGCAGTGGGCAAACAAGTTGCTGGATGTCGCCCAGGAAGTTGATGCCGGGCTGGGTTCGCTTCGCACTGAGAGCCGCAGCAAGTTGAAAGTGGCTGCGAGCCTTACCATCGCTGAACAGCTGATGCCCCTGTGGCTGGTGTCACTGCAAGCGACGGCGGCCCGGAGTGGCCGCAAGGCTCCAGAGGTCATTCTCACCACCACCAATAGCGAGCACGCGATATCGGCGGTGCGCGACGGCGCTGCAGACCTCGGATTCATCGAAAGTCCCGGTGCGCTCTCGGGTTTGCGCAGCCGGGTCGTTGCGTACGACGAACTCATGGTGATCGTGCCCGCCGACCATAAGTGGGCTCGCCGGTCGAAAGGCGTGAGTGCCGCCGAACTTAGCCGAACCCCGCTGGTCGCTCGGGAACCGGGATCGGGAACACGCGATTCGCTGACTGCCGCGTTGCGCAGCGCCCTGGGCGACGATTTCGCACAAGCGAGTCCGGCACTGGAATTGTCCTCCGCGGCAGCGGTGCGCGCTGCGGTTCTGGCCGGTGCGGGTCCTGCGGTCATGAGCAGGCTGGCCGTCGCCGACGATCTGGCCGTGGGACGCCTCCGCGCCGTGCAAGTGCCGGATCTGAATCTGCGCCGTGCCCTTCGGGCGATCTGGATGGGTGGAAAAACGCCGCCGGCTGGCGCGATCCGAGACCTGTTGAGTCACATCGGCACCGCCAGGCCGGCCTAGCTCCTCCATTGCTATGTGCCGTAGCGCAGCCATAGCGGCAATGCATTGTCTAGTCGCTGCATGAACTTGTGCAGTCCCACCCGGTACTGGCCAGCTCCCAGTGGATCAATCTGGTACTCAGGGAACGCAATACCGACCCCGAATAGGCCGGGAGCCAGAATACCGTTGGTCGGGTCGTATTCCAGTGACCCCCATTGGGGAGTCAGTGGAAGCTGTCTACGTTCGAATCCAACGGTGTAGACGACGTGGTCACACATTTCAAGGGTCTTCTCGAATTCCGGATCACCGACCGAGCACCTCTCAAGCCGTCGCGGGCACGTTCCGTCGATGTTCTCGCGCGCCCAGTCGGCAGCGTGGCCCTTAAGCCCGGTATCGTCGAACAGCGTCCAATCGTCAAAATTGACAGCGTACTTCAGCGGACCGCGATAGAAGTTGATCACCTTTTTCACCGGGGTGTTCAACAGGTTCGGCAGCGCGATCATCGACGAGTGTGAAGCGCCAAACACGCCGACCGTGGCGCCATCCAGCGGCAGCTGTGCCAGTTTCGCAGGATCAAGCGCGGTCTCGATCGGAATCTCGTCAAGCTCCTCGTAAGAAAGCTTCTTGGGAACCGAGCCGACTGCCAGGATCACATTCTTCGACGTGATCGTCTCGTGTTGCGTGGTTATGGTCCACTGCCTGTCGGCTAGCACCAATTCTGTTGCGAACGCGCGAATAGCTCTCACTCGTTGGCAAAGATGCTGCGAGATCCACACCAGCGGTTCGGCTACGACGCCGAGCGGGCACGTCTGCTCGGGATCGAACTTGTTCAGCTCAAAAGCCGGCGCTTGTCCAAAGCGGAACGACGGCGAGGCGGTCAAGTAGTCGAGAAATAACTCGACGCGGGTGTTGCTCGGCACAGCTCGCCATTTGGTGCCGAAATCTCCCGCACCGAATTCTGGGTCGATCCAGGCGATTTGCTCGCCCACGATCCCGTGGTCAAGCAACCGCCCTACGGCTGCGATGCCTGCCGGCCCTGCTCCGATCACGGTCCAGGTGTACTCAGTCATTTTCCTGCCCTTCCGGTATGCGTGTCTCGGCGTTGTTGCGCTTACGCGAAGAACGCGATTGTCGAGTGCTGACCTCGATACTTCGCCCGGGAGACACCACGCGGTAGGGCTGCTGTCTTTGCCAGCTCACAAACTTGTATTGTGGCTGTCGGCGACACAGGAATCCTGGTGGGCGCCGATGCGCGGGTGGTCGATGTGCCGCTGGGAGATCTTGACCCTCAACCAAAAGCTAAGGACCGCGGGCGGATTCGCCATCGCGCTGTCAGCGCGCGATGCTGCCGGTGATCAGCGACCGAGCAGATGCCGCAGCGTCTGATCGAGGCCAGGCCGGCGAAACCGGTGACCGGCCTGTTGCAGCCGGGCCGGCAGCACCCGTTGATTGGCGCACGCCAGTTCGCGTGCCCCCTGCTCGCCGAGCAGCAGCCGCGGTCCAACCGGCGGCACCGGCAACACCGCGGGCCGGCGCAGCACCTTGGCCAGTGTTCGGGTGTAGTCGCTGTTGCGGACCGGATCGGCGGCCACCGCGTTGACCGGTCCGGACAGCGCGGTGTCCCACAGTCCGCGGTGGTAAACCTCAACAAGGTCGTCGATCCCGATGTAGGAGAACCACTGGTGGCCGTCGCCGAGGCGACCGCCGAGCCCGGCGCGGAACAGCGGAAGCTGCAGGCGAAGGGTTCCGCCGCTCGGGGACTGCACGATCCCGGTGCGCACCCGCACCACCCGGGCCCCGCCGTCCTCGGCCACCGTCGCGGCGAGCTCCCACTCGTCGACCACGTCGGCGAGGAACCCGTCGCCGCGATCGCTGTCCTCGGTGAGTGTCGCCTCGCCACGGTCGTAGCCGTAGTAGCCGATCGCCGACGCGCAGACCAGCGTTTTCGGCCCGTCGGCCGATTTCGCGATCAGCTCAGCCAGGCGGCGGGTGGGACCGATCCGGCTGTCGCGGATCGCGACTCGGTGCGACTCGGTGAAGCGGCCGGCGATCGAGGCGCCCGCCAGATGAATTACCGCGTCAACGCCGTTCAGCAGGTCCGGATCGGGATCGTCCGGATTCCATTGCCGTTCATCGGGTTTGGTCGCCGTGTGGCGCACAAGATGGATCACCCGATGACCGCCGGTGGACAGGAACGCTGTCAACGCCGAGCCGACCAGCCCGGACGATCCGGTGACCGCGACCGTTATCGGCTTCAAACCCTGCGCGGCGGCCTGCCGATGTGCGGCGATGTCGTCGGCCAGCTGGCGATGCCGGTAGGCGAACATCGCCTGCAGCGCCTTCGCCGGGACAGGTGTGGCGACGCGGTCGGTCACCCGGGTGCGTTCACCGCTCAGCTCTTCGAAGTCGTGGGTATGCCGCCAGCGGACCGCCAGCCGGACCGGCAACGAGGCCAGTCCATCGGCGCCGACGGTGTCGACGAAGCGTCGCGGCGGATCGTAGGCATCCGGTTGATGGTCGGCCACCCAGCGCAGACCCCCGGGCAAGCCCAGCTCGGCGCGGCCGTTCGCCAGCGAATCCGCTTCGGCGACGACCCGCACCGGCTGCCACGGCGGCGAGAGCCGGGTGATCGCGCCGGGCCGGGTGTGCCAGTCGAATACCTCGTAGATCGGCGCGTCGACGACGCTCGAGTACACAAGTCCCATTAGCTCGACGGTACGCGGCGAGCCCGCGGGGCCGCGAATATTGCCCGGCTCCTCCTCAGGCCGTTCACGGCCTGCATCGTCGCCGGGCGGATTACCGATCCGGCAGGGCGTGCTCGACGATGGGTAGCCGCGGTAGCGGCTGACGTTCACGGCGCTTGGCCGCCAGGTATACCTGCGCGGTCTCATCGGCCACCGTGTGCCAATCGAAATCCGACGTCAGACGTTCACGCGCAGCCCGGGCCCGGCGCTGGGCGGCGGCGGGATCGGCAAGCACGGTGCCGACGGCCCTGGCCAGCCGCGTCACATCGCGAGGCGGACAAGACATCCCGGTCTCGCCGTTGATCACTGCCTCGCCCAGGCCGCCGATGTTCGATGTCACCAACGGCGTTCCGGCCGCGGCGGCCTCCAGCGCCACTAACCCGAACGGCTCGTAGTGGCTGGGCAGCACCGCGGCGTCGGCGCGATGCAGCGCCGCCAAGAGCTCGTCGTGATCGAGCCGCCCGACAAACCGGGTTGCCTTGAGCACCCGGTGTTTACGAGCCTGCTCGACGAGCCAGGCCTGCTGGGTGCCCTCACCGGCAATCGTCAGCGTGGTCCCCGGATGCGCGCGCCTGATCCGCGGCAACGCCGCGATCGCGTCGTGCACACCTTTCTCGTATTCCAGGCGGCCCACAAACANNAGNTCCGNCGGCCCNCTGTGGCGCCGACGCTTCGCGAACGGCCAGCGGACTGCCTCGATACCATTGCGGATCACGGTGATCTCGGCCAGGCCGGGCCCGAACAGCTCGGTGATCTCGTCACACATCGACGCCGAACACGTCATGAGCGAATCGGACTCGCGTACCAGCCATGATTCCACGGCATGCACCTGCCTGCTCAGCGATCCGGAGACCCATCCGGAATGCCGACCGGCTTCGGTCGCGTGAATCGTGGAAACCATTGGCACGTCGTAGAATTCGGACAGCGCGACAGCCGGGTGGGCGACCAGCCAGTCATGCGCGTGAACGACGTCGGGACGCCACGGGTCGTCGCTTGACCGCTCTTTCAGCGACAATCCGGTGCGGACCATGGCGTGACCCATGGCCAGCGTCCAAGCCATCATGTCCTTGCCGAAGCTGAACTCGTGCGGGTCCTGCGCGGCCGCGACGACTCGAACGTCTTCGCTGATTTCATCCGACGACGGGTGCGTGCTCGGATCGGTTCCCGTCGGGCGGCGGGACAGCACCACAACTTCGTGGCCCGCGGCTGCCAACGCCGTCGACAGGTGATGAACGTGGCGACCGAGCCCACCGATCACCACCGGTGGGTACTCCCACGACACCATCAGAACTTTCATCGCGGCAGCCTGCGCGCGTCCAGTGCGCCGAACAGCCCGTCGGCCCGGTTCCAGCCATCTGCCAGACGCTGCGCGACCTCGCGGCGACCCGACGCCAGCGTTCCGGCGATCTCGCGGGTGGCGTGTGCGTGCAGATGAGCCCGGTAGCGGGCGTAGTCGGCCGCCGAGTCCTTGCTCACCATGAACGGCCAATCACTCGACACCGTCAGCAGTGTCTCGCGCAGGATCTGATCGGCGATGTGGTCGCGAGGGATCGGTCCGTCCAGGGATGCGGTTTGGGTCAGCGCCTTGTCGACGGTGCTCAGTGCGGTGTCGACGACCTCGGTGTTGAGCTGTACCAGGTCGGCCACCTTGTCGCCGGCCCACACCTGCCAGTCCTTGCCCGAACCCCAAGAGCTGGGCGGTAATTCGACGGCTTCGCCGACGAATCCCTCGGCGACTGCGTCGCTCAGCGTGCCGATGCGCACGCCGGCCTCGGGCAATGCCCGCAGCACCCGTTCCAGCCACACCGGTCCCTCGTACCACCAGTGGCCGAACAACTCGGTGTCGAACGCGGCGACGAGGTGTGCGGGCCGCCCGATGCGCTCGGATTCGGCCTGCAGTCGCCCGCGCACCACGTTGACGAAATCAGCGACGTGGCCGTCGATTGCCCGATCGGCACGCTCGGGATCGTAGGGTGCCTTGGCATCCGACGGCACGTTGCGGCCGGTGACCCGGGCCGGCTTGAGGCCGGTGCGGTGGTCGTAGGTGTGGAAATCGCGGTAGGCGGCATGCCCGGGATAGCCGGATTTCGGCGACCACACGCGGTAGCTGACCTGAAGGTCACGTCCAAACGCGACGACGTCGGAATCGCCGACCGGCCGGCCCAGCGCGGTGTCACCGTGCAACGACGGCCCGTCGACCATGAAATGGCCGACCCCCGCGGCCGCATAGTCCTGTTCCATCCCCGGGGCGTAGGCGCATTCGGGTGCCCAGATGCCAATCGGCTTGTGCGACAAGCGTTGCCGGGCATCGGCCAAGCCCTCGCGCAGCGCGAACTCGCGCAGCCGCGGCGTCAGCAGCGGCTGAAAAGGATGCGCCAGCGGCCCGCCCAACAGCTCCACCGTGCCGGCGTCGATCAGCCCGCGTAGCAGCGGGCTTGCGCCATGGCGCCACCCGGTGGCGAAATCGTCGAGCGCCTCCTCGGTCTCGGCGAACTCACGAATCCCAAAGGACCGCAATGCGTCTGGCGCGCTAGACGTCGCGGTGCCCGTCCGGTCTCCTGGGCGGATGCTGGCCGCCTCGGCGGCGCGCAGTTGCCAGTTGGCCAACCAGTGATGCATCCCGTCCAGGCAGTACGGATCGTCCAGCTGTGCGGTCACCACCGGCGTCATGCCCAGGGTGATCAGTCGATGACGGTCCTCGCCGGCCAGCTTCCGCAGTACCCGCAGCAGCGGCAGATAGGACGCCGACCACGACTGGTAGAGCCATTCCTCGCCCACGGGCCAGCGGCCGTGGTGGGCCAGCCACGGGAGATGGGTGTGCAGCACCAGGGTGAACAGACCGGGCACCTGGCTACCGGTCGGCTGATTCATCGGCGCACCGCGATGGCGACCAGATCGAGGCTGGCGTTGATGTCCCGCATGTCTGCGGCTTGCCCGGCCTCGGCAATTTCGAAGTCGGCGGTGGTGACCGCGGCGACGTCGGCCAGCAGTTCTACCGGCCAGGGCGCGTCGGCGACCGCCCGCGCGATCTGGGCGTCGATGATCGAGCCACCGTGCCGGGCATCCATCTCGGCCAGCCGCGGTCCGTGGAAGACGCCGCTCATCGACACCGACGCAAACCCGGCGTCGACCAATAGCTCGGTCAGCTCGCCGGCGTTGAGCTCTCGGGTATGAAACGGGTTGACCGGGGTGTCGCGGCCCGGCGAGAACGTAATCCGGTTCGGAGTGGACACCATCAGCAGCCCCGACGGCCGCAGCACCCTGGCGCACTCGCCGACGAACTGGGCCTGGTCCCACAGGTGCTCGATGACTTGGAAGTTGACCACCACGTCGACCGAGGCGTCGGGCAGCGGCAGCTCGGCCAGGTTGCCGTGGATGACCTGCACCCGCGGGTAGCGGGACCGCACGTGCGCCACCGTGGCCTCGTCATAGTCCAGCGCGATTACCCGGCGCGCGACGCGAGAGATCAGGTCGGCGCCGTAGCCTTCCCCGCAGCCCGCCTCGAGCACGTCGCGGCCCGCGCAGTGCTGCGCCAACTGCTGGTAGACCACCTCGTGGCGGCGAAACCAGTAATTCTCCACGTCCAGGCCCGGGACGGTGCGTTCACCGGTCAACGTCAAAACGGCGTCGACGGAGGTGTGGGGAACGTCGGGGACAAATGCGCTCATTGCTAAGGCAGGCTAACCCCTGGGGCCGGGTTCGCGAATGGTTCACCGTGGGTCCTCCCGCTCGCGGGGCAGACGCGGGGAAAGAACCTGCAGGACGACCCGCTATGGTGTGAGAGCGAACCGCACAAAGTTACCCGCTAGTAACATGCGTGTGCGGGTCGCATAAGCCGTGACCTAAGTCTTGCCGCTGGCGGCTGCAGGACTCTTTCGAGGAGGACGACCGACACTCATGACGAACATCGTGGTCCTGATCAAGCAGGTCCCAGACACCTGGTCGGAGCGCAAGCTCACCGACGGCGATTGGACGCTGGACCGTGAGGCCGCCGACGCAGTGCTGGACGAGATCAACGAGCGGGCCGTCGAGGAGGCGCTGCTCATTCGGGAGAAAGAAGCCGCCGACGGCACGGAGGGATCGGTGACCCTGCTGACCGCGGGTCCCGAGCGGGCGACCGAGGCGATTCGTAAAGCGTTGTCGATGGGCGCCGACAAGGCCGTCCACCTGCTCGACGACGGAATGCACGGCTCGGACGTCATCCAGACCGGATGGGCGCTGGCACGTGCCCTGGGCACCATCGAGGGCACCGAGCTGGTGATCGCCGGAAACGAGTCCACCGACGGTGTCGGCGGCGCGGTGCCGGCCATCATCGCCGAGTACCTGGGCCTGCCGCAGCTGACCCATTTGCGCAAGCTGTCGGTCGACGGCGGCAAGATCACCGGCGAGCGGGAAACCGACGACGGCTTATTCACTCTTGAGGCTTCGCTGCCCGCGGTGGTGAGCGTGACCGAGAAGATCAATGAGCCACGTTTCCCGTCCTTCAAGGGCATCATGGCCGCCAAGAAGAAGGAAGTCACCAAGCTGACGCTGGCCGAGATCGGTGTCGAGGCCGACGAGGTCGGGCTGGAGAACGCCGGGTCGACGGTGCTGGGGGCTAACCCCAAGCCGCCGAAGACCGCCGGTGAGAAGGTCACCGACGAGGGCGAGGGCGGCAGCCAGATCGCCCAGTACCTCGTTTCGCAGAAGATCATCTAAGACTTAATCCCTAGCCGAAAGGCATCGAAGAACCCATGGCTGAAGTACTGGTGCTCGTCGAGCACGCTGAAGGCGCTATCAAGAAGGTCACCTCCGAATTGATCACCGCGGCACGCGTTTTGGGTGAGCCCGCTGCCGTGGTGGTCGGCAAGCCCGGCACCGCCGCGCCGCTCGTCGATGGGCTGAAGGCCGCCGGCGCCGCCAAGATCTACGTCGCGGAATCCGACACCGCGGAGAACTACCTGATCACTCCGGCCGTCGACGTGCTGGCCGGTCTCGCCGAATCGGCAAGCCCGGCAGCCGTTTTGCTGGCGGCCAACGCCGACGGCAAAGAAATTGCGGGCCGGCTGGCCGCCCGGATCGGTTCTGGTCTGCTGGTCGACGTGGTCGATGTGCAGGCCGGCCCTAAGGCGATCCACTCCATCTTCGGTGGCGCGTTCACCGTCGAGGCGCAGGCGAACGGCGACACCCCCGTGATCACCGTGCGGGCCGGCGCGATCGACGCCGAGCCGGCCGATGGCGCGGGCGAGCAGGTCACCGTCGAGGTGCCGGAGCCCGCCGAGAATGCGGCCAAGGTCACCGCGCGGGAGCCGGCGGTTGCCGGCGACCGGCCGGAGCTCACCGAGGCGACCATCGTGGTCTCCGGTGGCCGCGGTGTGGGCAGTGCCGAAAACTTCCATGTGGTAGAGGAATTGGCCGACTCGCTGGGCGCCGCCGTCGGCGCGTCGCGTGCCGCCGTCGACTCCGGCTACTACCCGGGCCAGTTCCAGGTCGGCCAGACCGGCAAGACGGTGTCGCCGCAGCTGTACATCGCGCTCGGAATCTCCGGGGCGATCCAGCACCGCGCCGGCATGCAGACGTCGAAGACGATCATCGCGGTCAACAAGGACGAAGAGGCGCCGATCTTCGAGATCGCCGACTACGGCGTGGTCGGCGACCTGTTCAAGGTTGCGCCGCAGCTCACCGA
>JGI26341J46601_10000615_pt1 | contig 11079 bp, 12 predicted proteins | sample BogFormECP12_OM3_FD_46601 | JGI IMG/M metagenome (IMG submission 46601) | reverse complement strand
CCGAAGGGCCAGCAATCCTTCATCTCCCGTGCAGCATCACTTTCAGCCGCCTGCTACGTCATGCAGCCTCCAGTGTTCGTGGCACACCTTTTTTTAGGAAGGCGTTTTCCATATTGACCCGGCGGAGCTCCGCCTCAAGATCGCGGATGCGCTTCTTCTCCGCCTGGGTCAGCGGCGTCTCGCCAGCCGCGACATCCCCCTCGTCCTTGACATTCTTCACCCAGCTCTGCAGCGTCGACTCACCGATCTCCAGCTGCTGGGCGACCTGCCCCATGGTCAGGCCTGAGTCCTGGTAGAGCTGAACCGCATCCGCCTTGTACTGCCTCGTGAACTTCCGTCGCGCTTCACCCATCGGGTTTGTCCTGGGACAAGTGATACCAGCGGGGTCACTGTCCACGGAAGTGCAGGGGGTCTAATCATCCAGCGCCGCTGCCCTCACCTGCAGGCGGACCTCGCCCGGTTCGGCCAGACCGACGGCACCACGCTGACCTGCACCATGCACGGCTGGCAGTTCGAGCTGCCCACCGGCCGCTGCCTCGCCAGCAACGCAAGCGCACACCGCCTCCGCAGCCGGGCCGCACCCGCGCAAGCCGGTGAACCGGCTGGAGCCGGTCCCCTCAGGGACCTGCGGCAGGCTAGGCATGCGCCCCAGCCTCCCCCACCGGGCTCACCGCACGCTGGGTGTTCTCACGTCACGACCGCCTCGACGCCGCAGCAGACCCAGCTCGCCGGTATCCGCGCCCGCTGCCCGCACCTGGATACCTTGCCGGACACGTGACCAGCTTCGCCGAGATGATGACCGGTCGCAACGGGAAGCAAAGAACTGGAAAGCTGGCGCGCCGCGGTCGAGGACGACCAGGCCCACCCGCACCCCTTCGCCGCCGACATTGCGCCGACCAGCAGGCGGTCAACAACGGCCTCACCCTGCCCTACAGCTCCGATCGGTGCGGGTCTATTGCCGCGTTGGCCTGTGCTCCAACACCGCGGTGAGACAAGATGGTGCCCGGCGTGTGGGACACCGCTCCTTTACCATCGGCCTTGAGTTCGGATATTTGTGCCGATACCGCCCACAAGTGAGGTACTGGAGCGGGTTCGTGCCATACGGCGGCGGAACGACATGATCATTTCGCTGCCGCTTGGATGGTCGCGGAATGAGCGCGGGAGGAAGAAGGCGGTGGGTAAGAACGAGAGGCCGGAGTGCCGGCTAGATGCCCCTTGGGCCGTTGCTCGGGTGTCCTCTGTCCACCTGAATTCTTGGCTTCTCGGCTACAGGGCGGCGGTTGATGACCTTGCGAAGGAAGCGAGCGGACGCCTGGGACCCTCCGATCTGCTCGCGGCCGAGGGATTTGTCACCGAGCGCCTTGGGCAGCAGGAGTTCACATCTGTGCTCTCGCGCCTTGAGGGGGGTGTGGACGCCGCCGCTGCGCGCCTGATGCGTGAGATTCGCAACTACCAGCCCAGTGTGCGCAGCTCGGCGAGTGACTTGGCAACGTTTGTTCGGATTCTTTTGCTCTCCCAAATCGACTCGGCGTGGTGGAGCGGGACGGCTCCTTTCGTCTCTGACACCGACGTGCTGCGCTCGACTGAGCTGGTGGATCTCGCGCCGCTTAGGTCGGCAAAAATTCTGCAGTTCCAGTACCGCGCTCAGTCGGCCGGGTTGCCCGGCCGGGCTCGTGACTGGGCACAGCGGCAGGCGCTGCCGGCAATCCGTCCTCGTACGGCCGGATTGCACTTCACACGTTCGCGGCCCACGGTCATCGCCGTCGTCAACCAGATCGCTCGCGAGCTCGCCGCCGCGCTTCCGCCACGTACCCCTCGCCTCTGGGTGACCAGCATGGTACGTAGCGTCCAGCACCAGCATCGGCTCCGATCCCTGGGTTACGCCGCCGTCCTGCCAAGCTCCCACTGCGTGGGATACGCCTGCGATGTGGAAATGCAGTGGTTCCGCCGGTTCGACCAGGACAATCTGCTTGCCCGGCTACTCCTTGAACGCCAAGAGGCAGGCCAGCTCAATGTCATCGACGAGGGCCAGGCGTGGCACTTGTGCGTCAACCCGCTCGCGCACGACGAGTTGCAGGCCGCTTACGACGCCCAGCTGGCCGGCCAGTAGCGTACGCAGAGAAAGGCTTTCGATATGTGCGGTATCGCCCTCATCATTGGGCCGAACCCGAACGCAGTGGTCTTCGACCGGATGCTGGATGCGATCGCACCGCGAGGAGATGTGCGCGAGACGCTCAGTGGTGATCGGTACCACCTCGGCACCCAGCGGCTGAAAATAGTCGATCGTGAGCGGGCCATCCAGCCATGGAACTCACCTGACGGCCGATGGGCGGTTTGCTACAACGGCGAGGTTTACAACTTTCGTTCGTTGCGGTCAGAGCTTGCCGCCCTCGGCCACGAGTTGCGAAGTCACAGCGACACCGAAGTGATCCTGGAGGCGTTCCTTGAATGGGGGGATCGGGCGGTGCACCGCCTGCGGGGCGAGTTCGCGTTCGCCGTTGTTGACCGAACTGCCGACCGGGTCTATTTGGCTCGTGATCCACTCGGGGTTAAACCGCTCTATTGGTCGCGCTGTGGTGGTCATCTGTACGTGGCATCGGAACTGAAGGCGCTCGTCCCCGTGGGTGGGCTAGTCAGCGAAATCCCTCCGGGCCACCACGGATGGGGGAGCCCCATCCAGGATCCAGCCGCCACCGCATATGTCGACTTGCTGACCATGGGGAACGGCGACGAGCCCATCACCGACGTCGGAGAGGCCGGCAAGCTAGTGCGAGCCGCGCTGGAAGACAGCATCCGAGTTCGGCTCGACACTGATCTGACGGTTGGCGTTATCTTTTCCGGCGGTCTTGACAGCACGCTGACGCTCTTGCACGTACGTGAGATGCACCCCGAGTGCGTGGCGTTCACCATCGGGACTCCCGGCAGCGACGACGTGTCGTATGCCCGCCGCGTGACCCGTGAGCTCGGGGTCCAGCACGAGGTCATCGAGCTGGCTCCGGGCGATATCCGCCTCTCGGACATCCGCGAGGCCATCCGGCTGTCTGAGCTCACCGAGTATGGCGATGTCATCAACGCTGTAATCTCCAGGCTGCTCTTCGCCCGCGTCCACAGCTATGGTGTCAAGGTGGTCCTTTGTGGGGACGGTTCCGATGAGCTTTTCGGCGGCTACGAAATGTACCGGCAGCCGCGCCCTGCTCTGCGACAGCGCCTGTTCCAGCACAAGCTGCATAACCTCGGGCGGACCGAGCTGCAACGCGTCGACCGTACCAGCATGGGACATGGCGTGGAAACGCGTGTGCCGTTCCTCGATCTGGCGCTTGTCCGGCTGGCGATGCGTCTGCCCATCGAGCTGAAGCTTCGTGACGGCCAGGATAAATGGATCCTGCGCCACGCCTTCGCCGACATCTTGCCCAATTACGTTCGTCAGCGCCCGAAAAACCCCTTGTCACACTCGTCCGGTCTGCACGAGCGCGTCCGCCTATACCGGTCCCAGTTTCCTCGCATCTATCGTTCGTTCGGATACGATCAGCTCGGCCCGATGCGGCGGGACTTCTCAATTGTGCTTGAGCAACACGGCCTGGACCTGGACCAGGCGTTGCGTGACATCGACACCCGCCCTGACTACTCGATGGCCGACCACGCACGCGACCTGGCTGGAGCCCTCCGCTGGAACGCTGTCGACGCGCTGCGACGGCGGAGCAGTCACTCACGCACGAGGCCGATGGGTGCCGTAGTTCCGCAGGGATCAGCTGACCGATAACAACAGCGACACCTAGTACTTTCGCAAATCCTACGAGGTATCAAAAGTCGGCCACGGGATGCTGAGCGACCATAGAGTGCCTGTCAACAGGGCCGTCTAGTTCCGCAAATGGGAATATTTGTATTATCCGGTTCTTTCCCGGCACACCGGGATGTCGCTGCGGCCTGGCCCTCGGCTAATGACGGGGCGATCAGCCCGCTGACCTGCCTCCGACTCTCGTTCCGTGTTCGCGGTAGGTGTCCGCGGCTGGCATCTGGTCGCCGGCCCGGCTGATGGTCTTGTCTCCCAGGCACGCGCTGGCCGGTGCTCGTACACTCCGGTGACAGCGATGCCGCGACGCTGGCCGCGGTCACCACCGCACTGATGGCGGGGGCGCGGGTGATCGCTGTCCGCGGTGACGACCCGCGCGCCGACCCGTCCGCTATCGCCGCGCTGTCGGCGGCCCGGGTCCGGCAGGTGCTCGCCATCGGGGCCGGTTTCGGGCCAGCCGGCCAGCTGGCATCCCGGATCGCCGTCGCACAGACCGGGGTGCAGCTGCCCGGCGGCGGCTAGGTCCTGTTCCCTATGCGCCGGCTGGTCGCCCTCTACGGTCACCCCGGCGCTCCTGCGCTCGGAGCCCTGGGTGAGCAGGGCCTGCAGGCCAGCGTGGCCAGGGCCAGGAACGTGGCGGCGGCGTACCGGACCCTGACCAAGGTCCCGGTCATACCTGCCTTTGAGATCATTGCCACCGTCGCTCAGGCGCGCCCGGGCCAGGGCGGCGACTACTCCTACCAGTCCTCCGTGGCTTCCCTGCGCCGCTGGGTACGCCGGGCCACGGCGGCCGGGATGTACGTCATCCTGGATTTGCAGCCCGGCCGGGCCAGCCTGCTCGCCCAGGCCAGGAGATACCGGTCGCTGCTCGAGCTGGCCGATGTCGGGCTGACCCTGGACCCGGAGTGGAAGGGACCCGGAGTGGAAGCTGGCGCCGGGGCAGCTGCCACTGCAGCAGATCGGCAGCGCGAGCATCAACGAGGTCAACAGTGTCGCCAGGTGGCTGGCTGACCTGACCGCGCAGTACCGGCTGCCCCAGAAGCTCCTGGTACTGCACCAGTTCAGGCTGTCGATGATCCGCGACGAGCCCAAGCTCGATACCCGGTACGACGACCTGGCCATCCTCATTCACATGGACGGCCAAGGCACCCCGCGGACAAGCAGCAGACCTGGCAAGCGGTCACCAGGGCCGCCCCCGCCAGGGTGTTCTTCGGATGGAAGAACTTCTACGTCAAGGACCATCCTATGATGAGCCCGCAGCAGATCGTGGCCACGGCCCCGCATATGTCTATGATCTCGTACCAGTAACTACAACCACACCCCGTCGGCCGCGGCCAGCCGGGCGCCGCCGCTACCCGAGCAGCGGTGACGGCCACGACTGGGCCACGCGGACCTGATCGCGGGCCACACCGTGAGTCTCTGCGGCCTCCGGCATGGCTCACCGGTCGCACCACCGTCGCCCAGCCGGGTGGCGATCCCCCAGGATCCACCGCATGGCTGCACGCCGCAGCTAGCGCCGGACGACGGCAGGCCCCACAACCCAATTGCCGTCGCACTTTCCGTGGATGCCGCACCGGCACGCCCGGCATCAGCATGAATTCTCGGGGCTAGTGCGGAAGGCTGGAGAGCGCTGTAATCGTCGACGTCTCAGCTGTGGGTGAGCCGTTGACCGACGTGCAAGCCGACAGGTAGGACCCGGCGCCAGGCAGCCAGCGGAGATGACCACACTTCCCGAACCGCCCGGCGGGTGTCACCCGAAGGCGCACATATGGTGCGGGGCAGCGAGCGGTATCTCCAGTCGGATGATCGTCGGCCGCTACCACCGCGTAGGCGTCAGCTCACTGACCGCGCACCTTGGCCGCATAGCTATTCGAACGCGGGTTCGCCAAGTTTCATGAGGGAAAGATCAGGCAGGTATCCGGCACCGCAAAGTCCTTAATGATCTTCATCGCCACCACAAACAGCTCCGAGCCACCCAGAGGCCGTGAGAGCCACAAATGGGAGCCGACGCAATCAGCCGCCCCCGGACTCAACCCGACCCACTCAGAATGTTCGCCCAGGCCAGGGGCTCTCCGTTCGACTCAGTCCGACGGCGGCAGACACCCAGAACCGCCCTGGACTTCCCTGACACGGAAGAGGTCACTGGTTCAAATCCAGTACGGCCCACGACATTTTTCGAAATTGTGTCTAGCGGTGAGAGCCGCAATGAGAGCCAGCCACCTGCGGTTTTGGCGCTTCGTTGCTGGTCAGAGCACTTCACGTTGCGGTCCACACAGGAGACGCTCTCCCGGTTTAGCGTGCTCAGCGGCGGATCTATCGAGCTGCCGTGGCAATCACTCGGGCGCCGTTAATGTCACGGAGGGCAACGATGTCTGTGCACCTCATCGCGCCGATCGCCGGAAGCACTATCCACATCCTCCCTGCCGACTCGGTGTCGGCGGCTTTGATCGGGGTGCGTTCCAAGGTCGGACGCAGATCAGCCAGTTATGCCCAGTCCGAGGTCGCTACCGACAGCGGTTTGGCACGCAGATCACCCGGTACGCGCGCTGGTCATCTCGCTCGCCATCGAGCTGATGGCCGCACCGGAGGCGGTTCGAATTCTCATTGAGATCGCAGCCAGTGACCGTCCGTCGCGTCTGGTGCCCGGCCCAGGCGCGGCTCTGCTCGGCCACCTCGCCGGAGCTATTGCCTGGGTGTTACGCCCCACTGGGCTGCCAGCTCCTCCACCCAGGTGATGGCGGCGGCCCGCTGGGCTGGTGGTGTTGCCACCACGACGAGCTCGGTCACGCCGGCCCCGGCGAGCTCGGGGAGGATGCCGGGGCTGCCATCGGCCAGCGCCACGGCCACGATCAGCTCGCGCAGGCTACGGCCGCGCCGCTCGCACTGCCCGGCCAGTGCCGCGACCCGCTCGGCGACCGCTCTCGCGGGGAGGTTGAAGCCATACCAGCCATCCCCGAAGGCCGCCACCCGTTCAAGTGACGCATCACTGTTGCCCCCGATCACAACCGGGATGCGCCGGCCGCGCACCGGCTTGGGATTGACCCTTACTGATTCGAACCGTGTGAACTCGCCGCTGAACGAGGCGACGTCATCGGCCCAGAGCGTGCGCATAGCAGCGACGTACTCCGCCGTTCGCCGACCGCGCCCGGCGAACGGGATGCCGAGCGCGGCGAACTCCTCGGCCGACCAGCCAATACCCACGCCCAGCGTGAGCCGCCCCCCGGACAGCACGTCTAGCGTCGCAGCCTGCTTGGCTGACACCACCGGGTTGTGCTCAGGGAGCAGCAGCACGCCCGTCGCCAGCCCGATCGTCGTGGTGACGGCAGCGATAAAGCTCAGGCCGAGCAGCGGATCCAGCCAGTCAGCCGCGGCAGGAACAGCAATCCGGCCGTCAGCCGAGTACGGGTAGCGTGACCTGGGCTGGTCCACCAGCACCACGTGCTCCCCCGACCACAAGGTGGCGAAACCGGCCGCCTCAGCTGCCATGGCAACAGCCCGGATAATCTCCGGGCGGGCGCCGGCGCCGATGCCCAGCGCGTGCAGCCCAACCCGCATCTGTCCTCCCCGCCCAGCCCGGTCCGCCAGGGCACTCTGGCGGTATGCCCTCATCCTGCCAGGGCCTGGGCAGGCCGCCAGGAAACACCCGCCTGATCACCCGCTCCGGGGAGGTTTATCCCGGATCACGGACCAGCACGCTAAACCGCTGAGAGTTCTGGTGCCAGGCACGCCTTGTCCTGGACGCCGCATTGCGCCTCGGGCGAGGCGTCTTCAGCCAGCTCAGGTGTCCTGCGGAGCTTTCCTGGACCACCGGGCATGGTCCGGATACCCTGGCCGGATGGTGGCGTCCCGATCCTGGTGCGGGTGCGGCCGTCGGCGGCCGCACCTGCCTGACCGATCTGGCCGGTGTCAGCTTGTCCGGGGCGGATGAGGTACGTGCCCAGGCGCTGGAGGTGGCCGGCGGCTGGGCACCGCCTGGCGCGCCCAGTTCATGGCGCCTGACCGCCGCGCTGTTCGAGGCGATCGCGGCTGACGATGAGCTTCTGGAGCAACTGGCCACGCTCCCGCCTGACCGGCTACCCGCGCTGCTGGCCAGCGCGGCCATTGCCTTCTTGGTGCGGCGTGACCGGCCGGTCCCGCTGGCCAGCTACTTCCCCGAACCCGGCGCGTCGCAGCCGCGCTTTGACGACGGGTTCTTCCCGGCGTTCCGGGCATTCTGTGCTGCGCACCTGACGGACATCATCGAGGTCTGCCGCGGCCGCCGGTACCAGATGAGCGAGGTAGCAAGGTGCACCCAGATCGTCCTGGGCATCGCGGCGGCCAGCGGCGGATCCGCCGACCCGGTGGCCCTGGTGGATCTGGGCACCGGGGCCGGGCTCGGGCTGCAGCTGGACCGTTACCGGTACCGGGTCGGGACCGGCACGTACGGCCCGGCGGCGGCCGGGTTGAGTCTTGCCTGTGACGTGCGCGGTCCGATCATCCCGCCGCCGGCCGAGTTGCCGCGCATCGCCGCCAGGGTAGGGGTGGATCTTGATCCGGTGGACCTGCAGGATCCAGCGGCCCGGGCGTGGCTGCAGGCCTGCACGCCACCTGAGGTATCGGCCCTGTCCCGGCTGGCGGCGGCCGTGAACATCGCCCGGCGGCATCCGGAGCCGGTCATCGCAGGTGACGTTATTGACGTGCTCCCCGGCGTGCTGGGCAGCATCCCCCGGCAACAGCGCATCATCGTAGTTGACGCCTATATGGCTGTGTTCCTCCCGGAGGATCGGCGGGCTCGGCTGGCCGGCATTCTCGGCCAGGCCGGGCTGGGCCGTCCGGTGACATGGCTGTCCCTTGATCCGCTGGTCCCGCTAGGACCGTCGGGCCGCGACAGCGTGCAGGGCCTGCCCCTTCCCCCCGCGCTGATCCGCGACTACCAGCATGGCGTCTTCGCCGTACTGGGAGCCCGCACCTTCGACGGGGCCAGCGACCGCGGGCGCCTCCTGGCCCGCGCTCACCCGTCCGGCGGGTGGATCCAATGGCTCAGCGGTGAACCTGCGCCGGGCGGCGAGGGCGGCCCGTGAAACCGGGTTGCCGTAGGCCGTGAACATGCCAGCGAGGGCCGTCCCGCGACTGCCTAAGGGAATCACTTCTCACTCACCCCGCACGCGCCCGGCGGCGGCAGTGAAGGCAATGGTCTGCGTCCACCACGCCGGATCGGCGCATCGGGCCAGGAACGTGTCGATCAACCGGTCGTCCAGCTTGCCGGAAGCCACCAGGCGAGCGCGCAACTCGATGACCGTCTGCCTCCAATACACTGCCCAGCCAGAGCCACCGTTATAGTGCGCCGTCTCTGCCGTAGCCTCGACGTCTATCAGTCCCAGCCGGGCCAGCATGGCCGACAGCCGGCGGCCTGTGAAGTAGTCGATTCCCTGCCCGCGTGACCAGGCCAGCCATCCCTTCCAGAACGCCCGGACCTCAGGCGGCTCGGCCACCGTGGCAGGCAGGAAATCCGGCTCGATCAGCAAAACCGCCCCGCCCGGCCGCGCGCTGGCTACAAGATTCACCACAGCAGCCTCAGCATCGGCGACATGATGCAGCACGGCGCGGGCCGTCACTAGATCAAAGTCCCCGGGCTCGACTGGCCCCGCGAGAATGTCGGCCTGACGAAGCTCGAGCCCGGGCACATCCGCGACGGCCAAGGACAGGTCCAGGTCCACCGCTACCGCCCGGCCGCCGGGCGCGACCCGCCCGGCAAGCCAGGCCGACACGGAACCGTTACCACAGCCAACTTCGAGCGTGCGCGCTCCTGAACCAACGCCCAGCCACTCAATCTGGCCGCGGTGCATCGGATCGAGCAACCGCGACATCAGCGCCAGCCGCTCGCGCTCGCCTTCTTGGTGATGATCAAGAACGTATTCTGGCATGCCCCACCAGCCCGGCCCGCGACCTGCAGCCAGCAGACCCTAAGACCGCTCGACACAACAGCTTACGCCCGGCACCACCAGCAGCTGCCGGAGCGCGGCCGCGCAGACCACCCGGTCCGGCGTAGCATCCGACAGCAGAGGCTGTACGCGGACACCGGCCTCCCGTTCTGCCTGGCGCACAAGAAGGCGCACTGATTCCTGTTGCGGCCATTATTGCCGCGTGAACCTTCCGAGCCCGGTGGTGTTGTAGTACTCCAGCGTCACGCTCTTGGCGCGCGTGTTGCTGGCATCGGCGTTGAACGTCGCCGCGGTGATGCCGAGGGCATTCTCTCCGGTCGGGTAGAAGGCGAACAGATTTCCTGACCAATGCTGGAGGACGTAATCATCCGGCCCGGGACCGATAAGCAGGTGCAGTGATGTCCCTTCGGATACTACCCGGATCGGTCCGTAGTAGGAATTGTCGTATGTTCCGGTATAGAAGGAATCCGGCTCGGCCGGGACTGGGTGCTGTGGTGGTTTCTGGCCGGCCAGCACGCTGGGGTTGACGTACATGGGCGCGAAAACTACCTGCTCGTACCCGGTAAGCCAGTCCTCTTGAACCGATCCTGCCTCGACATAGTCAAGGAAGTAGGCGATGACCGATTCGGGCACGCCGATGGGCATGCCGTTGGTCAGCACCACGATGCCGAGGCTGGCGGAGGGCAGCAGAGTGAACGATGTCGCGGCGCCCTGGTCGAATCCGCCGGAGTGGCTGAGGCGGAGACGGCCAGCGTAGTCGTATCCGACGTTCATGCCGAATCCGTAGAAGCCACTGCGGCTGATCGGTGTACTGGGCAGCGAGGACAGCGCGTGCGGCAGATGCGCCTGGCTAAGCGCATCGCCACCGATGACCTGATTCCCGTTCCAGGCGCCACCAGCGAGTTGCAAGATCAGCCAGTTGGCCAGATCCAGCACGTTGGAGCTAGCGCCGCCGGCCGGGGCCTCGGGGTCGGCGTCCCGAGTGTACTTCTGCACCCACCGCTCACCCACCCGGACGTGCATCGCGGCCCGGTCGGCTTCCTTGAGGAAGTCGGAGTACCGGAAGCTGGACGCCAGCATGCCGACCGGGCCAAACAGAATGTCGTCGGCCAGATCTGGCCATGACCGCCCAGCGGCGGCGGCGGCCGCCTCGGCGGCGGCCGTGAGGCCGAAGTTGGTGTACGCATATTCCGCCCGGAACGGGTCCAGGGGCTCGAGCCGTAGCCGACTCAAAATGTAGGCTTGGTCGTAGCCGAGGTCTTCGAGCAGGTCACCGGCGTGATCGGGGAGTCCCGACACGTGGGAGAACAGGTCGGCGTACGTCACATGCGCAGTGACGTAGGGATCGGCCAGCGCGAACGACGGCAG
>JGI26341J46601_10000614_pt1 | contig 11086 bp, 12 predicted proteins | sample BogFormECP12_OM3_FD_46601 | JGI IMG/M metagenome (IMG submission 46601) | reverse complement strand
CGCCTTGGAGGCGGTGGTCGCGAAAGCCCCGCCAGCCGAACAGGAGCCCGACCCGGTGACCGCCGCCAGCAAGAAGGTGCACAAGGCCGCCAAGGCCGCACAACGGGCTGGCGACCAAGATCGCGACGACGCGATACACCGAATTCGCAAGCGTGCCAAGCGACTTCGCTACACAGCTGCGGCGACGGGCGCGACGAAGGTATCGAAGCGGGCGAAAAAAATACAGTCGTTGCTCGGAGACCACCAGGACAGCGTGGTCAGCCGCGCGCACCTACTGCAGCAGGCCGAGGCCGCACACGCCGCAGGCGAGGACACATTCACCTATGGGCTGCTCTACCAGCAGGAGAACGACTTGGCGCACGAACGCCGCCAGCACCTCCGGCCAGCGCTGCGCAAGCTCTTTAAATCGGTGCGCAAGCTGTCGAGCTGAGCCGGCAGGGCGGGCGAGCTGGCCTGTAAGCCGGTGATTGTTATCTGGGCGTTTAGCACTTCGAGCTGTGTTGGTAGCGCTGAATATGCCCAGGTCACGGCTTTGGTTGTGTTGGCCAGTAATGGGCGTCGCTAAATCTGCTGCGGACGGACTGCGGACGGAACCGAACTCGCCCTAGTCCGCGTCTGAGTAGGTATTCGGGCCGCCTCGTTGTCTCCTCGGACCGGGCTGGATCGTCAACGGGCGTTGCGCGCTTCCGCGCGCCGCACAATTCGCAGTAATAAGTCGGCCAACTGGACGACTTCCACCGCCTCTACTGGATCATTATTTGCAACGTGGAATGATGCGCAGAATCTCGAGGGATCGGCGCGCTTAGTGCTGGCTTCCGGGGTGCGTCAGCGACATCCGTCCCAAATTCAGCCGAACCACTCGAATACGACGGGCTCGAATATGCGGCATTACCGGTATCCTTGAATCCCATTGCCGTATGGGCACTTTCGGTGCCGAATAATGTCGGGCGCTTCTTCTTCGACGCTGCAGGAGTTCGATGCCGACTTGGTCGACATCGCTAATGTTCGTGGAGAACTAGCTGTGGTGTCTCAGGACATTGGTGACACGGAGTTACAACGCTGTAGCGACCCGACGGAGAGTGAATTCCGTGCACGGGCGGCGCCCCACCCCTCAGAGTGCTCGTAGGCCACGCAGGGTCCTTCTTATCAGTTCACGTCGTTCGTCTATTGTCATCGAGTCACCGAGGGGGGCTTGCACCCGCAAATAACCCTGTGTCACCAGGTCGTCGACCAGGAACCGCGTCGCACCGAGCGGCAAGGACAGACGAGCGGCGATCTCTGCGACCGAGGGGCTGTGCACGCACGACGTCAGGATCTGGCCCCGCACATCATTTCTCCGCCAGCGCGGCGGCTTCGCTGTGGTGTTGAGCGCTTCGACCGGAGCCTCGAGTGCCAGGTCGGCACCAGAGTCGGCACGGCCTGCCGTCAGCGCGTACGGCCGGACCAAGCTCGGCTCGTCCGCGGCTTCCGGTTCTGTGAACCAGTCGCCGATCGGTTCCCCCTCGCCCTCCGACTGCTGATGCGCGTCGGTGTGCTTCTCCCGGACATGTGGCGAACTATGCGGCACGTTGTGGTTCTCCAAGAACCACAAGGTCTGGTCGGCGTGCACCGATGCGCGCACCTCGCTGGAGACGACCTTGAGTATGGTGCGGTCGATGTCGATGACGAATGTGGTCCGTCTGACCGGCAGCAGCCGGGCCAGCAGGCCACGGCGCCGAGTGTGCCGACCACGCCGGGCTGCCTCACGCGCCACGACGGATCTACGCAGCTTGGCGAGCCTGCCTCGGCGCACCCCGAACAGCTCGGACACCACGCCGTCCGCGTCGGAGAGCAGCGGATAGTCGAACGAGCGCTGTTGGGCGAAGTGGGCCTGCTTGTCGACGGTGTCGGTGCTGATGCCCACCCGCTGGGCGCCCACCCTGGCGAATTCGTCGCTCAGGTCCCGAAAATGACAAGCCTGGGCTGTACAGATCGGTGAGGACGCTATTGGGAAGAAGAACAGCACAACCGGCCCTTCGGCAAGGAGCGCGGACAGTGTCCGAGCCCGACCGGTGTGGTCCCACAGAGTGAAGTCAGGCGCCTTTTCGCCCGCGATCATCGGCAAAGAATAACGCCGGAAGCTCTGCGCGACGCACGACTGGAGATAATTCGCTCATCGCCGAACAGCTACCAGGTGGGAACCGTGATCGGCTCGGNCACGCCGAGGATGGGCGGGCGAGCTGGCCTGTAAGCCGGATTCTGTTCCGCGTTACCAGGTAACGCGGCGGCGACCATCCATCTGGACACACCGTCACCGGGTGCCTCGAGCGGCCTACCCGCAGGCTCGGGCGAGCAGCCCTCGAGCGCCTGCGCGACCGCACCGTGGTGCGGTCTTCTTGGCCTTGCTTCGGGTGGGGTTTGCCGAGCCATCCCGGTCACCCGGAATGCTGGTGCGCTCTTACCGCACCGTTTCACCCTTACTACCGCGAAGGTAGCGGTCTGTTTTCTGTGGCACTTTCCCGCGAGTCACCTCGGATTGCCGTTAGCAATCACCCTGCTCTGTGAAGTCCGGACTTTCCTCGACTCGACACTGAACCAGTGCGAGCCGCGGCCGCCCAGCCAACTCGTCCGCGCTAATACCGTACTCGCTGCACAATGCCGAGGCCAACGACTTGCTAAGCGGCATGTAAGTCCGAGATCGCTATCCCGACGGCCATTTCCATCTCACTGATTTCCATCCGCACTGGCGCCCTCGGCAGCGGAGGTGCCCCGGAGCGATATTGCGCACCCGTTGGAGTGGTGAATTCAGCTGTGTGCCTGTATTTTTCATCAACACTTGGTTCGACGCGCCAGCCGCCAACATCTTTGACGTAGTTGCATCGCTCGCATAATCCGAGCCCGTTACTCGCAGTGGTCGCACCACCGCCGGCCCACGGGAGCGCATGGTCGCGGTGGCGAATCGGCGCGTCGCAGTAGGGCGTACGGCAGCGCTGATCCCTGAGCCCGATAAAGGCGGCCAACCCGCGCGGAAACAACCGGGCCCGGGATTCCATTGCCACCAATCCCCCGGAGTCCGGATGCGCGTAGAGCCGGCGAAGCGTTGCCCGCGACCGGGTATCAGTGACTGCGCCCAAGACCAATCCGCGGGCGACCGCCGCCGGGATTGGACCGTAGCCGCCCATATCCGCCGGTGCGGTGGAACCGCCCAGCAGCGTTTCGTCCGACAGCACCAGGTTGACTGCGATCGGCGTGGCCGCCGCTGCGCTTCGCCCAGTGACCCGCTCTATCAATGTGTCGGCCATCACCTGACCGCGGGGACGCCCGTCGGCGCAGATATCGGCTTCTCGTCGTAGCGCCGCGTATACCGAAACACCCTGGGCCACAGGCAACAACGCCGTCAGATAGGTCATCGTGTCGGGCGCGGGCCGAATGGTCACCGTCCGTTCGGTCTCGGCTTTGGCGGCCCGGTCGACCACCGCGTGCGGATCGAGCCGATAAGCGATCGTCTTGGCGGCCGCCGCCACCCGCGCGTCGCCCATCCCGTCCAGGCCGGCCGGGTCGGCGCACAACTCAGCATCGAGGGCCCGCCGGTCCTCGACGTCCAGGCAGGCGCTTTCGCGCACGATCAATGTGGCCCGCCATTCCGTCAGCGCTCCAACCTCCAGAGCGGCCAGGGTGTGCGGCATTTCGTGCACCAGGGCCTTGGCGAAGCCGAGATGCCGATTNCCCCGCGACGGCGAATCCCGTCGGGCCAGGGCAATCTCGCTGGNCACGCCGCGTCCGCGCCGTGCGGCCGGCACGCCCGCGGCAGCGTCGGCGGCCCGGCGTGCCGCNTCCAACGCCGCCGCGGCNCGAGCCTGACCTGCCGCTGCCGCGGATTTGACCCGTTCCAGCTCGGCAATGCGCTCGACCAGCACCGATTCCGCACTGGTCGGATCCACGACCACCAAATCATCGAACACATGTTCGACTATACATGGCCACGGCGACAAGGATTCTCCTCACATCACGCGCATCCCTATCGTCTACAGAAGAGAGAGTGAAGGAGCACCGGTGACCCGATGGGACAAGCGCGTCGACGCCGCCGACTGGGACGCAGTGGCCACCGCCGTCGACGATTACGGCGGAGCGCTGCTGCCCCGGCTCCTGACGCCCGCCGAGACCCAACGGCTGCGCAACCTGTACATCAGAGATCAACTGTTCCGCGCCACGATCGACATGGGTCCGCGTCGCTACGGCTCGGGCCAGTATCGGTATTTCCGGGCTCCCTACCCCGAACCGATCGAGCACCTAAAGCAGGCGCTGTATCCACGGCTGTTGCCGATCGCCCGGAATTGGTGGGCCAAGCTGGGCCGGGACGCTCCCTGGCCGGACAGCCTCGACGAATGGCTGGACATGTGTCATGCCGCCGGCCAGACCAGATCCACGGCGCTTGTCCTGCGGTACGGAACGAACGATTGGAACGCGCTGCACCGAGACTTGTACGGGGACTTGGTCTTTCCGCTTCAAGTGGTGATCAACCTGAGCAACGCGAACACCGAATACACCGGCGGGGAGTTCATGCTCGTCGAACAGCGGCCGCGAGCCCAATCACGGGGCACTACTACCCAATTGCCGCAGGGCCACGGTTACCTGTTCACCACCCGCGACCGGCCGGTACGGTCGGCTCGCGGCTGGTCGGCGGCACCTGTGCGCCACGGCTTGTCTGTCGTGCGTTCGGGCGAGCGCTACGCGTTGGGACTGATCTTTCACGACGCCGCCTGACCGACGGGACGCCCAAGTGCCTTTCTAGGCGGTTGAAGTCGCGTCCGAGGCCGGATCCGGGATTGCTGCAGTCTCATCATCGACCTGGGTTGTGCGAGGGACTGAGTCACGGCCGAGCGCGATGGTGGCCGCCGTCATCGCGGCAACTGCTACCGCCAGTACCAGCGCTCCGGCGCCCCGGACGGCCAGATGCTCGCCGAGTATCACGACACCCAGCAGCACCGCGACCATGGGCTCACCGACCAGCATGATCGGTACCGACGCTTGCAATGCGCCAGCATGAAATGCCGACTGCTGCAACACCGTTACCGCGATGGCCAGCACGATGAGCAAATACGGCGCCGGCAGCGTCAGCAGCCCACGCCATCCGTGCAAGGCGAGGTGGTGAACGCTGACTTTCGTCAGCACCGCGATCACGCCCACCAACACCGCGACGGCGCTGGCCAACAGCATGGCACGCGTTCGACCAACGGTTCGATGGGCCGCCACCACACAGAGGATCACCACCGGGACCGCGCCGGCCAGTGCCACGCTCCACGCGGGTACGGGCGGACGATAGTGGCCTTCGCGCGGCTGTCCCACTAGGACGAAAACGGCGAGCGCCGCGGTCAGCAGCACCGCCCAACACCAATCGGCCCCAGTCACATGCTGTTTGGAGAACCTCGCACCCAGCGGCAGAACGAACAACAGTGCGGACACCAGCAGCGGCTGCACAAGCAACAACGATCCATGCGCCAACGCGAGCGCCTGGAACACATACCCGCCGACCGCAACCAGTGTTCCCGCCCACCATGCGGGCTGCCGTACCCACGACGTCACGATTGCGCTCGCATCGTTCCGGTGGGCCGCCTCAGCTTGAATCGCGCGCTGCCGGATAACAATGCCCACCGCGGCAAAGAACGCGGCCAGCAGTGCCGATCCGATCGCCACCGCGTGATGTGTCGCCCACTCCATGAATGCCTGCCTACCCCGATATCCGCGACGTCTAACTGAGATACCCGGTCTGGTTCACCAGCCGCACCGATGACGCGCCGTCCGGGTAGAACTCCGCGATGCTCAACGATGCCAGGTCCAGGTGTAGCCGGTAAAGGATGCCCGGCCCGGCGTCGAGCGCTTGGCGCAGCAGCATCTTTATCGGAGTCACATGCGATACCACCAGCACCGTGGTGCCCGCGTACTCTGCCACGATCCGGTCCCGCGCCCGGCAGACCCGCTTGTTCACGTGATCGAAGCTTTCCCCGCCCGGAGGCTCGGTGCTGGTGTCGCGCAGCCAGCGTCGATGCAACTCGGGATCGCGTTCGGCGGCCTCAGCGAACGTCAACCCTTCCCATGCGCCGAAATCGGTCTCGATCAGGTCGTCGTCGACGATCAAGTCCAAGCCGAGCGCTTTGGCCGCCGTCGCCGCGGTGTCGTAACAACGCTGCAGGGGCGAACTGACCACAGCCGAGATCCCGCCCCGCTGCGCCAGATACCGGGCCGCCGCGTCGGCCTGCTGCCGGCCAAGCTCGGTCAGGCCCGGGTTCCCGCGTCCGGAGTACCGCCGTTGCACCGACAGCGCGGTCTGGCCGTGTCGCAACAACAACAGCCGGGTGGCGGTGCCACGCGCGCCGGTCCAGCCCGGCGGCGACGGGTTCTCGCCTGCTTGGGCCGTCGTCGTTGAATTGTCGCTCTGCGGTTGCTCTTCCGCCGCCGCGGCGGCGTCCATCGCCTCGTTGGCCAACCGATCGGCGTAGGAGTTCTCCGCGCGCGGAATCCATGCGTAACTGACCCGCTCGAACCGCGACGCCAGCGTACGGGCCTTGGCGTTGAGCTCAGCGAGGTCAGGATGTTTGACCTTCCATCGCCCGGACATCTGCTCGACCACCAGCTTGGAGTCCATCGATACCGCAACCTCAGTGGCCTTCAGTTTGGCTGCCTCCTCCAAACCGGCTATCAGGCCTCGATATTCGGCGACGTTGTTAGTGGCATGGCCGATCGCCTGCTTGCTCTCGGCCAACACGGTCGATCGGTCCGCTGTCCAGACCACCGACCCGTAGCCGGCCGGCCCCGGGTTACCGCGCGACCCGCCGTCGGCCTCGACAATCACCTTCAACACCATCAGTGCCCAACGCCTTTGACTCGCAACAAGATTGCACCGCACTCCGGACACCGCAGCACATCATCGTCTGCGGCCGCAGAGATCCTGGCCAACTCGCCGCGGTCGATCTCGATCCGGCAGGCACCGCAACGACGACCCTGCAGTGCGCCCGCACCGGGGCCGCCACCGGCACGTTGTCGTTCGTAAAGCGCGATCAGCTCTGGATCCAACGTCGCGGTGAGTTCGTCGCGGCGCGTTGCGTATTGCCTTCGGGTTTGGTCAATTTCGTCGAGTGAGCCGTCAAGTGCCTGCTGCGCAGCGGCCAAATCACCGAGCAGTGCCTCGACCGCCGCCATCTCGGCGGACTGTTGCGCCTGCACCTGCTCGCGGTGTTCCATCACCTCCAAGAGCGAATCCTCCAGGCTGGACTGGCGACGTTGCAGGGTATCCAACTCGTGCTGCAACTCCGATAGCTGCTTGGCGTCCGCCACCGATTGCAACAGCGAACGATCCCGATCCTCGCGCTGGCGCACCGCGTCGATCTCCGCCTCGAGGCGCGACACCGCAGCGTCCAAGTCTTCCAACGCGATCTGCAGCGCCCCCAGCCGGTCGTTGGCTGCGACCTGATCGGTTTGCATCCGCTCGATGTCTTGGCGCTCGGGGAGGTGGCCGGCGCGGTGGGCGACCCTGGACAGTTCGGCGTCCAGCTCCGCAACTTCGAGCAGCGAGCGCTGCTGCGCGACTGCGGCTTTCATCACTGCTCACCCCCGCGGTCGTTGTCGACGTTCCACGGATCGGTTCGGATGGAGCACACACGTACCGAAAGGGCGCCACCGAAAGCCGCCCGCAACACATCGGCAGACTGCTCACACCAAGGGTATTCGCTGGCCCAATGCGCGACATCGATCAACGCGACAGCAGAAGCGCGAAGGTGCTCATCGGCGGGGTGATGACGCAAGTCGGCCGTGACATAAGCCTGCACCCCGGCGGCTGCCGCGGCGTCCAGCAGCGAGTCGCCGGCTCCTCCGCATACCGCGACGCGGGACACGGTCATGCCCGGATCGCCCGCGGCGCGCACTCCCCACGAGGTTTGCGGCAGGCCCGAACGGACTCGCGAAACGAACGCGTTCAACGATTCTGGCTGGCCCAGCGAACCTATTCGCCCTAACCCGACGTCGGCGGGTGGGGGCGCTAGGGCGAAGATATCAAATGCCGGCTCCTCGTATGGATGGGCGGCGCGCATCGCCGTCAGCACCGCACGGCGTGCCCGCGCAGGTGCGATGACCTCAACTCGATCCTCGACGACTCGCTCAACGGCGCCCACGCCGCCGATCGCCGGTGAAGCTCCGTCGCCCGGCAGGAATTGGCCGGTGCCGGTGACACTCCAACTGCATTGCGAATAGTCGCCGATCCTGCCGGCGCCGGCCGCAAAAACCGCCGCCCGCACGGCGTCCGCGTTCTCCGCCGGAACGAAGATCACCCACTTGTCCAACTCAGGCAGCGCAGGCGACGGCTCCAGCACCGCCTCGACGGTCAGGCCGAGCGCTTGCGCCAACGCATCAGACACGCCCGGCGATGCTGAATCGGCATTGGTGTGTGCGGTGAACAGCGAACGGCCGGAACGGATCAAGCGGTGCACCAGCGCACCCTTGGCGGTGCTGGCCGCGACCGTGTCCACGCCGCGCAACAGCAGCGGATGGTGAGCGAGCAACAGGCCACCGTCGGGAACCTCATCGACCACCGCCGCCGTGGCGTCCACCGCGACCGTCACCGAGCTCAGCACATCGTCGGGGTCGCCGCAGACCAACCCGACCGAATCCCACGATTGGGCAAGCCCGGGCGGGTAAGCGTCGTCCAGCACGTCGATGACATCAGCCAGCCGCGGCGTCATCGGACGGCCCCACACACCACGACGTCGCCTATTGCTTCGACCAGTACCGGCCACTCCGGCCGGACCGCAGCCCGCAGATATCGCCCATCCAGGCCGACGAACGTGTCACATCGCCGCACGGCAATCCCTTTGGTGTGCAAATACTTTCGTATCAAATCAGCATCTTGGACGGTGAACAAGACGAATGGTGCACTGCCATCGACCGTTTCCGCACCCGCCGACTGAAGGCCGAACACCATCTCGGTGCGCAACGCCGCCAGCCGCCGGGCACCCGCCGCGGCTTCGGCCACGGCGTCGGGCGCGCAACAGGACGCGATGGCCGTCAGTTGCAGCGTGCCCACCGGCCAGTGGGCCCGCCCCGCGGTCAGCCGGGCCAACACGTCGGGTGCACCCAGTGCGTAGCCCACCCGCAGGCCCGCCAGCGACCACGTCTTGGTCAGGCTGCGCAGCACCAGCACGTCGGGCAGCGGCTCGCCGGCCAGCGATTCCGGCTCGCCGGGGATTGCATCGACGAACGCCTCGTCCACCACCACGATCCGCCCGGGTCGGCGCAACGAGAGGATCTGTTCGCGGGAGTGCAAAACCGACGTCGGGTTCGTGGGGTTGCCGATCACGACGAGATCGGCGTCGTCGGGCACCTGGGCGCCTGCCAGGCCGAACGGCCGCTCAAGCACGACGTGATGCACGCGGACGCCGGCTGATTTCAGCGCCACAGCCGGCTCGGTGAACGACGGCGCGATCACGGCCGCCAGCGTCGGGCGGAGGTTGGGCAGCAACGCGAATCCCTCGGCGGCTCCGTTCAACAGCGCGACTTCGTCATGGGCACGGCCGTGACGGACCGAGACGGCCGATATCGCCGCACACTGGTCGTCGACACCGGGATAACGGGCCAGGTCGGACAGCCGTGCGGCCAGCCGCTGGATCAGCCAAGCCGGCGGTTGTGCATGACGGACGTTGACCGCGAAATCAAGCATCCCCGGTCCGGCGGCCTGATCGCCGTGGTAGCGCGCCCCCGCGAGCGGAATCGATGCACTCGGGTCCATACTCGCCACGTCTGAAACCCTAACGACCTCGCGACTAAGCGCACGTAGTGGGACACGATCAAGGACAGGCCACGCCATCTAGGACAATAGGGAGGTGACACGCACAGTCTCCGCGACCAGACCCCAGCTGGTGATCTTCGACCTCGACGGCACCCTCACCGACTCCGCTGACGGCATCGTGTCCAGCTTCCGCCACGCGCTCGGTCAGATCGGCGCTGCCGTGCCCGACGGCGACCTGGCGAGCCGAATCGTCGGCCCGCCGATGCACCACACCCTGTCCGCAATGGGGCTGGGCGAGCACGCCGACGCCGCAATCGCGGCTTACCGCGCCGACTACACCACCCGCGGCTGGGCAATGAACAGGCTCTTCGACGGGATCAGCCTCTTGCTGGCCGACCTGCGCGCGGCGGGCATCCGGCTCGCCGTGGCCACCTCCAAGGCGGAGCCGACCGCGCGCCGGATCCTGGCGCATTTCGGGCTCGACCAGCATTTCGAGGTCGTCGCGGGAGCCAGTGTCGACGGCACCCGCGCCACCAAGGCCGACGTGCTGGCCCACGCATTGGCGCAACTGCAGCCGCTTCCGGAACGCGTCCTGATGGTCGGCGATCGCCTCCACGACGTCGAAGGTGCGGCCGCGCACGGCATCGACGCGGTGGTGGTCGGCTGGGGATACGGACAGGCCGACTTCGCCGACGGCGCTGCCACGCGCAGCCCGGTGCATGTCGCGACTATCGCCGAGCTGCGGNGGGCGTTGGGTGTCTGAATTCAGCCTGCACATCACGTTCGTCTGCACCGGCAACATCTGCCGGTCGCCGATGGCCGAGAAGATGTTCGCCCACCAGATCTGCCAACGCGGTCTGCACGACGCCGTGCGGGTCACCAGCGCGGGAACCGCCGGCTGGCATGTCGGCAAGACCGCCGACGAGCGGGCCAACCGGGTGCTGCGCGAGCACGGCTACCCCACCGACCACTGCGCCGCGCAGATCGGCATCGACCACATCGAAGCCGACTTGGTGGTCGCGCTGGCGCGCAACCACGTCTGGCTGCTGCAGGAAATGGGCATCGACGCCGACCGAATCCGGATGCTGCGGTCCTTCGACCCCCGCTCCGGTGCTTATGTCCTCGACGTCGACGACCCCTATTACGGCGACTACGACGACTTCGAAGCGGTCTTCGCCGCGATCGAGGCTTCCCTGCCGGGTCTGCACAACTGGGTTGACGAGCGGCTTGCCCGGGACGGACACCCCTGATGGGTCGCCTGACCTTCTTGCTGCGACCCGGTTGGGTAGCGCTGGCTGTGGTGGTGATCGCCTTCACCTATCTGTGTTTCAG
>JGI26341J46601_10000613_pt1 | contig 11091 bp, 10 predicted proteins | sample BogFormECP12_OM3_FD_46601 | JGI IMG/M metagenome (IMG submission 46601) | reverse complement strand
AATGGTGACGGTGTCGCCGATCTCGACGCCGGTTTCATGCAGGCCCCGCAGTACGCAGGCCAGGGGCTCGGTCATGGCCGCTTCTTCGACGCTCACGCCGGGCGGGATGATCAGCATGTTGGCTTCGACGATGCGCTTGGGCACGCGAATGTACTCCGCGTAAGCTCCGTTGTTGAACAGGAGATCTTCGCAGAGGTTCTCCTGGTGCTTGGAGCAGTAGAAGCACATCTGGCAGGGAGCAGAGTTGAGGGCCACGACCCGCATGCCCTTTTTGAAGCCGTTGACGCCGGCGCCGACCTCCTCGATGACGCCGGCCAGCTCGTGGCCGAAGAGAGCGGGAGGAACGATCATGCGGGCGTGATAGCCGCGCTGGTATACCTTGAGATCAGTGCCGCAAGTCAGAGCGACCTGGACTTTAACCAGAACCTCGCCGTCTCCCACACGCGGGATTGGCACTTTTTCAATCTTAAGGTCTTCTTTGCCGTACAAGACGGCAGCGGTCATTTTTCCATTCACTGCGGGCTTCCTTCCCAAGTACTGCCGGGCTGAATCATGATCTTCATTGACGAAGGCTGTGGATGGGCTGCCAGTTCCAGGGCTTGCGGGCTCTGCGGGAGCGGGAAGCGATGGCTGACTAGCCGTTCCAAGTCCATTACACGGTCCATGACAAAACGGATCGACTGTTCCTGCAAGTCGACCGATGCACTATAGGACCCCACCAGAGTTTTCTCATCGACACAGATGGCTGCCGGATCGATCAATGCCTCTCCGTGTTGCGTTTGCGCAAAAAGCAATACCCGTCCCCCGGGACGGGCCGCATCCATTGCGGTACGAATCAGGGAGTTGCCGCCGACCGCGAGAATCACCGCATCGGCCCCACGCCCCTCAGTCAACTCGCGGACACGGTCGACCACATTCGCCCGCGATGCATCAATTGTAAGGTCTAATCCGAAACTTGCCCCTATTCTAAGCCTCTCGGCATACAAATCGGAAGTAATTAAGGTGGCCCCGGCCTGTCGGGCGAGCACACTCAGTATGATGCCGATAGGGCCTTGCCCGATGGCCAGGACGGTTTCGCCGGGGTGCAGGCGCAAGGCTTCGATCCCCTTCATACAGGTGTTGACCGGCTCGACGAAGCAGGCTTGCTCGTAAGAAACGCCATCGGGAATGCGGACGGTACCGTGCTCGACGATCCAATCCATGACCCGGACATATTCGGCAAAACCCCCGCCAGACGGCTCAAATCCAGCGGTGCAGCCGACTTTCTTGTAAGTGGCGCACTGGGCAAAAGTCTTGTTCTGGCAATAAAAACATTGGCGGCAAGGGATGTGGTGGAAGACCATCACCCGGTCGCCGGGGCGATACGTCTGCACGCCTTCGCCGACCGCGGCCACCACCCCGGAAGTTTCATGTCCGAAGATGCGGGGCGCGGAGTGCGAGCCTGTGGAAATCTTTTTCAGGTCAGTGCCGCAGACGCCGCAGGAATGCACTCGGACCAGCATTTCTCCCGGGCCGATCTTCGACACGGGGACGGTCTCTAGACGGACATCGTTCACGCCGCGGTAGACCGCAGCTTGCATGGTCGCTGGGATCACATGCGGATGACTTTCGACCGCAGACTGTCCGGCAAGTGCCATCGCTGCATTTTAGATGATATGGGGGGTGAATTTGCTTCAAAACCGGGGAAGGGTGCCCAATAGTAACGGCGGAGCCCCAGGGCAGGGGCGTACCTTGCGACATTAGGGAAGCTTTAGGAATCCGCAGGCGAGACGCCAGCGGGCCAGGCCGGCAAGATGCCGGCGCTACTGGCAACGGCTTTCATGCTATGCTGCGCAAAACTTCGGCTTTCCGGATTTCGGACGAACAGGATGACCTGTGCTGATTGAAATGCGGCTCGAGAACTATGCGGTGATCGACAACCTGGTGGTGGAGTTCGGGCAGGGCCTGAACTTGCTGACCGGCGAGACCGGGGCTGGGAAGTCGATCCTCGTGGATGCGCTGGCGCTGCTGCTGGGGGACAAGGCTTCGAGCGATGTGATCCGTGCGGGAGCGGAGCGGGCCGTGGTGGCGGCGGTGTTTGAGGCTGAGAGTGCAGGGGGAAGTGCGGCAGAGAAGCCGCTGGCCCGAATTCTGGAAGAGAACGGATTGGACGAGTCCGACGACGGGTCGCTGATTGTGCGCCGCGAACTTGCGGCCGGCGGCAAGGGGCGGGTGTTCGTGAACAACCAGCCGGCGACGGTGGCCGTGTTGCGACTGCTGGCGCCGCATCTGGCGACCATTCACGCACAGAACGAATCCATTTTGTCGTTTGACGGTCCGGCGCGGCTGGGATTGCTCGACGCGTTTGCGGGCAGCCAACGGGAGATGGTGGAAGCGGGATTCTCCGCGTGGAAGCAGATTCGCACCCGCATCGAGGAGTTGGAGCGCGGCGAGCAGGACCGGCTGCGGCTGGTGGATTTGTGGATTTTCCAGAAACGCGAAATCGAGGAAGCGCGGCTCCAAAGCGGAGAGAACGAGCGGCTGGAAACGGAAAAGCGCGTGCTCGCCAACGCCGAGAAAATTTACAACGCGGCCATGAATGCGTTTGACTTGCTGTACGAAGGCAACGGCTCGACGGCGTCGTCGCTGCGCGCGGCGCAGAAGCAGGTTGAGGAGCTAGCTCGGTACGAGCCCAAGTTTCAGGAAGCTTTGGCGGCCCTGGAAACGGCGCGCATCAGCGTCGAAGATGTGGGCGCGACCGTGCGCGACTATGCGGGAGGAATTCACGCGTCGCCGGAACATCTGGCGCAGGCGGAGGATCGGCTGGCGCTGCTCGACCGGCTGAAGCGCAAGTATGGGCCGACGCTCGAAGAAGTGATTCAGTTTGGGGCAGACGTGGCGCGCAAATTATCGGAGGTCGAGAACAAGGACGAGATTCTGCGGGGACTGCACAGCGAACTGGCGAAGGCGGCTGGGGAATATCTGCAGGCGGCGCGGGGGCTGTCGAAGAAGCGTGCGGAGGCGGCGCGCCGTCTGGAAAAGCTGGTCGAGGCGGAGATCAACGACCTGGCCATGAAGTCGGCGTTCCGGATTGAGATGACGAGTTCGGAAGAAGAAGGGAACTGGACGGGATCGGGCATCGATCAAGTCGTGTACATGATTTCGACCAATCCCGGTGAGCCGTTGCGGCAACTGGAGCACATCGCTTCGGGCGGGGAATTATCGCGGGTGATGCTGGCGTTGAAAGCAAGTGTGGAGGCGGGAGCCGGGCGGGAGACGGTCAAAAGCCCCACTTCTCGCAAAGGGCGCGAGAAATGGGGCACCCAGCGGACTTTGGTGTTTGACGAGATTGACACCGGGATCGGCGGGCGGGCGGCGGAAGCGGTGGGGAAGAAGTTGAAGTCTCTGTCCCGGTCGAGCCAGGTTTTATGCGTGACCCATCTGCCGCAGATTGCGACCTTCGGCGATCATCACTACGTTGTCGAAAAGAAGGAAGACAAAAAGGAATCGGGCGGGCGCACGCGGACCACGATTCGCGCGGTGACCGGCGAGGAGCGCACCGAAGAAGTTGCGCGCATGCTGAGCGGGGCGAAACTGACTGAGACTTCGCGCAAGCACGCCGAACAGATGATCAGGGCTAACGGATAAGGCTAACGGGTAATGCTAACGGCTGAGGATGCGGATGCCTTCGGTGCGGGTCTCCGCCAACGTGGTTCCGGAACTATCCGCCACCTTGATGGTGAAGTTGACCGTGATCTTGGCCTTGGTTTCGACGGGCTGACCGTTCTGCAAGACAGGCTTGAAGCGCCATTCCCTGACCGCTTCCTGGGCCGCTGAGGCGAGGATGGCGGGACCGCTCAGCACGTGAATATCCTGAATGACGCCGTCGGCGCCGATGATGGCCTGCAACACCACTGATCCCTGCACATTCATGTGCTGCGCCAGCAGCGGGTAGGACGGCTGGGGAATGTCTGCGGACATCCGCTCCAGTTCGGCTGCATTGGTGGCCGGGGCAAAGGTGGCGGCGGACTGCGACGGGCGCGTGAGCTCAACTTTGGTGGTGTTGCTGCCGGGGTGAATCTTGCGGTGGGTGTCGCCGGCTACGACCTCAACGTCTAGAGGAGGCAGCGCGGTCCGCGTCACCGTGGCGGGCGCGTCGGCGGGCTGCGTCTCAGGAGCGGGCTTGGCGGCCGGAGCCTGCTTCTTCGTGGCGGGAACCGGAGCTGGCTTGGCGTGGTTGACGGCGGGCGGAGTGGATTGTGCTGTTTTGGACGAAGCGGAGTATTCGGCTCCATCCCATTCCAAGGCCGCTGGTTCAGAGCCGAACCAGAATTGCCGGTCCTTCATGACTACCACGCCCAGCGCCACCACCAGGATGAAGAGTGCGAGCAGCAGCCTGCGGTGCTGCCGGTCTTCATAAGCTGATCGAGCCTGGGAAGCTCTTGCGGTCGGTCTTGGTGGTAGTTCCAGCATTTCTAGGGGACCTGGTTTTAGGGAACCTGGAATTCTGCCCAACGACCTCAATATGTTGCTTCATCTGGCCAGCGAGGGCAATGGCACGGGGAGGGGGAGTTGGTGGCACGACCGGGCCATGTCGGGGAAGATCGGCCGGGTGTGAATTTGTGATCCGGAGATCGATGCCTCGTGATTTCCGTCACTGAGCAGCGGGGAAATCTTCGATATAGGCAGGAAGATGAGCCCGCAAAACGAGAAGGATCGGGCGGCGTGGCTGCGCGGGCCCTCGGCCAAGTGCGAGGCTGCGCCAGTGAGTGGTCCGGCTGGTCTCGCGGCTTGGAGGCTGGTGCTGTTGGGAGCGCCCGGCGTGGGCAAAGGGACGCAGGCCGATCTGCTGCACCAGCGGCTTGGCGCGTGCCATCTCTCGACCGGCGACGTTTTCCGCGCGGCAGGAAGCCGGAGCGACTGCGAGCAGACCCCGGCCATGATAGAAGCTCTGGGATACATGCGGCGCGGCGCGCTGGTCCCGGATTCGACCGTCTGGGAGATGGTGCGGGAGCGAATCGAGTGCCTGCGCTGCGGCGGTGGGTTCATCCTGGATGGATTTCCGCGCACGCTGGCGCAGGCCGAGTCGTTGCAGCAGTTAATGGACAGCGAGAAGCTGGCTCTGACGGCGGTGGTGAACTACGATTTGCCGTTCAGCGAGATCGTGGCGCGTCTCGGCGGCCGCCGAACGTGCGAAAAATGCAAGGCAGTGTTCCACATGACCGAACGTCCTCCTAAGGTCGCGGGTTGCTGCGATCGCTGCGACGGCAAACTGTTTCAGCGGGAAGACGATCGGCCGGCATCGATCACGGTGCGGCTGGAGGCCTACGAGCGGAGTACAGCGCCCCTGATCGAGTTTTATAAGAAGCTCAGCCTGCTGGTTCAGGTAACGGCCACGGGATCGCCCGACGAGATTTGCGCGAGAACGCTGGCGCTGCTCGATCCGGTGCGCATCGAACGGCCAGCCTAGCAGTGGCGGAACCCGGCGCCGGGCGAACCAGCAGCCTTCCATTCAATGCATGGATTACGCACTTCGCTGCTAATCCCAGCGCTTTCTTTGGCTTACGTTGACCATCCCGGTACTTTCCGGTAGTTTAATAGCATCGCCACAATGGGGATCGTGTACCCTGAAGGTATGGGTTTTGTGGCGATTCTTACTTGGAAATGCATCTAAACGGGTAGTCAGTGGGGTGCAATGGCTGGAATTCTAGCGGAGACTGACGGGAAGACCTTACTTTTGCTAAAGCCACGCGGCTTTTGCGCGGGCGTGGTGCGGGCGATTGACGTGGTCCGGATTGCGCTGGAGGCGTTTGGGCCGCCGATTTACGTGCGCAAAGAGATCGTCCACAACAGCTTTGTCGTCGAGGAACTGCGCGGCAAGGGCGCAATTTTCGTCGACAGCGAGGACGAAGTGCCCAACGGCGAGCGCGTGATTTACAGCGCGCACGGAGTCTCTCCGGAAGTGCGCGAACACAGCGCGCGGCGAGGCTTGCGGGTGATTGATGCGACCTGCCCGCTGGTGACTAAGGTCCATGTGGAAGCGGTGAAGTTCGCCAAGGAAGGCTATTCGCTCATCCTCATCGGGCACAAGGATCACGATGAGGTGATTGGAACGCTAGGCGAGGCTCCGCTGGTGACGCAGGTGGTGGGATCGCCGGAGCAGGTGGAGTTCTTGAGCGTGCCGAACCCGGAGCGCGTGGCTTATCTCACGCAGACAACGCTCAGCCTGGATGAGACCAAGGATATTATCGCAGCGCTGAAGAGGAAGTTTCCTAACATCAAGGGGCCGGCAGCGCAGGATATCTGTTACGCCACGGAGAACCGGCAGGTCGCGGTGAAGGAAGTGGCTTCCGAGGCGGATTTGCTGCTGGTGGTGGGATCGGAGAACAGTTCGAACTCCAACCGGCTGGTCGAAGTGGCGCGCAACCTGGGTACGAATGCGCATCTGATTGATAGTTGCATTGACATTGAGCCGGAGTGGCTGAAGGGCGTGAAGACGATTGCGCTGACGGCCGGTGCTTCGGCGCCGGAGTGCCTGGTCGAAGAGACCGTGACCTTCCTGCGCCACAAGGGATTTGACAACCTGCAGGAACTCGAAGTAATGCCGGAAAACGTGCGCTTCGGGCTGCCCCCGGAGATTGTGGAGGCGATTGCTGCCGCGCCGACGAATGCGAGCGGGGATTAGTTGGGTCGCCAAGCGGAATTGGATCTTCGCCGGAATTAGAACGAGGTGAGGAATGACGATCGATGAGCGCCTTGACCGGCTGACCGAGCGGCACGAATTCCTGACCCAAAGTGTGGAGCTTCTCGCGCGCACGACTTACGAACATAGCCAGCAGATTCACGAGCAGAGCCAGCAGATTCACGAACACAGCCAACAGATCACGGAGATCATGGAAGCTGCCGCAAGGCTCCTGCACATTGCGCAGATCCACGAACAACGCCTTACGCGGCTGGAAGGTGGCGAGCAATGATCGTCGCGGAGTCCTCGGCGAGGCAATGATCGGTTTTCTGGTCTGACTCAACGTTGCGCTTGAAACGGAGTAACGAATTCATGGAGACAAACTCCCCCGATGGCAATCTGGCTTCCGCGCCCTTAGGTTCCAACCCGCAGCTTCGCTTCGGCAAAATTGAAGGATTGGGCAGCCGCGTGGGCGCGGCGATCGCAGCCGCTAAGAAGTTTCTGTTCTCGCAGCAGCATGACGAAGGCTACTGGTGCGGCGAGCTCGAAGCCGATACCACGCTGGAATCGGATTACATCCTGCTGCACACGCTGCTGGGTACGGGGAACCCGGAGCGCTTCCAGAAGGCGGCGAACTGGATTCTGGGCCACCAGAACGAAGACGGGGGATGGAGCATCTATGCCGCCGGGCCGTCAAACGTCAGCGCATCCGTGAAAGCCTACTTCGGGCTGAAGCTGGCGGGATACACGGCGGATCATCCCGCGTTGCAACGCGCCCGCAAAAAGATTCTCGAGATGGGCGGCGTCACTGAAGTTAATACATTCACCAAGATCTACCTGTGTTTTTTTGGCCAGTATGACTACGACGCGGTTCCGGCCATTCCGCCGGAGATCGTGCTGTTCCCCAACTGGTTCTGGTTCAACATTTACGAAATTTCTTCGTGGTCGCGCGCCATCCTGGTGCCGCTGTCGATCTGCTACGCCAAGAAGCCGTTCAAGAAAATTCCGCGGGAAATGGGCGTGGAGGAGTTGTTTGTGGGAGGGATGCAGAAGTCGCGCATGCATCTGCACTGGGCGAAGAAGCTGGTTTCGTGGCGGAATTTCTTCCTGTTTCTCGACCGCATGACGCACTGGCTGGAGCGCGTGCATGTGCGGCCGCTGCGTTCGATCGCCCTGAAGAGTGCGGAGAAATGGATGCTGGAGCGCTTCGAAATGAGCGACGGGCTGGGCGCGATTTATCCCTCGATGATGAATGCGATCATCGCGCTGCGCTGCCTGGGATATTCGCTGGACGATCCGCAGGTGATTCGCGCGCTCGATGAATTTGAGAAGTTGGGGATTGAAGAGGAAGACACGTTCCGCATGCAGCCTTGCATGTCGCCGGTGTGGGATACGGCGTATGCCATGTTTGCGTTGGGCGAGGCGGGAGTTCCGGCGAACGATCCGCGGATGGTGAAGTGCGCCGACTGGATTCTGCAGAAGCAAGTGCGCAATGTGGGCGATTGGAAAGTGAAGAACAAGAAGGGACAGCCGGGCGGCTGGTACTTCGAGTTTAACAACGAGTTTTATCCGGATGTTGATGATAGCGCAATGGTTTGCCTGGGGTTGAGCCGGGTTGAGCATCCCAATGGACGCTACCAGCGCGAGTCGGTGCAGCGCGCCATTGACTGGATTTTTTCCATGCAATGCAAGAACGGGGGCTGGGCGTCGTTCGATAAAGACAACGACAAGATGGTGTTCGAGCATATCCCGTTTGCCGATCACAACGCCATGCTCGATCCGCCGACGGTGGACATTACGGGGCGCATCCTAGAGATGCTCGCGACTTATGGGTACGACAAGAATCATCCGGCGGTGAAGCGGGCGATCACCTTCATTAGAAAAGCCCAGGAGCCGGATGGCAGCTGGTTCGGGCGCTGGGGCGTCAACTACATTTACGGCACGGCGCTGGTGCTGCGCGGACTGGAAGCGATTGGCATGGACCTGCACGAGCCTTGCATTCAGCAGGGCGCGGAATGGCTGCGCATGGTGCAGAATGCCGACGGCGGCTGGGGCGAGACCGTGGGTTCGTACGACGATCCGAGCCTGCGCGGGCAGGGCGAGAGCACCCCGTCCCAAACCGCGTGGGCGATTCTGGGATTGCTCGCGGCCAACGACATCCGCAGCGATTCAGTGGCGCGCGGCGTGGCCTACCTGCTGCGCACGCAAAGAAAAGATGGGTCGTGGGATGAGCCGTTCTTTACCGGCACTGGATTCCCGCGCGTGTTTTATCTGATGTACCACCTCTACCGCGATTATTTCCCGCTGCTGGCGCTGACCACGTACGCGAAGGTGATGGAAAAGGCGGGGAGTTAGCGCGCAGTTCCAACCGTGTCGAAATATTGCAGCCGGTCGTGGGGTTCACTCCGTCGGTGAGCGTAATGGGGCATGTTACGACAGTAATCGCCGATCACTGACACCAGCGATGACAATTCTGGATATGGTCACAGCGGTTACCAACGATAGCTGCCTACCGCCTTCCTTCCCGGTGTCCAATTCAAGTATGAGGCTGCTTACCTTTGTTAAACGGGCAGTGCTGGCCATCGCCGTAATCGCGATCCTCCTATTGGCCGGAGTTTCGATCTATCTCCGGGTTGAGCAGCATCGGTTTCGTAGACAGGCTGAGAGACTGCTGTCAGACGTGCGTGACTTGGAATTGAAGAGGGCAGATGCAGCGGAGGTGCGCCTCACTGTCAGGAAGTGGGGTTTTGAGGAACGGGGTGAGCGACCAGGCGTGCCCTGTACCGCGGACGATTGCATTTACCAACTTCGACTCATGCCTCCCGCCAGGGCAAATAATCTCGCGGATCCCTTCATGTCGGGAGAGAGTGCGCGCGTTTTAGAATTGTTTGGGTTGCGTCCGACCCTCGTCGGGGCGTGGCTCCGCATCCGGGGAGGAGCACTCCGATCCGTTTCTTTCAATGTCTGGACGCTGGGACGAGGATGCGGCGAAATCGGCTGTACGCTCGTCGCTGAAGCCGGCACCTCGGGAGAGAGCGGTTGGAGTAGTCGTCAACGGCCTGAGGCCAAGCTGAGAAATTCACTGCTGCACCCGGACTATCTCGTCGGAACGTTTCCTGCTGTGCTGAATGCCGACACCGGAGGCTCGCCTTCAGTGATCATTTGGGCCGAGCTCTCGCCAGATGCGAGCGCTGCAGACATGTCGCGGTTGATGCAGTTTGATCTGAGCTGCCTGACAAGGCTTCGCTCGTGCAAAGACCGGGATCTGATGCCAACCGTCTGGGCCCAAACTGTTGCGGATACCCATGAGTCACCGAAGAGCCTGACGTGCACGCCGGAATTGTTGCGACACGTGACGCAGCTCGCGGATGTAATTGCGATCGTCAGGCCCAAAACAATCGACCTAAGCTCTCCCCGGTACGAAGGCTTACCGTCACTACTGCCGCACGCCGAAATTGTCGGCGTGATAAAGAAATCGAGGTACTCTCGACTCAGCAATGGCTTGGCGGTCAATGTTGGCGTCTACAGTCCAAATGTGACGAACACCGCCGACACGGGAGCCCCGATTCGAGCAAGCCAGCAGTATCTCTTTCTTTTGCAAGATAATTACGGCGGGAATGCGCTCTACCCATGCGGCATCCTGACTTTCAACGCTGCGAATTTGGCGATGGTGCACAATACGGCTGGTGACGGAGCAGACTGAAGGTTCGATAACTGTCGTAAGCAGGCCGTTTCACTCAAACCCCAGCGTCGCAGCCGAGGGCGCCCGCTTCCCGTGCATTCTTCCGACCCTACAGTTGTCCGAACTGTTTATACTGATCCCGGATGCAGTTCGAGTGGGATCTACGGAAAGAAGTCTCGAACCGGCGTAAGCACGGCGTTGGGTTTCGGGAGGCCGCAACGGTCTTCGGTGATCCTCTGGCGACGACTTTTCCAGATCCTGATCATTCAGCATTCGAAGAGCGCTTCCTCACCATTGGAGAGTCGGCAAGTGGGCGAGTGCTGGTTGTGGCCCACAGCGAGAGTGGCGAGAATATGCGAATCATCAGTGCGCGGCGGGTCACGCGCCGCGAGAGGGAATTCTATGAAGAAGCCCGTTAGTCGCCGAAACCATGATGGGATGAGGTCTGAGTACGACTTTGCCTCGATGAAGGAAGGAGTCCGGGGCAAACATTACCGGGATTATCGAAACGGGACGAACGTCGTTCTGCTTCAGCCTGACGTTGCCGAGGCGTTTCCTACGGAGGATGCCGTAAACGAAGCCCTGCGGGGAATACTCACCACAACGCGTGCCGTGCGTCGTACCGGGGGGCTGTCTGACCGTGCGGTAGGGGCGACTCCGAACGCATCCAAACCCTACCGCCGCAAATAATTGGTTTGTACATCGGCTTGTCGCTCGGGATAGCTGTCTGGATTAAGATGCCGACCCC
>JGI26341J46601_10000612_pt1 | contig 11093 bp, 6 predicted proteins | sample BogFormECP12_OM3_FD_46601 | JGI IMG/M metagenome (IMG submission 46601) | reverse complement strand
GCAAGGTCGATCATCGTCTCTGAGGTTTGCACCCGATACTCGTAGTCCTTGCTCAGTCGACGGTTCCTCCCCAGCCAGGCAAAGCTACGTTCAACGATCCAAGTCAGACCCGTGATTTTGAACGCTCGTTGTCGTCTCTTGACGATCCGTAGCTGCCATCCTTGGTTTTTCTTCAGGGTTCGAGCGAGCTTGCGGCTTTCGTGGCCAGTATCGGCTANTACCGTCCGGATCCTCGGAAGCAACGCAGTCAATCCGCCAAGGAGCAGAGCACCCGCACGCCGATCGGATGTGTCAGCCGATTCGACACGGTTGGCAACCAGTAGGCCCGGTGTGTCGACCAAGATGTGGCGTTTGCGTCCCTTTACGCGCTTGTGCGCGTCGAAACCACGAGCACCACCACGCTGGGTCGTCTTGACCGATTGGCCATCCATGATCACCACCGATGGACAAGCTGCCCGTCCGGCAACACGACGGAAAAATCATGTTCCAGCGCGAATTGCTGAGCGCCGGAGCATCGCCGCAGCTTCGCGAGCCGGACAATTTGCGCACTTTGGTGTCTTCTCCTCAGTTGGTCGCACTGTCGTGGAGATGCTTCGCCAACGCGACCTGCCGGTTCGCGCGCTTGTCCGACGCGAAGATGAACGTTCCGACGCCCAGCGAGCAATCGGCGCCGAGGTCGTTGCCGGCGATCTCACCCGTGCCGGGGATGTCGCGCGTGCATTGGACGGTTGCCAACGCATGATGTGCCATTGAATCAGGCGTGTTTCGCACGAATTGCCATCGCGCGAGATTCGAGTGGTGCTGCTTCCTGTGTTCGACCCATCATTCGTAACAGGAATGCGTAGTTTTCCAAGCAAGTCGCCAGGTAGGGGTGTTCCGGGGCAAGGACTTTTTCCTGGATCGCCAGCGCCCGCTTGTAAAGGGGCTCGGCCTGCGCGTATTGGCCCTGGTTGTCGTAGAGCCCGGCCAGATTGTTGAGGCTGGTGGCCACGGCAGGGTGCTCCGGGCCGAGGGCCTTTTCCTGGATCGCCAGGGCCCGCTTGTAAAGGGGCTCGGCCTGCGCGTATTGGCCTTGGGCTCTATAGAGCCCCGCCAGGTTGTTGAGGCTGGTGGCTACGTTGGGGTGCTCCGGGCCGAGGGCCTCTTCGCGGATCGCCAGCGCCCGCTTGTAAAAAGGCTCGGCCTGCGCGTATTGGCCCTGGTTGTCGTAGAGCCCCGCCAGGTTGTTGAGGCTGGTGGCCACGGCAGGGTGCTCCGGGCCGAGGGCCTTTTCCTGGATCACCAGCGCCCGCTTGTAAAGGGGCTCGGCCTGCGCGTATTGGTCTTGGTTGTCGTAGAGCAGCGCCAGGTTGTTGAGGCTGGTGGCTACGTCGGGGTGCTCTGGGCCGAGGGCCTTTTCCTGGATCGCCAACGCCCGCTTGTAAAGGGGCTCGGCCTGCGCGTATTGGCCTTGGTTGCAGTAGAGCAGCGCCACGTTGTTGAGGCTGTTGGCCATGTCGGGGTGCTCCAGGCCAAGGGCCTTTTCCCGGATCGCCAGCGCCTGCTTGTAAAGGGGCCCGGCCTGCGCGTATTGGCCCTGGTTGTGGTAGAGCCCCGCGAGGTTGTTGAGGCTGGTGGCCACGGCAGGGTGCTCCGGGCCGAGGTCCTTTTCCTGGATCGCCAGCGCCCGCTTGTAAAGGGGCTCGGCCTGCGCGTACTGGCCTTGGTTGCAGTAGAGCAGCGCCACGTTGTTGAGGCTGGTGGCCACGGCAGGGTGCTCCGGGCCGAGGTCCTTTTCCTGGATCGCCAGCGCCAGCTTGTAAAGGGGCTGGGCCTGCGCGTATTGGCCTTGGGTTCTATAGAGCCCCGCCACGTTGTTGAGGCTGATGGCCACGTCGGGGTGCTCCGGGCCGCGAGCCTTTTCCCGGATCGCCAGCGCCTGCTTGTAAAGGGGCTCGGCCTGCGCGTATTGCCCTTGATTGTAGTAGAGCACCGCCAGCTTGTCGAGGCTGTTGGCCACGTCGGGGTGCTCCAGGCCAAGATGTCGCCGCTGCAACTCGCACATCTTGCTCCACCAGCCACAGCGTAAGTTGGCGTACGCTTTGAAATCAAATGGCTCCTCCAGGGCGGAGAAAAACGCATCCAAAGAGGTAAAGTCAATCAATCCCTCATTGTGCCTGTCAAACGCGATCGTCATCCCATTCTGGTATGCACTGAGATGCTGTGAGGAACAGTTGGACAGTTTCGAAAACGCGGCCCCTTCCTTGAAATAGGCGAGGATCACATCAATACGCTGGCGAGCCACGGCACGATCCTCTGACTTGGCTGACTGATTTTTGATGAGGGCGCGTTCCATCAATCGGTGGAACCGGAAAGTTCCCGGCATATCGCAAATTTCGTCCACGTAAGAGTAATCCTCGCCGGTGATGACCGCGAAATGGAGACCGTTTGCAATGCAGCGTCGCTCAACAAGGTGTTTGAAAAGCTCTTCGTCAAAGCTGCCAGCTAGTGCCAGGCAACGAAAAGCTTCGAAGACCTCCCGATGCCCGATTTGCAAATAACGCAGGAAGCGGATTTCCAAGTGTGCCGGTGTTTTGCCTAAGTCAGCCGGCTGGAAGTGAAGTCCTTGGTCGTAGACAATGCCATAGGCGAGGTCGAGGTAATNGGGGTGGAAGGACGAAGGCTCTTCCTGGCNGCGCTGCTCGCACGTTGCGGCTAGGATCGCGTCCGCGTANTTTNGCAAGTTGTTGGCAGTGATCGGGTCTTCGTGATTTCTGTGATAAGTGGCTGCGGATTCTATAAATTTCCGCGCGTCTTNTTTTCCGAGTCCGCCAANGCAGTGTTCACTGATCCGCGTCTGCCATTCGATATCGTAAAGTTCGTCCCAGCGGTTCTTGTTTCGCCCGAGAAATATGCAACCAAAACGTCCAGCGAATCTCGCGTCGGGGTCCGTCAACATCCCGCACCAGTCGGCAAAATATTTCTGGATATCCTCTGCCTGGACTGTTGATTGAACTCGTTCAAACCCATCGAGCGCGATGCAAAGCGCGTCGTGCGGATGATCCTCCAGNCANTGCTCGAGATCCGCGGCTAGCATGGGACCAAGTTCCGTTTCCATCTCCTTCACGGTCATGGCCTCAGGATTTAATCCGCGTTTACTCAATAAGCCTTTTCGGGCCCGATTCCGCAACGAAGCCAAGCCTTTATCGAGCAAGAAGACAAGACCGGCCGCGGCGCTGCTTGCTGTACCGAGTTTTGCGGACGCCTCTGCAATGATATTGCTCCCTTGCGCGGAAGTATTGAGCAGATCGTTCAATACGCTGTCACTTAAGTCAAAACGCTCACCTGGATGCTGCGCTCGCCAAAGAGCGAAGTAGAGATAATCAAAAAGCGGCGTTTCAATGCCGTGGCCGCCTGATGTGCCACGGGGTTTTGCAGCCCATAACCGAGAGCGCATCTGCCAGAAGAACTCCGCTACCGGAGTAGACGGTGTCCAACGGTCGTGATCCAGATCGAGAAAAATCAATCGTAGACCAGCCAGATCGCCGCCGAGTTCTTCCACGGCTTTTTTCAGCAGGCTGGTTTTGCCTATTCCACCTACTCCCCAAATACTCAGGATCGGCTTGCCGGGGCGTGAGCGGGGATGTGCTAATCGTTCGAAGAAATTTCGAAGAAACTCTCGCTCATGGTCTCGATCGGTAAAGAGTTTTAGGGCGGATTGTCGTCCTACGCGCCGACCAGCGGCAGTACTTGATTTGGGTATTGGCATAGACGCTAGATTTCCCTAGCGAAAATTCCTGAGGGACGATCAGTGTTCAAGAGTTGGTTTCATGCCGGCATTCGCTTAAATAAGATTTTGGCCGCGGCTAGTGACCTGTCCCCGAAATAGCATGTACTTTGTTGCGATCAAAATGGGCCGCCGGCAAGGCGCGAGGAGCGCGCGTGTCTCAACGATACGCAACCGACGAGCAACGCCGCCGCCGGCCCATTTTCATCGCAACCCTCCCGGTCGTAGCCTAAGCGAACCGGTAAAAATAAGCTTCACGAAGGAATCGTAGAGCGGCAATAGCCAGTCGTGGCCAGCGGCGGGAAGATATGTTTTTCCAGCGCCTGCGATATTTGACCTGTCCTACCCGCACTCACATCGCTCATTTCCCACAGGGACAGTTGTTGCCGGCCGTTCCAAATTAGGAAGGAAGCCGGTCAGCAGCCCAATCAGAGGGAGAAAAGAGCAGACCCAGTACACATATTCGATGCTGGTGCGATCGGCCAGTTGGCCAAAGACCGCCGATCCAATGCCGGCCATTCCAAAAGCGAAGCCAAAGAAAAGTCCGGATATCAGTCCTACTTTACCAGGAACCAATTCTTGGGCGTAAACCAGGATAGCAGGGAATGCTGATGACAAGATTATTCCGATCAGAACAGAGAGCACTATCGTCCAGCCGAGACTGACATACGGCAAGAGCAACGTGAGCGGCGCGGCCCCTAAGATCGAGACCCATATTACGTATTTGCGTCCGAATCGATCACCAATAGGTCCGCCGAGGATGGTTCCGGCAGCGACGGAAAACAGGAACAGAAATAGAAGCAGCTGCGCGTGCTGTACCCCGACATGGAATCTCGATATGAGATAAAACGTAAAATAGCTCCGCATACTCTCGAGGTAGAAGAATTTTGAGAAGATCAAGCTAATGAGGATAAACAGAGCCCATCGAATTTGCGCCGGAGGAAGATCGGTATGGCTGACCGGGCGCCTGATGTGCTTGTGAGCTCGTGCAAGATTTTGCCGGTACCACCGGCCCGCGTTGTACAGCACAACGATTCCGACCAGTGCGACCAGTGTGAACCAGATGACATTGCTCCTGGCCCGCGCGCCAATGACTAGCGCCGCCAGTAGCGGGCCCAAAGATTGGCCGGCATTGCCTCCGACTTGGAAAAGTGATTGGGCGAAACCATATCGGCCGCCGGAGGCGAGTCGAGCCAGGCGAGAAGCTTCTGGGTGAAAAATAGAAGAGCCCAACCCTACCGAAGCTGCGGCCACCAGGATCATTGAGTAACTATTCGCGAAAGCAAGCAGAACCAAGCCGACCAGGGAAAATGCCATCCCGACAGCCAAGGAAAATGGCTGCGGTCGGTGGTCGGTATACAGGCCCACGAGAGGCTGTAGCAATGAAGCGGTCACCTGGAAAGTGAGTGTAATCAGGCCGATTTGGGCGAAGCTGAGTTGAAACGAATCTTTGAGCACCGGATATATCGCCGGAATGAGCGATTGAATAGTGTCATTGAGAAGATGCGAGAAGCTGGCCGTCACCAAAATGAGTAGAACGGCTTCGCTTCCTGCCGGAGTTGCGGTTGATTCGTTCAGATTCTGTGCTGTTTCCGTGGCCATTAATATTCGAGTTCTGAAGCAGGCTAGCACCGAAATAAGACTGAAATAATCGCGTTTTTTGATCCCCTATCAGTAACGCTGATGGGAAGAGCCAGGAAAAGACCCGAAAAGCCCTCGTCAACCGCGCCTTCGCACCTTCGGAGAACCGGTGTTTCATCCCATGTATCGAAATTACGAGGCCTAGCCTGACCTTCTCACAAGTTTTTCAACTTGTGAGAAGGTCACCGGTCAAAACGTCAATTATAGTGATGGTTAAGACGCGCCTTTTTCGCCGCCTCGACCATCTGCTGTTCCAGTTCGGAAGGCAGTTCTTCGTAATGGCTGAAATCCTCGGTGTGCAGCCCGCGCCCCCCGGTTAAGGAACGGAGCTGGCTGGCGTAGCGATAGAGTTCTTTGGCCGGAGCTAAAGCGTGGATGACCTGCAGGCTCCCGCTCGCATCCATCCCTACGACCTTCCCACGACGGCTTGAAAGGTCTCCTATTACCTTGCCCACGCAGTCCTCAGGGACGCGGATTTCGAGAGAATGGATCGGCTCGAGCAGGCACGGCCGCGCCTTCAGGAACGCCTCTTTAAATGCCCAGTAGCCGGCCAGCTGGAAAGAAATATCGTTCGAGTCGACGGGGTGCATTTTGCCATCGAAAAAATCAACACTTACATCCACGACCCGGTAACCCGCGAGAATTCCCTCAGCACAGGCGTTTTGGACTCCACGTTCAACAGAAGGCACGTATACGCGGTCCACGCATTGCCCGGAGAGCGACTCTCTGAAATCTATACCTGAATCGCGCGCTGACGGTGTGATACGGAGCGCCACCTCGCCAAACTGGCCAGCACCACCCGACTGCTTCTTGTGGCGATAATTCGCTTCGGCAGGCAATTTGATCGTTTCACGAAAGCGCACGCGAGGCTCCAAAAAATCGAAGTGGACATTGAAGCGGCGACGGAGCCGCTCGGCGACAACGTCGAGATGCAACTCGCCCTGCGCAGCGACGATCGTCTGGCGCAGTTCCGAATCGGTGGTGAAAACAAATGCTGGATCCTCCTCATGCAACGTGGCGAGTCCCGCCGCAATCCTGTCTTCCTCGCCCCTGGCCTTGGGCTGGAGCGCGGCGTGAAGTGTGGGTTTCGGATAGAGAGGCACCGGTAGCTTTACAGGCCAGCCTGGCGAGCAAAGCGTATCGCCGGTGTGAGTATTTTTAAGCTTCACGGTAGCTCCCAGGTCGCCTGCACGGATTTCACTGATCGCGGTGCGTTCGCGACCGTTGAGAAGGTAAATCTGGCCGATCCGTTCGGTGACGCCTCGTGTAGCGTTGAACAGGTCCATCCCGATTTTCACCGAGCCTGAATTAACGCGGAAGAACCAAAGTTCGCCGAAGTGTTCCTCGTTCATCGTCTTAAAGACCTGCGCTACAGGTTCGGAACCAGTCAGCATTACTTCGACCTCATGACCGCGACTATCGAGTCCAGTGACTTTTTCCCGGTCCACTGGAGAAGAGCCGTACTTCGCTATAAAGTCCATCAAGCGCGCTACACCTACATCGGTCTCGGCCGAAATGCAGAACAGCGGGATGAAAAGCTGCTGTTGGACCGCCGAATGGATGCCGCTTCGGAACTCCTCCTCAGAAAGCCCACCTTGATCGAAGAACTTCGTAAGCAGCGTTTCGTCGGACTCCGCGATGAGTTCGATCAGCTCCCGGTGGAGCCCGCTGACGCGCTCTTTCCAGCCGCCATCCGCCGCTTTCTCCGTGAACCGGCCTCGGCCAGTAGTCACGTAGGTCACAATGTCGGTGCGGAGCACGTCGAGAATCTGGTTAAAGCCCGGCCCCGGGTTCGCCGGCACGTTCATCGGAAACACACGCGGACCGTACTGCGTACGAGCTTCCGCCAGGATGTCGTTGAAATTTACGTTCTGTTTATCAAGCGCGTTTATAACGATAATCTTTGGAATCCCGCATTCCGTGGCGTAATTCCAGACCCGCTCGGTGCCCACGGCAATGCCGTGTTGCGCGTGAACGACTACAATTGCAAGGTCAGCGACGCGCAACGTCGCGAGTGCCTCGCTTATGAAATCGAGGTAGCCCGGCGTGTCCATGATGTTGAACTTCTTCTCCATCCATGTAGTGCGGAGCAGTGAAGTTTGCGTGGAAATTTGCCGCTGCCTTTCGCTCGCGTGATAGTCGGAGACGGTCGAGCCGTCGGCGATACGTCCCATACGGCCGATGGCACCGCTACAGGCTAACATGGCTTCGCTGAGAACTGTCTTACCTGAGGATGCGTGTCCGACAATCGAAAAGTTGCGGATATTCGCGGAAGGATGCGTTGCCATAGCTCCGAGGATGAAGCTGAAATGGCTGATGTGCAAGGCGCCCGACTCGATTGGCGCAGGGCATCGCCGAATTCGGGCGCACCGACAAGACTCTGCATTCGCTGCGCTTTATCGACGACAAAGACATGCGCCGGGGCACGCTTACACAGCTCAATCCGGCTGAAGGTCGCCGCAGTGTTGCGCGCGTCGCTTTCAGCTAAATTTACAAATCGGCAAATGCAAGCGGTACCCCCACCGCGTCAAGGTGCTGGATACGGTCTGCGAGTTGATCCGCAAGCGCCTGGGACGATGATAAATGGTCGATCCAGGCTCAGGCAGAATTCTCCCGGCAAGCGCTGGCCGCGGCTAATTGGCTAGTCGACATTGCGTACAATATAAATGTTTTGTGATCATCTCCTTTCCGGCCGATCGCCTCCGCAGCGTGCCGCCCGGCATCAAACCTTAATAGTAGATGCTCGATAAATCTCCTCGATGGCCGCCCCGAGAACCGCATCGAACGTTTCGTCGCTCATCGATATTTTCAGGTCACCGATCAAAGCCCGCGAGAAGCTGGCGATCATGCCGTGGTTAGCGGCGAGGCGTGCGCAGGCTTCGGACCGCGTGTAGCCCCCGGACAGGGCCACGACCCTGATAACGCGGGGGTCCTTTATCAGCTGCATATAGAGATCCGGAACGTCCGGAATCGTCAGCTTGAGCATTACCTGTCGGCCGCTCGGCAGACCGTCCAGCCCCTTAGTCAGTTCCGAGAGTAGAATGGCTTCCGCGTCGGGCTTTTGCGGGCTCTTGATCGAGACTTCTGGCTCCAGGATCGGCATGAGTCCATGCTTGGCGATCTGCGCGGCTACCTCAAACTGCTGCGCCACAATGGCGGAGATACCCTCTTTGGAGGCCAACTTGATGAAGGAGCGCATCTTGGTGCCGAAAATGCCCAGCTTCACCGCCCGAGTAAGCAACGCTTCGAGTTTCGTGAGCGGCTTCATCAGATTGACACCGTCCTTCTCGGCTTCGAGTCCCTGGTCTACTTTAAGAAAAGGGATAACCCCCCGGTCTTCCCACAGGAAGGTCGGCACGGACTTGCCGTGCGCCTGTCCGTCCATTGTGGCTTCGAACAGAATTGCCCCAACGACCTTGTCTCCGCGGAAAGCCGCCGAGGTCATGATGCGCACGCGCATCTCATGCATGAGCTTGAACATCTCCACGTCGCCGCTATAGGCGCTGTCCGGAATTCCATATTGGCGCAAGGCACCGGGACTCGATCCGCCGCTTTGGTCAAGCGCTGCAATGAATCCACGCTTCTCGGCGATTTGCGCCATCATCTTTTCATCGTCCATAATTGCCTCCTCATCGTAACCAATGTGTTCGGAAGAGCCCTTCGGATCAACCAATTTGTCCTCAATCCGCGACCCGGTCCTCCACGGAGCTTAAAAGACCCAATCCGTCAGTAACGAAACGGAATTTTTAGCACGCTAAGACCAGAAACCTGCTTGTAATAGTTATAATATAAAATAGAAACGTGTTACGCATACCACTGCTAAAACAACCGCAGTTCCCGCAACCGAATCCCATGACCACGCAGCCGCGCCACATTTTCGCATCGATCGACAATGTGAAGCTTGACAAGCTCGCTGAGGTGGCCGTCAGGGTGGGGCTTCGGCTGCAAGCTGGACAGGACCTGTTCCTCACCGCGCCCGTCGCGGCATTGTCGCTGGTGCGCCGGATCGCTGAGCAAGCCTACAAAGTTGGCGCCGGTCTCGTCACGCCGATGCTCTCCGACGAGGAGGTCACGTTGGCGCGCTATCGATTCGGGCAGGACCAGAGCTTTGATCGCGCCCCGGGCTGGCTCTATGACGGTATCGCAAGGGCCTACGCCGACAACACCGCACGCCTTGCGATCGTCGGCGAGGATCCGATGCTGCTTTCGGGGGAGGACCCGTCCAAAGTAGCGCGCGCCAACAAGGCCAATTCCATCGCTGGTCGGCCGGAGCTCGAAAAGATCGCCAACTTCGACATCAACTGGAATGTCATAGCCTATCCTGGCGTATCCTGGGCGAAAAGGGTCTTTCCGGGCGAGGACGAGGATGTCGCGGTGGCGAAGCTCGCCAATGCGATTTTTGTTGCCTCGCGCGTCGACACTAAAGACCCGGTCGCAGCCTGGGCGGCGCACAATGCTGCCCTGCGGAGCCGCACCGAGTGGCTGAACGGACAGAGGTTCCATGCGCTTCACTATTCCGGGCCGGGTACGGACGTGACCATCGGGCTCGCCGACGGCCATGAATGGCAAGGCGGGGCCGCGACCGCAAACAATGGCATCACTTGCAACCCCAATATCCCGACCGAGGAGGTATTCACCACGCCGCACGCCCGGCGCGTTTCGGGGCATGTCTCGAGCACCAAGCCGCTCTCCTATCACGGCACGCTAATCGACCGCATCGAGGTGCGCTTCGAAGCGGGGCGCATCGTCGAGGCGAAGGCTGGGCGCGGCGAGGAGGTGCTGAACAAGGTGCTTGATACGGACGAAGGCGCGCGTCGTCTCGGCGAAGTGGCGCTGGTCCCGCATTCCTCGCCGATCTCGAAGACTGGGCTGTTGTTCTTCAATACGCTCTTCGACGAAAACGCTGCCTGCCACATCGCGCTCGGCCAGTGCTATTCAGATTGCTTCGTCGACGGCGTGAAACTGACGCCGGAGCAGATCGCGGCGCAAGGCGGCAACAAGAGCCTGATCCATATTGATTGGATGCTCGGCTCGGCCGAAATTGACATCGACGGAATTCACACCGATGGCAGGCGCGTACCGGTATTCCGCAAGGGAGAATGGGCGCGAGGCTGACCCTCGCCGCCGAATTTCGTCATCCGCTGAATCGGGCTGTAAAGGTCGATTGTTTCACTAAATTTTCGTTTCTGAGTTCTTCCCCACTATGGCGTTGTGGACCACCTCAGGATCAGAGACTGACCGTCCCCCGCCCCGCATCGAGAGTCTAAAGATATCCGACGCGTCTTAAAAAGCCCGCTAACCGCGCCAGGAGGCAACGTTGAGGCGGAGCGACACCGCGCAACCACGCCTTCAACGTCAAGCGACTGATACCCAGCTTCGTTGCCGTCTCGCGATCACTTTCGTCAGATTCTCTTGCGTACCGTCCTAACGCATTCAAAACGTCTTCCGTAGTCACAGAATCGGTAGCTTCCGTTCTCATGTCTGCCGCCTTGCCAATAGTGCTCAACTGTCGATTCGGTCGTCACTCGTTCGGTGATGAATAAGCCCAGGCCGCGGGAATAATCTGGCCTGTAGATTCGCTGATTCTTTCCTACCAGCTAAGCGTCCCGTATTATCCTGAGCGATATCCGAACAAAGAGACATTTTGGTCAAGGCTCTGCTCTTTGAACCGCTATCAAACTTCGCT
>JGI26341J46601_10000609_pt1 | contig 11122 bp, 9 predicted proteins | sample BogFormECP12_OM3_FD_46601 | JGI IMG/M metagenome (IMG submission 46601) | reverse complement strand
GCACCGGCAGGTCGTAGACGCGGCGAACGCTGGTGCCCAGGCGCCCGAGGTCGGTGCCGTAGACGTGCAACTGGATCACGGTCACGTCGGCGCGGTTGGTGATCCGGTGGATGTCGCCCGGCGGGGCGAAGGCGCTGACGTCCCCGGCATTGTTCTGGTTCTCCGCGAGCGGCGTCAGCGCTGCCTGGTCCGGAGTGAGGGCGAAGGTCTCCTCGTACTCGGTTCCCTGCAGGACCGCGAAGGCGCCCCAGGCGACGTGGTCATGGATGGTGGTGGCCTGGCCAGGCTGCCAGACCAGCGCCACGACCGAGAACGACCCGTCCGGCTCGACGTGCAGGAGATGAGCCTGGTATCGCGACGGGTCACCGAGCCGCTCCTGCGCGGTAAGGATGTCNGGGCCGGGCAGATGCCGCCGGACCTGCTCGCTGACAAGATCAGCCGTCCGNTGCCAGCTGCCGTGTTGCGCGACCGCCTGGCGGATGCCGGCGATCAGGCNGCCGGGACAGCGCGAGCNGAGCGACGACACCTCGGACGCTGTGGGCACGGTGGTGGTCATGATTACCTCCTGAGGTGAGCGAGGTGATCAGCCTCGCTNNNGNCTGTTCTCTCCGGACCAGCCGCGAGCCAGGGCGGCGGCTAATTCTGACTTTATCGATAAGAAAAGACGATAAGGCCTGGAACGTACCGACAGGGTCCTTGGTCCCGGGACTCCGGGACCAAGGACCCCCACATACGGCAGTGCTGCCGGCTTGTGAGCAACTCCGTTCGCTCATCTGGGACTAGGCGCCGCAGCACGAGCCCCTGCTGGCGGCTGCTCGGGTATGCCAGCAAGAGCAGGCCGCGCAGGCGGGCGGCCGGGACCAGCCCTCGCCTGTTACCGCGTACGCCGACGGACGAGACGGTGCAAGGCCGCCGCCAGCAGGTCCACCTCCGCGTGTGTGTTGTACATCGCCAGGGCAGCACGTACCGTCGCCGGCAGCCCGAACCGCCGCAGGACCGGCTGCGCGCAGTGATGCCCGGCGCGCACCGCGATCCCCTCGGAGTTCAGGGCCGATCCCACCTCTTCCGGGCGGTACCCGTCCAGGACGAACGAGAGGATGGCCGCCTTATCGGGCGCGGTGCCGACCAGGCGCAGGCCCGGGACAGCCTCCAGCGCCCGCGTTGCGTAGGCGAGCAGCTCGTGCTCATAGCCGGCGATGTTCGCGCGGCCGATCCGCTCGACGTACGCCAGAGCCGTGCCGAGGCCGGCCGCGTCCGCGATCGAGGTGGTCCCGGCCTCGAACCGGGTCGGCGGCGGCTGGTACACGGTGCGCTGGAAGGTAACGTTCCGTATCATGTTGCCGCCGCCCTGCCACGGAGGCATCGAGTCGAGTACCTCGGCCTTCCCGTACAAGGCGCCGATGCCAGTCGGCCCGAGCACCTTGTGCCCGGAGAAGACGTAGAAGTCCGCATCGAGCGCCTGCACGTCGACCGGCATGTGCGACACCGCCTGCGCACCATCGACCAGCACGGCCGCGCCCGCGTCGTGTGCGGCGTTGATGACCTCGCCGAGCGGGACGATCGTCCCCAACGCGTTGGACACGTGCGCGATCGCCACCACACGGGTGCGGTCCGTCAGCAGCTTGCGGTATTCGTCGAGGATGATCTGGCCGCTGTCGTCGACCGGTATCACGCGCAGGGTCGCACCGCGTTCCTCCGCGAGCATCTGCCACGGCACGATGTTGGCGTGATGCTCCAGGTAGGACAGCACGATCTCGTCGCCGGAGCTGACGTACTTCCGCCCCCAGCTTTGCGCGACGAGGTTGATCGCCTCGGTCGTGCCGCGCACGAAGACGATGTCATCGCTCGATGGGGCGCCGAGAAAGCGCGCGACCGTGGCGCGCGCGTCCTCGTACGCGTCCGTCGCGCGTGCCGCGAGCTCATGGGCGGCGCGATGGATGTTCGAGTTCTCGTGGGCGTAGAAGTGTGCGAGGCGGTCGATCACCTCCTGCGGTTTCTGCGTGGTCGCGGCGTTGTCCAGCCAGACCAGCTGGTGCCCGTTGACGTACTCGGCGAGAATCGGGAAGTCGCGCCGGATCGCCTCGACGTCGAAGGCCGGCCGACCGGGCCGCCGCGTGACCGGCGCGGCGGGTCGGCTCAGCTGCAGCGGGTCGACGAAATAGAACTCCTGGGCGTGGATTGGCGCGTAGGGATCGGCCAGCACGCCGCCAAGCCCCGCCGGGACAGCCGTCGCCGAAGTGAGGGAATCCCAGCCTGGCACGGCCTCGCGGTGCGGCGGCGCGTGCACGGTGACCCCGGATTCCTCCAGCGAGTCCGGGATGTTGCTCAGCTCTGTCGCCGCCCGTGAGGCCGGCCTGCCGTCTACGGGGAGGCCCGCGGTTATCCCCGGCGGGCCAGCCGCGGCTTGCGGCGCCGTCGGCGCGGCGGCACCGGGCCGGCCGTCAAGGCTGGCAGCCTCGCTGGGCAAAGCGGCGAAGAGCTCACTGGCCAGCCGGGCCAGCGTCGCCTCATCCGGTAGCCCGTTGAGATTCGCGGTCATGACGTCACCGGTAGACGTGCGCGTAGTCGTGGAACTTGCCGACCTGGACATCATCCAGAACCGCGAGGGCGTCGTCCGTCAGCACGGCGAGCGAGCAGTACAGCGAGATGAGGTAGGACGCGATGGCGTTGCGCGAGATGCCCATGAAGCGGACAGAAAGCCCCATGCTCTGCTCGCCGGTGAGACCCGGCTGATAGAGGCCGACGACGCCCTGGCGCTCTTCGCCGACACGCAGCAGGAGGATCTTGGTCCTGGAGTCCTCGAGCGGGATCTTGTCCGACGGGATCAGCGGTACGCCGCGCCAGGTGATGAACTGCGATCCGAACAGGCTCACGGTCGCCGGCGGGACGCCGCGCCGGGTGCATTCACGCCCGAACGCCGCGATGGCCCGCGGGTGGGCCAGGAAGAACGCCGGCTCCTTCCATACCTTGACGATCAGCTCGTCGAGGTCATCCGGCGTCGGCGCGCCGGTGAGCGGCGTGATGCGCTGCTCGTCGGTAACGTTCGCGAGCATGCCGTAGTCCGGGTTGTTGATCAGCTCGGACTCCTGACGCTCCTTGATAGTCTCGATCGTCAGCCGCAGCTGCTCCTTGATCTGGTCNTACGGGCTGCTGTAGAGGTCGGAAACGCGCGTGTGCACGTCGACCGCAGTCGTCACCGCGTTGAGGAAGTACTCGCGGGGGTTGTCCTCGTAGTCAACGAACGTCTGCGGCACCTCGGACTCGTCGCGCGGCGGACAGGCGACGTCGACGGATTCGGGATGCCTGACCTTGTTCAGGCGATAGATGCCCGCCTCGACCGGCACCCACGGCAGCAGGTGAACCAGCCACCGTGGCGTGATGGTCAGCATCTGCGGAACGGTCTTCGTGGCGTTCGCGAGCTGGCGGGCTGCCCTGTCGCTCAGTGCCAACGGGGCTTCGAGCGGGGCTTCCTGAACGGATGTCATCGGGATTCTCCTCGTATGGATGATCGTCGTTGATCTCGACCGAGCCTGCGTACCTGTAATCCCGGTTTTCCAGGTCTATAAGTCAGCAAATTTCAGGACTTAGGACCCTGCGCCTCCTGTAACCGGCACTAAACCATTTCCATCGGAAAAGAGGATTAGGAGCCGCCCGGCCAGCAGAGGGCGGCAGCAAGCGGAGGAGAAGACCGATGAGAATCGCCGAGGACGTCACGCAGCTGATCGGGAACACGCCGCTGGTGCGGCTGCGCCGGGTGACCGCCGGGGCCGTGGCGGAGGTCGCGGCCAAGCTCGAGTCCTTCAACCCGGCGGGCAGCGTGAAGGACCGCATCGGCGTGTCCATGATCAACGCGGCGGAGCAGGCCGGCCTGATCAGGCCGGACACGATCATCCTGGAGCCGACGAGCGGGAACACGGGCATCGCGCTGGCGATGGTGTGCGCGGCGCGCGGATACCGCTGCGTGCTGACGATGCCGGAGACGATGAGCCTCGAGCGGCGGATGCTGCTGCGCGCGTACGGAGCCGAGCTCATCCTCACGCCGGGTGCGGACGGCATGCCCGGCGCCATCGCCAGGGCGGAGGACCTGGCCAAGACCNACCAGCGGTATTTCGTCCCGCAGCAGTTCGAGAACCCGGCCAATCCGGCTATCCACCGCGCCACCACCGCCGAGGAAGTGTGGCGCGACACCGACGGGAAGATCGACATCTTCGTATCCGGGGTCGGCACCGGCGGGACCATCACNGGTGTCGCCCAGGTCATCAAGGAACGCAAGCCGTCGGCACGGTTCGTCGCCGTGGAGCCGGCCGCGTCGCCGGTGCTGTCCGGCGGCGCGAAGGGACCGCACCCGATCCAGGGCATCGGTGCCGGCTTCGTCCCGCCAGTGCTGGACACGGCCCTGGTCGATGAGATCGTCACCGTCGGCAACGAGGACGCGTTCACCGTGGCCCGGCGGCTGGCCCTGGAAGAGGGACTGCTCGTGGGCATCTCCTCGGGCGCCGCCGCGTGGGCCGCGCTGCAGGTGGCCCGCCGACCGGAAAACGCGGGCAAGCTCGTCGTCGTGGTGCTCCCCGATTTCGGCGAGCGGTACCTGAGCACGGCACTATTCGCTGACCTGGCCGACTAGCCGTGCTGGCGGCCCTGCGGCGGGACCTGCGGGCGGCCATGGACCGGGACCCGGCCGCCCGCTCAGCGCTCGAGGTCATCATCTGCTATCCGGGTGTGCACGCCCTCTGGGGCCACCGGACCAGCCGATGGCTGTGGCGCCACCGCGTCCGGCTGCCCGCCCGGGCGCTGGCGGAACTCACCCGCGCGCTCACCGGAGTCGACATCCATCCCGGCGCGGCGCTCTCCCCCGGCGTGTTCATCGATCATGCCACCGGGGTGGTCATCGGGGAAACCGCGGAGGTGGGCGCCGACGTCACCATCTACCAGGGCGTCACGCTCGGCGGCACCAGCCTGGATNAAGGGAAGCGCCACCCCACTGTCGGCGACCGGGTGATCATCGGGGCAGGCGCCAAGATCCTCGGCCCGATCGCNATCGGGCATGATAGCATCATCGGCGCCAACGCCGTCGTGGTGAAGCCGGTGCCGCCGGGCTCGGTGGTCGTCGGAGTTCCCGGACAGGTCATCGGCCGCAGCCGTCCCCGCCCGGAGCCAGGTACCGGCGACTCGGCACTGCCCGATCTCGTAGGGGCCAGCCTCCAGTCCCTGCTCACCCGGGTCGGTCGGCTGGAGGCACTAGCCGACGGCCAGGGCAGCGGCCCCGTCATCCGGCCGCCCGAAGCCGGAGTATGGCACGGCGAAGACTTCTCCATCTGACCGCAGATGCCGTTCGCCGGTAATCGGCATCTGGTCCAGGCAACGGCACGGGACCTATGGATCTTGTCAAGCACCTGAATCAGCGCGGCGGTGGTGAGCCGGGCATCCTCGCACCAGGTGCCGGTCGGGGTGAGCACAGCGGCGAATCCGAGCTGCTCCGCCGACCTGGCCACCTGCCCGAGGTAATCGAGGTCAGGCGGCCGTTGTGCGCCGGACGCGCCGGCCGGGGGATGCTGTGCCCCCGGCCGACGATCGTCCGGCCGTCACCCGAGGTGGGCAGGAACCAGTCGAAGGTCAACGTCATGACTGGTCGCTCCCGTGCTCGAAGTGAACGTCGTGCTGTCAATGGCGCGGATGACGGCTATCCGCCCACCGTGCTGTTGAACTCGCTCGTGATGTAACTTGAGATGTTCACCTTGTTCGGGATGAGCCCGGCGGCGAAGAACTGGTTGACCAGGTTCTGCTCGGACGAGACGGTGGTGCTGGTGATCGCGATGGGGGTGGTGGCGTCGGTCTTCGCGGCCACGTCCATGATGCTGCCNGGCAGACCGGCCGCCTTGCCCCAGGCTGCGGCCCAGGCCGACGGGTGCGCCGCCGCCCAGGTGTAGGCCTTGTCCAGGGTGGCGAGGTAGATCTTGATCGCGGCGGCCTTGTCCGGGTTGGCCACGGCGGCCTTGGAGGCCACCTCGAAGGAATACGGGCTGCCGTAGGCGGACCCGGTGGCCACCACGCGGGCGCCGTCCTGGGCGACGACCTGCTGGACGTAGGGCGGCCANATGTCCCAGGCGGCCACGTCGCCGGAGGTGAACGCGGCGAGGGCCTCGGCCGGCTGCAGGTTCACCAGGGTGACGTCTTTGGTGGTCAGCCCCGCCTTGGTGAGCACGGTCAGCAGGTTGTAGTTGGCTGAGCTGCCCGACCCGTAGGCGATCTTCTGGCCCTTCAGCTGGCTGATGGAGGTGATCGGGGAGTTCTTCGGCACGACGACCGCGTCCTGGTCCCCGTTGGTCTCGCGGGCGCCGACGATCTCGACCTGCTCGCCGCCGGACGCGGCGAAGACGGGCGGGGCGTCGCCGACGCCGCCGATGTCGACGGCGCNGGAGGCCATGGCCTCGAGCATCGGCGGGCCTGAGGTGAAGTCGGACCAGGTGACGTGGAACGGCAGCGTGCTCAGCAGGCCGGCCGCCGTCAGCACCGCCTCGGCCCCTGTTCCCTTCTGGTCGCCGATGTTCAGCGTCACCGAGGACAGGTTCACCGAACTGGACGCCGACGGGCTGGTTGTGCTCGCGGCGGTACTTCCCGTGCTCGACGATGACGACGAGGAGCAGCCCGCCGCGGCGAGCCCCGCCACTGCGAGCACTGTGACGGCATAGAACCTTGGTCTCTTTAGCATGTGGTTCCCTAAATGTTCAGAAGGATTCAGTCGGTTTCCCCGGCGGGAACGCCGAGTTGGGTCAGCAGCCGGAGCCGCAGCGCCACCAGGTCGGGGTGGTCACGATCCCGCGGCCTGGGCACGGTGATGGGCGAGGAGTGGGTGATCCGCCCCTCGCCGAGGACGAGGACACGATCGGCGAGCGCAAGGGCCTCGTCCACGTCGTGCGTGACCAGCAGCACCGCGGGCTGATGTCGTGTCCATAGGCTGAGCACCAGCCGGTGCATGGTGATCCTGGTCAGCGCGTCAAGCGCGCTGAACGGTTCGTCGAGCAGCAGCAGGCGCGGGTCGCGGACCAGCGCCCGGGCCAGCGACGCACGCTGTGCCTCGCCGCCGGACAGCGTGGCGGGCCAGGCCGAAGCGCGGTCGGCCAGCCCGACCCCGTCCAGCGCGGTGCGGGCCGCGGCCTGCGGATCGGCGACCCTCAGGCCCAGCGCGACGTTGGCCAGCACCCTCTTCCACGGCACGAGCCGCGGTTCCTGGAACGCGACCGACACCGGGCCCGCCGCCGAGAGCTCGCCGGTCACCTCCCGGTCCAGGCCGGCGAGCGCGCGCAGCAGCGTGGACTTGCCCGAGCCGCTGCGCCCGATCAGCGCGATGAACTCGCCGTGAGCGATGTCCAGGTCGAGCCGGTCAAGAACGGTCCGGTCGCCGAACGTGCGGCTCAGCCCCCGCACGGAGGCCGCCGTGGCCGGCCCGAGAGGATCAGGGCGAGATACCACTGCCCGTTCGGCCGGATGTCCTTCTTCTTTTACTGCCCGAAGTCGCGGCGCCATGCCAGTGCCTTCCGTTGCAGCAGGCGCACCGCGCCATTGGCGAGCAGGCCGAGGATCGCGTAGACGATGAGCGCCACCATGATCACGCTGTTGTCCAGGAACTGCTCGGCCTGGGTGATCATGAAGCCGAGGCCGCCGGTCGCGTTGATCTGCTCGCCGACGACGAGCGCGAGCATCGAGAAGACCACGCTCAGCTGCAGCCCGGTCAGCGCCGCCGGGAGCGCGCCGGGCAGCACGATGTGCCGGATCATCTCGCTCCTGCGCAGGCCGAGGACGTGGCCGAGCTCGCCCAGCTGGCTGTCGACGCCGCGGATGCCGGCGAACGTGTTGATATACATCGGGAACAGGGCCGACAGCACGACGAACAGCACCTTCGGCAGCTCCCCGATGCCGAACCAGACGATGAACAGCGGGATCAGCCCGAGCAGCGGGACGCTGCGCAGCGCCTGCAGGATCGGGTCGGCGACCGCCTCGCCAATGCGGCTGAGCCCGGTGACGATGGCGAGCAGCACGCCGACGGCGACGCCGATCGCCAAGCCGACCGCCCAGCGCCCGCAGGACAGAGCAGTGATTCCTGCAGCGTCCCATAGGTCGGCGAGTTGGTGACGATCAGGGTGTACGCCGTGTGCGCGATCGAGGCCGGGGAGGCCAGCTTGCTGGCCGGGAGGATCCCGCTGCTGCTGGCCGCCTGCCAGAGGACGACCACGACGACCGGGCTGATGAGGCGATACCAGCTGCGGTGGCGGCTGCGCCGGGCCGGTGATCTCGCCGCCCCGCGCGCTGCGCCGCTGCTCGGCGCGGCGGCGGTCAGTTCGGCCTGGTTGCGCACGATAAGGCTCGTGTCGGCGGTTTCAGGCATGGGCCCACCTTCAGATGGAGCGAACCGGGTTTATGGCTGCGTACGGGCGGACGATAAGTCCTGGGCGGCTGAGCCCTGGCGGGTTGAGCCCTCGGCAGCCTTGGGAGCTGAGCGCCATGCCCAGGGTCCTGCGAAGCTCAGCGCTGAGCGGCGGGAGACGGCTGACAGGTCGCGCTCGCTTGCGAGCCGAGATCGGTGTACAGGCACGCTATTAGCAGCTCGGGGTAACCCATGCCATCACCATAGGCCAATTGTCTACCTTGTCAATAGATTTTATTGACAAAGTCTTAAGCGCGTTGGCACACTGCCTCCGGGCCGTCTTCCGAGCGAGAGGGAAATTCCGATGGGCTGGGCTTCGCGACCTCGCGGACCGGCTCCGGGTCGTGCACACCAACGCCGAGCCGCAGCGCGACCCGGCGAAAGCATCCCGGCATCCCCGCGCGGGTGGCTATGTATAGTAAAACAATCGGAAAAACCGGCTTACGGCTGGAGACGGGATGTCGTTGCACTTCCACTGGTTCCTGCCCACCAACGGCGACGGCCGTGACATCGTCGGCGGTGGCCACGGCGTCGCCACCGGCTCGGCCGGCCGCATCCGTCCGGCGTCGCTCGGGTACCTGGGCCAGATCGCGCGCAGCGCCGAGCAACTCGGCTTCGAGGCGGCCCTCACCCCGACCGGCGCGTGGTGCGAGGACGCCTGGCTGGCCACCGGCATGCTCACCGAGGTCACCAAGCGGCTGAAATTCCTCGTCGCCTTCCGCCCCGGCCTGGTCTCGCCCACGCTGGCCGCGCAGATGGCGGCCACGTACCAGCGTTACTCCTCCGGACGCCTGCTGCTCAACGTGGTGACCGGCGGCGAGCCCGCCGAGCAGAAGGCGTACGGCGACTTCCTGGGCAAGGCCCAGCGCTACCAGCGGTGCGCGGAGTTCCTGGACATCGTGACCCGGCTGTGGCGCGGTGAGACCGTCAGCCATGACGGCGAGCACCTGCGCGTGGAAGGTGCTCGCCTGTCGAGGCGGCCCGACCCGGTACCGCCGCTGTATTTCGGCGGCTCGTCGGCCGAGGCGGGCCCGGTGGCGGCGCGGTACAGCGACGTCTACCTGACCTGGGGCGAGCCGCCCGCCGCGGTGGACGCCAAGCTGCGCTGGATGGACGGCCTGGCCCGGCAGGCCGGGCGCACGCTGCGGTACGGCATCCGGCTGCACGTCATCAGCAGGGACACCGCGTACGAGGCGTGGCTGCAGGCCAACCGACTGATCGACGGCATCGACCAGGCGACGATACGCAAGGTGCAAGAGGGGCTGGCGCACAGCGAATCCGAAGGGCAGCGCCGGATGCGCGAGCTGCACGGCGGCTCGGCCGACAACCTGGAGGTCTCGCCGAACCTGTGGGCCGGCGTCGGCCTGCTGCGCGGGGGGGCGGGCACGGCGCTGGTCGGCAGCCACACCGAGGTCGCTGACCGGATCGAGGAGTACGCCGCGCTGGGCGTCTCCGAGTTCATCCTGTCGGGGTACCCGCACCTGGAGGAGGCGTACTGGTTCGGCGAGGGAGTGCTGCCCATCCTGCGCCAGCGGGGCCGCTGGCAGCACCCCGCCCCAGTGGGCGGGGACGCCGCCGTCAGCATGACCCCGTTCGCGCCCGCGTCAGGTCCCGCTCACCCGGCCGCCGCATCGTAAAGCCTTTTTCGGGCCGAACGGCCTGTGGTACCAGCCCAGCACCAGCTCAACCGAATCCGGAGGTCGACGTCATGCGACTAGCCGTGGTCACCGGCAATCCGAAGCCGGCGTCCCGGACTCACGGTGTCGCCCTGGCGGTGGCCGGTGCGCTGTCCACCGCTCTTGCGGGCCCCGGCGCCAAGGTCGCGCCCGCGGCACCCGGCGCCCACCTGGTGGTCGACCTCAGCGAGCACGCACCGAGCCTGTTCGACCCATCGGCTACCGAACTGTCCCGGCTGACCGCGGAGGTGGCCGCCGCTGACATCGCCATCTTCGCGTCGCCTACCTACAAGGCCTCCTACACCGGCATGCTGAAGGCCTTCCTGGACCGTTACGGCAGCAACGGCCTGGCCGGGACGATCGCGGTGCCGGTCATGACCGGCGGCTGGGCCGGTCATTCCCTCGCGGTCGAGGTTCACCTGCGGCCGGTTCTGGTCGAGCTGGGCGCCACGGTCCCCGCCCGCGGCCTCTACATCACCGAGCCCGAGCTCGGTGAGCTGGACACCGCGGTCGCCAGGTGGGCCGCCACCGCGGTCCCCCTCATCCGCGGTGCGCTCGCCGGTCACGAAGCCAGTGACGCATAGCCGCCGCGGAAATACACGAGCGGCGCGGCCGGGCTGGCGCTGGTCTCGACGTGACGCACCCGGCCGACGACGATCTCATGGTCGCCGCCGGGCAAGCAGTGCTCCACCGTGCACTCCATGACGGTGAGCACGTCCTCCAGCCGGGGACTCCCGGTCGGCCCGTGCCGGTGCCGCACCCCGTCCCAGGCCGCCGCCAGCCCGCGGCGGGCGAAGTTCACCGACAGCTGCCGCTGCGCCGCCGCGAGCACGTTCACCGCGAACGCGCCGTGCCCGCGGATCGCCCGCAGCGTCAGGCTGCCCAGGTCCAAGCAGACGAGTACCAGCGGCGGGTCGAGCGACAGCGAGGTGACCGCGCTGGCCGTGGTGCCCACCGGCTCGCCATCGGCGCCGAGGGATGTGATCACGGTGACCCCGGTCGCGAAATGGCTCATGGCATGCCG
>JGI26341J46601_10000605_pt1 | contig 11165 bp, 7 predicted proteins | sample BogFormECP12_OM3_FD_46601 | JGI IMG/M metagenome (IMG submission 46601) | reverse complement strand
GCTGGACGTATCGCCTCGACGGCTCGTTGACGCACGTGCCCCACGCCGACGGCTTCGCCGATCTCGACGTGTCGTCACGCGGGCTCGTGGAGGTGCCCAGTCGCGAGGTCGACGGACTGGTCATCGTCGAATCGCTCGACCCCCAACCGGCCGACCGCGCGGACGAAGCGATCTCGGCGCTGACCCAGGGGACCGCGTGGCGCGACAAGCTGATGCCGGGCACCCGGCTCCGCGATTCGGTCTCCACCGTCGCGGCCATCAACTGGAAGGTTCTCGTCGAGCAGTTCCTCGAGGGCTACCACATCCGCTCGACGCACAAACAGACGTTCTACCCGCTGCAGTACGACGATCTCAACGTCGTCGAGTCGTTCGGGCCAAACAGCCGAATCACGTTCCCGTACCGCAACATCGAACGGCTACGCGACCGACCCGAGTCGACCTGGACGATCGGCCACCGCGTCACCTTCGTCTATCACCTGTTCCCGAACGTCATGCTGGCGACGTTCCCGGACCGGGTCATCATGGTCGTGATCGACCCGATCGATCTCGAACACTCCGGATTCACCACGTACGCCATGAACGGCGACCCGGCGGGCGCCGAGCGAGGCGAGGGTCCCGGGCGCGGCGAGGGTCCCGGGCGCGGACGTGCCCTGATCGACAGGGGCGCCGTCGAGGACAACGCGATGTCGGCCGCGGTGCAGCGCGGCCTGCACGCCGGCGCCAACGCCTTCGTCGAGTTCGGCCGGCACGAGAGCGCGATCGGCCACTTTCACGCCACACTCGACGACCGACTCGCCAAGCCCGCGCGTTCGCACCCCTGAGTGCCGGTTGGCCCGAGGTTGAGGGGACAAGGTCCTCACTCTCGCCGACACCGGTGACGCGGCGGCCCGACCGTCATACGTTGTGAGCGGGAGACATGATGACTGACTTCATGCGCGCGACCGACGCGTTCACCTGGGCAATGGAAAGCGATCCGCGGCTGCGATCGACGGTGGTCACGGTGCTGATGCTGGAGAAGTCGCCGGACTGGAACGAAATCCGCGACAGATTCGATCTGATCAGCCGCACGCTGCCGATGTTTCGTCAGCGCGTGGTCCAATCCCCACCACCGGCTCCGCCCCGGTGGGAGTTCGACCCCGACTTCGACCTGGATTTCCACCTGCAACGGGTCATGGCGCCCCGGCCCGGCACCCTCGACGAGGTCCTCGAGATGGCCCGCGTGGCCGAGATGGAGGACTTCGACCGGGCGCGGCCGTTGTGGAAGACCACGCTGATCGACGGCCTCGAGGACGGCGGCGCCGCGGTGCTGTGCAAGTTCCACCACGCCCTCACCGACGGCATCGGCGGTGTGCAGATCGCGATGATCCTGTTCGACCTCTCCGAGCACCCGCAGGAGCAGGTGGCGCTGCCTGCCGAGCCGGAGGCCCCCCGGGCGCCGTTGCTGAGCGGCTACCGGGACGCGCTGCGCTACAACGCCGGCCTGGTGGGTAAGACGCTGCAGGCCGTGGTCAGGTCGGCTCCGGGTTTGGTGCTCAACGGCATTCGTCGGCCGGTGCAGACGTTCGGTTCCGCAACCGCCACCGCAGCCTCGATCTACCGCACGGTTCGGCCGATCAACCGGCCGGGCTCGCCGCTGATGAAGGACCGCAACCTGATTCGCCGTCTCGGCGTGCACGAGGTTCCGATGCCGCAATTGCGGGATGCGGCGCATCGCGGTGGCGGCGCGCTGAACGACGCGCTCGTGGCCGGGGTGGCCGGTGGGCTGCGTCTCTATCACGAGAAGCACGGCGTGTCTGTCGGCGACCTGCACCTGACGATGCCGATCAGCCTGCGGACCGAGGACGACGTGATGGGTGGAAACCGGATCACGTTGATGCGGTTCGATGTGCCCGTCGGTGTGTCGGATCCGGCGCAACGAATCAACCAGATCCATGAGCGCGCCGCCAAGGCTCGCCACGAACGGTCGCTGCCGTACACCCAGCTGATCGCCGGTGCCCTCAACCTGATGCCGCGCTGGTACATCGGCTCCGTGCTGCGCCACGTCGACTTCCTCGCCAGCGACGTGCCAGGTGTTCCGGTGCCGGTCTTCCTCGGGGGCGCCCCGGTGCGGATCCAGTACGCGTTCGGCCCGACGATCGGGTCGGCGGTCAACGTCACACTGCTCACCTACGTCAACACCTGCGCGCTGGGCATCGATGTGGACACCGGGGCCATCCCCGACTACGAGGTGTTCTACGAGTGCCTGATCGCCGGTTTCGACGAGGTGCTCGCGCTCGCGGCGTGAGGTCGTCAGGAACGGATCAGGTCGGCGGCCTTCTCCCCGATCAGCACGCTGGGTGCGTGCGTGTGCCCGCGGATGATCGCCGGCATCACCGACGCGTCGGCCACCCGCAAGCCCTCGACGCCGCGCACGCGTAGCTGCGGGTCGACCACACTCGATTCGTCGGTGCCCATCCGGCAGGTGCAAACCGGGTGATACAAGGTGTGCGAGCAGCTGTTGAGCGCCTCCTCGAGGGTTTCCTCGCGGGTGTCGCGGGCGCCCAGCGGGCGGGCAACGGTGCCCAGGACCTTCTCGAGCGCCGGCGCCCGGGCGATCGTCGCGGCGATCCGCAGGCCCGCCATCATCGCGGCGCGGTCGCGCCCGCCGGGGTCGGTCAGATACCGGGGGTCGATGACCGGCTTGGCGGTCGGCTCGGCCGAGCGCAGCGTGATCGCACCGCGGCTGTACGGCTTCAGCAGGATCGGGCCGGTCACCACGGCGTGACCGTACGGATCGCCGAGGCCTTCGTCGAAGAACGGCGCAGGAGCGAAAATCANTTCCAGATCGGGCAGGTCGAGATCGGGGCGACTGCGGACGAACCCGTAGGCCTCGCCGACGTTGGAGGTCAACATGCCGCGCCGGCGCAGCAGGTAGTCGGCGAGCTGGCGCGGCTTCTCGGCCGCGAACAGGCTGTCGTGCCCGACGTCGAAGCCCATCGGCGTCACCAGGTGATCCATCAGGTTCTGGCCCACCTCGGGCGAGTGACGCACCACGCCGATGCCGTGCTCGGCCAGCTGGTCGCGGTCTCCGATGCCCGACAGCATCAGCAGTTGCGGGCTGTTGACCGCACCGGCGCACAGCACGACCTCGCGCCGGGCCCGCACGACCCGGCGGGCACCATCCTTGTCGAACTCGACACCGACTGCGCGCGCGCCGTCGAAGACCACCCGCCGGGCGGTCGCTTCGGTGAGCAGCGTCAGGTTCGGCCTGCGCAATGCGGGCTTGAGGTAGGCATCGGCGCAGCTCCAGCGCGCGCCGCGGCGCTGGGTGACCTGTGTTTCGCAAAAGCCCTCAGGCGCATCGGCATTGGGCTGCTCGAGCCGGTAGCCCGATTGCTGCGCCGCGGTCAGCCACGCGGCGGTGGAACTCCGGGGGCTGCGCTGCGGCGAGATCATCAGCGGGCCGGATTCGATGCGGTCGAAGTAGGGCGCCACGGCCGAATACGACCACCGGTCGCCGGCCAGCCGGCCCCATTCGTCGTAGTCGGCGGCGAACCCGCGCACCCACATCATCGCGTTCATCGACGACGATCCGCCGAGCATCCTGCCCCGCGGCCAGTAGATCTGGCGGCCGTTGAGCTCCTTCTGCGGTTCNGTGAGGTAGTCCCAGTCCAGCCGGCTGCGGAACAACTTGGAGAACGCGGCCGGGATGTGGACGAACTTGTCCTTGTCCTCGGGTCCGGCCTCGAGCACCGCGACGCGGACCGCCGGATCCGCGGTGAGCCTGGCGGCCAGCACCGACCCGGCAGAACCGGTTCCGACGACGACGTAATCGGTTTCAGTGTCCACGCGGCGGAGTGTAGGAGCCGCCGCGGGCCTTCGTGGCCGGTTTGCGATCAGGCTTTCACGCACGCCGGTTCGGGTTGCGGCCCGGAGGGAGTCGACACGCGTGAGCGAGCAGGCAGCAGCACGGCGACGACGGCCGCCGCGGCAAAGGCAATGCCGGCACACACGAGAGATCCCGCCTGAAGGCCGTCGAGGAACGCGTGGTCGACGGCGCCACGGACGTCGGCGGCGCGCCCCGCCGGTAGTTGTCCGACGACCCGGTACGCGGCCGCCATCGAGCGTTGCATGGCCGAGCGGACGTCGGCCGGAATCGCCCCCAGTGCCGACCCGGAACCGAGCCGTGCGGAGTAGACGGATGCGAAGACGCTACCGACGATCGCCACCCCCAGTGTGCCGCCCAGTTCGCGGGTGGTGTCGTTGACGGCCGAGCCCACACCGGCCTTGTCCGGGCTCAGCGAGCCCATGATCGCCTCGGTGGCCGGCGCCGTCGTCAGACCGAGGCCGCCACCCAAGAGCACCATCTGCGTGGCTATCACGACATAGGGCGTGCTCGTGTCGGCGGTGGAGGCCCATGCCAGCCCGGCCCCGAACAACGCGAGGCCGCCGGCGACGACAGCGGTGGTGCCGACCCGCTCGACGATCCGGGGGCCGAGCACGCTGGCGACGGCGATCGAGAACGCCACCGGCAGCAGTCGCACACCGGTTTCGAATGCGCTGTAGGCCCTGATGAACTGGAAGTACTGGGTGATGACGAAGATGAAGCCGAACAGGGTCAGAAAGCCCGCGGTGACCGCCAGGCTGCCGCCGGAGAACCGGCGGTTGGCGAAGACCGAGACGTCGAGCATCGGGTGCGCGCTGTGCCGCTCCGCCAGTGCGAACGCAAAGAGGACGACGGCGGCCGCCGAAAATCCCGCTGCGGTCCGTGCGCTGGTCCAACCCCAGTCGGGCGCTTCGATGATGGTGTAGACGAGGGCGGTGACCCCGATTGACGACAGCACCAATCCGCCGACGTCGACCGGCGGGGTCGCCGGGTCTCGCGACGTCGGAACGAAGAGCAATCCGCCGACGATTGCCGCCGCCGCGATCGGCACGTTGACCAGGAAAATCGAGCCCCACCAGAAGTGTTCGAGCAACCAGCCCCCGGTGATCGGCCCGGTGGCCACGCCGACTCCCACCATGGCGGCCCACAGGCCGATCGCCTTGGCACGCCCAACCGGATCGGTGAAGATGTTCACGATGAGGGCCAGGGTGGTCGGAAAGATCACCGCGGCCCCGACGCCCATGGCGGCGCGCGCGGCAATGAGGGCACCAGCGGAATCCGTCCAGGCCGCCACCGCCGAGGTGATCGCGAACAGTGCCAGTCCGGCACTGAGCCAGGCGCGTCTGCCGTAGCGGTCGCTCAAGCTGCCCGCCGACAACAGCAGACCGGCCATGACAAGGGTGTATGCGTCGACGATCCATTGAAGATGGGCGGTGTCCGCGTCGAGTTCCCGCGAGATCGTCGGCAAGGCGACGTTGACGATGGTGGCGTCGACGCTGATCACGAAGACGCTCAGGCAGATAACGGTAAGCGCCGCGATCGGACGATCGCGGAAGACGGGCTGGCGGTCGGTCATGTTCAAGAATATAAACTTAGTAGACGTATTTCTCAAGTACTTGGTTGATACTGACGTTCACGCTGGTAGAATGGTTGACGTGCCGGCCCGCAGGAACTACAACCAGAACTGCCCCATCGCGCGAGGGCTCGACGTCCTCGGCGAGCGGTGGACGCTGCTGATCCTGCGCGAGCTGCTCGGCGGTCCGCGCCGCTACGGCGATCTGCGGTCCGACCTGCCGGGCATCGCCACGAACCTGTTGGCCGACCGGCTTCGCGAACTCGAAGAAGCCGGCCTGGTCGAGCGCACCGAGCTGCCGCCGCCGATCGCCCGCACGGTGTACACCCTCAGCGACGCGGGCTGGCGCAAGGTACCGCCCGTCATCCGGGCCGTCGCGACGTTCGGCCTGGAACTGCTCGAACCGGCGGGGAGTGCACCGACACCGCTGAACGGCTTCCTCGCCGGGATTCTGCTGGGCTTCGGCGGTGGCGGCGAGCGNTGCGGGTCGTATCGGGTCGACGTCGACGGGCGCCGATTCGAATTCGGCGTGCACGGGGGGAATTTGACGGCTGCCCGAGGCTCGCCGACGGTGACGGTGACGGCCAACGCGGCCGACCTGATCACCGCACGGCTGGGAGCGACCGCCGCGGAGCGAAAGGCAGCGCTGAAGCGGGTGAGGTTCGACGGCGACCGCGACGACATCGATGCGATGCGCGCCGCTTTCCGGTTGTCGGCGGATCCGGGTCTGCCGGCCGGAGGCTAATCCGTCAATTCGACCGGCCGGGGGCTAATCCGTCAATTCGATTCGATCGGCGGCGTCGATGCTGTCGTAGCGCGCGGGGCTGCAGGTCAGCACGATGACCTGCCCGTCGCCGCCCACCGCGTCGAACACCGCACCCATCTTGGCGAGCCGGTCGGCGTCGGTGAACCCGAGCGCATCGTCGATGATCACCGGCACGGAGTCTTCCTTGGCGACCAGCGCAGCGCCGGCGAGCCGGGCCACGATCGCCAGTTGCTCCTTCGCCCCTCCCGAGAGCGACTCGTAGGGCACCGTGCGCCCGGCCAGCGTGCGGCTGCAGATCCGCAGGTCGGTGTCCACCTGCACCTCGAAACTCTCGCCGAAGACCAGCCGGCCGAGTCGCTCGACCTCCGCGCGGAACGGCTCGACGTATCGCAGCCGGCTGTTGTCGCGGTGGCGTGCCATCACCGATCGCAGGGTCTGGGCGGCACGGGCGCGGCGACGGATGCAGCTGTACTCGCTTTCGGCGTGCTCGCGTTCGGCCTCGGCGGCGTCGAGGCGGCCCTTGCGGCCTTCGGTGCCGTAGACGCGAAGTCGCGTCGTCACATCGCGCAGCTCGTCGTCGATCCGGCGAAGGCGCCGGCTCAGCTCCTCGGAGTCGCGCCTGGCGTCGTCCAACTCGGCGGCGACGCGGTCCGGCGCGGCCTGCTCGAGCTCGGTGCCAAGCTGGGCGACACNCTCAGCCGCCGCACGCGCCGCTTGCGCGTCCGCCTCGGCACGCGCGGCGATCTCGTCGTCCGTGCGGGTCGCACGTTCGCGTGCCAGCCGGTCGGCCGCGGCATCGAGCTCCACCCGGGCAGCGCCGAGCTGCTCCCGCAAAACCGTCGCGCCCGTCGACTTCTCGGCGAGCTTGGCGCCGGCGGCAGCCGCGACCTTGCGGCGCGTCTCGCACTCCGCGGCGGCGCGCCGGTGCGCGGCGACGGCCGCGGCCAGTTCGGCCCGCGCCGATTCGGTGTCCATCCGCGGGTTCGGCTCGCGATCGCGTGCGCGCTCACGCAGCAGCGCGAGCCGCGACCGCGATGCGTCCACGGGCTCGTCGCCGCAGAGTCCGGCCAATGTCGCGGTCAGCCGGTCGCGGGCGTTGCTCAGCTCCCGCCGCCGCCGATCGAGCTCGCGGGCGTCGTCCAGGCCGGTCACCTGTGCGGCGGCCAGCGCAGCCGACAGCACCTCCTGTGCCGCGGCGAGCTTGGCCTGGTTGTCGGACGCGGGCGTGCCGGGGATGATCCTGGCCGCAAGCACGCCCGGAAGCTCGACATCGGTAGCGGCCGTGGCGCGCCAGGTGAACGACTCCCCCGCTGCCAGCGGCACGGTCCGCCCGTCGACGCGCAGCTCGGCGTCGGCAGCCGCGGTGAGCTCGATGCGCGCCGANGTGAGCTCGACCTGACCCGCGGCGCGGNCGACCGCGGCGGCGGCGTTNTCGATGTCGGAGATCGCCGAGTCGGTCAGCACGATCCCGCNCAGTGCCGTTTCGACGCGGTCCAGGTCGCGCTGCGCGGCGTCGATCCTGGCCAGCCGCGACGCGAGCCGCTGCGCCTCGTCGCGGTCGGAGAGCTGGTCGACGGCCAACCGCGCGGTGTCGACGCGGGCCTGGGCGCCGTGCAGCTCGGCCTGCGACCGCTCGACGAGGGCCGCCGCGGCGTCGTCGACCTCGCGCGCCGCGGCCTCCGCTTCGGCGGCGTCGTGCGCGGCGGCGCCGAGCTGGGCGACCGCCTCCGCCCTGGCCCCGACGTCCGCGCGCAGCCGGCACCGCTCGTCGCGCGCCGCGACGGCGGCGGCAAGGGCCGCCCGGGCGGCGGCCGCGACCAGCTCGGCCTGCCGGCGCTGTGCGGCCAGCGCCACGACCTCGTCGGACGCCGCCTGTGCCGCGGTGAGCCGCTGGTCGGCGACGCGGCGCGACGGCCGTACCTCGCCCAGACGCTCGGTCAGCTCGGCATGCGCGCGGACGCCGTCGTCGACCTGCGCCACGGCGGCCGCGCAGCGGGCCACCTCGTCGTCGGCAGCCGACAGCCGCGCGGCAGCCGCCGCCCATTCACCGGTGGTCCGGCCGGTGGCGGTGAAATACCGCAGGTATTCGGCGTCGATGCGCTCGATCAGCAGCGGTTCGGCACCCGAGGGTGCGGCGGCCTGCCCGGCGGCGACGTCCAGCGCACGCGACAGCGCATCGCACCCGGACAGCTCAACCGCTTCGGTGGAGTTCGCCTGCAGCACCCGCTGCGCTCGCCACAGCTCCGTGTCGACGGTATCGGCGAGCATTGCGCAGACCCGTTCGTGGGCCTCGTCGCCGGTGAGTTGTTCGCGGGCAGGTGCGAGCACGCTGAGCTCCGTCTCGCATCTCTTGTGGAACCGCTTGCGGTACACGAACCGGTACGGCCCCGTGCTGATCTCGGCGGTCACCTCCGCGCCGACGTCGGCGTGCGTCGGCTTGACCTGCTTGACCTCCCTTTTCGTCGAGCGGTCCTTGGCTTCGAGCAACAGGTCCAGCGCCTCGATCATCGACGATTTGCCGATCTCGTTGGCGCCGCTGACCACGACCACGCCGCGGTCCGGGAAGACGATCTCGCGGTGGGTGACGCCGCGATAGTTGGTGAGTACCAGGCGGTGCAGTTTCACGCGGCGCTCCCGGGACGTGTTGCCAGTCGCAGCAGCAGCGCCAGCGCCGCCTGCGCGTCGTCGGCCCGCTCGCCGTCCGCCTCGCGGGCCGCGGCCACCAGCTCCCGCACCGCGGCGGCCGCGAAACCGCCGATGCCCAGGTCGTCGAACTCGCCGTCGGCCGGGATCACCGCGAGATCGGTGTGGCGGTCCCACGGCTGCAGCGACGCGAACAGCCGTGCGTACTTGTCCAGGCAGGCGTCCAGCGCCGCGCGGTCGGTCACCGTCAGCGAGCCGGTCAGGCCGTGTCGCACCACCGTGCGGTCCTTGTCGGGCAGCAGGTCGAGGTTGATGTCGAGATCGGCCACGTCGCGGCTGCTGTCCACCGAGCGCCGCAACGTCACAAACCGCCACCGACCGACGCGGTGCGCGTCGACGCGCACCGGGCGCGCGTCGTCGTCCTCGTCGATGTCGACAGCCAGGACATGGCCGGGGTCGGGCTCGATGTCCTCGAAGTTGGTGACCTCCGGAGAACCGGAGTAACAGACCCGGCCGGTGGTTCCGACCGACATCCGAGAATGCTTGTCCCCCAACGCCACATAGTGCACCGCGCCGCGCGACAGCGCGTCCTGAAGCGCGGAGAGCCGGATCAGCCACGGCTTGTCGCGGTCGGGTTCGAGGATGTCGACGCCGCCATGCGCGACCAGGATTCGCGTCACCCCGTCGGCCGGCAGCCCGGCCAGCACCTCGGCGGCCAAGTCGGTGGTCGGGCGCTTGGACCGCCACGGCGCGGCCACGATCTGCAGGCCCGCCCGGACGTCGTGCACGCCGGCGCGGTCCAGCACGACCACGTTCTCGGGACATTCGGCCACAAACAGCGGGCTGGTGTAGACCGACGACGCGTCGAGCGGGTCGTGATTGCCGGGCAGCAGGTAGACCGGAACGCCGATGCCGCGCACCACCTCAAGCGACTGGCTGATGACACGCGGGTCGAGTTGGTTGTGCTCGAACACGTCACCCGCGACCACCACGAACTCAGCGCCGGTTCCGGCCGCGACCGCGCCGATCGCCGCCACCGCGTCCCGGCGAGCCGCCGAATAGCGCGGCTGCGCATCGCCGTTGAGAAAACGGCGCGTCATGCCGAGCTGCCAGTCAGCGCTGTGCAGGAATCGCATCCCGGCTCCCTCCGTCGACGTGTCTGTTCTCGAGGCAACGCGAGTGTAGGACCGGGCGCCGACAACTCTCGGGAGGCGAATCGGCATGCCTTAGCGTGAAGAGATGAGCGGTCGCGCACCAAGCAGCACCGAACGGACGCGCAGGACCCTGCTGCTCATGCGGCACGCCAAGTCGGCCTACCCCGCGGGGGTCACCGACCACGGTCGCCCGCTGGCGCCGCGTGGCATCCGGGAGGCCCGGTTGGCCGGCGACTGGTTGCGCTCGCACGCGCCGCGCATCGATGCGGTGCTGTGCTCCACGGCGACCCGCGCCCGGGAGACGCTGTCGCACACCGGGCTGGACGCGCCCGTCACGTTCTGCGAACGCCTCTACGACGCGGTGCCCGGCACGGTGATCGACGCGATCAACCATGTCGACGACGACGTCAGCACGCTGCTGGTGATCGGCCACGAACCCGCGATCGGTCAGGTGTCACTCGGCCTTGCCAGCGCCGAAGCCAGCAATAAAACAGCGTCTCACCAGATCTCGACGAAGTTCCCGACATCGGCCATCGCGGTGCTGCGCACCGGCGAGGCGTGGCAGCGGCTCGAGCCGGGCAGCGCCGCGCTGGTGGGCTTCCACGTGCCCCGCTGACCCGATCCCGCGAGTCGCGCCGGGGCTACGAGTTGGTCGCGAGCGTCAGCTCCATCAGCTTGATCGCCATCCCGCATGCATCGATGCCGGGCGCCTGCGGGTTCACCCACCAGCCGACCACCCCGCCGGCGTCGCTGGCCACGCCGCACGCCCCGTTGGGGTCGTTGGGCCGCATCACGATCGACTGCACGCCCGCGACCGAGCGGCTCTCGATCTGGTACTTCAGCCCCTCGGCGACCTTGCGCTCGTTGTCGAGGCTGCCCTGTTCGAACCAGAACCGGGTGATGTCGACCAGGCCCGCCGGGTTGGCCGCCTGCCAGCGGCAGACCGCGCCGACGAAGGTGCTCTGGATGTCCAGCGGGTCCGCGCCCACCGTCTTGGCCAGGATGTCGGAGGTCAGCACGTCACATTCCTTCAGCAGGTTCGGGTACTGCTGTTCGGAGTTGTTGTGCGGCGACTCGGCGCCGACCTTGACCGCGGTGCCGCTCACCGCCCGCGAGCAGCCGCCCACCACCGCGACGACCGTCAGCGCGGCGGCCAGCACCGCC
>JGI26341J46601_10000604_pt1 | contig 11166 bp, 6 predicted proteins | sample BogFormECP12_OM3_FD_46601 | JGI IMG/M metagenome (IMG submission 46601) | reverse complement strand
GGCCGAACCGGTTGTGGGTGCGGTTCACCGCGTGGTGGGCGCTGGGCACCGTGCTTGCCACGCTGTGGTGGATGGTGGCGCTGATACTGCTGGGCCGCATCAGCCCACCGTTCCTGGACTACATCGAATCGTCGGGTGTCACCACCCGCTGGACGTCGCTGATCGAGGTCCTGCGCGGCACCGACAGCTGGACGCCGTTCGTTGCCCCCGCCGCGACCGCCGGGTCGTCGCTGGTCACCGGTTCGGTGGCGATCCTGGCCACCACGCTGGTCGCCGCGGCGGGCCTGGCCGGGCTGGCTTTGTCGTCGTTGCCGGCCCGAGGGCGGCTGATCACGATGCTGCTCGTCGGCGTCGCGCTGCTCGCGGCGGGCTNTTCGGGGGGCCTGGGGTCACCGGTGGCGCACACCGTGCAGGCCTTCCTCGACGCGGGCGGGGCCCCGCTGCGCAACGTGCACAAGCTCGAGCCGGTGATCCGCCTGCCGCTCGTCCTGGGCATCGCGCACCTGTTGGGCCGCATCCCGTTGCCGGGCAGCGTGCCGCGGCGGGTCTGGGTCACTGCGTTCGCGCACCCCGAGCACGACAAGCGTGTCGCGGTCGGCATCGTGTTGCTTGTCGCGCTGGCGGTCAGCACGTCGCTGGCGTGGACGGGACGCCTGACCCCGCCCGGCGCGTTCAGCGCGATACCTCAGTATTGGCACGACGCCGCGGATTGGCTCGACGCGCACGATTGGGAGCACTCCGCCACCCGTGGTCGGGTACTGGTGGCGCCGGGGTCGCCGTTTGCGACGCAGGTGTGGGGCACCAGCCACGACGAGCCGCTGCAGGTCCTGAGCAGCGGTCCGTGGGGGGTCCGCGACTCTGTGCCCCTCACCCCGCCGGAGACCATTCGTGCGCTCGACTCCGTGCAGCGGCTGCTGGCCGCGGGCCGCCCCTCTGATGGTCTCGCCGATACCCTTGCCCGGCAAGGCATTTCCTATGTCGTGGTGCGCAACGACCTGGACCCTGACGTGTCACGGTCGGCGCGGCCGATCCTGGTGCACCGTGCGGTCGGCGGGTCACCTGGGCTGACGAAGGTGGCACAGTTCGGCACGCCGGTCGGCGCCGGCATGGTGAGCGGGTTCGTCGCCGACAGCGATCTGCGGCCGCAATACCCCGCGGTCGAGATCTACCGCGTCGACACGGGATCCAATCCCGCGGCGCCGTACTTCGCCGACACCGGCGCGATGGCCCGCGTCGACGGCGGCCCGGAGGCGCTGCTGCGGCTCGACGAGCGTCGCCGGCTGCTGCACCAGCCGCCGCTGGGCCCCGTCCTGATGACGCCCGACGCACAGCGCGCCGGCCTGCCGGCGCCGGTGGTCACCGTCACCGACACGCCCGTCGCCCGCGAAACCGACTACGGTCGCGTCGACGACCACTCGTCGGCGATACGGACCGACGACGACCGCCGCAACACGTTCAATCGGGTGCCCGATTACCACTCCGGCGCGCCGACCGCGTACGGGGAGTGGATCGGTGGCCGGATCACGGTGTCGAGTTCCGCGTCGGACTCCACCGCGCTGCCCGACGTCTCCCCGGCCAGCGGGCCGGCGGCAGCGGTCGACGGCGACCCCGCGACCAGCTGGGTGTCCAACGCCCTGCAGGCCGCGGTCGGACAGTGGCTGCAGATCGACTTCGACAAGCCGGTCACCAACGCCACGGTCACGGTCACGCCGAGCGCGACCGCGGTCGGTGCACAGGTCCGCAAGATTCAGGTGTCCACGGTCAACGGCACCACGACCATGCGGTACAGCAAGGCCGGCGAGCCCCTCACGGCGGCGCTGCCGTACGGCGAGACACCGTGGGTCCGGGTGACCGCGATCGGCACGGATGACGGATCGGCCGGCGTGCAGTTCGGCGTCACCGACATCGCGGTCACCCAGTACGACGCGAACGGCTTCGCCCATCCGGTCGAGCTGCGCCACACCGTGGCGGTGCCGGGGCCGCCGGCTGGTTCGCTGGTGGCCGGTTGGGACCTCGGCTCCGACCTGCTCGGTCGACCGGGCTGCGCCGACGGACTCGGCCGGATGCGCTGCGCCGCGGCGATGGCGCTCGCACCGGAGGAGCCGGTCAATTTCAGCCGCATGCTGACGGTGCCCGGACCCACCACGGTCACCCCGACGGTGTGGGTGCGGGCCCGACAGGGCCCGGACCTCGCCGACCTCGTCGCCCAGCCGGGCGCCGCCCGGGCCTTCGGCGACGCCGACCTCATCGACGTATCCGGCTCGGCCTACGCCGCTGCCGACGGCGACCCGGGCACCTCGTGGACTGCGCCGCAAAACACCGTGCACGGCAAAGACGCACCCAGCCTGGTGCTGCGCCTCCCTCATCCCACCGAGGTGACGGCGCTGCGGCTGATGCCGAGCTCGTCGCCGGTACCGGCCCATCCGACACTGGTCGCGGTTGACCTCGGCAGCGGCCCGCAGGTCCGGCAGGTGTCGGCATCCCGGGACGGCGACGGTGGCGTCGCGACGCTGCGGCTCACGCCGCGGGTGACGGACGCGGTGAAGCTCAGCGTGCTGGACTGGGACGACGTGATCGACCGCACGGCGCTGGGCTTCGACCAGCTCAAGCCGCCCGGCATTGCCGAGCTCGCGGCGTTGGGCCCGGACGGCCGGCCGATCGCGCCCGCGAACGCCGCGGTCAACCGCGGCCGCCATGTTGACGTCGACTGCAGCCATGGGCCGGTGGTTGCGATCGCCGGACGGTTCGTGCCGACCGCGATCCACACCACTGTCGGTGCCCTGCTTGCCGACGACCCGATCGCCGTGCAGCCGTGCCAGCAGCTTCCGATCACATTGCCGGCCGGCCGGCAGGAGCTGCTGATCAGTCCCGGCCCGGCGTTCGTCGTCGACGGCGCGCANCTCGCCGGGCCGCTGGCGGGCGACCCGCATACCGCCGCCACCGTTCCCGCGGACACCGGCGGGTGGGGGCCCGCACGCCGCGAAGTGCACGCCGCACCGTCGGCTTCGACCCGGGTGCTCGTGGTGCCGGAGTCGGTGAACCCCGGCTGGATCGCGCGAACGTCCGGCGGCAGCCGGCTCACCGCGGTCACCGTCAACGGCTGGCAGCAGGGCTGGGTGGTGCCCGCGGGCACCGAGGGCACGATCACACTGACCTACCCGTCCAACGACCTCTACCGCGCCGGCCTCGGCGGCGGTCTTGCCCTGCTGCCGGTGCTGGCGTTGCTGGCTCTGGTGCCGTCCCGACGACGGCCCCCTCCCGGCGGGCCTCCCCGGCCGTGGCATCCCGGACCGCGGACGGGCGCGGCGGCGGTCCTCGCCACGGGATGGCTGATCGCCGGCCTCGCCGGCGCGGTGGTGTTAGCCGCGGCGCTGGGCGTGCGGTACGTGCTGATGAGGCGACGCCCCGGACTCTCCGAGACGCTGACACCCCTCACCGCCGCCGTGCCGCTCATTNTGGCGGGCGCGGTGTTGTCGCTCCATCCGTGGCGATCCGTGGGCGGCTATGTCGGGCATTCCTGGGGCGTGCAACTGCTCGCCCTGATCGCAATCGCCGCGCTGGCCGCATCGGCTGTGTCAATGCCGGGCCGCGACGAGCCTGTGCCGTAGCAGAATGCGGCCATGGCACAACTGAACACTGCGCGGGGCGCAATCGACACGGCCGACCTGGGCGTCACGCTGATGCACGAGCATGTATTCGTGCTGTCGCCCGAGATCGTGCAGAACTATCCCGAGGTCTGGGGTGAGGAAGCCCGTCGCGAGGCCGATGCGATCCGTCGCCTCAACGAGCTGAAGGCACCCGGCGTGGACAGCATCGTCGGTCTCACCGTCATCGGGCTTGGCCGATACATCCCGCGCATCGCGCGCATCGCGGCGGCCACCGAGCTCNACATCGTCGTTGCCACCGGGGTGTACACCTACAACGACGTGCCGATGCACTTCCACTTCACCGGGCCGGGCACCGTGCTTGACGGCCCCGAGCCGATGACGGAGCTGTTCGTTCGGGACATCGAGGAAGGCATCGCCGGCACCGGCGTCAAGGCGGCGATCCTCAAGTGCGCGACCGACGAACCCGGCGTCACCCCGGGTGTCGAGCGGGTGCTGCGGGCGGTCGCCCAGGCGCACCTGCGCACCGGTGTGCCGATCTCGACGCACACCCACGCCGCGACGCGGCGAGGACTCGATCGGCAGCGGGTCCTACATCGGGATGGACCGCTTCGGTGCCGACACGTTCCTGCCGTTCGAGGACCGGGTGGACACCGTGGTTCGCATGTGCGAACGCGGGCACGCCGGCAAGATGGTCCTGTCGCACGATGCGCCCTGCTTCATCGACNGGCTGCCCGAGGAGCTGGTGCCCGTCGCGCTGCCGAATTGGCATTTCCTGCATATCCACAATGACGTGCTGCCGGCGCTGCGGGAGCGCGGGGTCACCGATGACCAGATCCGCGCCATGCTGGTCGACAACCCGCGCAGGATCTTTCATACCCGGGGCGGCTACTGACGTGACCGCCCCTGTCCCGCCGATGTCACCGCACGACCGCGGGCTCCGGCGCGTCGGTGACGGAGCTGTCCAGCGGCGGCACCGGCCATTCCTTGCGAAATTCCCAGCGCCGCAAGGCCACTCGGCACGGCGACTCCACCAGCGCGTAGCTTACCGCCGCGATCGCGAAACCGAAGATCAGGGTGAGCATCAGCACGACTGGCAGGTTGCCGGTGAACGCGAACCGTCCGATGACGGGAAACACCATGTTCAGCGCCGCCAGGTGCCAGATGAACAATCCGTACGACCAGCGTCCCAACGTGACCATCGGCGTGGTGCCCAGGATGCGGTGCGGCGTATCGGGACGGTCGAGCACCAGGGGCGCCAGCAGCGCGGCGGCGACCACGGCGCCCATCGCGGTCCGCACCACGAACTGCTCGACTGTGGCGGGGGTCAGCCCCTCGGGGCCTGCCAGCGGCGATGCCGCCACCAGATACGCCGCGATTGCGATCGCCGCCATGAGAACCCGCCGCCGCGCCAGCCGGTGCATCCATCCCGGGGGGCTGAAGGTCCACTCGGCCAGCAACATGCCTGCGCCGAACCAGGACGCGTACGCCGGCGCCCAGTTCAGCGGATTGACGCCGTAGGCGGTGTGGATCGGGATGTATCCCCACGCCAAACTCGCCGCCGCGAACGCAGCGACCGCCGGGACCCGGCCGCGCACCGGCAGCCGCCGCGCCAGCAGGGCCAGGATGGGCAACGCGAGGTAGAAGGTCACCTCGACGGAAAGGCTCCACATCTGGGTGAGTCCGGCGGTGAGCGTCAGCGGAATATAGACCTGGGTCAGCGTCAGGTTGGCCAGCCACACGGTGAGGCTGCCGCCGCCGTGAGCGTCGGGCAGCAGGGTGAGAATTACGACCACGGCCACCAGATAGGCCGGCATGATGCGCACGAATCGCGACCTGAGGTAGTGACCGGTCGGCGGCACGCGTCGCAACCCGCGGGCCGCGGCGGCGTGGCCGCGCCACAGCAGAAAACCCGACAACGCGAAGAACACCGCCACCGCCAGGTCGAAGCGACCGAAAAGGCGTCCGGAGATTCCGCTTGAATGGCCGGTCTGGAACGCAACGTGCGTGATCACCACGCCGATCGCCGCGCATGCCCGCATGCCCTCCACAGCGGGCAGGAAGCCGCGGGTACCGCCGACTGGCTCGGACCGAATCACCGACACAAGTGACCAGTGTGCCGGACCGCGCATCCGCGCGACGGTATGCATGAGCCTTAGATTCTGCTGTTAGGGTCGAACGGGTTTTGGCCTCCACTGCCTGGTCCGAGCAAGTGGCGGCGGATGGTCATGCGAGCCGTCTCAGGTCGCGCCGGCACCGGAAGGAGGCACGGTTGAACCGCGCAGTGGCGCTACGAATCGCGGCGTGCGGCATCATGGGGCTCGGCGCTGCCCTGCTGATCGCCGCGTTGTTGCTGTCCACCTACACGATCGGCAGGATCCAGAAAATCCCGCTCGACATCGACACGGCCCTGGTCAGCGACGGCACCGGCTCGGCCCTCGATCCGGCATCATTGTCGGGCGATCACTTCGTGGTGAATCAGAACGTGCCGCTGTTGCAGCAGCAGCAAATCAGTGCCGAGTCGCCGTCCAATGCCGGCGTGGTCACGCTGCAGGTCGGCACCACATTGCGCCGTACCGACNGGCAGAAGGACACCGGCCTGCTGCTGGCNATGNTCGACACCGTCACNCTGAACCGCAGGACCGCGATGGCGGTGTCCAGCGACACGAACCCNGGCGGGTCCGTTCAGAAGCCCCGCACGATGGACGACAGCAAACCGCCCACCAACGTGGTGCTGGTCCACGANGGGCTCAACTACCGATTCCCGTTCGACGTCCAGAAGAAGACGTATCCCTACTTCGATCCGATCGCGCAGAAANCCTACGACGCGAACTACGACGGCGAAGAGGACGTGAACGGCCTGACCACGTATCACTTCAAGCAGAACGTCGGCTACGACGCGGATGGCAAGCTCGTCGAGCCGGTGAAGTACCCCTCGCTCTACGACCGCAACGAAGACGGCACCGTCACGGCGCGCGCGGCGCTGTGGGGCCTGCCGGGACCGCCGGACGAACCGATCACCATGACCCGCTACTACGCCGCGCAACGCGAGTTCTGGGTCGACCCCGTCAGCGGCACCATCGTCAAGGAGAAGGACCGCGCGTTCCATTACTACGCGCGCGACCCCCTCAAACCGGAGATGACGGTGGTCGACTACGCGGTGACATCCAACGAGTCCACGGTCGAGTCGCAGGTGAACGCCGCACGCGACGAGCGTGACCGGGTGGCACTGTGGGGTCGGGTCCTGCCGATCACGTTCACCGCGATGGGCATCATCGCGCTGGTGGGCGGTGCGCTGCTCGGCGCGTTCAGCCTGCGGGCCGAAAGCGGCCTGATCGACCCCGGCCTGGACAGCGCCGATCATGGCTTCTTCGGGCCGCGAGGCGAACGGGCGGAGCCGGTTCCCGGCGCTGAGGCCGAGACCGAGAAGCTGCCGGCGCAGCGCCCGTTCCCCGACCAACCGCCCAACCCGGGACCGCCACCTCGATAGCGGTGGTAGCGGCAGCACGGCACTGGGCGGTGCCAGGGTATGCGCTGGCGCTGGTTGTTGCGGTCACCGCACCCCTGCTGGCGCCCGGCTACTTGCTGCTGCGCGACGCGGTCTCCACCCCGCGGTCGTATCTGTCCGACGACGCCCTGGGGCTGTCCGAATCGGCGCCCCGCGCACTGCCGCAGGACTTCGCCGTGGCGCTGACCTCCCAGGTGATCGACGGCGGCCTGGCGGTGAAGGTGCTGCTGATCGTCGGGCTGTGGCTGGCGGGCTGTGGCGCGGCGCGGCTGGTGGCGCTCGTGGTGCCCGACGCCGGGCTCGCTGGCCGGTTCGTCGCGGTGACGATCGCGATCTGGAATCCGTATGTGGCCGAACGGCTGCTGCAGGGCCACTGGAGCCTGTTGGTCGGCTACGGGTGCCTGCCTTGGGTGGCGACCGCCGTGCTGCGGCTGCGCACGGCGTGTCCGCCGGGCTCTGCCTCCTGGCCGCTGGTGTTCTGGATCGCGCTGGCGGGACTGACGGCGACGGGCTTGATGATGGCCGCGACGGTCGCGCTGGTGTGCGCGGTCGTGCCGGGCCGCGGCGCACCGAGGTGGCTGTGCGCCGCGGTGAGCCTGACCGCTGCCGCACTCGTCGCGTTGCCGTGGCTGATGGCAAGTGCCCTCGGGGCTTCGCTGGCCACGCCGCAGGCGGGTATCGCGGCGTTTGCGGCGCGTGCCGAGCCCGGGCTCGGCACGCTGGGAACCTTGGCATCACTCGCAGGCATCTGGAACGCCGACGCCGTACCGGGCTTCCGCACAACGCTTTTCGCGATCGTCGGGGCGGTGGTCCTGTTGGGCGTTGTCGCGGTCGGCCTGCCTGCGGTATGGCGGCGCCCGTCCGCGGTGGCGCTGCTGGTGTTGGCGGCGGCCGCGGTGGTGCTGCCTGCCGCGATGGCGACGGGCGCTGGCATCGCGGCGCTGGAGGCGATCGTGCGCACGCTGCCCGGCGTCGGCGTGGTGCGGGACGGACAGAAGTGGGTCGGGCTGGCGATGCCCGGATACGCGCTGGCCGGCGCGGGCGCGGTGGTGACCTTGCGCCGGTGGATGCCCGCCGTCGCGGCGGCGGCGGCGTGCTGCGCGCTGCTGATCGCGGTGCTTGCCGATCTGGCCGGGGGGGTCTCCGGCAACGTGGTGTCGGTGCGTTACCCGGCCGGGTGGGCGGCCGTTTCGGCGGCGATCAACGCCGACCCTCGTCCGGTGGCCGTACTGCCCGCGGATGTGATGCGGCGCTTCGCGTGGTCGGGACCTGCCCCGGTGCTCGATCCGCTGCCGCGGTGGGTGCGCCCGCAGGTCCTCTCGACCGGCGACTTGACGATCTCGGGTCAGACCGTGCTCGGCGAAGGCCGCCATGCCCGTGACGTTCAACGCCTGCTGCTCGACGGCGCGGATCCGCNGGCGCTCGCTCGCGCCGGCGTCGGCTGGGTCGTCGCCGAGTCGGGCACCGCGGGCCAAACTGGCTCGGCCGAAAGAACTCTCGATCGGCTAGCCGTCGCCTACCGCGACAAAGACCTGACACTGTACCGTGTCGGCGGTGACTACCCGGGCGCGTCGCCGGTTCGTCGCGCGGTGATGATCGCCGGCCATCTGGTGTGGCTCGCGGTTCTGATCGCGGGCGCGGCCGGCTCGGTCGTGGCGGGACGACGAAACGCCTCACGACCCGTCCCGGATACGGTCAGATGACGCCACTGACCAGTCGGCCGGCCCGCACCGACTCGAGCACGGTGCGCATCGCGTCTGCACTCTGCCGCCAGGAGAATTCGGCGCTGCGCGCCTGTGCCTTGCGGCCGAGTTCGTCGCGCCGCAGCGGATCGGTGAGCAGTTCCTCGAGCCAGGTGACGAGCTCTGCGCGGTCGTCGACGAGCACGCCGGTGACGCCGTCGATGATCGAGTCGTTCAGCCCGCCCGAGGATCGATAGCCGATCGTTGGGACGCCGTGCTGGGCCGCCTCGGTGACGGCCAACCCCCAGCCCTCCTTGCGGGACGGCAGCAGATGCACCCAACAACGCTGCACCACCAGGTGTTTCACGGTGTCGTCGACGTGCCCGTGGAAGGTCACGATGTCTGCGATACCGCGATGTTCAGCGTGCTCGACGAGCCGGTGGTGCCACCAGCCCCCGCCGACGACGTCGAGGCGCAGGCCGGGAAATCTGTTGCACAGCAATGCGACCGCGTCAAGCGCATCCTCGATCTGCTTGTGCGGTACCAACCGGCTCAGCACCACAACTCGGGGCGTCGCCGAGCGGGGCGCCGTCAGCGTGTGTGCGGGCGCCTCGTCGAGCCCGTTGCGTACCACCGCGATGCGGTTGAGGCCGACGCCGAGGTCAGCGAGGTCGCGGGCCGAGGGCAGCGACACCGTCACGTACTGGCTGCGCCGGTGCACTCGCGGGGAGAGCGTGGACTCGCAGAACCAGCCCAGCCTGGCCATCCAGCGGCCGGCCACCGGCCACTGCTCACGGTGACAGTGGTGCACGAGCACGACGACGCGCCTGCCGAACACCAGCCGCGCGAAGAACGGCCACCCGTTCTGGGTGTCGATCACCACGTCGGGGCGCACGTGCCGCAGCGGGCCCAGCCTCAGCCGGGCGCCGACAAGTGCGAGCAGAGCCCAGGCATAGACCGAGTAGCGGCCACCGCGCCGGCTGATCCGCACACCGTCTACGACCTCGTCGCGCGGCGCTCCGTCGTATTCGGCGGTGCGCAGCGTCACGTCCACGCCCGAGGCGGCCAGCTGGGTGCCGATGCGCTGCAGATACGCTTCGCTGCCGCCGCCGTCGGGGTGACCGGTGTCGCGCCAGCACAGCAGCAGGACCGTGCCCACCCCCCGCAGTGCGCCGCTCGCGGACCGTTGCGCGTCAGACATCGGGATTCAGCGTAGCCGCTGCGTAGGGTGGGCCCGGTGCACGCCACCGATGTCTTCGCCAGGCGTGCGACGCTGCGCCGATCCGTGCGACTGCTGTCGGAATTCCGCTACGAGCAGCGCAGGCCCGACCGCTTCTACGGCGCCGTGGCGGCCGACACCGCCATGATGGTCGGCGACCTGTGGCGGGCCACCCATGACGAACCCGCGACCGGCCGGCTGCTGCTGGACGTGGGCGGCGGACCGGGATACTTCGCGCCGGTGTTCGCCGACGCGGGAATCCACTACCTCGGCGTGGAACCCGACCCCGCCGAGATGCACTGCGCGCCGTCGGTCGATCGCGGCGGCGGCTCGTTTGTCCGCGCATCAGGGATGGCGCTGCCGTTCGCCGACGACAGCGTCGACATCTGCCTGGCGTCCAACGTGGCCGAGCACGTCCGGCGGCCCTGGCGGCTGGGCGAGGAGATGCTGCGGGTAACCAGGCCCGGCGGCCTGGTCGTGCTGTCGTACACGGTGTGGCTGGGCCCTTTCGGCGGCCATGAGCTGGGCCTGACGCACTACCTNGGCGGGGCGCGCGCCGCTCGCCTCTACACCCGCAGACACGGCCATCCGCCNAAGAACAACTACGGGTCGTCGCTCTTCCCGCTGTCGGCGGCCGAAGGCCTGCGGTGGGCCCGCTCGAGCGACGCGCTGGTCGCCGCATTTCCCCGCTACCACCCCAGATGGGTATGGTGGACAACGTCGGTGCCCGTGCTCCGGGAGTTCGTCGTGAGCAACCTGGTGCTGGTGCTGCGGCCGAGATCGTCGCGGCACTGAAACAGGTTCTCGTTTTGCGTGGCGCTGGGTAGTGTGGGCGACACCATGGCTGTGCAATCCAGCGAGCAGGCGCGACCGAGCGCATCGCAGCGCGATCCGCGGGTTCTGCGGGACGACTTCGAGCGCTGGCTGAGCGCCCGGCAGGCCGGCGCCGCGGTGGCGGCCGCAGAGGTGCCGTCGTGGAACGGCATGTCCAGCGAGACGGTCCTGATCGACGCCGGCTGGGACGGTGAATCGCACCGGCTCGTCGTCCGCATCGCGCCTCAGCCGCATGCCNAGCCGGTGTTCCCCCGCTACGACATGCGCTACCAGTTCCTGACCCTTCGCCGGCTCGGCAGCCAGCTCATCCGGCCGGTG
>JGI26341J46601_10000602_pt1 | contig 11175 bp, 7 predicted proteins | sample BogFormECP12_OM3_FD_46601 | JGI IMG/M metagenome (IMG submission 46601) | reverse complement strand
GTTTTCGGGGGGAGGCAGGAGGGGTCTGGGGAACCTGGAACCGGGGCCGTGATTTTCCGGGGCCGGGGGCGGTTCCGGGTTCCCCAGTGCGTTTCTGGATTGGTCTCCCCTGTTGTCTGTTTACTCGTGTAGTAGAGATGTAGTGTTCCCGACCTCGCTCTCTGCTTGTTGGGGGAGTGAGGTCGGGAACACGGAGGCGGCGCGGAGCGAGCGCGTCAGCGCAGGCAGCAGGGGGGAACGGGCCGGAAACGCGGCGCACAGCGCCCGCCCGGGCGGGCGCTGTGCTGTACGGGGACTGTATGGTTACTGCACAGGAATCGTGAGAGTATCACGTAGCCATCCTGGGCCAGTTCATTTATGACTTGCAAATGCAAGAGGCTCATCAGAAGTATGCGGTCGGCTGCTGCGAAGCAATGGCAATGCTCAGTCGCGAGGCGGCCTCGGTAGGTCGATCCCCACGTCTATTCCCAAGTGTTCTCTAAGCATATATTTTAGCTCCATGCCTTCAATTATCTGGATCCTGCCGTGGCGAGCTGCGAAATCATGGACGGCCTTACTCGCCCAAGAGGTGGTTATGAGAATGCCTTTGGCGGCGTGCTTATCCTCTACCACGCCCGCGAGCGCCCGCGCAACTGCCAATCCAACAGCTTTCGTATAGCGCTTCGCCTGGATAATGCAGAGGCCGCCTAGAATCGGATCGTCATTGACGGCAACCACGTCTACACCTTCATCCATGGATGCCTGAGTGACCCAAGATTTCAGCCCGATCGCCTCGAAGAGTTGGCGAATGAGATGTTCGAACTCGGATGGCGTGAGCGTTAGCAGGTTAGGGTGACTGCCGAGATTAGTGACTACGTCTACTTCATCGACAAATTTGTACTTTGAAAGATCAAATTGCACAACCGGGCGGATCTCCTCCAGGTCGTACGGGTGTGGAGAGACTATTGCGTAGAGGTAACGGCGAAGGCATGCCAATGGGTCGAATTCAGGATCATCTAGCACGATTTTTGAGAACACTTCTCGGGCTACGTGTACGCTAATCAGGACCGGTTTTATCAGATTACCACTAGCAATATCCATAGCGAGAACATATCCATTGAAAATGATCCCACTGACCAAAGTCTCGGGTCCTACGTCAAAGGCCTCAGCCAAGGTCCGCAACGTGACGCTTGCAATCAGCCTCCCGTATAGATCCTTAATTTCCTTTTCTCGGCGGGGCTCAGGCTGAACAAGCCCTATCGATTTCACATACTTGTATGCCTCCACGGCCGGGATTGCGTCTGTGCGAGGGAGTTCGTATTCAATTATAAGTTCCTGGGACTCAGGCCGATACTCGACTGCGCAAGACCCTTGAATTTCGTGCGGATAGATAGATCCGGCAAGGGCTCGCCGCAGTACGGTAACAAATGCTTCCGAACCCTGAGTGTTGAAGATTACCTCGGCCTGGAGGCTCAATGAACCAAGGACGCGATTCCGGTCCCGAAGCAGGCGTTCGAGAGCGTCGACCTGCTTTCTGATTGCGTCTGTTCTAAATGCAGCCTCGGCCATCTGGCGCTCCACCAAGAGATGCCAATCGGCGGGGCGCTGCTGCTCGTCACGTTTCGTCTGTGCGTGCTGGCGTTGTTGCCTAGAAGATTGGATTGCCGCTCCTTGCTCATCACTGCCCAGCAGAACCGATGATCGTTTCCCCTCAAAGACTTGACGGCTAACCGAAGTATAGCGGTCGGCCGCAGGTTGGCCATTAAGGGTAAACAACTGCGTAGCCTCACCACGCAGATATAGCACTGGCGTTAGCCATTCAAGACTACGAGGTATACCAAGAATGGAGATCCGCCCGCTTCGAGTAGCCTGGTCAACACCGCGGCCGTTGGCAATCGCCGTATAGAAGCCGCGAGCAAACGCGATAGCCGCATTGTCACTGATTGTGAACTGCATCGCCGCGACGGAGGTGATGCCGCGGTGGGCCAGGGCAGCCGCAGTTCCCGAAAACAGATCCAGCTCTCCGGCCTTCCCAGATGAACAGGAGTTCAATACTACGAGCCGAGGGACAGGTTGCGCTTCGCCCAACAGATCAGCGAAACGGTCCGCTTCGATTAGGTCCGCGCGTCCATTCTCTCCAACAAGGGCAATAACTCCTTCGTCGGCTTCCAGGTCGTAGTGGCTATGCCCGACGAAATGCAGAGCATGCCATTCGCCAGCTAGCAGTTGGGAGTGCACCTCTGACCAGGTCGCCTCTCGAACCCACGCTACCTCGATCAGCCCTTCGGCTATCGGGCGAGCTAGTGCCCGCTCAAGCCGCTCGATTTCCGTATCCACATCCAGCAACGGCAGTCCGCGCGGTGAAGCAACCAGACCCAGTATCCGCAGCGGTGGACGCACCTCCAGTGGATCCGGGGTGTAAGGTGCGGAGACGTGACGCACCAGGGGTTCTTGGCGGCACACGTAAGTATCGGTCTCTGGGTCGAACAGCATCTCCCATGGCAATGCAGCCAATTCTGGCGCTGTTAGCCTAAGTACCAAGCGCAGCCGCGTGCCACGTTCCCGCGCGACCGCGAGACTCGCCCTATATATGCCATAAACCGGGCCGGAAAACAATGCCTCAAAAAGTAGCCGCCCGACTTCCCGCACTGGCTGTTCGGCGACCGGAACGGACCTCCGTGGGACCGCCGACGCTAGCACTGTGGCCTCAAGTACAGGCAATCTGCCAAGGACTTCTTCGACGTTAAGCTTCAAAGAGCCGGATGGCTCTCCACCTGTGAGAGCCCGCACTACCCGCACCACGTAATTCCCGGCGCCATGTCCGGCGCTGACCTCTAGCTCCATCTCGCTCTTCAATGATGGCCCTCTTGAACGAGTGATTTCCAGCATGTCGATTGAATGTCGGTGCCACTAAGACCTAGCTCATGACTCTATGCTTTCACCAGCTAAGATACGCGACTCATGGGCAGGTTGCGCGAGCGACAAATCGTACAAAGTATGCGATGTGGGGCGAACGGGGCGGCGAGTGGTCCGTGTGCGGACGGTGCCAATGGGTCCGAACGACGGGTCCGGGGCACTAGGGGTGGGCCGCCTCCTTAGGCTTGCCGTTTTCGGCCCAGCTTGCGGACGGTGGGCAGCGGGCTTGTGAGAATCGTAGTTCACGTACTTGTTGGTGTTGGCCCGCCAGGGCATTGGACACGTGCCATAGTCTAATTGGCCAAGACCATGTGGTTAGCGGCCCTCGATCACACGGTGCCATGTAGAGCGGTGCTGGGTAGGCCGTCATGGTGGGTGTCGGCGTGCGGGCGGTGTCAGCGGGGCCGGGCGCCAGGGGGTGGGCCGCCTCCTGGGCTCGCCAGGAGTCCGGGCGGGCGCAGGCGGTGTCGGGTCCGGGCGGCGGGTCGGCCGACCCTCGCTGGTGATCGTGTAATTTACACGGGGATATGAGGTGCCGGTTCGTTCCTCGGTGCGTGGCGGGGGACGGCCGTTACCGTGGGGTGGGGTCAGAGCTGGATCGTTGCCTCGATGGTCAGATGTCGGAATTGGCTCGCGTTTTCGACTTGTCGCAAAGCCCTATGGCGCGAGCAACCGTCCACGACCCCCCGGCAACCATCCAGAGGGTCGGCCGCCGTCGAGGCCCAAGGATTGTGGGCTGACGCCTTGCCCATAGGGGCGTCTGCACGCGCGGGCGCTGGCGCTCTACGGTCGGTGTGCGAGCGCTGTCTGCGAGATGTGTACCCCGGGGATAGGCCGCTATCTCGTCCCCGTACTAGGTTTGCGGGCGTGGTAGAGGGTCCTACGGCGAGCACGCCCGGCCCGCTTGGCCGATCGTCTTCGTTACAAGAACGGGCGCGTACTTCGTTCATGATCATTGTTCCATCTCACTCAGTGGAGCATGCACCACGCCTCCAGTTCTTTGTGGGAGGGTTGCCCATGGGCTACGAACTCACATCTTCCCACTTCATCGACGCTGTAGCGCCTCTTGCCCGACGTGCGCCCCGTTGGCCAACCCGACTGGCCGTGCCGTACCGGGACTGCATCGTCTGGATCTAACCGCGCTAGATTTATGATTGTCCCTGTAACAAGGACAACTGGCTGGCTGTTTGCCCACGTCGTTGGCCTAAAGGAGGAAGAGCTGCTGTACCGGAACGATGTCGTACCCGAATCACAGCTTGCGTTCCAACCACACTTGGTTGTAGGTTGGATCCGTTGTGCTCGCCCAGAAGGGAGCAGTAATGACGCTCGACTCAGACGGAGGCCCTGCCCCGTACGCGCCCATCAAGCCGATCGTGGCCTTGATTGAGCGATACCGGGATCGGGGGATGGTCACCCCGATCACGCAGGAAGTCTTGATCAAGTCCCAGGTGGTGTCTGAGAGCCTGGCTCCGCGTACATATCAAGCGCTGAAGCTCCTAGACCTGATAGACGAGCAGGGGCAGCCGACAGCCGCACTCAAGGAAATGTCGACTTGCCCAAGCCCAGAGTTCAAGGAACGCTTGGCCGCTTTGGTGCGTGGGGTCTACGCGCCGATCTTTAGCTTTGCGGACCCTGCGACCGATCCACTGGACGCGGTTAGAGACGCGTTCCGAGGTTACGAGCCCCGGGGACAGCAAGATCGGATGGTGACTCTGTTCTACGGCCTATGCGAGTTCGCCGGGATCGTGGATGAATCGCCAAAGCGGACCACCGGGCGGTCCACAGCAGCTTCACGTCCGGCTAACAAGCCAAGGAAGGCCGTCAGTGACGTCGGAGTAGCCAAAGAGTCTATGAAGGTCACTGAGGTGCCAACCGGCCTTCCGGCGCCTCTCAAGGGACTGCTGGATGATCTTGCAGCCATAGGACCCACGTGGACGAAAGCGCGGCGAGATCAGTTCCTTGCCGTATTCCATGCCGTCCTGGACTACAGCTACCCCGCTCGGCCGGGCCGGGTCGGGGCTCCTGACGACGCGGACAGAGGTGAGCCATGACATGGCTAGGCCCCCCGTCTGATCGATTCCAGTCGCGGCGGGGGGCCTACCTCCAGGGAGTTCCGGTCGCATAGTACGTGCTGGTAACACGGGCGACCGGTACTCCGCGCGGGCGGCGATTGGTTCCGGCAGGCCCTTGCGAAGTCCCAGCCGGAGGGTTCAACTCCCTCGCCGTCCACGCCAGTGTACCTCTTGGCATTCGGTGAGCACAGCTTTGCCCTGCTCAGCGTGCGTTTGTGCGGACGACACGCTGTCCTTCTTGCTCATGTAGAACGTCTAAACCCATCTCGGACCAGCCTGTCCAGGAGTGATAGATGCCCCAAGAATCCCTGCAACAACGAGTCGTACGCGTGCTGCGTGCATCGCACCAACTGACCGCCGTCGGCCGTCTCCTGGACGCTCCCGGCGAGGTCGCGGTTCTTAATCCAGCCGTACCGCCGCAACAGTACCTAGAGTTCCTTATGAACGAGGTCCAAGCCATTGAAGCACTCCTGATCGGGATAGCCGCTGAAGTAGATCAGATGCGGGATGCCTGACTGGTTCACCAGTTCAAGGTCTTTGCGCCCGGAGGCGCCGGGCCGGGGTGTCCGTGGCGGCCGGGCCTGCGGCGCGCGGTTCCCGCGTGCCGCCAAAAGGATGACAGTGCCCGCAGGGCACCATCTTGATCTTTCTGGGTGCCAGCGCGGCGGGTCCGGGCGGCCGGAGAGGGTGTTAGTAGGTTTCCGCGCCGCGCGCCGCCAGGCGCGCGGCGCGGAAACGGGCCGGGCTCGGGTGCGCGTTTGTGCAGGTCACGAGTTGGCTGTCGGGCGGGAGCGCCGGGGCAATGCGGCTGGTCACCCCGCCAGGCGTTTCGGGGGCTAGAGCAAAATCTATGGGCCTGCTGAGCTGCCGGGATGGGGCCCATATGCGGTCGGAAGCAAAGCTCGGGCTCCGGAGGATGCCTCCGCATACTTGGGGCCATACGGCCGGATCAGCTCCTGCCCGGTGACGGGAGCCGCCGTTGTCCTGTGACGCGCCGTCAAAGCTGTATCGTTGCTTCGATCGTCAGTCGGCGGGATGGGCGCATGTTTTCGGATTTGTTACCCTCCCCTATCACGCGGGTAAATGCCCACGATCTTCCGGCTGGCCGCTGGCCGCAGACGCGCCCGCCGCGGAAAGCGGTGCGGCACCACCGCCCAGACCGGACATTACGGGCGGAGTAACACATCGGCGTTCACGACACGCCGGAAACTCAGGTTATTTCGGAGCGCTCACATCGTGCACCAAGGTTTCCGCGTAGCCCGGAATTTCCACGATAACTTGGCGGCTAGGCGCCCCACGAGGCGCTCGGGCACCACACCACTCGCCCGCACCAGCGCGCTGCCACTGGCCCAGGTTGACGGGGGGTTACTGCCGGGTTCGCACCTTCAGGACCTGGGGGCCGCGGAAGGAGATGTTGGGGTGGAAGGTGAAATCCTGGTCGGGCGCCAGTTGCAGGCGGGGGTAGCGCCGGGCGAGTTCGGCCACCGCGATCTGGGCCTCCAGCTTGCCGAGGTTCGCGCCCAGGCAGTAGTGCAGGCCCTGGCCGAAAGCTAGGTGACGTTCGGCATCCGTTCGGTGCAGGTCGAACTCGTCGGGTCTGTCGAACGCTGCTTCGTCCCGGCCCGCCGCGGCCAGCCACAGGAACAGCCTGGCTCCTGCGGGCAGGTCGACCCCGGCCAGCGTGACCGGCCGGGTGGTGACCCGGCGCCAGACGGGCACGGATGGGTCGTAGCGCAGGGTCTCCTCCACCGCGGCCGGGATCAGGTCCGGCTGAGCCGCGATGTCCGCCCAGCGGCTGGGGTCCTCAAGCAGGCGGCGGACGGTGTTCCCGATGAGCCCGATGGTGGTCTCGTGACCGGCGAACGACAGCGAGAACAAGATCGAGGCGATCTCGTCCAGGGTGAGGCGCTCCGGGTTCTCGTCGTGGATGGCGATCAAGTCGCTGGTCAGGTCGTCGCCGGGCTCGCGGACCTTCACGTCGACCAGGTCGCGCATGTACTTGCGGTAGGCGGCCATAGTGGTGGCGATCTCGACCTGGTCCTCGGGTGCGGGGCGCCCCCAGCCCAGCGCCGCCCGGTACCCGCACCACTGCTTGAGCTGGGCGTAGTCCCGTTCGGGCACCCCCATCAGGGAGAACACGATGTTGGCCGGGAGCGGGAACGCCAGCGCCGCGACCAGGTCGAACTCCGTCTGGCCGGCGACGGCGTCGAGCAAGCGGGCGGTGGTGGCCTCGATGGTGGGGATCATGGCGGTGACCCGCTTCATGCTGAACGCCCGGGCGGCGGGCTTGCGGAGCCTGGCATGTTCGGGCTCGTCGAGGCTGACCATGCTTGGCTGCGGCTTGTGGCCGCCCGCGAGCAGGATCTGCTGCGCGTCGGGGACGATCGGCGCCAGCGGCGCCTGGGCGACTGCGGCGGAGTAGGTGGATGGGTCCCGGAAGACCGCATCGATGGCGTCGTAGCCGGTGACGACGTAGTAGCCGATCGACGGGGCGAAAAAGATCGGGCTACCATACCCCGGCCCTCTGGCCAGGGCCGCGTAGGGGTCCGCCAGGAACTCCGGTGAGAGCGGGTCGAACGACTCGTCGACAGGGCAGCCGGGCACGGTAGCGGTCGTCGTCATCGCGCACCTCCTCCGCGGTTTCGGCGCATGATGCCCATGATGTCGCCCGGCGGCTCCGCTGTCACCAGGTGATCCGTGGCGCGGACAGGGCCCGGTGTTTGCTACGCTGGCTCAGGTTCTCGGGGCTGTAGCGCAGTCCGGTAGCGCACCTCGTTCGCATCGAGGGGGTCAGGGGTTCAAATCCCCTCAGCTCCACCGAGATTCCGGACCTCTGTTCGGATATCAAGTGACTACGCGGTCTCGGCGTTCGTGCCGTGACCGCTTCCATTGTCTGGATCGTGGTCTGGGTCGCCGAAGACGCTGTCCATGACGGTCGCGCCGCCGCGGATGGCGGGCACGATGACGTGCCGGTAGACGGTCTCGGTGACGTGGGTGGACCTGTGGCCCACGGTGTCGCTGATCTCCTGGATCGGGACGCCGTTGCTGCTCATGATCGACACGGCGGTGTGCCTGCCCTCGTGAGCGTGCCAGTGGCCGATGCCCGCGCGCTGGGTCACCTTGCTGAACCGCCAGTTCAGCGCCCAGCGGCTGAACATGCGCCCGTCCTCGTAGCAGAACACTAGGCCGGTGTCGTGATAGAGGCCGCCGGCCTTGAGTCGCTCGGCGGCCTGGCGCTTCTTGTGCTGCCTGAGCGCCTCGACGGCGCGCCTGGGCAGGACGAGCGAGCGCTTCGACTGCGGCGTCTTGACGTCGCCGGTGCGGCTCGCCGAGCGCCACACGTGGATGATCCCGTTATCGAGGTCCACGTGATCCCAGGCGAGCTTGCGCAGCTCGCCCGGACGCAGGCCGAGCATGAGCGAGAGCACGAACAGCGCTTCGAGCCTGCGGCTCTCGTCCGCTTCGCCGTCGAGCCCGAGTCGCGCCCGGCACGAGCGGCAGGTCGTCGCGCGTAGCTCGGTGCTCGTCTCCGTGACCGGCGCGTCCCCGGGCGGCTTGGTGCCGCAGGCCAGCTCGCCGGTTTCGGTGGCCGCGTGGGTCGCGCCGTAGCGGCCCCTGCTCGCCTTCACGACCTTGACGTACACGGTCGCCTGGCCGCTCGCGGCCTGGAGCACCTTGCTCGCCTGCTCCTCGGTCATAGCCCGTGACGGGCGCCCTGGCCTTCCCTGCGGCAGGTCGACAAGCTCGGCAACGTTCCGGCCGATGAGATCGTGTTTCTGCGCCCGGCGGATCGACCTGCGCAGCGTGCTCTTGATCTCGACCAGCGACGACTTGCCGAGTGCGCTGGCAATGTCCTTGAAGAACCGGTCGGCATCGGTGACCTTGAAGTCTCAGATCTCCGGTAGCCGTTCTGCGTTATTTGTTTGATTCGGGCTGGTGTGCGGTGAGCTGGTAGGTGATGGGCCTGGTGTCGCCGGGCATGGCGGGCGGGGTGTGGTTGATCTCGTCGATGAGCAGGGCCAGGGCGCGGGCGACGCGGGGGGCGTCGGGCCTGTGGAGTTCGACGGTGATCCGGCCGGGGTTGTAGGTGATGGTCCCGGCCAGGCCGCGGATGATGGTCTGGCGGGTGATGGCGCGGTATTCGTCGTCATCTTGCAGGTAGGCGTTGAGCTGGTTTGATAGCCAGTGCTCGGCGTTGCAGGCGTGCAGCCGCAGCACCATCTGCAGGCCGCGGCGGCAGGTCCGCAGCAGCGCTACCTGGGCTGCGGGGTCGATGACGTTGGCGGGTAGTTTCGCGGGGATCGTGTCGCGGGCCGCCGCGGCGGTGGCCAGTTTCTTGTGCGCGGCGGCGATCGTCTTCTGCGCGGCGGGGATCAGCCTGGTGTTTTTGGCGGCCGGGCTGATGGCCGGGTCGGCGAGCAGCACGGCCAGGTCCCGCTCGGCGGCGGCCACTGCCTTTTCCGCTTCGCGGACGGCGGCATTGGCCTTCTTGCGGTCCGGGTTGTCAACGATCTTGGTGTTCGCCTCGATGCCGGCGATATAGTCGCAGATCTTGTCTATCCCGTAGTTCTCGCTGGCGTATTTGAGGAAGTTCTCCTCCCGCCACCTCGACTTCAGCCAGGCCAGGATCTGCGCCGGGCAGGCATCAAAGTCCGAGGTGAGGACCTGCAGGGCGACCTGCCCGTGCTCGAACAGCGTGATCTGCCGGGCTGGCCCGTAGTCCTTGATCTGCACGGTCTCCTCGGCCCAGGCGATCTGGCGGGCCTTGCCGCCGCGGGTGATGGTGGTGATGACCGGCAGGCGCGCCGGGACGGCCAGCGGCGCCCGCCGGTAGGTGACCCAGTGCACGTCCTGGTCGCGGCAGTGCCGGAACACCTGCGCATAGGCGCCGCCGCGGTCGAACCCGAGCATGATCTTCGCGCCCGGACCGGCGGCCTTCTTCAGCTCCGCCAGCGCCTTGGGCAGCGTGACCGACAGGCCCGACGGCTCCCCGGTCACGAAGCACACCGCCCGCCCGTCGTGCGCGGTGACGTGGGTGTCCGCGCGGCCCCGTTCGGCCTTGCCGCGCTTGTTGTTCCAGCCCTTCGCGACCGGTTGCGCGCCGGCGTAGGGGACGAAATGGTCATCGACGTAGTACACGCCGGAGGTGACCGGGTCGGCGGCCAGCATCGCGCGGGCGGCCATTTCCTGCAGTGCCAGCGGATCGGCCGCATCCGCGATCCCGGCCAGCCGGGGCCGCAGGGTCCGCAGGTGCGGCAGGGCCGCCAGCCCGGCCAGCGGCCCCGCGCACGATGCGGTCAGGTGCTTGACCTGCTCTGTCGTCTCAGCTCCCAGCGCGAAGCACATGCTGGTCGCCGACAGCAATGCCACGTCGGCGAACCGGTACCCGCCTGCGTCGCGCCCGGCCCCGGCCGCGGACTCCAGCACCTGCCCCGCCCCGGCACGGGCGGTGAACGCGTGCAGCAGCATCGCCCCCGCATACCGCGACCAGAACACCCCGCCGGTGATCTTCGGCCCGCCCGGTCCCGGCAGCGGTGACGGCGGACCGCCACCGGCCCCGTCCGGCGCCGCGCCCGCCGGCCCTCCGGGCCCCGCCGGAGCCGCCGACCCGGCCCCGCACCCAGGCTCCCCCTCCCCTTGCTGCTGCTCCTGCGATGAATCTGCCCGCGGCCCGGGCTCCGGCCGCGGTTCCGCCGCCGGTTCCAGGTCCCGGCCCGGTCCCGCGGCCGGCCCGGCGAACTCAAGCTCCTCCTGCCGCGGCCCGGCATCCGCCCCTGCCGCCGGCCGCGCGGCCAGGCGGCGGGCTACCGTGGTCCCCGCCACGCCCAGCCGCCTGCCGATCTCCAGATCAGATTCCCCCTGCTCACGCCACTGCCGCGCCAGGTCCTGCTGATCCTCGCCCAGCGCCCGCGGCCGGCCCGGGCCGTCCTGCCCGGCCAGCGCCGCAGCACCCTGCCGCGACGCCGCCGTCTTCAGCCGGGACACATACGTCGGCGTCAGCCCGAACACCTCCGCGACCCGCCAGCCGGGAAACCCCAGCCGCCGCAGCGTCACGATCACCATGTTCCGCATCGCCAGGTCAGTCTCGCCGTACTCGGCAACCAGCTTCGAGCCCACCAGCACCACCACCCGCCCGGCGGCCCGGTGCAGATGCAGATCCCGCGGCGAGGGCATGCCCTCCAGCATGAGGGCGACCGCGGCGGGCATG
>JGI26341J46601_10000601_pt1 | contig 11194 bp, 12 predicted proteins | sample BogFormECP12_OM3_FD_46601 | JGI IMG/M metagenome (IMG submission 46601) | reverse complement strand
GTCGGCAAGGGCCTTTCAGGCGGACGGGTGATCGTCCGACCGCCAGATGACGTGCTGTTCCTGCCGGAGGACAACGTCATCGCCGGCAACACGCTGCTTTACGGCGCGACCTCCGGCGAGGTCTACCTGCGCGGCCGCGTCGGTGAACGGTTCTGCGCCCGCAACTCCGGCGCGCTGGCCGTCACCGAAGGCGTCGGCGACCACGCCTGCGAGTACATGACCGGCGGCCGCGTGGTGATACTCGGCCGGACCGGGCGCAACATGGCGGCGGGCATGTCCGGCGGCATTGCCTATGTGCTCGGCCTGGATCCCGACAAGGTCAACACCGCGATGGTCGAGCTGCAGCCCCTCGAGGACGACGACCTGATGTGGCTGCACGACGTCGTGGCCAAGCACGCTGTGTACACCGGCAGCACGGTCGCCAAGTCCGTCCTGGCTGACTGGCCAAGGCGCAGTGCGCAATTCACTAAAATCATGCCCACCGATTACCAGCGAGTGCTGCAGGCCACGCGCATGGCCAAGGCGGAGGGGCGTGACGTCGACACGGCGATCATGGAGGCGTCCCGTGGCTGATCCCACCGGCTTTCTGAAGGTGCCGAAGGTTGAGGCCGCCAAGCGGCCCGTGGACGAACGCGTCGGCGACTGGCGGGAGGTCTACGAACGCCAGGACCCGCAGCAACGTGCCGGCGAGGTTTCGCAGCAGGCACGGCGTTGTATGGACTGCGGAATCCCGTTCTGCCACTCCGGAACCGCCGGATGCCCGCTCGGAAACTTGATACCCGAGTGGAACGACCTGGTCCGACGGGGCCGCTGGGACGCCGCAAGCGAGCGGCTGCACGCCACCAACAATTTCCCGGAGTTCACCGGCCGGCTCTGCCCGGCGCCGTGCGAGGCGGCATGCGTGCTGTCGATCGGGGAGGAGAAGACCGGCGGCAGTGTGACGATCAAGCGCATCGAGCAGACCATCGCCGACCACGCGTGGATGGAGGGCGTCGTCGAACCCCAGCCTGCGGCGATCGGCACGGGCAAGAGCGTCGCGGTGGTGGGTTCGGGTCCAGCGGGTCTGGCTGCTGCGCAACAACTCACCCGTGCCGGCCACCGCNTCACGGTGTACGAGCGTGACGACCGACTCGGCGGCCTGCTGCGGTACGGCATCCCCGAATACAAGATGGAGAAATCCGTACTCAATCATCGGCTCGCCCAAATGCGTTCGGAAGGAACGCGATTCGTCACCGACTGCGAAGTGGGCGTACACATATCGGTCGAAGCGCTGCGTGCGCAGCACGAGGCCGTCGTGCTGGCCGTAGGTGCGCTGCGGGCCCGCGACTACGACGTCGAAGGGCGGCACCTGAAAGGCGTGCACCTGGCAATGGAACACCTGGTGCCTGCCAACCGCGAATGCGAAGGTGACGGACCTTCGCCGATCAGCGCGAAGGGCAGGCATGTGGTGATCATCGGCGGCGGCGACACCGGCGCGGACTGCCTCGGCACCGCGCACCGACAAGGTGCCGCCTCGGTCACCCAGCTCGACTACAACCCGGAGCCGCCGGAAATCCGTGACGAATCACGGTCGCCGTGGCCGACATGGCCGCTGGTGTTGCGCACCTCGCCGGCTCATGCCGAAGGCGGTCACCGCCGCTACGAGGTCGCGGTCCAGCGGTTCCTCGGCGACGAAGACGGCAACCTGCGGGCAATCGAGGTCGCTGAGGTGCGCGTCACGCGCGGCGCCGACGGCCGGCGTGCGATCACGCCGGTCGGCGACAGCCTCGAGCTGCCGTGCGACCTCGCGTTGCTGGCCATCGGATTTGACGGCGTCGAGCACATGCCGCTGCTGGACGGTCTGGACCTGGAGCTCAACCGCCGCGGCGCCCTGCCGTGCGGATCCGACTGGCAGACAAGCGCGCCCGGAGTGTTCGTGTGCGGTGACGCCCACCGCGGCGCGTCACTNGTCGTGTGGGCGATCGCGGAGGGCCGGAGCGTCGCGCACGCGGTCGACACCTACCTCATGGGTGAGTCGGATCTGCCTGAGCCAGTTCGCCCGAGCTTGCTGCCGCTCGCCGTCGTGTGAAGGCCTCTCGCCGCGACTATGCTCGGCATTCGTGACTAGACGCGGCAAGATCGTCTGCACCCTCGGGCCCGCAACCAGCTCCGATGACAGGCTCCGGGCACTGGTTGAGGCCGGTATGGACGTTGCCCGGCTCAACATGAGTCACGGTGAGCACGCCGACCACAAGGCCGCCTACGACAGAGTCCGGGCCGCCTCCGACATCACCGGTCGCGCCGTCGGCGTGCTCGCCGACCTGCAGGGGCCGAAGATCCGGCTGGGCCGATTCGCGAACGGCTCGACCTATTGGAACAACGGCGACACGGTCCGCATCACCGTCGAGGAAGCCGAAGGCACGCACGACCGCGTTTCCACCACCTACAAGCGGCTGACCCACGATGCCCAGCCCGGCGACCGNCTGCTCGTNGACGACGGCAATCTCGAATTGGTGGTCGAGCACATCGANGGCGATGACGTCGTCGCCACAGTCACCGAGGGCGGCCCTATCTCCAACAACAAAGGCCTGTCGCTGCCCGGGATGAAAGTGTCGGCGCCGCCGCTTTCCGAGAAAGACATCGAGGATCTGGAGTTCGCGCTGCGCCTAGGGGTCGACCTGGTGGCGTTGTCGTTCGTCCGGTCGCCTGCCGACGTCGAACTCGTGCACGAGGTGATGGACCGGGTCGGCCGCAGGGTACCGGTGATCGCCAAGCTCGAGAAGCCCGAGGCGATCGACAACCTGGAAGCGATCGTGCTGGCCTTCGACGCGGTGATGGTCGCGCGCGGCGACCTCGGCGTCGAAATGCCGCTCGAAGAGGTGCCACTGGTGCAGAAGCGGGCCATCCAGATGGCCAGGGAGAACGCGAAACCGGTGATCGTCGCGACCCAGATGCTCGATTCGATGATCGAGCACCCGCGGCCCACCCGGGCCGAGGCATCCGACGTCGCCAACGCGGTGCTCGACGGCGCAGACGCGCTGATGCTCTCCGGCGAGACGTCCGTCGGCAAGTTCCCACTGGAGGCGGTCCGGACCATGGCCCGGATCATCACCGCCGTCGAGCAGAATTCGACCGCCGCTCCGCCGCTGGCGCATGTGCCGCGCACCAAACGCGGCGTCATCTCGTACGCCGCCCGCGACATCGGCGAACGGCTCGACGCCAAGGCGCTCGTCGCGTTCACCCAGTCCGGCGACACCGTGCGCCGGCTGGCCCGGCTGCACACCCCGCTGCCGCTGCTCGCCTTCACCGCGCTGCCGGAGGTCCGCAGCCAGTTGGCTCTTACTTGGGGCACGGAGACGTTCATCGTGCCGCACATGCAAACGACCGACGGAATGATCAGGCAGGTGGACAAGTCCCTGCTCGACCTTGGCCGCTACCGGCGCGGTGACCTGGTGGTCATCGTCGCGGGCGCTCCACCGGGCACAGTAGGCTCGACCAACCTGATCCATGTGCACCGGATCGGGGAGGACGACCACTAGGGGAGGCATCTCGTTGGCGAGCGATTTCGAGCAGTTGCTGGCCACGCTGGACCTGGACCGCGTCGACGACGACACCTTCATCGGCTCGCACCCCACCAAGACTCCCCTCCGTACATTCGGTGGGCAGATGATGGCGCAGGCCTTCCTCGCGGGCAGCCGCACGCTGCGACACGTCCTTCCGCCGAGCGCTCTCACCGTGCATTTCATTTTCGGCGGCGACCCCGACAAGGACCTCGAGTACCACGTGGTCCGGCTGCGCGACGAGCGTCGCTTTGCCAACCGGCGGGTCGACGCGATACAGGACGGCAAGCTGCTGGCATCGGCGATGATTTCGTATCTATCGGGCGGACCCGGGCTCGAGCACAACGTGAGGGCCCCAGATGTGGCAGATCCCACCACGCTTCCGCCAATCGATGACCTGCTGCGTGGGTACGAGAAGGTGGTGCCGCAATTCGTCAACGCATTGCGCCCGATCGAGTGGCGTTATGTCAACGATCCGGCGTGGATCATGCGGGACAAAGGCGAGCGGCTGGACTACAACCGGGTGTGGCTGAAGGCCCACGGCGAGCTGCCCGACGACCCGCTTCTGCACACCGCCGCGATGGTGTACTCCTCGGACACCACGCTGCTGGACTCGATCATCACGACGCACGGTTTGTCTTGGGGCTACGACCGAATTTTCGCCGTCACGGTCAACCACTCGGTGTGGTTCCACCGCCAAGTCAATTTTGATGATTGGTTGCTGTACTCCACGCAGTCGCCCGTTGCCGCGGAGTCGCGCGGATTGGGCACCGGCCACTTCTTCGACCGTGACGGGCAGCTGATGGCGACGGTAGTACAGGAAGGAATCGTGAAGCACTTTCCCGCTTCCCGTCGCTGACTAGGCGTAATGTTTACCGGATGACGGAGCCGCCCGTGAAGGTCGCCAGGGTCAAGGCCCGGGAGCGGGTCGTCGTCAATGTCGACTCGCCGGCGGCACGCTGGATCGGCGCGCTGGCAGTTCTCAGCGTGTTCTGCTGGCTCGTGGTGTTGCTGGCCCGCGATCACGACCACACGCACTGGCACGCCGCGGGGCGCTTGGAGTGGTCTGTCACCATCCTCGCCGCCGTGGCGCTGATCGCCCGCGGCATCTTCCTGGGCCGGCCGGTGACCGCCGCCCATGCATGGGCGGCAATGATGGTGTTGCTGGCCGGCCTGGGTGCGCGGCTGTTGTCGTTCGACCTGCTAGGCGATGTGCTGATCGCCGGGGCAGGCCTTGGTGTTGATGTGGCCGACGACATCCCGGCCGCAGCCGGAGGCGCTGCCCAGAGTCTGGGCGCTGGTGAACGCCACCAGAGGTGATGCACTCGCGCCGTTTGCGATGCAGTCGTTGAGGAGCTTCCACTTCAACGCCGACGGAACCGCGGCGATTGCATACAGCACTCGCCTCGGCTTTGCGGTGGTCGGTGGCGACCCCGTCGGCGACGACGCGCGCTTTCCCGAACTGGTGGCCGACTTCGTCGCGATGTGCCACAGCAGGGGCTGGCGCATCATGGTGATCGGCTGCAGCGAGCGCAGGCTTTCGCTGTGGCAGAACGCGGCTGTGATCGGCCAGTCCATGCTGGCGGTGCCGATCGGCAGGGACGTCGTCATCGACGTGCAGCGCTTCGACATGGCCGGGCGCAAGTTCCGCAATTTGCGCCAAGCTGTGCAGCGCACCCACAACTGCGGCATCACCACCGAAGTGGTCGCCGAGCAGGAGATCGACGACGCGCAGCAGGCCGAGCTCGCCGAGGTGTTGTACACATCCCACAGCGGCGCACACTTCGAACGGGGATTCTCGATGATGCTCGACGGCGCACTCGAGCGCCGCTACCCGGGCATCAGCCTGATCATCGCGCGCGACCGGTCCGGCCGGGTGCAAGGCTTCCACCGGTACGCGTCCGCGGGCCGCGGCGACGACGTGACGCTGGATGTGCCGTGGCGGCGCCCAGGGGCGCCCAACGGGATCGACGAGCGGCTGTCCATTGACATGATCCACGAGGCCAAGGCACGTGGCGGCCAACGACTGTCGTTGGCGTTCGCTGCGTTTCCCGAGATCTTCACCGCCAAGGACCGCGGGTTGGTGCAGACCTTCTTCTACACAGCGATCCATCTTCTCGATCCGCTGATCGCGCTCGAGTCGCTTTACCGTTATCTACGGAAGTTCCACTCGCTCGGCGACCGGCGCTATGCACTAGTGTCCGTGCAACACATCCCGCACGCTCTGGTGGTGCTGCTGTCGCTGGAGTTCATGCCGCGGCGGCGCCAGCTTTAGGGCGACGGCGTCAACGTGACGCTGAACTGATTCTCGATGTGCTGCTTGAATTGGTCGGCACACTGCTGGATCTTCGCTTGGTCGTTGCCGGCATTCTTGACGCAGTCGAAGTAGGTGCTCCCGCCGACCTGCTTGAAAAGCCCGAACCAGATGAGGCCGAACGCCACCCCGCCGATGATCGCGAGGATCCCCAGCACGATGCCGGCGATCGCAATGCCGCCGTTGTTGGCCTCGCCCCGTTTCACGCGGCTACGTGCCGCGAAGCCGATCGCGACCGCAACGATGCCGAGGACGATGGCGATCAACCCGGCGAAGGGAATCCAGCACGTGATCAAGCCGATGATCGCGATCACCAGTGCCGCGATCCCGAGGCCGTTCTTGGGTCCTGTCGGGGGCGGGGCCCAGCCTGAGTAAGGCTGGGGCGGCGGCGGTGGGTACCCGGCACCCGGATATGGGCCCGGCGGGTACGGATACGGATACGGCTGCGGCGGCGGCATTTGGGATGATCCCGACGGGCTTTCCGGTTTGTCCGACGGTTCAGTCATGGATCTCAATGTACCGCCCGGCGCCCGGCAGATGGTGCGTAGCGACGACGACGTTGCCCAGCCGACACGGCTTCCGCGCCACCCTTGCTCGGCAAGTCGTCCCGCGGCGTGCCGAGCTCGCGTCAGGTGACCGCCGCGGACGGCAGCGCCGAGGCCGCTTCGAGCGCGGTCATTGTTGCTATGTCGCGACCGGAATGGTGTTGGGCCGCAGCAATTTCCTGCGTATTCGAGGCCATGGCGGCCAGCCACGGCCCGGCAATGCCTGCCGTAACGAGGCATACCGCCAGCACTGCGCCCGCCATAGGCGAAATGGCCCCGATCAGGGCGGTGGCGGCGACCGAAAGTACCGCAGCGACACCGACAGGCAGCACCGCGCGGACCAGCACATCGGACACTTCGTCCACGTCGGAGCCGATGCGGGCCACCAGTTCACCACTGCGCAGCGGCGCACGGCCGCCGATGCCCGCCAAAGCCTCAAGTGCGGCCCGGCGGGCGGGCGCCGGCTACGACGAAGTGTAGTAGATCAGTGTCAGGCTACGGATGGGTTCCTGATCTCGTCGACCTTCTTGGACGCGTTGCGAATGCGGAAGGCCGAGATGATCTCCATCACGCCGATCACGATCAGCCAGATGCCGACGACGAGCGCAAGCGTGACGATTGACTCGAAGGGCCAGGCAATCACGATGATGCCGGCGATGAGCGTGATGACGCCGAAGAAGATGTTCCAGCCGCGACCCGGAACGCCGGGGTCGCTGATCGCCGAGACGGTCGTCGCCACACCGCGGAAGATGAACCCGACGCCGATCCAGATCGCAAGCAGCAGCACCGCGAAGCCTTGACCGAAGTGCCGAAACGCGAGCACCGCCAGGATCAGCGACGCCGCGCCGCTGATGAAGAGCAGCACCCGGCCCCCTGCGGACACGTGGAGGCTGAACGCGAAGATCACCTGCGCGATGCCGGACACGAGCAGGTAGGCGCCGAAGAGGATGGCCGCCGCGACAATGGAGATCCCCGGCCATACGAGCACCAGGACGCCGAGGATCACCGACAGCACGCCGGTGAGCAGGGTGGATTTCCACAGGTGGGGCAACAGTCTTGGGGGGGTTTCGGGAGCAGCGTTCGTCATGTCCCGAAGTGTTTCACAACGTCAAACCCGCCGGTGAGATTTCGGCGCGCGGTGTGCAAAAGGTCATCCCGATGTGTGACCAAGTGCCCCCGGTGTAACGCCTCCACTACTGTTCTCAGCGTCCGCACGTGGCGACCCGAGAGGAGAAGCAATCGTGCTCAGAGCGTGTTCAAGGGGTCGGCCGAGATCACGTCGGTGGCAGTCAGCGGCGGCGATTGCCGCCTCCGCGGCGCTTGTGCTGGCGGGCTGCGTGACCAACACGGAGAGTTCAGGAACATCGACGAGTCCCACGACGGCGGTCAAGCCGGCCAAAGTCGACGACATCGCGAACACGTTGCCGGACAAGATCAAGTCTTCCGGGAAACTCATAGTCGGCGTCAACGTGCCGTACTCACCCAACGAATTCAAGGATCCCAACGGCAAGATCGTCGGTTTCGATGTGGACCTGATGAACGCAGTTGCATCCGTCCTCGGTGTGACACCTGAGTACCGGGAGTCGGACTTCGAAGAGATCATCCCGTCGATCACGGGCGGGACCTACGACGTCGGGATGTCGTCGTTCACCGATACCAAAGCGCGTGAGCAGACGGTGGACTTCGTCACCTACTTCTCGGCAGGAACGTTGTGGGCGCAGCGCCCCGGCGCGCCGATCGACCCGAACAACGCCTGCGGTCTGAGTGTGGCCGTCCAATCCACCACGATCCAGGACACCCAGGAAATCCCGGCCAAGAGCGACGCGTGCGTCAAGGCCGGCAAGCCGCCGATAAACAAGCAGAAGTTCGACCGCCAGGATGATGCGACCACGGCCCTGGTCCTGGGCAAGGTCAACGCGATGTCGGCGGATTCGCCGGTGACCGCATACGCGATCAAGCAGAGCGGCGGCAAAATCGAGGCAGCCGGAGAGATCTTCAACTCCGCACCGTACGGATGGCCGGTGGCCAAGGGATCGCCGCTGGGGCGGTCGCTGCTGAAAGCCCTTCAGCACATCATGCAGACCGGTGACTACAAGACGATCGCCGCCAACTGGGGCGTGGAGTCCGGGATGATCGCCAACCCAGTCATCAACGGCGCGACCAGCTGACAATGACTGCTGACGCATCATCGCCGGCACCTATCAACGCGGTCCCGATGCGGCACCCGTGGCGATGGCTTACGGCGGTCGTGATCATCGCGGTCGTCGCGCTGTTTCTGTACGGCGCGGCGACGAACGCGGCGTACGGGTGGTCCACATATCGGAAATACCTGTTCGACGAACGGATTTCGTCGGCGGCGTGGAACACGCTGCAGCTGACCATCTGGGCCATGCTGCTCGGCGTGTTCCTCGGCGTGATCCTGTCGGTCATGCGGCTGTCACCAAACCCCGTGTTCAAGTCGGTGGCCTGGGTGTACCTCTGGATCTTCCGCGGCACACCGGTGTATGTGCAGCTGGTGTTCTGGGGGCTGTTTCCGACGCTTTACCAGAACATGCAGTTCGGGGTGCCGTTCGGGCCCACGTTCTTTCACATCAACCTGGAAGGTCTGTCGATCAGCTTCATCCTGGCGGCGGTCGGGCTGGGTTTGAACGAAGCGGCCTACATGGCCGAAATCATCAGAGCGGGAATCAGTTCGGTGCCTGAAGGCCAGTTCGAAGCGTCGACGGCCCTTGGTATGTCGTGGTGGATGACGATGCGGCGAACCGTGCTCCCCCAGGCGATGCGCGTGATCATTCCGCCCACCGGCAACGAGGTAATCAGCATGCTGAAGACCACATCGCTGGTGACCGCGGTGCCCTACAGCCTCGAGCTCTATGGGCGGGCCCGCGACATCTCGGGTGTGATCTTCCAGCCCATCCCACTACTGCTGGTCGCCGCGACGTGGTACCTGGCGATCACGAGCGTGCTGATGGTGGGGCAGTACTACCTGGAGCGCTATTTCTCACGGGGCATCTCGCGCAAGCTGACGTCCAGGCAACTCGAGAAGCTGGCGGCGGCGCAGACGGGTGGCACGCATCTATGACGGCAACCGCGGCGGGGCCGATGGTTCGCGCAGAGCGCGTGTGTAAGGACTTCGGGGCGCTCAAGGTGCTGAGGGGCGTAACGCTGGAGGTCCAGAAGGGCCAGGTGTTGGTCATGGTCGGCCCGTCGGGGTCGGGCAAGTCGACGTTCCTTCGGTGCATCAACCATCTGGAGGACATCAGCGCGGGGCGGCTCTATGTTGACGGCGAACTGGTCGGCTACCGGGAAAGCCGCGGGAAGCTGCACGAGCTGCCGCCGCGGGAGGCCGCGAAACAGCGTCGCGAGGTCGGCATGGTGTTTCAGCATTTCAACCTGTTCCCGCACCGCACCGCGCTGGAGAACGTCGCCGAGGCACCCATTCACGTCAAGAAGACCAAGCGTGACCGGGCGGTGGCCCGCGCGGAGGAGCTGCTTGATCAGGTCGGCTTGTCGGACAAGGCCGGGGCCTACCCCGCGCAGCTGTCGGGTGGGCAGCAGCAACGCGTGGCGATCGCGCGGGCGCTGGCCATGGACCCGAAGCTGATGCTGTTCGACGAGCCCACGTCGGCGCTGGATCCCGAGCTGGTCGGAGAGGTGCTGGGAGTGATGAAGAAGCTGGCGGGGGAGGGCATGACCATGCTGGTGGTCACCCATGAGATGGGCTTCGCGCGTGAAGTCGCCGACCAGCTGGTTTTCATGGACAACGGGGTGATCGTGGAGAGTGGCAGTCCGCGCGACGTGCTGACCAACCCGCAGCACGAGCGCACGAAGGCGTTCCTGTCAAAATTGTTGTAGCTCTCGGCTTGTCACGCGTGCGAGCCGGCTTGGGCGCACGCCATTTGGACGTTGTGGGCGTTGGTGTTCATGTCGGTCGCCGCCGAGTTGAGGGTGTTGCCGCCGCCGTGAACTCCCATGACCAAGAGGAGTTTTGTCGCCCCCAGCGACCACGCCTGCATCGGAGCCGCGATGTCCGGCGCCAGGCCCGGTGTGGCCGACGCGGTCAGCGCCTGCCCCGCCGCCTCTCTCAGCGCGGTCCTTCCGGCGACGTTGTCCCAATGAACACTGGGATCGTTGTAGTTGACGTTGTTGCCTCCACCGGCGCTGTCATAGGCGAAATCTTCGTAATGGCTCGAGGCGTAATCCAGTGCACCGGCGAACTGCTTGCAGGCGTCCGCCGCTGCGGAATCGGCGTCGTCCCCGGTCTGCGCCGCATTCGTTATCGGGGCGCCCGCCGGACCGGGAGCCGGCGGTTGCGTCTGGGCAGCGTCGTTGGGGTCGGCGGATGCGGTGGGGACGACGGCCAGCCCGACGCCGAACGCGATCAGCGAGGCTGTCAACGTCCGCCCGCAAGGGTGTGATGACCTCATCATTTCCTTCCAGATAGTCGGTCCTCCGAGTGTGTCAGCGATGACATCGGGCGTCCAGCGCGATGCCGTTGGTTCCCCCTCCGCCGCCGCCAGGGCCGTAACCGCGACGGCCACAACATGATTCTGTGGACCGAAGCCCTGGTCACGCAACATTATGTCTCAAGGTCAGGTAGAGGACGATGATCGATTGGGCACCTGTCGTCAAGATGAACGGGTCCCCAACACTTGGTGATCAGGGCCGATCCATTGCGTACCGAACCACGACGGGTGGATCCGGGGTCGGCAGACGCCCAGTGGATGGGAATCGGGCGTGAACTGTTGTCGGTCCGTTTACCGTTTGGACACTCGACCCATAAATTATTCCACGGA
>JGI26341J46601_10000599_pt1 | contig 11209 bp, 12 predicted proteins | sample BogFormECP12_OM3_FD_46601 | JGI IMG/M metagenome (IMG submission 46601) | reverse complement strand
CGAATATCGAATGAAACCGCGACCGCTTTTGATCCATCTGCAGATTTCAGCAACGCCTTGGTCTTGCCCGATTCATCTGCGTACAACTCCATAAAATAAACCTGCTCTGTATAATCGCCGCTGTGCGGTCCGGTGTATTGATTCCAACCGATCATGCCCCCTTCCGCGGCTCGGGCATTCCGCGGCCAAACCCTCTTCACTGGCGCAACAAACTGTGCACCCGCCGCGAGCAGCGGTGGACCGAAGTTTGCGTGATAGAGCGATTCCATTTCCTGCGGTTGGTCAGAAAGATTCGTGACGGTGTCATCGAACCTGAGTGAAGTAGAGCCGAGCTCGGTCGAGATTTCCGAAGTCAATCGAAGTTGCGGACCGAACATAAGCGACTCGTCGACCACCCCGCGGAGCACGATCCGCGGACGCGGCTTTGACTCAAGCCGGACCTCGACGTAACTGGCCGGGATATAGTTGATCCGCCCATGCAGCGTGTATACGCGCCCCGAATCGTCACATGGCGGACCTAACGATTCCAGACCGCAACGGGATACCATCTCGCCGAACCCGTTCAGCCATCCAAGCCCTCCTCGCTCCGCCAGATTCACGAACTTTGGATGAACAATCTCTTTCACGGGCGAATCCCATCCCAACCGGACATCGCCGGCGTTGGCCGCCCAAACTTGGAAGCCACGAGTCGGCACAACCGTGAATGTCAAAAGCCCGTTATTCACTTCGATCACCTCCACGCCATCCTGGCGGCCGCCGGCCAGCACTCGCTTCGTGATACTCCAACTCGATTCTGCCCATTCGCCGCCCACGTCATGCGAACTAAGTTTCCATTCATGGACCGAAAGATTGCGGGCTGAATCCGTAAGCACAGTGACCTGGTTGCTGATTTCGGAAGTCGTTGCCATTGTTTTCTCTTCTGAATTACTCGCGCGCAGAAAGCGTCGATCTACCGTACCGCGCGTCATTTTGTCAATCCGCTTCGCACGCTACTGTCAGTGCAGGTTCACTTCAGAGAAATGGCGTTTTCGGTTCGAATAACGCAATTCTTCTGCGAATGTTATGAGTACTCGGCATGGAAGAAGATGGAATCAATAAGCTAGTGGGTGTAAGGCTCACGCGCCGGGAAGATTCGGCTGAAGGCGCCGACTTGATCGGTACAGACCAGTCGAGACCGAGCATTGCCGAAAGCTTCGGAAAGCACGGCAACCTGCATAGCGAAACGAACTAATGAGTGAACTGGTTGCCATTACAGGTGGTGCCGGATTCATTGGCTCGCATTTAGCAGAAGGGTTCGTACGAGCGGGGTATGCCGTTCGCGTTGTCGATAACCTCACGACCGGAAGTATCGGTAACCTCGCCTGCGTACATGCCAAAACGGACTTTCGCAATCTGGATATTCGCGACGCAGAGGGACTGGCGGCCGCTTTTCACGACGCTGCGATTGTTCTCCATCATGCCGGTCTTTCCTCGGTGCCTCCATCATGCCGGTCTTTCCTCGGTGCCTCAAAGCTTCGATAGAATAAGTTACACGCACGAAGTCAACGTGACCGGCACACTCAATGTGTTTAGCGCCGCCCTTCGCGCCGGGGTTCGCAGGGTCGTCTACGCGTCCTCTTCGTCGGTCTACGGGAATAATGCAGCCGTCCAAATCGAGAGTGGAACGCCTTCACCGCTTTCACCCTATGCTTTGTCGAAGTGGATGGGCGAACTCTATGCCGCACATTTCGCCAGAGAGACTGCTCTCGAGACAGTCTCTGTTCGTTATTTTAACGTGTTTGGTCCACGTCAAAGTCTCCTAAGCGATTATGCATCGGTCATCCCTTTGTTCATCCGAAACGTCGCCGAAGGAAAAAGACCAACCATTTTCGGCGACGGAACGCAAACGCGCGATTTCACGTACGTCGATAACATCGTCGAAGCGGTACTGCGGTCAGTCCATCGCACTATTCCGTCCGGTTCGGTCGTGAACATCGGGACGGGAAAAAGTATTTCGCTCAACGAACTTGTGAGCCTGCTCAATCAAATATTCGGCTCCAAGAGCGAACCGATCTACGCACCGGAACGCCAGGGTGACATCAAGCACTCCAGGGCGAACATCGAGCTTTCCAATGACCTACTGGGCGACTACAACGTCACGGAGCTCCGAGACGGTCTCGTCAAAACCGCTCGCTGGTTCATGGAAATCTCGGGCCGTTCTCAACACTGCGAATAGATCAGTGTCACAGCGCGGTGCAGGCAGAATGCCTACGCTACCCTCGCCCAAAGCCAAGCTTGCAGACCGATGCGCGCTTCGTCCAACGACTTTGCAATCCTCGCGCGAGAGACTCGACTCTCCCAGACGGCGCTGTGCTGTTCCATCCAAGCCTCCCGGCCAAAAGAAACACGACGTTCGATCGTGTGACTGCTTGAAAATCTTCGTGCGATCAGATCTTCGACAACACCTATACCGCCACCGGCAGGTTCCTCGTGAATCTCAATCAGAAGATCCGCCGCACGTAAAGCGGGCGCTTTGTCCGGATCCATGAGAGCTATTTCGAAACCTTCGACATCGCAAATCACGAGAACCTTGCCCCTGATCGCTTCGTTGAGTGTGCTATGTGTGCAGTTTCCCGCGATGCGAACTCGTTCGGAGACACCATTTAATTCGGCGAGACGTTTCAACTGACGACGGGCAAATGGATCCCGGTCGAAGGCAAGTAAGTCGGCTTTTCGATCAAGGAGCGCGAGGCCAACGACGTAGTAGCCCTCGGCACTTCCAATATTCACGATGCGATCATATCCAACTCCGGGAATACCGGCGACGATATCGGCCAGTTCCATCTCGTACGCCCCAGCCCACTTCGGAGTGATTGGCCCCCAGACAATTTCGTCCAGATACTTCATTCCACGGAATGGGCCGGTCAATACTTCCGGTGTCATGTTCTCAGGGTAAAACGCGACTCGAAAGATCCGCTGGTCGAACTTGAACTGTTTGCAGAACCACTTCCGCTGGCGGTACGAGCGAAACCAATCGAAAAAATCCGGTGCAATCGCCTGAGCCAAACTTCGCCAAGGCTTCGTTGGGCGAGCCACACTCCGGAGGCGATTTGACAAAGTTTCCGAGCCGCCCTGCTCGCGATTCATTCGCGTTCGCAATCCGTATCGGATGGATGCGCAGCTCCTGGGCCGACGGCAGGTGGTCTCTCGGTCTTTGGAGCGTTGATGATTGCCTCCGCGAGTCGGGATCGTCCTCGGATGAGTCGCGTCGGTCGATCCGGGGCCTCGAGAATTCTCAATGCTTCTCGCCGGTCGCGCGTAGCGCCAGTGTCCGTTGAGGGCGAAGTGACACCGGATCGATTCATCGAGGCCAGGGCGACGCCGGCAGTAAACACCGCAAAGCCGAGCGTTGAAGGCTGGCCAAATTGCCCGGAAGCCATATCCACGAGGCTTGCCGCAACCAGTAAGATCGGCGTCCCTTCTCCCCTTCCGAGCGCGTTCCATCCCTCCAGTATCAGATAGACGCAGATCGCGAGCCTCAGAAGAATGTATGCATACCCGAGGATCGGTCCGCTTTCGGCAACGACTCTTGACCACTCGCTCTCCCCGAGAAGAAACGATCGGGAACCCGTCAAAATGGCCGAGCCAGCGTTCGTTCCGATTCCAAGCCCGCGCCCTAACAGAGGAGTTTCCGCGGCGGTATCAATGGATTCGCCAAGATCGGCAAAATATCTTTGCACAATCCCGTGTTCAACCCCACCGCCAGACCGGAATCTGGCCTGACTTGCTTCCACCCCCTCTCGAAACAAGGGAAGTTGCGAGAGCGCCAGAAACCCGGCGACCGTCAAAATCGCCGGCGACAGGATCGTCTGCACGCGTGAAAATTGGCGAACGCATACGACCAACACCGCGATCACGATAATCATGACGCCGGCTGTTGCAGAACGGCTCCCGGAGATAGCCAGTGAAAAAATCAGGCACGGGATTCCTGCCAACCGAAGCCATTTTGGCAGTTTGTCCCTGTCGACGAATGCACCCAAAAGAAAAGCGGCCACAAGGCCTAAATAGGAGACCATTCCAGTGACAAACGAGAACATACCGGCCGGTCGGATCCGGTTCCCGGTTGAAAGCAATTGTCCACCGAGTTCGCCACCCGTAGCAGCGTTAATCCAGGCTCCCTGGGGAGCTGCAAACTGCCAGGCGACAAGGAACGTCATTGGAATCGCCAGCAATAGGACCCACCTGGCCAGACGCTTAACGTCCTCCTGGACCATTACCCGCTGCATCACGAATATCAGTGGCAGATGAAGAAAATCGGTTCTTACGCCATACAAGATGATCCCTAAATTGTCGAAGACGGCCAGGGACGCGAGGAAACTCACAATGGCCAGCCCGATTATTACCGCGAAGAACCGATTGACCGGGAATACCCCGTCAGCAATCGCGACAATGTAGATCAGGATCACGATCGGATCCCGAACGATGAGGAGAGGCGCGGACAACGATGGAAATACCCATTTCCGCAGCGCTCCTTCAAAGATCAGAAGCCAAAAGTAGACCCAGATCAAAAACACCACATTCCGATATTTCGACGCTTGCGGCGCTCCATGCGAAGGTGCCCGCGGCCCGTCGGCGGCGACCGTTCCCTTCTTCCGGCGGCGAAAGCCCGGCAGTCGATGGTTGGTAGTCTGCCGAATGGTCATCCGCTACAGGAGAATCGACAATACTTTCGCCGCGTAGAGTTCCCAATTGGACTGACGCGCTTTTTCCACGATCGTTGGCCGCATATCGTGAACCCAATCTTTGTGATCTGCAATCCAGTTTATGCGCTCGGCCAGAGCCTCCGGCGCGCGGATCGGGACCAGAAAGCCTGTGTGCCCCGGCTCGACGAGGTCCTCCGCGCCGGCATTTGGCGTTACGACAATCGGAAGACCGCAACTGAGCGCCTCCATTTGAACCATTGCCCTCCCCTCGACGATCGAAGGCAGGACCAGCACGTCGCAGGTCAACATCAACTCGCGCACTGCGCGGTAGGGCCTCGGGGGTTCATATTTAAATCCCGAATACTCCCCCTGATAAAACTGCAAAGGAAGCAGCGGCGTCCCAAGAACGACCAATTCGACGTCGGATCGACCGAGACGCTTCATCGCTGCAAACAGGTCCGCTAATCCTTTGCGTTGCGTCATCGTCCCAACAAATAAAACTCTCACTCGTGGCTTATTTCTGCCTGGCCGGCTTGCGACCACCGGTGGGCATCCGTACTCCGCAACGATGGAAGCCGTTCCGGCCGGGAGCGACCGCTGGACCTGCCGGCTTGGACAAATCACAATCTCCGCCAGTTCCAATTCCATCGACTTCCGTTCCAGTTTCGCCGGCGAATCCATTGTCGCCTGCAAAGTCTGCTCCCATTGCGGATAGCGAATTGCTTCTTCCCGCAGCAGTTTCTGAGCGGTCTCCCAATACATGATGGGCAGCTCGTAGAAACGGCGCATCCCAATCCGTTCGGCGACACGAAATGTCTCAAACGCTGAATCTTCGTAGCAATAAGTCGCCGAAGAAGAATTCAAGTGATTTGCGACGTAACGATCGAACTCCCGCGCCACTGCGTCGCTGCAAAGCACCCCGGAATTGTGACGCGTCAGCCACTCCTGGCCTAAGCGCTGGGCAATCAACCGCGCCACCTCGCGACAGGGAAACTGGCGCACCTTCGGGTTGATACCGGGAATGTCGATCCGCCGCCTGCCGACGCTGAGTGTAGTATAAAACTCGTAAAGAGCGTGGTTCTTTTGAAGCCCCGCCAACAGTGCGCGCACGTACTGGTTAACCTGCGGATGACTGACCGTAATCATGAGCTCTGTGGCGATCCGTCGAATTCTGCCAGGGTCGCGTATATACGATCGATTCTGCGTAATAACCCGGGTTGTTGTTGCTCATTTGAGCCGCACGTAAAGGTCGCGCGCTCCGAATGCCGATTATAGGAGATTGACTCTTTCCTTGCATTAATTATATATTCGTGGAGGGTTTCCCACGCTGGAGACGTCTCCGAGGAGGTGCCGCTCCGCAGATCGCAGAGATTCGTGCCCATATTCCGTAAAAAAGCCTTCCTGGTCCTGCTCATTTTCGCGGCTTTGGTGCTGCCTGCCGGATGGTTCGGGTTCCAATTCTACCGCTCGGAAAAGCAGAAAAGACTGCGAACCAACGCTGCGGAGGCGATCGGCAAAGCCGCCTACCAACAGGCTGCGTTCTGGGCGACGGCGGCTTTAAACCATCAACCGAACGGGATCGAAGAGAACCGCCTGATGGCCGACTTGGCCGATGCAGTGAAATCGCCCTCCGTGCTGGCCTGGCGAGAGCGCGTCGCCGAGTTGGATCCCAAGACGTTGACTAACTATCTCGCCTGGGCGCGTTCTGCGCTCGAGATGAATGAACCGGCGGTTGCCTGGCAAGCACTATCGCGTGCGCCCTCTTCGGCAACCAACGACGCCGGTTGGCAAAGCCTGAGTGCCGCCGTCGCTGCCGCCCGCAATAAACTGGACGAAGCCGAAATCCATTTCGAGCAGGCTGCGAGGCTCGAACCCCTGAATCCACAAAACCAGGTAAATCTCCAATCGTTTCGCCTCTTCAGCGCCGATACCAACAAAGCCCAAAAGGCGAGAGAATGGCTCGAGAGCCATCTGAAGGATGAAGTGACCCGCGTCCTGGTTGCCCGAGCCCTACTCCAGGATGCTCTCCGCCGCAACCACCTTGACGCCGGCCGACGCTACAAATCGGTTTTGGAGAGCGACTCCCGCAGTGAAATCGGCGATCGCCTGAATTGCGTTGAAATAGACTATCGCAGCAATGATTTTGCCGCAGGTCTAAAGCGTGTAGAGGAGTACGCTCGCCAGCATCTCGACGACGCGGCGGCAGTGCTTTACTGGATGAACTCTCGCCGGATGGCAGCAGAAGCCCTCGCGTGGGTAGATTCAGCTTTTCCGCGCGACCAACGACCGATCTCGCTGCAGATCGCGGTCGCGGACGTTTATGCTGCGCAAGGTGCCTGGGTTCTGCTCCACCAGCATCTTTGGGGCGGTGATTGGCGGGGCCTAGATTTTGTTCGGGAAGCCATGTTGATCAGGACGGCCCGGGCCCAACAGGAGGCGGACTGGGCTCCTTCGTGGGTTCACCTTGTGAACCGACTTTCAAAGGATTACAGCGCGCTCTTCGTACTCGCCCAGCTGACCCAGACTTGGGGATGGCACGACGAAGCGCGAACCCTCTTCTGGGGAATTGCCGACGGGGCAGCCCCGCAGAAAACTGAGGCTCTGGCGGGCCTCTTCGATATTTATCGTTCTGAAAAGAATACTGCCGGACTGCTCCGTGTGGCGAAGGAACAGCTCGCGTTGTATCCAGACAACCCCGCTTTCCGCAATAACTACGCCTATCTCGCTCTTCTGCTTAACCTGGATCTGTTGCGGGCTCGGGAGTTGGCCGAGCAAAATGCGGAACTTGCTCCTGTTCAACCCAACGTGGTAGCGACTATGGCTTTGAGCTGCATGCGGGCCGGTAAATCTTCGGAGGCTCGCCAACGGCTGGAGCGTTTGCCTGCAGAACAGCTTTCCAACCCGAATATCGCGCTTCATTATGCCGCAGCCCTTGAAGCAAACAACGACTATGAGAAGGCGCTTCGTTACGCGAAGCTGGCCCTGAGTTCGGATCAGCTTCTGCCGGAGGAGAAGGCTATTGCGGAAGACGTGGTCGAAGGGAAAAGTCCAGAGTGATCGAGAACCCCAAGAAAAGGTTGCTACGAGGTCAGGCGCGTTGTCGACCTGGCTCCGAAAACCTGGCCCTGCCTAGCGACTTCCGCTGCCAGATATTGTGGCAGATGAAGCCGATGCAGAATAGGAAAGCCAGTGACCCATAGCTCGGTTCCGGTACGACGGTTGCAAGTGATATCGCCGAGAGCTGCATGTTGTTCCCGTCTGCGTCACCTGTGTCCGCGAAGGCGATGCTTAGGGTTCCCGCGCTTGTAGCCTTGAAAACAACATCGATCTTGGTCCAGGGCTGAGTCTGAGAGGCCGTCGCCGGAATCCCTGTGGTCACTGTAACTGTTTTCCCAGAAAATGTTGCAGTCCCTTGGGTCGAAAGACCGGTGGTAGCGGCCGCCTTTGCGCTCGAGATCGTTATTCCCGCCGTCCCACCCAGTGTCGCAGTGCCGTTTGCGCCGTTTGTATCTTTGGACTCCGAGTTGATCCAGAAGGTAAGGTCATAGCTGTTTCCGGCAATGAGATTGATGGTCTGGTTGGTACTGACGGTGTTATTGCCATTCGCGTTGGATCCATTGCCGGCGCTATCCATCGCGATGCTGAAGGCCGTCGCGCCGTAAATGGAACCGGTCGGCGGATTTGGCATAAAGGCATTCCCGTTGGACGTGCCTTGCTGCGCCATGAAATTCGATCCCCCGGTGACTGCGGTAACGCTCCACCCCGGAACAGTGGTCGTGTTTGTGTTCGGTCCGGTGTTGATCGTGGCGGCATTGTTTGTGAAGGTGAGGCCCGTCGGAGAAAAGTTACCGTTTGTAATCAGGTTGTCGGCTCGGGCCGAAGCCAATGACAAAAGAACCAACCCAGCGAGAAGGATTATTTTCCTTCGCCCGGATGGGATCAACTTAGCCAAAACGTGGAGCAATTTCGATGTCTTCAACGAAGCATTCAATTTTAACCATCTTCGCAGCCTACCCGCTTTGTGATGGGATAATGACCGGTTCGTTGTCGCCGGGCAAACAAAAAGCGGACCGTTCACCTCGTTGGCAAGGATAAGCAGATTTACTTACTTGTCGTACCTATCGGCTTCTGTGAAATCTACAGCTCAAAATTGGAAACCAGACCTAGAGAACGAGTCGTAATGATCGCGACCAAAGCGTTTCTTGGGAATCTGCCAGGTCTTTTTATTTTCTACCTTCCCTGGTTGCTGCTCGTCATGCACCTCAGCAGCTTTTGGTCGATTGACCCGGAATACGGTTATGGCTGGGCCGTGCCGATCATGGCAGTGTTTTTCTTCCTGCGGGAATTGATCTCCGAATCGCCGGCTGAGTGGTCGACCCCGAGACGGAAATGGCCTCTCATTGGAGCCTTGCTGGCGCTGCTGCTGATTGGTCCGATCTGGTTGATTCATGATGCCGTGCCGGATTGGAGCGTAGTCAACTGGAGCTTCGCGCTTGTCGTTGTTCTTTATCAGTTGTTCCTGGTTGCTTACCTGTTCGGCTGGTGCTCTGTGAAGCCTCTTGCGTTCCCGGTCCTCTTCATTCTTTGCGCTGTGCCGTGGCCGCAACGGTTCGAACTGGTGCTCGTTCAGGGCTTGATGAAACAAGTGGCCTCTAACTCTGCGGACATCCTTGCCTGGCTAAATGTCCCAGCGCTCGCCTCCGGTAACCTCGTGTGCCTGCCAAACGGGGTCGTTGGTATCGACGAAGCTTGTAGCGGGGTTCGTTCGTTGCAGGCGATGTTGATGACCTCGCTGTTCCTCGGACAGCTCCGGCGCCTACGGATGGGTGGCCGTCTGGGCCTGGTCGTTGCCGGACTTGGACTTGCGCTCGCATTTAACGTACTCAGGACCGCTATACTCGTCTGGATCGCGTTTACCCAAGGTATTGCCGTATTTGAGCGGTGGCATGATCCCGCCGGGTTCACCGTCATCGGATTGGCTCTTGTGGTTCTTTGGATAATCGCAAATCGGCTTCCGGCGAAAGACGGCCCCAAATCGATCCGTAATCAAGCGCTGAGTTTCAGGATTCCCCGCCTCTTTCAAGGCGTAGCGCTTTGTTGGACCTTGTTTGCAGTAGTGGTCACCGAAGCGTGGTATCGCGGCAACCCTATGCCCGCGGAGGCACGCTGGCTTGCAGTTCGCTGGCCGGTCGAACGGGATCGGCTCCAGCCTATCTCGCTCTCCGCTAACGCGCAGCGAATCCTGCTGTGCGACACTGCACAATGCGGCGCGTGGCGCGATGAATCTGGTATTACGTGGATTTGCTACTCCTTGACCTGGCGATCTGGAAGGACATCCACCCTTTCGGCTCGTATCCACCGCCCGGAGAATTGCCTCCAGGGGTCCGGAGCAGTGCTCGATCGCGATCTGGGTACCGTTCCCGTAGACTTGGCCAATACGCGCCTCCTGCTTCGCGCCTATCTCTTCCGGCAATCCGGCCTGGCGCTCCATGTTTATTACCTGATGTGGGAGGAAAGAAACGCCGATAAGGCGACCGACGACTGGTCAGGCATTAGTCGGCTCAAACGCGTCTTGCTCCATCAACGAAATCTGGGCCAGCAAAGCCTGGAGATCTTGCTGGGCGGCGAAATGTCCGATGAATATGCCAATCGGGTTCTGCAGCGTGGTCTGCCAAAATTTGTTTCTTTCACGAAGGATCTGGCTGCAGGCTTTGAAAATAAATGAATCGAGGCCTCAAAATAAATCACTTCGATCGCGTGCGCCATGGATCTCCACCGTCCTCCGCCCAAGGCTGAGAGTCGTGTGGAATTCACGAAGCTCCCCTTTGCAATTGCAGCACCGAATTTTTGCCACAGGGGCACAATCCATATTGCTAAATGGGTGATTGTCCCGTACTGATGTACGGGTGAAAACGACGGTGGAATTAGATGAGAAGAAGTTGCTTCGCGTGATGGAATTAACGGGACTGAAGACGCGCAAGGAAGCGATCGACTATGCATTGAGTCAGGCAGAACGCGCGGCAAAAATCGCTAAACTTTTCGCCCGACCACGCCGCAGCAAAGATGAACTGAAAGACCTGCTCGATCCTGAATATGATCTAGTGGCGCTGCGCGCACAGGAAAAGCCGCGTCTATAAAATGCTCGTTGATTCAACGATCTACATCGATCTGTTGCGCAGCGGGGAGGATGTTCCTTATGTACTGAGGCCTTTCCTGCTCAGCGGACAACTCTTTGTCTGCGGAGTTATTCGAGCAGAGGTACTACGAGGAATACGCACAGTTGCAACGCGGAGCGAGTTTTCGGAATTGTTCGACTTGATGGTGGAAGTGCCGACCGATGCAAGAATCTGGCAGATGGCGGCGGATCTGGCTTGGAAATTGGATCGACGCGGGGCCATTCTTCCTTTGACCGATATTGTGATTGCCTGCTGTGCGCTCGTCGCTGATACCGCAGTCATCACGACCGATCCCCACTTCTCGCAAATCCCCGATCTGACAGTGAAGCGATCCTTGTCTTGAGTTCATTG
>JGI26341J46601_10000596_pt1 | contig 11233 bp, 9 predicted proteins | sample BogFormECP12_OM3_FD_46601 | JGI IMG/M metagenome (IMG submission 46601) | reverse complement strand
CAACTCCAAGTGCATGGGACACGCCCAGTGCTATGCCGTCGACCCAGACTTGTTTCCGATCGACGACGCCGGCTACTCGGTGCTCGAGGCGCATGAAGTCAGGCCCGGGGACGAGGCCGCCACACGTGCGGGCGTCGACGCCTGCCCGGAGCAGGCACTCATTCTCTACGAGGACGGCTGATGAGCGATGACCGGCCGGCGAAGCGCCCGGCCGNGAGTTCATCCGCGCAACCTCTACCCGGGCGAATAGAACGCGTTCTAGATTCTNTCGCATGGGATTCCTGAAGCCCGACCTGCCCGTCCTCGACATGGCCGAATGGAGCAAGGGCACGCGCAGCGAGAAGATCCGCCCGATGGCCCGGCACTGGGCCGAGGTGGGTTTCGGCACGCCGGTCGCGCTGCACCTGTTCTACGTGGTCAAGATCCTGCTCTACATCCTCGGCGGCTGGCTGTTCGCGCTGGCAACCAACGGCATCGACGGTTTCACCAACGTCGCGTCCTGGTGGTCGGAGCCGATCGTGTTCGAGAAGGTCGTGCTCTACACGATGCTCTTCGAAGTCATCGGACTCGGCTGCGGGTTCGGCCCGCTCAACAACCGGTTCTTCCCGCCGATGGGCTCGATCCTGTACTGGTTGCGGCCCGGGACGATTCGGCTGCCGCCGTGGCCCGGACGAATCCCGTTCACCAGAGGCACCGCCCGCACACCGGTCGACGCCGCGCTGTACGCCGCACTGGCGGCGGCGCTGCTGTGGGCGTTGTTCTCGGACGGCACCGGCCCNATTCCCGCGCTGCACACGACGGTCGGCGTGCTGCCGAAGTGGCAGATCGCGACGATTCTGGCGATNCTCGCCGTGCTGGGCCTGCGCGACAAGGTCATCTTNCTCGCCGCCCGCGGTGAGGTNTACGCCACGCTGAGCGTGACTTTCCTGTTCNCCGGCGTCGACATGATCATCGCGGCCAAGGTGGTGTTCGTCGTGATCTGGATGGGCGCGGCGACGTCCAAGCTCAACAAGCATTTCCCGTTCGTGGTGTCGACGATGATGTCGAACAGCCCGGTGTTCCGTCCCCGGTCNATCAAGCGGATGTTTTTCGAGAAGTTCCCCGACGATCTGCGACCCGGGCGGCTGTCGCGGATCTTCGCCCACGGCGGCACCGCCGTCGAGATGTGCGTGCCGCTGGTGCTGTTCTTCAGCCGCGGCGGGTGGCTCACCGCGGCGGCCGCGTTCGTGATGGTGTGCTTCCACCTGGTGATCCTGACCGCCATTCCGATGGGGGTGCCGCTGGAGTGGAACGTCTTCATGATCTTCGGCATTCTCAGCCTCTTCGTCGCGCACGCCAACCTCGGCCTGAGCGATCTGAACAACCCGGTGCCCGTGGCCGTCCTGTTCGTCGTCATCGCGGGNATCNTGATTCTTGGCAACCTGTTCCCGCGCAAGATCTCGTTCCTGCCCGGCATGCGCTACTACGCCGGCAACTGGGACACCACGCTGTGGTGCATCAAGCCCTCTGCGGAGCAGAAGATCGGCAACGGGATCGTCGCGATCGCGAGCATGCCNCAGGCCCANCTGGAGCGCTACTACGGCAGCNCGGAGGCGGCGCAGATCCCGATCTACCTCGGGTATGCCTTCCGCGCCTTCAACACCCACGGAAAGGCACTGTTCACGCTCGCGCATCGGGCGNTGGCCGGGCAGGACGAGGAGGACTACACGATCACCGACGGCGAGCGGATCTGCAGCACCGCCATCGGCTGGAACTTCGGCGACGGCCACCTGCACAACGAGCAGCTGATCGAGGCCATGCAGCAGCGCTGCCATTTCGAGCCGGGCGAGGTGCGGGTGGTGCTGCTCGACGCGCAACCGATCCACCGCCAGACCCAGGAATACCGGCTGGTCGACGCGGCGACGGGCGAGTTCGAACGCGGCTGTGTCAAAGTCGCCGACATGGTCACCCGCCAGCCGTGGGACGACGACGTTCCGGTGCAGGTCTATGGGCCCGGCCAGGTGACCAGCCGGTAGCCGGGATGCGCTGCGGCACCCACGTGTGCGCGCCGTGCTCGAGTCGGCGCGAAGCAGCGGTCACGTCGCTGGTGAGGACGGCGCGAAGGTGCTGCGCCGGCTACGGCGGCTGTGGGGTGACGACCCGCGCGAATCGTCACCGTGACTCGACGCGTCAAGCGGTGCGATACCGGCCGAAGATACGTTCCGAGGTTCGGGTCCAGAACGCTGGGCTTCGAGGGTCATATCGCCTGGGCCGAGGCAATGCCGTGACGGCGGCCGGTGCGGCACCGAGGTGAGCAGCAAAGCCCGTAACCCGGGGAATACTGCACACTTCGAATATTGCTCGTTGCCAGTCTTTTTGGGTCCGCCGCGACGGTGTCGGGCGGGTGGTGCGCGACGGCTGGGACGGCGCGGCCGTGGCGGCGGCTTTGCTTGGTGCGCAGGAGCATCCGACGCTGTGGTGACGTTCGCCACCGCGGGGGCGGCAGGCGTGGCACCACGTGGGGACCGGTGCGACGTCTCTGGAGGATCGGCGTTCGTACGTCCTGGTTTCACGCGTTTGTCATATATGACACGAAGGCTTGGCCGTCGCTGACGCGGGCGGAAGCCGGCCCCTTGCTCTGTCGTAGAAAGCCAAGCTGGTCGCGATGTCGTTTTTTCTCGCGCCCCGCGCCGCAGAGCCCCGTCCGTACACAGTGCTACGCGCGGCCAACGAGCGTGCTTACCGCGCCGCGCCCCCACCCGTCGTACAACCGAGGCATCCCCGGCCGCCTGACGAACGCTATCGACTGGGCCANCCACCCGCATGGCATGAACTCATTCGCACAAAAGCCGTCGGCGATGATCGGCGCCTCCCCGGGCAACATCGAAACCGCTGTCGGGCAGCACAGTCTGCGGAGTGCGCGCAGTGGAACTACGCGCCTCCGGCCGCCGGTGTGTGGACCTGCGCGGCTATCCACGGCAGCGCGTCGCTGAACGCGCGCGACGCGAACGACCAGGTGTGGAAGCTGACCAGAGTGTGCACTGAGCAGCTGATCTTGACCGCTGTCGCCGCCGCGCACAGATCCTGCGCCGCGCCGGTTTCGTCGTCGCGCCATTCGTCGTGGCCGCCGTAGCCCAACGGCGCGACCGGCCGCGGCTGGTTCTTGAAGGCGCCGAGCAGCGAGCGCGATAGATCATTTGGAGGTGTGGTGGTGTCCTCGAACCACCCCGACACACCGGCGTAGGGCCCGTGCCGCGCCATCACGGTCCTCGGGTCGAACGCGTCCCACTGCGCGGCGTTGCCGCCGTAGAGCCGATCGATGGTTTGCTGCTTGGTGCCCGAGCCGGGTCCGCGGTCACCGGCGATGTCTTCGAAGGTGCTGAACAAGTCCGGATGCATGACGGTCAGGTCGATCGCGCACGCGCCGCCCATGGACCAACCGACGACCGCCCACTGCGCCGGAGCCGATGACGCGCCGAATTTCGAGATCATGTAGGGGCGGACCTCTTTGGTGAGGTGGTCGGCTTCGTTGCCCCGCGGTCCGTTGACACATTCGGTGTCGTTGTTGAACACGCCACCGGGATCGATGAACACGAGTATCGGGGCCCGGCCACCGTGGTCGTGCGCGTAACCGTCCACGGCGGGAAGAATCTTGCCGCTGCTGATCCACTCGTCCGGCGAGTCGAACTCACCAGCGATCATCATGACCGCTGGCAGGGTCGGCGGTGCGGGGCCGGCAAACCATGCCGGCGGTAGGTAGACGAATTCGGCGCGGTGTTTGAAACCGCTCACATTGTCTGGGATGGTGACCTTGACCAGCTTGCCGCTCGACGGCACCGAATTGCGCAGGGCGCTCAAGTCGTTGGCGCTGATCTCGTCGGGCAGCGGCCCCGCGGTGAGCGCATCCCACGCGGACTGCAGTGTGCGGTAGTAGCCGAGCCATTGGTTGGCCGCCAGCAGGACGGCGACCAGGGCAAGCGGAATCACCAGCAGCGACAGCGCACGCCGCCACCAGCGTGCGGTGCGCCAACCCAGGACCGCGATCGCGGTCGCGGCGATGACAAGACCAACCCACAGCCACAGCCGCTGCGGAGCCGGGTCGCTAGGCATGCTCTGGGAGTTCACGTACCCGCGCGCCACCAGCGCGCCGATGGCCCCGATGGCGACGCTCACCGGGACCCACACCAGACGCCAGCGACGGGTCCGCCAACCGATGACGGCTATCAGCAAGACCGCGACGCCGATTTCCACGGTGAGCGGAAACCATCCGCCCAGCAAAGCGATCCCGTGATGGAACCTGTGGAAATCGGGTTGGGGCAATGCCGGGACGAGCGTTGGCGGCGGAGTCGGGACCGGCGCCGGTATCGGCGGTGGAGTGTCCAGTGACACGCCCAGCATCGGTGTATGGCTCCCTTTTCGACAGCGGCGGATACGCCCCCGCAATCCAGTATCGGCTGCTGCACATATCAGCAGACGTTCCTGCGGGCAGATGGGGTGGGTTACGTTGTCGACGGCACGCGCCTGAAGTGCTCGCATCCGCCCGCTCAACCCGCTGTCGTCCAGGCCGCCCCGGACGGCCCGATCCGTTCCGCGTTTTCGACTCGCCTCGCATTGATCAGCGGTTATCCATCAGTGTGTCGACCAACCATGTGATTCACCGGGAGACGGGCATCGCGATGCGTGCTGACCCGACGTTTTCGGCTTAGCCGGGGCCACGCCAGCCCAGCTATCCAGACGTTCGTGTCGGTTATCAGGCGATGGCCAAGATCGCCTGAGCATTACCGCTGGAACGCTTGGACGCAGCCGCTGAGAATGGTGGTATGTCAGGAATCCTGTTCTTCGATGGTGCGTGCGGAATGTGCACCCGGTCTGCGGATCTGTTGTTAAGACTCAATCGGACCGGAGAGTTGCACACGGAGCCGCTGCAGACCACGGGAGCGGCGCAGCGGCTGCACATCCCACCGACGCAACTACTCGAGTCCGTCCGCTGGTTGGACTCGTCGGGAGCCGTGTATGCCGGCGCGGAGGCAGCCAACGCGGCACTGTCCGCGGCGGTCGGCACTAACTTGCCGCTGATGCTCTATCGCATCCCTGGTGTCCGGTTCATTGAAGACGCCGTCTACAACTGGGTGGCGACGCACCGCTACCGCTTCCCCGGAACAACGCCGTACTGCCAGTCGCATCCCGCTGCATGCTGACGCTCGGAGCGACGGCACGTTTGTCGCGCGTCCGGGATGGACGCTACAGAGTGTCGGAGCGTTGCGACCAGCTTTGCCCGCGCGTATCGCATGCCGCCGGTCGCTTACCGCGCCAGCATGCGTACTCGGCAGTGCGGTGCCTATAGCAATTCGGCGGTGCGCCCGAAGGGCCGTCGTGGCGACGAATTATGACGCCTTGGTGCCTGCGTTCGGATCGCTCTCGGTCTGGCCGCCGAACAACCGGTACCACAGCGTTGGATGATCCTGCGCACCAAGTGAGGCGGCACCGTGTTGAGTCGCCCGGCGAGCCAGGGCAATGTCGCCGCGAACGCCCTGCCCGACCTATGGTGAAGACATGAAACAACGCGCATTCAGCGTCATGGGCGTGGCCGCTTTCGCAACTGCGTTTGCGGCGATGTTCCCGACCGCACCCCTTGTCCACGCACAAACGGATGTTGAGAGTGCTTGTACGAGTTCCGGCGGCCAATACTCGTCGGAGGTGGTACGACCTCATTGGGATGCCAACCCCACACTGATTGAGACATGTTGCACCGGTGGGGCATCGGGGCAATGCGTTACTTACCACGATGGCGTGCAGGGGGCCGTATACCCAGGGGGTTAGGCGGAAACGCCGACACAAACGACAGCGCCGGGCGTTAGGGGTGGGTCGAAATCTCTGGGAGTTACGCCGTCGGACCGCGTGCCGGGCGCGCGTGTGTCGCCGGCAGGTTTTAGAAAAGTATTGGCTGCGCTCCTGGCGAGCCAGCGCAGGCCGGGACGTGTACCGCTGAACTATCGGCAGCGCGCCCCGGCCCGCACCCAGAGGACTGTTTCCCCAGGACTTCCAGAGGTCGCTCGGAACGTGTCGGCTGCGACTCGATAATACCGCCAAGGAAATACCCGACGGCGATCCCGGCGCCGCGCGGCTGTTATTCGTCTGGTGCTCGCCGGTGAGGCCGCGTGCACGGCAGGGGGACTGCTGATCCCGGGGGAACTGGCCGCGGTGAGCTGGCGGCTGGGGTTCTGGTGGCTGGCCGTGGTCGGGCTCGCCCTCGCGACGATGGCAGCGTCGAGGTCGCGGGACACCGATGAGCCGTTGCGCGAAGAGCCGGTAGCCCGGATCGATCCCGGTTCACCGGCCCCGACTGCCGTGGTCGACAATCATGGTGAACATCGACCTCTTGCGATGAGAAACGTGCGAAGGAGAAACGGTCATGGCGGAAGCGGTAATCGTCGAGGCGGTGCGGTCGCCGGTCGGCAAGCGCAACGGTGGCCTGTCGGGGGTGCACCCGGCGGATCTGTCGGCCCAGGTGCTCAACGCGCTGGTGGAGCGCGCCGGCGTCGACCCGGAGCTCGTCGAGGACGTGATCTGGGGGTGCGTGATGCAGGCCGGTGATCAGGCGCTCGACATCGCCCGAACGTCGCTGCTGGCCGCGGGCTGGCCGGAATCGGTGCCCGGCGTGACCGTCGACCGCCAGTGCGGATCCAGCCAGCAGTCGATCCACTTCGCGGCCGCGGGCCTGGTGGCGGGGCACTACGACGTCGTGGTCGCCGGCGGCGTGGAGTCGATGTCGCGGGTGCCGATGGGCGCGTCGCTGGCCGGTGGCGGCAACCCGTTCCCGAAGGCGTTCATGGCACGCTACGGCATGCACCCCAACCAGGGCCTGGGCGCGGAGATGATCGCCGAGCAGTGGGGCCTCGACCGTGCGACGCTGGACGAGTTCTCGCTCGGTTCGCATGAAAAGGCCGCGGCGGCACAGGATTCCGGTGCGTTCGACGACCAGATCGTCGCGATCGAGGACCAGGACGGCAACCCGGTGCTCAAGGACGAGGGCATTCGCCGCGGCACCCCGATGGAGAAGATGGCTCAGCTGAAGCCGGCGTTCAAGGACGATGGCGTCATTCATGCCGGCAACTCGTCGCAGATCTCCGACGGCTCTGCCGCGCTGCTGATGATGACCGATGAGAAGGCCAAATCGCTGGGGCTCGAGCCGATTGCCAAGATCCACACCGCGGTGCTGGCCGGCGCCGACCCGGTGATCATGCTGACCGCCCCGATCCCGGCCACCCGCAAGGCGCTGAAGCGGTCGGGGCTGGGGATCAACGACATCGGTGTGTTCGAGGTGAACGAGGCGTTCGCCCCGGTGCCGCTGGCGTGGTTGCGCGACATCGGCGCCGACGAGAAGAACCTGAACCCCAACGGTGGGGCGATCGCGCTGGGTCACCCGCTGGGCGGTTCCGGCGCGCGCATCATGACCACGATGGTGCATCACATGCGGGACAAGGGGATTCGCTACGGTCTGCAGACGATGTGCGAGGGCGGCGGCCAGGCCAACGCCACCGTCGTCGAGTTGCTGTGATCACCACCGAGGCCGGGCCCGCCGCGCTGGTCGAGCGCCGCGGCAACGTGCTGGTGATCGCGATCAACCGGCCCGAGGCGCGCAACGCCGTCAACAGCGCGGTCAGCACCGGCGTCGGCGACGCGTTGGAGCGGGCACAGCACGACCCCGATGTGTGGGCGGTGGTGATCACCGGCGCCGGCGACAAATCGTTTTGCGCCGGGGCCGACCTCAAGGCGATCGCGCGACGGGAGAACCTCTACCACCCGGAGCACGGTGAGTGGGGCTTCGCCGGCTATGTGCACCACTTCGTCGACAAACCGACCGTCGCGGCGGTGAACGGCGCCGCCCTCGGCGGTGGCACTGAGATCGCGATGGCCAGCGACCTGGTGGTGGCCGCCGAGAGCGCCGTCTTCGGGCTGCCCGAGGTCAAGCGGGGGCTGATCGCCGGTGCTGGGGGTGTCTTCCGCATCGTCGACGCGCTGCCGCGCAAGCTGGCCTTCGAGCTGCTGTTCACCGGCGAGCCGATCACGGCGGCCGAGGCGCTGAAGTGGGGGATGGTCAATCAGGTCGTCCCCGACGGCACCGCGCTTGACGCCGCGCTGGCGCTGGCCGCGCGGATCACCGTCAACGCGCCGCTGTCGGTGCAGGCGAGCAAGCGCATTGCCTGCGGCGCCGACGACGGCGTGATCACCGACGAGGAACCGAAGTGGGCCCGCATGAGCCGTGAGTTCGGCTCGCTGCTGAGGTCGGAGGACGCCAGGGAAGGCCCGTTGGCGTTCGCGGAGAAGCGCCGGCCGGTGTGGAAAGCACGGTAGGCGCGCTCGCTTACGATGTCGCTCATGCCTGAGCCGCTGATCGTCGCCATTCGCGGGCGCACGCCGCAGATTCACCAGGACGCCTGGATCGCTCCGAACGCCTCCATCGTCGGCGGTGTCACGCTCGGCGCGCGTACCAGTGTCTGGTACTCCGCCACCCTGCGCGCCGAGGCCGAGCCGATCGACGTCGGTCCCGGCAGCAACATCCAGGACGGCGTCGTCATCCACGTCGACCGCGAGTACCCGGTCAGCATCGGCGCCGGGGTCAGCGTCGGGCACAACGCGGTGCTTCACGGCTGCGTCGTCGAGGACAACGTGCTGATCGGCATGGGCGCGCTGATCCTCAACGGAGCCGTCATCGGCGCGGGTTCGCTGATCGGCGCCGGTTCCCTCGTTCCGCAGGGCACGGTGGTGCCGCCGCGGTCGCTGGTGACCGGGACACCCGGACGGGTGCGCCGCGAACTCAGCGATGCCGAGCTGGCAGGCAACCGGCACAACGCGGAGGTCTACCAGCGCCTGCTGGAGTTTCACCGCGCGGCGACAAGCTAGCGTCAGCCGATCGTTGATCGGCGACATCCGGACACCGGCGTGCCGGCCAGGCGGTCCTGTGTCCAGGCGACGAGCGCGCCGGTGATCGGGCTGTCGGGTGCGACGATGCCGCCGTGGTCGCGGCCCGGCACCCGCCAGTAGTCGAGCGCCTGTCCCGCCGCGCATTGCTGGTCCACGAACGCGTCGTTGACCGAGGGGTAAACGACTTCGTCGGCGAGTCCCTGGACCACGACCACGGGTGCGTTGATGACTGCGGTGGGGGCGTTCTGCGCGAGCCGCTCACCCATGGTGCCCGAGGTGGGGTCGAGGACCGGGTGGCCGTGCAGCTGTGCGGCCAGATCGTTCAGGGCGGGAAGCGCGTCGGGGTCGAACAGGCACAGCCCCGCGAGCCGGCGGGCGATGGCTTGCGCGTTGCCCGGCACGATGCGGTCCAACTGCACGTCGGGGTAGTACTGGCTGAAGGCGGCGGCCAGGTAGGCGCCGAGTCTCTCGGCCATGGGGTCGCCGCCGTGCATTGCCATGATCTGCGCCATGTTGCTCGCCGGGGCGAGCGCGGCGACGCCCGACAGGTTGACGTCGGGGGCGTAGCCCGGCCCGAAGATGCCCGACGCCAACGCAGCCTGACCACCTTGGGAATGCCCCCACGCCACGGTGCGCGAATCAAGGGTCAGCTCGGGCATCTGGCGCGCTGCCCGCACCGCGTCCACGGCGCTGCGCGATTCGCCGTCCTCGATCAGGTACGGGTGCACGCCCTGGTTGTTGGCCGCGTAGTCGGTGGCCACCAGCACCCAGCCGTTCTGCACGACCGCGTCGAGCGCGGGCACACCCGAAAACGGGCGGTTGACCGTCGACGGCATGCATCTCTGCTCGACGCCCGCCGTCCCGTGCTCCCACATGATCACCGGGCGCGGCCCGGGCGGGGGCACCAGCGGAGCCAGCACCGTGGCGACCGCGGTGGCCGGTGACCCGTCCGGCAGGGTCGTGGTGTACATCATCCGCCAGGCCTGCGAGCCCGGTGGCAGGACCCGGTCGGTGAGCTTCTCGCTGCGCACCAGCGCCCCCGGAACCGGCGGAACAGCCGCCGGCGGCGTGTAGAAGCCATCCAGCGGCAGATAGACCAGCCGGCCCGGCTGCGCGCTTCCCGTCGGCGCAGAACCCCAGCAGGCGAAACCGAAGAGTGTTGCGGCGCAAGCGATCGCCAAGAACGGGAGCCGTCGGCGGCCCATCGGTCAGACCTTGTCGCGGAACGTCAGCCAGACCTCACTCGTCAGGTGGATGCCGACCGGCCGGTCCATCGCTTCGAGCATCGCCTCGATCTCGTTGTGGTCCAGGCCGACCGGTGGGACCCGTTCGCCGGAGTCGTCCCGCACGTCATAGGTGAACACCAACGGGGTGGTCGGACTCAGCCAGTGCGAGGCCGTGACCTCCGGCCCGTCGTCGTGCGGGTAGGTGCCCGTCACGAAGAACCCGCCCGCCCGCGCGAATCGCCGGTGCACCGCGACCTGCAGGTGGGCCAAGAACTCGTTGGTGAACGTCAGCGGCAGATCCTGCTCACCACAGCGCAGCGTGGCCAATGTCCTTCTCCTTCTGTCGGCGTTGACTCCCTTAACCCGGCCCTAAGCCTATGGAGCGGGAGGTCCCTCCCCGTCGGATTCGGCGATCAGTACGGTGGATGGTGTGCGGATCCTGGTCACCGGCGCCACCGGGTATGTCGGATCGCGGCTCGTCACCTCCCTGCTCGCCGATGGCCACACGGTCCTGGCGGCGACCCGAAACCCCGGTCGACTCAAGCGTTTCGGTTGGTGCCACGACGTCACCCCGGTCGGGCTGGACGCGGGAGACCCGGCCGGGACGCGCGCGGCGCTCACCGGGGCGGGCCGGATGGACGTGGTCTATTACCTGGTGCACAGTATCGGCCAGCCCGGGTTCCGCGACGCCGACAACAGGGCGGCGGCCAACGTCGCGGCCGCGGCGGACGCCGCGGGCGTGCGCCGCATCGTGTACCTGGGCGGCTTCGTCCCCGACGACGATGACCTCTCCGAGCACCTGACCAGCCGGGCCGAGGTCGCCGCATCGCTCAGCGTCGACGATGGACCGGAGTTGGTGTGGCTGGGCGCTGCGATGATCATCGGAGCCGGGTCGACGTCATTCGAGATGCTCCGCTATGTCGGCGACCGGTTCGTGGTGTTCCCGTTGCTGCCGTGGGCCGCCAATGCCATGGACCCGATCTCCATCCGCGACGTCTTGCATTACCTGGTCGCAGCCGCCGACCCGGACCGCGTACCGGCCGGTGCCTACGACATCTGTGGTCCGGAAACCACGACCTACGGTGACCTGCTGGACGCTTACG
>JGI26341J46601_10000590_pt1 | contig 11260 bp, 10 predicted proteins | sample BogFormECP12_OM3_FD_46601 | JGI IMG/M metagenome (IMG submission 46601) | reverse complement strand
TCCAATCGACCCGGTCCAGGGTGCTCGACACGACGTACTTCTTTGCCGCGTCGATCGTCCGGGCGAAGGGTTCCATCCAATCAGGCCTCGCTCCCGTCCGCACCGGCGGCCGGAACCCTGCCTCCATCATTTCGTAAGTCACCCGACCAAAGAGGAGGGCATCGGCCTGGTCGAGGTTCTCGGCCGCGTGACGATGCAAGTCTTCGTCCGTGAGCATTGCACGATGATCGCAGCACCCGTCCAATGTGACGTTGATGGAATACCGAAGGGGTCGCATTACCGAAGAGTACCGCCGAAAGGGGTAGATTAGCAACGTTAGCCCGCTTCAGGGCTAGGAGCCACTCACGTAACGCATGACGATGACAATTTGAGAGCTGCTAGCGGCATTCGGCAGAGGCAACGTTACTGCGGATGCGGCGGGTCGGATCGGAATATTTCCATTGGATCGGCTTAGCGTTCGCTGAGTAGGCGTTGATATAGCGGCGAAGCTTGCGGGCCAGATCCTTCACGCTGGTAAAGATTCCGCGAGCAATCACGTCGCGCTCGACCTTGGAAAACCAGATCTCGACTTGATTCAGCCACGACGAATACGTCGGCGTGAAGTGGAAATGCACGTTCGGATGCGTCGCCAGAAAATCGCGAACCACCTGACTCTTGTGCGCCGACAGATTGTCCAAAATGATGTGGACCTCCCGCGCCGGCGCGCGTTCGACCACCTCTGTGAGGAACTCCACAAACTCCTGGCTGGTGTGGCGGGCGGCGGTCTTGCCGAGCACTCTGCCGGATTGCGTATCCAGCGCCGCATACAGCGACAACGTGCCGTGACGGTAGTATTCAAACCCGTGACGCTCGGCGCGGCCCGGCGAAAGCGGCAGTCGGCATCGTTGACCCAAGAGGTGATAGTAAAAGCATCCAATGCCGCTTTGGAACGGCGTAAGCAATCTCACAGGCATCATTGGCACCTAACATCCCTGAAGTCTCGAGATGATCCGACGCCTGCCCTTTCCGCCCAAGTATCGGATTAATTCAACCCTCAAAAGGATTGGGGCCCGGAAGTGACCCTAATAGGCCCGTGACCAGAGGCTCCTCCCACTTACCAGATTTGGCTGAGCGGAAAATCGCTTCGATTATCGCCATGTTACGGATAGAGCCCTCTAAGGGAACGGGCAACTCCGTACCCTGACGAATGCTTTGCGAAAACAGGTCTCCTTGGACCGTATATTGATCGCAGGTCTCGAATTCCAAGATCTCCGCACTTCGACCTGAGGGATCGACTCCGTCATCGATAAATATACGGCAAGGCTGATCCGGCGGAGCATTTAATGGTATCTCTACCTCGATTCGGCCCTGAGTTCCCAAGATTTGCACCCGCTGGTAAGGTGCAAGCTGGGTGCCACAGGTAAATACGCATTGTCCAGAACGAAAATGAAGCATCACGGAGGTTATCACATCGGTTCGCATCTCCGGATCTTCTTCGATTAACCCGAGCACGCGCGTCGGTTCTTCGCCAAATACAAGTCGGGAAGTATAGACACCATAACAACCAATATCCATCAGTGCGCCTCCTCCGTACTCCAATATGTTGCGAATGTTTTCCGGATCGCGATTGTAGTAAGTGAAACATCCCACGAAGGATCGGACTGGTCCAATTCTACCCGCCCTGATCAGGTCAAGGACACCGCGCCATTGAGGATGCGTGCGAACCATGAAAGCCTCCTCAATTTTCACACCTGTGCGATCACGGGTTTTGAGCAGCGATATGGCTTCAGCAGCCGTCAGACTGATCGGCTTTTCGCAGAGAACATGCTTACCAGCTTCGGCCGCTTTGATCGACCAGGGGACGTGCAAATGATTTGGGAGCGGATTGTAAATGGCCTCAATATTTGGATCAGCCACCAGTTCCTCATAAGAACCGTAAGCCTTAGGAATCCCTAGCCGCTTGGCTGCTTGCTGGGCCTTCTTTAGATCTCTTGAAGCGATCGCCGCAACTTGAGACCACTCGCCGCGCTGCATTGCAGGAATAACTTTCTTAACGGCAAGATCGGAAACACCCAAAACTCCCCATTCAACTTTATTGTTCATTTCTCCTTTTAATGCTTTCTAGTCACCAGACATGGACTGGTCGGTTTCAGTTTGGCGAAGCAAGGGCGGTCACGATGACCGCGTCAAGATATTTTCCGTGCGAGACGTTTGGTACCGGAAAAATCAACTTTGGATCCTTGATCGTGTATTGAGTTGAAGGCGCTGGAATCGTCACCCGACACCACGATCCAGGATCCTTCGTTGCTCGCGCGATCCACCGCGTCGATTATCTTTTCAACTTCATAGCCTTCTCGAAAGTCTGGCCAAACGGGCTTGCCACTGACAATGCCAGCGATGAGATCGTGCACCTCGAAGAACTTGAGGTCATGAATGCTGATGTTCGCGCCGGGAACTGGCCAGAGGACGCCAAAGTCCCCATGTCCTGGGCCAAGCTCAATCGTCCGGAACCCGTGAATCTCGTGCGGATCCGAATCCAGCGAAACTTCGAGCTTGTACATGTGTTGCTGGTCGAAGCGGATCGCGCCCTTCGAGCCAGTCAGCGTGAAGGAGAGATCCCATGCTCGGCCAACTGAGACGCGACTCGCTTCGATGGAACCGATTGCACCATTGGCGAATTCGGCCAGGAAGTATGTCACGTCGTCGTTCTCGACAATGCGCTTTGGCGCGCTTGGGTGAGCCTTTCCGCCATAACCGAAGGAACCCTGTGGCAGTGGCCGCTCCTTCGTGACGATTCGGGCCAGACTGGCGACCTTGGCGATATCTCCAATAAGGAATCGTGCTATCGCTATTACGTGGGCGCCAAGATCCCCGAGCGCTCCTGTGCCCGCAAGCCCGCGATCCTGACGCCAAGTGAATGGCGTTAACGGATCCACCATCGCATCGAGTGCAAATGCAGCCGTAAAAGAAACCATGTCTCCGATTCGACCTGACTCGATCAGCCGTTTGGCAAGAGCAAGACCGGGATTGCGTAAGTAGCTAAAGCCGACAAGGGTACGTACCCCCGCCTCTTCGGCGGCGTGAGTCATTTCCAGGGCGTCCTCTGCCGTCAGGGCGAGCGGCTTCTCGCACCAAATGTGTTTGCCGGCTTTGGCGGCTGCAATCGCAACGTCCTTATGCAAGAAGTTTGGCGTTACGATGTCCACAATATCGACGTCCGGATCGTCGATGGCTTCCCTCCACGATGTTGTCCAACGTTCGTAGCCGAACTGGGCGGCTCCGGCCGCTGCAATCTCGTCGGTGGCGTCACAGAGAATAACCAGGCGCGGCGTGACAGGAACATCGCCATAGACGGCCTGCACGTTGCGCCATGCCATCGTGTGAGCCTTAGCCATCAGTCCGCTGCCGATTAATGGCCACACCAAGGGTCTGCGTCTGGAAAACAGTGTTATTGCTCATTCTTCCTCCATAAGATCAGTTGGGTCGGGCATAACTTCAGTCACTACTGCTTCGATTCCCCGAGGAACTCTTTCCACGAAGGCGAGATATGCCAAATATCGGGGAAACTCCGCGCTCCGCCGTGATTGGCCGATTCGGCACCCCGGGCTCGCTGGCTAGATAGGCAATGACAGGAGTGGAGATGCATATTTTATCTTCCGGGTATATTAGAGATTTTAAGGTGTGGAGTCGCGTGGCGGATCGGCCATACGCAAGGTCCGGGAACGGAAGCAAAGCAGTTCGAAAGCTTCTGCCGTCGCGTGGACTTGCGCCCTTCCGCAACAGATCCAGCGGCTCGAGAATGCGCCGGAATCGTGGAAGAGATGGGTACAAAATTCTAACGTTAAGTTACTAACTAACTATTTCTGTACTTTCACCCGCTTCCCTGACCCTGCGGACGCCTTTATTGCCAGGGCCACTGCGAGCGATTTCGCTCCGTCCACACCCGGTGGCGAACGGTTCACCCATTCCCTTCACTGCCAAGTTAAAGTGCCGCACGGCGTTCTCATAGAGACCTTCCCGTTCACCTAGGTCAATTTTGGCCCGCTCGGTTCCCCGCTGGAGGTAAAGGTCCCCTTGTGGTTCTTGGGTCATCACGTCATAGCCGAACAGTGAGTTAAGGTCGAAGGTCTTGTGCGGGGCGCTCCCAAAGGTTGACGCCACCCTCCTGCGCGTGAACCTCGATGGCGGCAAGTTCGTCGGCTAAAAAGTCGAGGTTTTTGAGGGCGGCCACGTTTTCCGCGACCTGACTCGGTTTACTCGCGCCGATAAGGGCGGAGGTGACCCGAGTATCGCGCAGTATCCATGCCAGCGCCATCTGGGCGAGGCTTTGACCGCGAGCTTTCGCGATCTCGTTCAATGCGCGAATTTTGCTGAGGTTCTCCTCACGCAGGTGACTTTGTTGCAACGAATCGCCACCGGACTGCCGGACCCGTGCGTCCTCCGGAACCCCATTCAGGTACTTCCCCGTCAAGAGCCCTTGAGCTAAAGGGGTAAAAGCAATGCAGCCGATGCCTTCTTTTTCGAGCGCACCCAGCAAAGAGCCTTCGATCCAGCGATTGAGCAGATTGTATGACGGCTGATGGATCAGGCAGGGAATTTTCCATTCTCTCAGCAACGCCGAAATTTCGCGAGTTTTGCCAGCCGAGTAGGACGAGATGCCCACGTACAAGGCTTTGCCGTGCTGAACCGCCGCCGCCAGGGCGGATGCTGTTTCTTCCAACGGCGTGTCGACGTCAAAACGGTGTGAGTAAAAAATATCGACGTAGTCCAGTCCCATGCGACGGAGGCTTTGGTCGAGACTCGCCAGCATGTATTTGCGTGAGCCGCCGCCTTCCCCGTAGGGCCCGGCCCACATTTCCCACCCGGCTTTGGTCGAGATGATTAACTCGTCTCGGTATGCTTTGAAGTCTTCCCGCAGCAGGCGTCCGAAATTGCTTTCGGCGCTCCCCGGCGGTGACCCGTAATTATTCGCGAGGTCGAAATGGGTGATGCCGAGGTCGAACGCCGTTCTCAGGATCTCGCGCTGTCTCTCCAGGGGTGTCGTGTCTCCGAAATTGTGCCACAACCCCAATGACAAAGCAGGGAGCTTGAGCCCGCTGCGGCCGCAGGGTCGGTAGGTCATTTGCGAGTAACGACGTGAGTTGGCGTAATAATTCATCGTTTATTTTAATCTTTTAAGTTTAATTAGTGGTTTGTTATACGGACTCTTAGGAAGTCGTTCTCGTTTAAGCCCTGGGAAAGCTTTATACCGGCATCGACGAGTTACCGCCGTTTAAGAACCCAGCCCTAAACAACCTTTAGCATTCCCCCGTCGACGAAATAGGTTGAGCCCACGGAGTAGCTAGCGCGCTTTGAACAAAGGAAAACGAAAAAGCTGGCTAGCTCTTCCGGCGTGCCGAACCGCTCAATGGGGGCGTGCTCTCGCGCCACCGAGGCGAGTTGGCTTTCCCAATCGCCTCCTTTGTCGGCCGTCAACTGCTTGGCCGTCTTGATCCAATCGGGAGTTAAAATCAAGCCTGGGTTGACGGTGTTGACCCGGATGTTGTCTTTCACGACTTCATTGGCCAGGGTTTTTGAAAACATCATGAGCGCCGCCTTGGTGACGTTGTAGATTGGTTCGTACCAAAGGGGCTGAACGGCGCAGATTGAGGCATTGTGCAAGATGACGCCGCCGCCCCGCCGCCGCATGAACGGCACCAAGCCGCGCGCCAAACGCACGGCCGCCATCACGTGGAGATCCCAGTAAAACTGCCACTTCTGGTCTGAGGCCTCCATAATCGTCTCGTTTGAACCTGTGCCGGCATTGTTGATGAGAAGGTCCGTGCCCCCAAATTCGCGTTCTACGGCAGATGCCACCGCATCAATCTCTTCTGCTTTCGCCACATCGGCGGCCACCCCGATTGCCCGCACGCCGAAGCCCTCGGCGATCCGCTCGGCTTCTTGTTTGAGCCGCCCACTTTGACGGGCAACAAGCACGAGGTTGACGCCTTCGGCGGCGAGTGCCTCTGCCACCGCCAACCCAATGCCCACACTGCCACCGGTGATGACGGCCACTTTATCTTTTAAGTCGAGGTCCATAATCGTGATTCACGATGCTTGAGTAATTCACGATGCGCGCTGGGCGACGGCCGAGAGAAACCCCCAGCCGCGCCGCAGCCCTTCGGTGCCCGCTCTCAGTTCAATGCCGTGGTCACCGGCTATTTCACCTCGTTATAGCGTTCCGCTTGGTTGAGGTTGTCTTTGGTGATCACAACGGGCGTGAGCTTTTTAGATTCCAACGGTTTTTTGTCTCGAATGAAGTCTACCAGGGCCGCCATGGAGGTTTCAACCTGTTCCGCGGGCAGTTGTTCCACGGTCGCGGCCATCTCGCCGTCCCGTACCGCGACGAGCGCGTCGGGAAGGGCATCAAAACCCACCACCGTCACCTTGCCCTTGGGAATTCCCGCCTGAGCAAGCGCCTTCAGGGCTCCCAACGCCATGTCATCATTGGACGCGATGATCGCATCGGGCGGAGTTCCCAACGCGGTTAATACATTTTGCGTGACGGTAAATCCTTGAGCCCGTGCAAAGTTGGCCGTCTGGTCCGCAACGAGCTTGTATTTGTCGCCGGCCGCCTTGAGCGTCTCGTGAACCCCGGCAGCACGATCAATGGCGGGACTGCTCCCGGGCTCACCGGTTAGCAGGATAATTTTCGCGCCTGCAGGAAAACGTTCGACCACGTACTTGGCCTGCTCAACTCCGCCAGCCACATTGTCCGCCCCGAAATGGGGCACGGGTTCCGTGGTCCCGGTGACATACCGGTCAATCGTGACGATGGGTATCTTGGCCGCAATCACGTCATTCACGGCAGGCACCAAGGCTTTGACGTCGGTGGGTGCCAGAACGAACCCGTCAACGCCTTGGTTAACAGCATTGCGTAAATCGCTCGACTGCGTGGCGGCACTCCCCTGGCCATCCTGCAGAAGCACTTCCAAGTTGAGTTTCTTGCCTTCCTCCTGAGCCACCTTGGTGGTGAAGGCCGCCCAAGGAAATGCCATATTTGGCACGGTGAAAACAATCTTCAACTTCTGAGATTCCGCGTGTCCCGGGTGGGGCAACGCCAGGCTAAAAGCAATCGCTAAAGGAAGCAATCGTGCGTAATTCGTTCTGGTCATAGGTTTTAAGGAGCGGGTTATTAGGGAACGGGTTGAGTTAACTGATTTTCGAAAACGAGCTATCACCAGCGCTGGTGCACTTGGGGCCGGATGTGTTCCTGGTAGATCTGGGTCAAAATCTCCATTTGCTTCGGGCTCAAGGCAGGCAGGTCCGCCGCGCGTGCGTTATCGATGACTTGGCTTCCTTTTCGGGCGCCGGGAATGACGCAACTGACCTCCTCGTGCTGAAGGATCCAGCGCAGGGCAAAGTCCGCCATGCTGACTCCTTTAGGGACGATTTGCCGGATCTTCTCGACCGCTTCAAGGGCGACGTCAAAATCCACTCCGGAAAAGGTCTCCCCACGGTCAAACTGCTCACCCTGACGATTGTACTGGCGGTGGTCGTCCGCGGCGAATTGCGTGTCTTTGCTGATTTTGCCGCTTAAGAGGCCGCTGGCGAGCGGAAGACGAACTAAAATCCCGACGTCGCGTTTGCGCGCCAGCGGCAAAAAAAGCTCTTTCGGGCGCTGCCGGAATAGGTTGAAGATGATTTGGACAGTTGCGACACCGGGATACTCGGTAGCTTTCAGGGCTTCTTCGACCTTCTCGACGCTGACGCCGTAATGGAGGATTTTCCCTGAGCGTTTCAAATCCTCCAGCGCGGAAAAGACTTCGGGTCGGTAGTAGGCTTCCCAGGGTGGACAATGTAACTGCACTAGATCAAGAACGTCGCGCTGGAGGTTGATCAAGCTGCGTTCGACAAACGCGTTGAGGTTTTCCTTATTGTACCCTTCCGCAGTGTGCGGTTGGAGCCGGCGGCCGGCCTTAGTTGCCACGTAGATTCTCTCGCTACGTTCGGCTACAACTTGCGAGATGAGGCGCTCACTGCGTCCGTCGCCGTACACATCTGCCGTATCGAAAAGGTTAATTCCCTGGTCAATGGCGGTATGCAAAAGCCTTTTTGCATCTTCTTCGGAGACAGACCCCCAGGATCCCCCAATCTGCCAGGTGCCGAGACTTACCTCGGAAACTTCAAAGTCAGTTCTTCCCAGTCGACGGTATTTCATAATTTACAATGTCAGTAGTTGAAAAAGCGTTCCGGAGGGTTGAACCGCACCTCCTTCGGTCTTTGTTCGGGTTAGATGGAGGGTCGAATCGACCTAGAGTGAACGCGCAAAAACGTCCCGCATTTCTTCGAGACTCGGCACCAATGGAGCTGAAAGAAGAATGCTTGTGCATCTTGAGGAGACCTGAGACGGGGATTGCGAACACTTATGATCGGTTAGTTTGGCTGACAATCATACGTTAGGCGACATGGCCTTCATCGCAAAGTGATCATTTGCGGCGCCTTCTTATCTATTTGCGCCAAAGTCAGCACGATAGTGAGACCATCAAGGAAAACCTGGATCTAATCCCGACGGCAAGGAACCAACTATTTATCTGTTGATCGTGGGCGCGCGAAAGCTCTCTCGTGTGGTGACGACCCTCAAGGCCCATTTGCCAGCATCGCGTACAGCCTTCGAGCGCCAAGGAAGAAATTCAACTATCGCGGTCTCGACCTCGTGCTCGGCGGAAGGGAACCAAGTCTAAATTTCGCCTCGACTTCCATCGATTACGGGCAAATCGGAGCCCGTTTGCTGCTCCATCCCCGCGCCTTGTCGCACCGCACGTTCTTCGTGCCTGTTTCCGGCAACGAGCGGACATTAGGCTGATTTGTCGAATCACAGAGAAGAAAGCGTTGACTTCACCACAGGTGATGACGAACAAATTAAGTTGAGCGTGGCTGCCACAGACACGGCGACGAACACCCGCCCCAACAAGGGATGACTTATGAAGCGTTTTACGTTCCTGTTCTTAACGTCCTGATTTACAGGGTGAGTGCATGGCTTTTTCAGCCAAGACGGTCAACGCCCCGGTGACAAATGGCCCTAATCACGGCACTAACAAAGGATCCCCAATCAGAAGCACAACCTGACGTGCCATTTAACCGCACAAAGGCGCTATTAACGCAAGCAGGGCTATCAAACGATGGTTACCCCTACCATGAACTATCCTGATTTCAGCTTGAGAGACCAAGTGGCCCTGGTGACCGGGGCCAGCCAGGGCATCGGTTTTGGTCTGTCTAAAGCGCTCGCACATGCCGGCGCAACCGTAGCGGTGGCCGCCCGCTCGGTGGCTGACCTCGAAACGCTGACCGAAGAGATTCGCGCGGAGGGCGGAACCGCCCAGGTGTTTCCGCTCGACGTCCGCGACGTCGGCCAGGTGCGTGAATGCATGCTATCGGTGCAGGCCACTCTGGGCCGGCTGGACGTTTTGGTAAACAATGCCGGGCTGGGTGCCAACCACTCGGCAATTGACGTCACCGAAGCCGACTGGGACGAAATGACGGCCGTGAATCTGAAAGGTCTCTTCTTTTGCTGCCAGGCGGCTGGTCGGATTATGCTTGAGCAGGGACATGGCCGCATCATTAACATGAGTTCGCAAGCCAGCATTGTCGGCATCCGTGATCACGCCGTTTACTGCGCCTCGAAGGGCGGCGTCAACCAACTGACTCGGGTGCTCGCGCTGGAATGGTCTGCGGCGGGGGTCACGGTGAACGCGGTCGCGCCCACATTTATCTACACGCCCGGGACGGCCGAGAGGCTCGACGACCCGGCATACCGTGAAGGAGTACTCGCGCGCCTGCCGATCGGGCGCGTGGGTACGATCACCGACGTTGCCGCTGCCGTAATTTACCTCGCCTCAAAGGCAGGCGCCCTGGTGACGGGCACCGTATTAATGGTCGACGGCGGTTGGACCGCCCAATGACGCCAAATCCAGCAGCGCCTTACGAGACCTGAGAAAGTTCTCGCGAGGATATAGAACGGGTACAATACTAAACAGGCTTTTCTAGTGTCGTGTCCCGTAATTACGTAGAAATAATATCTGCCGCGGCGAGCGCTTCTCTGGCTCGTCGGATTTTTTCTAGGATTTTAAGACCGGAAGCTCGCCAAACATATTTCTTTGGATCCTGGTTGCGGCCTGCCAGATAGGATTCAATTGCACGCACCAACTCACGAGTGGATTGGAAGCTGCCTTCGCGGACAACGTCCGCCGTGAGTTCCCCGAAAAATCGCTCGACGAGGTTTAGCCATGAGGAGCTGGTTGGAGTAAAATGCATGTGAAAGCGAGGGTGAGCCTTGAGCCAGCGCTGAACGGTCGGGTGTTTATGCGTCGCGTAGTTATCGACAATGAGGTGCAGATCAAGTTCCCGAGGGGTTTCCCGGTCGATCTGCTTTAAGAACCGCAGCCATTCGATGTGGGTATGGGATTGTTCAGTTCGAGAGATAATTTTACCTTCCAGATAGCTCAGAGCGGCAAAGAGCGTGATCGTGCCGTGCCGGATATAGTCATGGGTCTGGGTGCGTGCGTAACCTTTCTTCAGAGGAAGGGGGCGCTGCGTGCGCTCCAGGGCTTGGCACTGACTCTTCTCGTCGCAGCACAGTACCAAGGCCCGCTCGGGCGGATCTATATACAGCCCAATAACATCCCAAAATTTCACTTCAAAGTTCGGATCATTGGAAATCTTAAAGGTGTCCAGTCGATGTGGCTTAATGTCATTGTGGCTCCAAATGCGTTGTACGGTGCTCTTGCTTACCCTGGCTTCGCGCGCCATGGAACGGACGCTCCATCGAGTTCGACCCTGCGGCGGTCGAGTCGCCCGTTCAACAATTAAAGAGATTCTCTCGGCTGGCAGTCGGGCCTTGCGACCTCTTCCGGGCGCTTCCGTAAGCCCCGCTATTCCGTAGCCATCAAAGCGCTTTGACCACTTGCAAACCGCTCCCATACTGCATCCAAGCGTTCTTGCCACCTCCGTTTCGGCCTTACCCTCAAGCCGAAGCAGAATAATTTTTGCCCGGAAACGATCTCCTACCGATACTTTCGTGCCTCGAGCCATTCGGCCTAGTTCAACGAGTTCCTCATCGGTTGCCTGCAGCTGCAATATCGGACGCGCCATTCATACATGATAGCAGAAACTCCGTTATTGTCACGGTTTTAAGGGACAGGACACTAGCGATATCCGAAGAGATGGCAAAAGGTTGGTGCGAGTCAAAGTAATTGGTGGGAGCGGCACAGCGGATCGTGAAGGTCTATGCGCAATGGCGGTG
>JGI26341J46601_10000588_pt1 | contig 11277 bp, 10 predicted proteins | sample BogFormECP12_OM3_FD_46601 | JGI IMG/M metagenome (IMG submission 46601) | reverse complement strand
TTGCTAAGTTCGTGGTGGGTTGGGCCAGCCATCTTTACTACTGGGTTTACCCGGGTGTGATGGTCGCCGTGACCGCGATTCTGGTAGGATATCTTGCCGGACAAGTGTTTCCATCTGTCTTCAACTCAGCAGTACCCAGTCCGCTGTTGATGATTTTGTTTTGCATCGTCTTTCCGTTCTTCGTTGGATACATTGCGTACCGTGGCATAAACGCCTCAACCGCCGTTAACCTTGCCCTCAACGTGATTCAAATTACGGCGCTGATCGTGTTCACGGTGATCGCCATCGGCTATCGACTCAACCACTCCGCTGAGGGTGCTAACGGTGTCACGCTTAATCCGGACGGTTTTGCGACCTCGAACGTCATCGCGACCCAGACTACCAAGGATGACAAGGGAAATGAGGTGACGAACCCGGTGAAGGACAAGGATGGGAACTGGGTTTATGAAAAGAATCCGGATGGCACCCCCAAACCTTTTACTCTGACCTGGAAGCATGACCAGGCAATCAGCCAAGGGTCCGATCCCAAGAATCCAACCCCCACGTTTCAATTTCACAAGAACGCTCTTTCGGTCATCACCCCGCATGGGTTCAGTTTCGTTATGGTTCAGGCGTGTGTCGCGATTCTGATTCTGGTCGGTTTCGAATCGATCACATCGCTGGGTGAAGAGGCAAGAGACGCGAAACGCGACATCCCAAAAGCCGTACTCCTCTCCTTGATAATTCAGGGAGCGTTCTGCTACCTCTTCGAGTATTTTGGAGCGAACTTTTTCCTCAACAGTGGGTACACGGCCACAACCGCCGGCGCTTCGCCCGCACCAATCGGCGATATGATGCAGATTGTTGGTACGTGGGTCTTCGGAAGTCCTCAGGCGGGATGGTGGTTCATGTTTATCCAGGCTATCACCGTGTTTCTCGCGCTGATTGGTACGACCCTTGCATGCGTCAACACTGGAGTTCGCGTTACCTTTGCAATGGGACGCGACGAGGAAGTGCCAACGCATTTTGGTGTGCTTCATGGCAAAAATCTCACGCCGCACCGAGCAATCTGGGTGCTCTGCGCAATCTCAGTAGTCATCGGTATTTTTGGAGTGGCCCTTTACTTTTGCGGTGGGGCTGCAGTAACGGATGACACCGTTAAAGGTCTTCCGCAAAACATCTGGTATAGCTTCGGCCTCTGGCCGCACGATGCAGCGGTCAACATCCCGCAGAGCCTGCTCGTGATCACATTGATCAGTAACTTCGGGACGTTCCTGCTGTACATGATGACCTGCATTATCGCGATCATCGCCTACCAAGAGCACAACGCATTCCACGGGTTTAAACATGTGTTTGTTCCCGTGTTCGGCCTCCTGGCAAATTTTGGTTGCTTGTTATTCTATTTGGTCGGCCCGTTTTCAGTCGCCGGTATGAGCTGGAAAGAACCGTATATTGCTCTTGGAGTAGCGGCGGTCTGGGGTATTTACGGATTCGTTCACTTCACGATGGGTAGTAAGAAGAAAGAGAAAGCAATCTTCGTCCAGGCCCCTGCTTCTTGATTCGCAGATTGGGGTAAGACGAAAATCTTAGGTTAGTTAGGTCAAAGAGAGCGCGCAGACTCGGGTGCCAAGACCGGGCTGCGCGCTTTTTTTTTGCGGCGGCGGACATAGCCTGGAGAAAACGGGGAGGGGAATTCACCACAGAGGCGCGAAGGACACAGAGAATAGAATTCACCGCAAAGGCGCAAAGAACACAGAGTTTGATATTGGGTTTCCAAATCGTCCCGGCAGAAATCGCCGCTCGTACTCGTAATCTCGGGCGTTTTTGAGCAGGTTCCTCACTCAAGCCCAAACGTCGCTGTGAAACCCTTCATTAATCGCGTACGAGGACGATCCGCTCGTACTTCTTCATTCTTCCTTCTCACTTTTTCCTTCTCCGCCCCGCGGAGCCCATTCCGCCGGCCAGGTGGAGCCGATTCTTTGGAAGCCGTATTTCTCCAGGATCGGTCTGCTGGTCGGCAGCGCGTCGACCCGCAAATATTGAACGGAATCAAATTTCGAAACGTGATTGATCCGCGCGGCCAATAACGCCCGATACACTCCTTTTCCACGGAAAGCGGGCAATACAGCGCCACCCCAAAGCCCGGCGAACCGGCTCTCCCGGCGGACCGAGACCCGACCGCACCCGATCGGGATCCGACCTTCATAAGCAACGAATGCCAGTTCCTGCTGCGCCGGATCTTTCAGTCTTGCAAGAAGCCAGTCTCTCATTTTTTCGGATGCGGGCCAGAGCGCGGCTTCAACCGCCAGAAAATCGTCTACTCCTTGCGCATTTGTCACGGCTGCCACCGTGATTCCAGGCGCGGCCGGCGATGTCAGCGAGATCGGCAACTCGCGAAGCTCGCGAATCATGAGAGCTTCCTCTTCGCCGATCTTGAATCCGCGGCGGCGCAGTTCCGCGAGCAGGCCTTGTGGTTGATCGTGAGTGTACACCTTCCACTCAAATTCGCGGCCCAGGTTCTCAAAAAACGCTATTTCGCCGTCAATGATAGACTCGGTCTCCTCCGCGGGAAAACAGTAATAAACAATGCCGGACCACGATTCTTGCGTCCCGAGCGCGCGCACAACATAACGTGTAGACGACAACGTTATATCGCTGTCATTGAGGCGCCGGCGTTCATCGTCGAACAGGCGCAAAATCAGAGTCTCATCCATTGCGGGCTCCTTGCCAATAAAATTTAACTGTTAAAATATGGCTCAAGTAACTTAAAAAATAAAACGTAACTATTCAATGAAACAGATTGCGCTTTGATCAATATATTGTTTAGAGTTCCGAGGGTTAGCGAAATGGATTTCCAGAGATTGTTCAAACGAAAAGAGGAGATTGCCACCCATTCGATGGCTGGGGAGAACCAGAAAGAGACTTTGGGCAGCCGGAGTGTGTCACTTTCTGAAGGCGATCTATTGGACGGTCAGGCACCTGCAAACCTTCTCTGGAACAACGTGGGCGGTACGATCAGCGTCAGGGCGGACAAGATACTCGGGATCCTCGAAGGACGGACCCGGATCAAGGGGGCGGTTCTTCAGGAGATTTATCCAGCACTATTCGAAAAGGATCCGCATCCGGGCACAGAGTTTCTCATCCCGCTCCAGATCGTCGTTACGCAACTTGAGGATGTTTTTGCTGCGATCTCATCCGGGGACCTGAGCGAGGAGAATTTCGAAACGCCGTTTGGTCAGCTTGCCCGGGAGGATGACGCCAGGTTTAAAGAGGGAGCCGAGCCGGTGAAGCCCCCCGCGAAACCGATCGTGCGTACCGGGCAACCGAATGGAGTAACAGAAGGCTGGAACGCACCGGTTCGCGAGGCCGGATCGAACGGCTCGGCTGCAGTCCCTTCAACAGTCCCTTTAACGCAATCGCCGAACGGCGCTGCGCCTGTTATAGAAACTGAAGCGACAAACGGTGCCCCGACCGGGGCGGTTGAGCAGAAACCGGCTCCTTCGCCGGATTCAAATCCGGCGCTCCCGACAATTGACTATGTTCAGGGCGACGCCCAAATTTCTACAGTTCGGGGAACCACTGCGTCGCCGAAGGAGGCGGAGAACCACGCACGTCAGTCGTTGCCGCCGGATGCCAAAGGTGAACAGTCGCCGTATCACAAGCCGCGCGGCGGCATTCTCTCATCGGAATCTCCGACCGGTCTCCGCCACACTCAGAACAACGATGTTCGCCGCGAAGGGCACGAAGCGTTGCAAGAACTCTTTCTGACCGATGAACAGCTTGATGGGTCCAAGGTCGCTGACCTGGTGTTGCAACTCCCTCGCGTTGCCGGCGTTGTAATCATGTTGGCCGACGGCGCGGTCCTGGGAGGCGTCCTGAGCGGCGGACTCAACGAGCCGCTTTTGAGTCTTGCGCCTGGGTTCGTGCAGGATCTGGCCCGGTTTACGGAGAGCATGCACGGCGGCCCGACCCGGTTCGTGACCCTTGCCGGGAACGGGTGCCAGATCAGCCTGACCATTGGCGGAGCGGTGCTGATATTGATTGCTCATGATGGGAAGAATCTTCCACCCGGTCTGCGCGAGCGTCTCGTGGCAACCGCGCACGCGTTGAACATGATTTACGGTCCACGGCCGTGAGAAGAAACCATCGTGGCCGGCTGCAGCGACAAGGAATTAATGGCGTGGGATTTCCGATCATTGATCGGGTGCCTGCGCGAATATCAACGGAATACAGAAGCTGTCTGCGCGCTAGTCGTTCAGGATGATGCAGCCGTCCTGGCGAAGGTCGCAACGGACGCTGATTTTGATACCGATACCTTGGGGGTTTGCTCGGCAATGATATTTGCAACCTCGCGCATGCTACTCGGCGAACTGGAGACCGAAGGCGATGTTCTGGGCCGAATCACAATCGGGACCAACCACAATCTTCTGATCATGGAGATTACGCCGAAAATTGCTCTGGCGACTCTCTACAGAAACTGGTTTTCCACGGGGCTTCTAGAACACCAGGCGCGGGCGATTATGCCGCGGATGATCGATTGCCTCGTTCGCGAGGGCACGGAGGTCGCATGATCCGTTCAGTGCTTGCTTCACCTTGGTTGCCGCTGGCTTATTGGACCGCGATCGTTTGCACAGCTCTTAGCGCGCTGCCCCAATACCTGAGTATGCGTCATACCCAACTCTCGTCGATTGCGAAGGTATCCGACGTAGTAACGGCCCAGGTCAATCCCGTGTCACAGGAGGTTCAATCGCTCCCTGGAGAGAATTCGATCACATGGCATCGCGAACCCGTTCATGTTTGGGTTCCTGCGGTCCTTTGCCTCAGAAGTTTCGATCGCAAGCTGGTCGCAGCGGAGATCGAACCAAGAAAGGTGCCGACCGTCGTCGAAGCGCTGCTGAGTCCGACACCTGCGCCGGTTACGATGCTGTCAATTCGCGCGGATTCGCCGGAGGAACCGACTGCAAACGTGTTATTGATCGAGTGCCGAACGAGTCTCGCAGTCAGCAATGCGCACGGCCGGGCAGTTTCCATTCACGGCATTGTTACACAGGAAGTCGTTTCTCCTGCCGGCAAGATCCTTATTATGGCCGGGAGCGGGGTTGTTGGATCCGGTTTGTTCGATCCGGAGAGCGGACGGTTACGATCCGATGGGGTCTGGACGATCGTGTTCGAAAACACTGAAATGAAGGTCCGTGCGCTTCTACTCGATCGTCCTGGCGGCCTTCGCGGCGTCATCGGGCAAGTGAAACAGGGTGAAAGCGTGCTCGCCACGGCAAGCGCTGACTCCGAAGGTGGCAGGCTTGTAGTGGTTCCCGCGAACGCACCGTTTACACTCGAACTGCACGGGGAAATTCAGCTTCGGGACCTCGCGTCAAACGAATCTGAGTACTGATGGCTGCATTCTAAGAAACATCCGAACATTAAGCCAAATTAAACATTGATAGGAGGATTATGAAACCCAGAGGTGTAACCAAGGAGCGACAGGAGGGGATCTCGCTGATTCAAGTGCTGCTGGCAATTTTGCTTGGCGCATTGACCGTAACATGGGCTACGAACACGATCGTCAACGGAATGGAGAAAGGGATCGCGACGAAGACGTTGACCGTGGTCGATGCAATTCAACAGGCGAAACAACAATACCTGGTCGACAACCCGGAAACCGATCCCAATACAGCTGCCACTTTCGCAAATCTCCAGCCGTATCTCATGGTTATGGGCATCCAGGTGAATGACGAATCGCAGCTAATGGCAGGGACGGGCGGGCGCACAATCTCGAATTACGGGTCATTCAATACGGGGATTACTTTGAGTAAATCGATCGATCCGAATTACGTGACGCCGAGTATGAAGCCGATTGTTGTGATGATAAACAACGGTCTTGCTACCGGCTCAACGGTTCAATAGCTGCTCTCCTCGTAGAAAGTCGATGCCATCCGAAGAAAATGCCTTGCATTCCAAAGAGGCGTTGATTACAAACAAAATAGATTACGTATTTAATATAACGTTGCTATGGCTGAGTTTGTCGCTGTTTTTCAAGTGAGCCGGCATGGTCCGTTTCTTGCCAGAAATCTGGTGGGCAAATCGGCCGGCGAAATCACGGCTCGGTTGCTGGATTCCGGGGTCGCCGTGGCGCAAGTCAGCGAACGGCGCCTTTTGCACCCGTTGGCGCAGGGCAAGATCTGTATAAAGGATATCGTATACTTCATGGAGCAGCTTGAAAACACGCTGTTTCTTGGGATGGAACCTAGAATCGCGCTGAAAGCATGTGCGATTACAATTTCGCAAAAATCGAAATCCGGGAGGAATCTGCAGCGCGTAGTTGCAGCCATGGAACGGATGGTGGCCGGCGGCGAAAGCATTGCCAACGTTGCGAGACAGTTCCCGAATCTATTCAGCAATGTTGCTGTGGGCCTGCTCGAGGCGGGCGAACGATCGGGCAGCATGAACGAAAGCTTGCGATCGATCCGCGTTCTTACCGCACGGACAGAAAGTGTTCGGCACCAGACCAGCATGATGCTGTTACAGCCGGGGATCACTCTGCTGATGGCGACGGTCACAGTTGGGGTGATGGTCACCTACATCGTTCCGCAGTTTCGATCGATCCTGGATTACCTCGGCGGAAAGCTGCCGTGGCAGACNCAGCTCATGATCTCGATCAGCGNCGCGGTGAGCGGTCATCGAATCCTTTGCGTGACAGCATTGGCAGCGTGTACGTACGCTTTCGTGCGATTGCCCGCGTACGTCACAAGGCATTCCTGGACGCATCGGTTCGTAGTCGGAATCCCAGGGGTTGGCCGGTATTTGCTTGCTGGGATACGAACAAATTTTATTGCTGCATTCGCGCAGCTTAAAAAAAACAAGATGACTAACCCGACGGCCCTGATGCTGCTGAAGGATATCAGCTGGTATTATCCGTATCGGACTGCCATCGCACGTGCAAGCATGGGCTTGAAGTCGGGCGAATCGCTGGCCAACGTCCTTGCAGCAGAGACAGACATCATAGGGGAGCGTAACATTCAGTATTTCCGCTTTATTGAGGAGACTGGTTCAGATGTAGACCAGTTAGAGCGACTGGCAATACTGATGAACCGGGATCTCGATGCTGACACGGAACGGTTCAGGACGATCTTGAATCCGTTGATTTTGATCGTGCTTGCCGTCGTCGTTGGGATGATCGCCGCCGCAATCATCCTTCCGATGTACGAGATCTACAACCATATCTGACGTTCAGACAGATCGGAGAAGGCAATTTCAAGAATTGGTCGCGTAGAAAAATAACATAACGAAACGACAGTTACGAGATAAATATTACGCGGACGAGGTTGCGACATTGATAGAGCCATGTTGGACGATATTCAGACATTTATCCGGGAAATGCCGCTGCGGTACTATGTGAGCGGTGGGCTATTTTCACGACAAGAGCCGATGATCGCGTTTCACGTAGGCGAGGAGGAGGTCGAGGCGCTCGTGTCCTACAGGAAAAAGGCGTTTGGATACGAGGACGAACTCCACCGTGACCCGGATGCGCCTCCGACGACGTCGTACGGGCAAGCTTACAGACCGGGTGCGAACGGAAGGAGAGTCACAGCGAAACTTGCTTCCAGATATCGTGTCCCGCAGCGGTGCCAGCATCTATTTGTTGTTGATACTCCGGCGGACGAGCTGTTTCTAAATCTCTTCACTCTTGAAAAGTTGCGCAGGCGAACAATCGACGAGGCTCTGGCGGATCTTCGCGAAGCACCGGGGCAAATTCTATCCGGATGGGACCGGCCCGATTTTCGATGGCATATCCTGGATCCCGACCTTCGACTTTCCGGCAGCACCAAAGGAGCAAGCGAAGATCCGATCCTGGTGATCGGCCTTTCGGAGAATGTCTGTTTGCCGTTCGAATTCTGGAGCGACGAACAGGGAGCCGCGATCGTCGGAATACTCCCGTTGGCCGTGGCTGTATTGGCATGGTGCAATGCGGTGCTCCCGACCGACAAAAGAGATTCTGTCATCCTTGTGGCAGCCGAAAAAGGGGTGGTCGCGGGGATCATTAAGCGTGGAAAGCTCACGAATTTACTTCGCGTCCAGACCATTGACGACGTGCTGAGCAAGATCCGGCGGAATCTCGACGAATTCGGACTTGAGGATCCAGCGGTGTATCTCTGGTGCTCAAACCCAGGGGAACTAGGCGACGATGATGTGAGCTACGATGGTCTTACGATCATTGATGAGGATCATCTCAGGGCAGTGCTCGGTACGCCATTGCTTGTGATGGCATCAACCGGAAAGCGGACCGCTCACGACAGACCTGTCCCGCATCTATTAAACTGGTTGGCCAAACAATAAAACGAGGTCTCCGTGCAACCTTTTTTTGTATCGGAAGAAAAACTGGCAAAGCAAGCGTACCGGTACGATTCCCGGTACCGGATTGCCGCGTTGGCTGTGATTGGCGCCATTGCGCTCCAGATGCCTCTAGGTTTTTTCCTGCTTGTTGAGAATCGAGTCAGGTCAGAGGAGGAAACNCGACAAGGTCTCGCAGTCCAGAAAAAGCTACAACTCACTGAAAATCTTGGCGCCTTCAAAGAGACCGAGTTGCAGCTAGGGCAAATTAAAAGCTGGGAACCGATATTGCGAGGCAGGATGCCAGTGAGCGCAGTCATTGGTGCTGTCGAACAAACGATCCCACCGGGTGTTGCTCTCTCCAGAATCGCTGTGGAAGCGGCGGGCTACCACACGGTCCCACTCGGATCAGAGATGTTCCGTGTCCCTGAGATATACACGATCACTCTCAACGGAGTATTGAACGGAGATAACTCGCAGGAGTGGAAGGAATTCATTGGTCGACTCCTACGAAGGCTTCCTCCGGGCAGCAGTGTGGTTTCCTGTGTTGCCGATTCTGGTAAGCATTCGAACACGGTCCCAACTGTTTGCAGCGCCACGCTGCAGGCTCAAGCCAATGGCAACTATTTTCCACTTGGAGTCAGCAAGATCGATGCGGAGGGAAATTTATGACGAGAAGATCGAGTCCGGTTCTGAAGAGGGACCCGAGGAGCGCAGTTTTGCTGACCGTGGTACTTGTCGGTATCGTCGCCTGCGAAGCGATCTCACTCAGTGGTTTTTCGACAAAGAATAGTGAGCTGCGGACTGCGAACGATCAGCTAGAGGCTGCAAATCGGCANATGGAACGGCATATCTCGGAATTGCGGTTCAGCGCGGAAAAAATCGCTGCGACGTTTGCGCGGTTGAATGACGGGATCGTTCGAGTATCTCGAAATGAAGGGCGGTTGCCGGTTCCCGGCGGGAATACAAAGGACGATCCTGGCGTCGTTGAGAACCGAATTGAAAAATCGATTCGGGACTATGGTCTCATCGTCAAGCCGGTTGACGGACCGCATCATGAAACGAGCGTCATGTTCGAGGCCGGTTCGAACAACCTCGAGCTTCATCGTTTGCTACCATTTCTGGCCGAACAGGAAAATTCGAACGCCTTTCTCTTTCTCGAGAGAGTCGATCTTGCCAGGCCGGCTGGGATCCCGGCTTTTTCGATGAATCCAACTGCACTTGAGACCCGCCTTCTAATCCGCGTCTTATCCGGACCAAAGTAGATGATTAGACTAATCGCTCTCACTTCGATTCTGGCTGTATGGGCGACTATCCTTCACGCCCAGGTCCAATTGCCGGATCTATATTCTTATCACTATACAATGTCCCGGCGGGACCCGTTTATTTCCGCCGATGCTCCAAAGACAATCATGGATGAGCATCAGGAGCCGCGCGGAATCGTAAGCGGTGATATCGTTAGTCGATATTTGGAGAATATTGTTCACCTGATCAAGAATCAGCTCTATGTCGGCGGAATTTCAATTGGTGACACGCCGGTTGAAAGTATCGCTCTCATCAACGGTGTCGATTTCCATGTCGGAGATAAGGTCCCGTTGGATGCCGCTAGCAAGGATCTTCAGAGCATCCAACAGTTGGCTGCGACATATGGGCTCCCATTGGTGACCGACCAGAAGGGGACGTTTGTTGTCGAAGTGGGCCGTGTATCGGAGAACGGCGTCGACCTGGTTCTCCCAGGCTTCAAAGCGGTGATCTACCATCTGCCTCTGCCGAATGACGNTGCGTCTGAGGTGGTCCGGCTCGAGAAGAAAANGAAAAAACCGCGACCCAGCAATTAATCTGAAGCTCGGCCATGTTCAAAACGGTTACAGGNGTGAGTCTTGTCATTTTCCTAGCGATCCTTGGCGCGCTGGGACAGGAGACTCCGGTTCAAACGCCGCAACTCATCGACGAACAAGCAACTCCACCAGGATCCGGCGCAAATCCCCCAACAGCCGCGCCAGCGCCTGGTTCTTCACCAACCACGACAGATGAGTTGGAGCGTGCGATCAAGCAACATGAGGAAGCGGAACAACCGCAAGAGCCGGAGGTTATCGATCCGGCCCGTCCTCGGACGCATCGGTACACCGATCAGCCCGTTGGAAGAATCCTACGTACCCTTGCTGAACAAGCCGGAATTAACTATGTCGAGCCTGCAATTCCCGAAACAGAGGTTACATCGGTCGTGCTGACTAGTATGACGCCGCTCCAGGCTTTTGAGGCGGTCGCCCATGCGCATGGGTTCAAGATTCAAATCGACCGCGAAACCGGTGTCTACACGCTTGAACGCTCAGACATCGCTTCTCCCAGCTATTACGAAGTCCGGCGCTATACGTTGAGCTATCAGGTCGCTGAAGATCTTCTCCAAGCTGTAGCCGGATATCTTGGGATTCAAATTAATTCGGCTGCCGACTCAAATCCGGCCTACCCAAAACCGAGAAATACCGGAGGAGGTTCCGCCGCCTCTTCCGGTGCGCAGGACGTGACATCTGGAGCGCAATCACTTTACTCTGCTGGAACCGAACAGACCAATCCACGGTTCATCTCCGGTATGCCATTTGACGATCCACTCTCGACGGGCGGGTTTGGGAACGGGAAGGAGAATGCGGTCTGGATCGAACGATCCACAAATTCTTTGATGGTCCGCGCGACGCCGCGCGAGCACGAAGGATTAGTGGAGCAAATCCGTGTCTGGGATCGCGAAGAGAATCAAATTCAAATTAACACCTATGTTATCGAGATCACCAAGAACGACGATCTTTTCGGCGGAGTCGATTGGAGCAATACGCTTGGGCAGAATGGAGCCACGTTCACGCTGACAGGAAATGTTGGTGCGACACCGGTTGGGATTACATCGGCCGGGTTTGGCGGCCCGTTTTTCAACAACGGACTCATTTTGAGGTTCCCCGACGTTGCAGCGACGATCAGGGC
>JGI26341J46601_10000584_pt1 | contig 11311 bp, 10 predicted proteins | sample BogFormECP12_OM3_FD_46601 | JGI IMG/M metagenome (IMG submission 46601) | reverse complement strand
CGCGGGCCCCGGTGACGACGATCGCGTCGTAGCCGGTGAGCTTGCCGGCGATGGCGAAATGGCTGGAGGCGAGCGCGTCGGTGAGCAGGTGAGTCAGCGGGGACTTGGCCACGACCGCGAACTTGGCGCTGGTGGTCAGCGGCGTGCCCACCAGCGGGGAGAACACGTAGGCCAGCGGCGCTTCCGGAGCCAGNGGGTCGACGCCGGGCGGCCCCAGGTGGTGCATCAGCCACGCGCCGAGCCCGGCGCCGCCGATGTAGGCCCGCAGCAGTTCGTCCGGGAGCTCGAGCGTCTGCGAGGTACCGGTGCTGGCGTTGACGACCAGAGCCTGGCCGAAGTAGCCGCCTGCCGTCATCGTGCTCAGCCGCCCGCGTCGGCGGACAGGAAGAAGACGGTGTCCCCGGCGGCCAGCGGCGTCTGGCCGTCCCGGGTGATCTGGTCTCCGTTCAGCGCCGCCGTCACGTGGGCGCCGAAGTCGACGCCGACGGCCGCCGCGGCTTCGGCCACGGTGGCCGCACGGACCGTCTCCGGGGCGCGCCGNCCGTTCGGTGCTGAGCCGTTCGCGAGCACGCCGAAGCGCTGCACGGTGATCTCGGGGCCGGGCNGNGACCGGGCCGTTCGGTACTCGCCGGGCTCGTTGATGTTGACCACCGAATCCAGGCCGGGGTCCAGNGCCGCCAGCACCGGGTCGGTTTTGAGGGTCGCCTCGTCGAGGCGGGCCACCGTGCAGGTTTCGAAGACAAAGGCAGGCCGGAGCCTTTCCGCCTGGACGAGCCGATCGGCTGTTACGGCAAGCGTGGTGCGGTAGGCGGCGGCCAGCGGCTGCGGGTGNCCGCGCGCCACCGGCAGGCCCACATCGGCGCCCTCGTGCACCGCGCGCAGTACCCGCCGGACGAAGGCGGGGTGCAGGAACGGCATGTCGGTGGAGCTGACGAAGGCCACCTCGGCGCGGCCGGCGATGGCGCCCAGTCCGGCGGCCAGGCCCTGGACCGGCCCCTTGCCCTCCCGCGGGTCACTGATTATTTCGACATCCGGCGGAAGTTCCGGCAGGTCCTGACCCGGGGCGCGGACTACGACGACCGGTCCGCCGGTCGCCCGCGCGAGGATGCCGACGGTGCGGCGCAGCAGCGTGGACCCGTGCCACTCCAGGGCCGCCTTGGGCGTGCCCATCCGGGACGACCGCCCACCGGCCAGCACCACGCCCGCAGAACCCGGCATGCCCTCATGCTAGCCCCGCCTGTTTCTGGCCCGTCCGGCCCGCCACCCGACTCCATCGACATCACAGGCCCCGTCAGTCTCTCCACCCTCGCCTGACCCGCCCTCCGGCTGCTGACCGCCTGGATCTAACGACATCGATGGAGCATAGGTGTCGTTATTGCGACATCGATGGAACATTGGTGTCGTTTGGGTGGAATAACACGGGCATCATGTGCCCCGGCTACCACTCCGGTTAGGCATCCGGCTCCGGGACGTAGTGGCGGCTCTGGTCGGCGGGATCGACCCAGACCCGCATGACAGCGCGGCTCGCGGGGTCGCGGAACCGCTCGTCGGTCGGTATCCACCCGGCGGCGGGCCGGTCGGCGTGGGCGTGGCCGCGCCGCTGCCTGCCGCGCCGCGGCGCGGCGGTGCCCGGCACCGGGACGCCCGGCAGGTCCGCGACCGCCGCGGCCGCCTCGTCTAGGTACTGGGCGCTCAGCACCAGGTCGCGCTCGATGGTCATGCCCGTCAGCCCGAGGGCGGTGGTGACCGGAAGCGTCGCTGGCGAAGACTCTGACATGAACGGCATCATACGGAAAAACGGACATGGGCTACACGGGCGCCGTGGGCCTGGAGGCCACCACCGGCCCGCGGGAGCCGATCGCCGACCTCGAGGTGGAAGACATCAAAGAAACTCTCCGTTGGCAGTGCCGTAAAGATTGCGCACGTTTGCGCCGAAGTACGGAGAATACGAAACAGAAGGCGTGTCGCCGCCTTGCTGGTATCCGCCAAGTAGCCCGTAGGCCGAGTCGCCGTTGATAATCCNCGGAGACCCAGAGGTTCCGTTGGGGTAGCCGTCGCACGTGAATTTGAGTTGATGCATCGACGAATACCAAACTGCTTCCACAGTCGCTTGCACTGGGCTAGCTAGCCCATCGGGATACCCGATAACGTTGCATGTCTGCGGGTGCACGCCTGTCAGCAAGTTAAGCGAACCGACGCGGCCTTGCACGTTTGCCCCGACTTTCAGAAAGCAAAAGTCGTCATCAATGCTGTGGTCCGCTTGCCAAGCGGAATCAGTGTATGCCTTTTGAACATGCCAGAGATCGTGGGGCGCTTGCCCGTTGNCATAGCCGGGTGCAAATATGATGCTCGAAGCCGTNCGGCCGTTGAGAACGTGCGCCGCTGACATCAGCATGTTGCCGTACTTGCTCGCCACGACAAAGGCGGTAGCGAAATGTTCAGTCGGCTGCCCGTTACTTGAGTCGAACAGAGCGCCGACGTAGGATACGCCACCGAATTGCGCAGCAGAACATTCACTCATAGTCCCACCTTTCCGGTATTGAACCCTCGCATGCGGGTCCTACTAACATTAGCGGTTGCCCGCCAACTGCACCCGGCGCCGCGGTACACGCTCCTCCGTTACCTGATCGTGGTCGCTTCGTTACCACCGTGACCTGGCGTCACGCGTCGTAAAGGGCACACGCAACTTCTGGGGGGAACAACGATGACACACGTTAGACAGAGCAGCCTGCTCGTGCTGATCACCGCCGTGGTGATGGCGGTGGTGACCGCGGGCACCGCGTTCGCGCAGCCGACCAAGGGACCGGCGCGGCATCCGCTGAATCTGCACCACGTCAACTGGGGTGACGTGGCGATCCCCGGCCAGCTGTGCCGGGTCAACGGCGTGATCCGGCTGCACAAGGGCCAGGCCAGGATCAGCCACAGTGGCTACGGGCCGCTCGAGGTGTTCACGTTCGGGCCGGCCTACGGCGACCTCGGCGGTGGTCAGCAGGTGGCCGCCCTTCAGGTTTGGTGCGACAACCAGGGCGGGACGGCGGCGGGGCAGCTCGCCGAGGGCATCGTCGTGTTCANCGGCGCNGGGGGCAAGCTGCANGCGCTGGGCACGCTGACCCCGCGGTACCGCCCGCGTTCCGCGGCGCACATCCCCTACATCGCGGTCAAGAGCATCGGCGCGGAGCGCATCGTCACCACCGAGTACTGGTACGCCTCCTCCGACGAGGACTGCTGCCCGTCTGGGCGCGCCACCACCAGCTGGCACTGGAACGGCCGCTCCTTCACGCCTGGCCGCACGATCATCGAGTGAGAATGTCGTTATGACAGGAGGTGCCCGCCCGGCCGGGCGTTGGGAGCCGGCGGAGCTCGGCGTGTACCCGGTGGCCGGCGGCGGGCCCATATCGGCGTATTTCCGCAGGCCACACGATGAGCTGCTGTGGAAGATGCTGGACCCGGCGGTAGGCGACAGCCGACTGGTGGTGGTCCGCGGCGACTCGTGTACGGGTATGGGACTGGCAGGAGATCCTTCCGGCTCCAGGCGCAGCGCCCCCCGGCGACGACGCGGCGTTACCATCGGCTGGTGTTGTCGTTCTCCGCTCAGACCCGCACCGCCAACCTCACGCGGATGGCGGAGGACCGGTTCGACGTGCTGGTCATCGGGGGCGGGATCACCGGTGCGGGCATTGCCCTCGACGCCGCGGCGCGCGGCCTGTCGGTGGCTCTGGTGGAGAAGGACGACTTCGCGGCCGGGACCTCGGGGCGCTCCTCCCGGCTGGTCCACGGGGGCCTGCGCTACCTGGAGCACGGCGAGTTCGGGCTGGTCCGCGAGTCGCTGCGGGAGCGGGGCATCTTGTTCCGGCTGGCGCCGCACCTGATCCGGCCGATACCGATGTACATGCTGGCCGACGACCTGCGCAGTCGGGCCACGTACCGGGTCGGGCTGACCGGGTACGAACTGCTCGCGGCGGGCCGGAACATCGGCTACCACCGGTCGGTGAGCGCCGGGCAGGTCCGCGAGGCCATTCCAGGCTTCGGCGGGCGCTCGCGCGGCTTGGCGTACTTCGAGTGCCAGGTGGACGACGCCCGGCTGACCATCGAGGTGGCCCGGGCCGCCCAGGCGGCCGGCGCGCGGCTGGCCAACCACGCCCGGGCGACGGAGCTTCTCGGCGACGGCCGGGTGACAGGCGCGGTCGTGGTGGACGAGATGACCGGGCAGCGGTTCGAGGTCCGGGCCCGGGCCGTGGTAAACGCGGCCGGGGTCTGGGCCGACCAGGTCACGCGGCTGGCCGGGTCGGGGCTGGCCGGGTCGGACGGCGTGCGACTGCTGCCGAGCAAGGGTGTGCACCTGGTGTTCGCCCCGGGCGCGGTGCGGACCACGGCGGCGCTGGTCGCTCCGTCTGGGGCGCAGGACGGGCGGTTCATCTTCATCGTCCCGTGGGAGGACCGGGTCTACGCGGGGACGACCGACACCCCGTACGCGGGCGACCTGGACCANCCGGCGGTCGACGCTGCCGACCGTGACTACATCCTGTCGGCGGTGGCTCGGAACTTCCCGGGCGTGACCGAGCNCGACGTGGTGGCCTCCTGGGCAGGGCTGCGCCCGCTGCTGTGCCAGGACGGTCTGGGCCAGGGCCTCGGCGACGCTCAGACCAGCGATCTGTCCCGGAGCCATGCGATCTTCACCGATCCGCCTGGCCTGTTCACCATCACCGGCGGGAAGCTGACCACGTACCGGGCCATGGCCGAGGACCTGGTGGACCGGGTCGCCGCCGGACTCAGGGATGGTGTGCTCAGGGATGCAGGGCGCGGGGACGCCGGGCCGTGCCGGACCCGGGCCATCGCGCTCGGGCTGCACGGGTCGGCCGCCGCGGCCGTGCGACTGGCCCGGGCCGAGGTGGCCCGGCTGGGCCTGCCGCCGCGGACCGCCGCCCGGCTGGTGCAACGCTACGGCGACGGCTGGCGGGAGGCCGTCCGCCTGATCAGCGAGGATCGGTCGCTCGGGGAGCCGGTGGTGAGCGCCCTGCCCGTCCTGGGCGTCGAGGTGACCCTGGCCCGCAGCCGCGAGATGGCCCTCACCGACGAGGACGTATTCGTGCGCAGGACCCGGCTCACCACCCGGGACGCGTCTGTCGGCCTCACGTCTTCAGGCGAATCGCCTCCGGGATGACCCCGAACCTGGCCGGTGTCGTGCCCAGTATCTCCCCGTCCGCCTCGACCAGGAAGGGCTGGTCCGCGTCGAGGAGCACCTGGCCGGCCCGCAGTTCGGCGATGTTGCGGTGCGGCAGATGGGTTCCCCGGTACACCTTCGGCAGCGTGGTGAAGGCGTCGGACTTCGGCCCGGCCATGACGAGCACGTCGAGCAGGCAGTCGCTGGGGTCGGACTTCGGCGAGATCTGCATGCCGCCACCGTAGAACCGGCAGTTCGCGACCACCACGTTGTACGCCTGCCAGCCGAACGCCTGGCCATCGGCTTGGATCTGCACCGCCGCCGGGCGGAAGCCCGGCAGCGTCAGCCAGAAGCCGGTGGCGTACCTGGCGCTGCCGAGGAACCGGCCTACCCTTTTGAGCCCGGCGGCCCGGGCCACCACCGCGCCGCCCAGGCCCGCTTCGGCGATGTTGACGAAGTACCTGGTTGTGAGGGCGTCGCCGTCAGTGCAGGTCACGCTGCCCACGTCGATGGCGCGGACGCGGTCTCCGGCCAGGTGGCGGGCGGCCTGCACGGCGTCGCCGGGCAGGCCGAACGACCGGACGAAGTCGCAACCGGAGCCGGCCGCCACGACCCCGAGCACGGCATCGGGCGCGATCGGCCGGCCATCGGAGATCATCCCGTTGACCACCTCGTGGACGGTTCCGTCGCCGCCGGCCGCGACCAGGAAGCGCTCGCCGGCCAGCAGGGCCTCCCGGGCGGCTTCGGCGGCGTGGCCGGGATGGGTGGTCCGCACGATGCGGTAGCCGAGGTCTAGGTTCCGCAGGACGTTCTCGACCTGCGGCAGCGCCGCGTCCACCTGCCCGCGCCCGGCCCGTGGGTTGGCGATCACCACCAGCGGGCCGAAGGGGCTGGTCACGGTGCATCCCGGCAGAGGGGATCCCGGCGAACGGTCACGGCAACAGAACCCCCGGGTTCATGATCCCCGCCGGGTCGAGGGCCGCCTTGATCCGCCTCAGGACGTCCACGCCGGTCTCGCCGAGGTCGGCGGCCAGGTACCCGGCCTTCAGGCGGCCGACGCCGTGATGGTGTGTGATGGTTCCGCCCACGGCGGCACAGCTTCGCACAGCCTGATCCCAGGCCGCAAGGTACCGCGCCTCTGCGTCCNGGTCGTCGGCGCCGCTGATCAGGAACGTGAAAGTACAGCGACGAGCCAGACGGGTACAGGTGGGACAGGTGACAGCCCACGGCCTGGGCGTGCGCCGCCAGCGCCTCCCGGATGGCTGCGAATAGTTTCGGCACCGCGGACCACAGCCCGGCGACCTCGAAGGTGTCCACGATCACCCCATCGCCGAACGCACGGTCCGGGCCCATGATCGCTTGGTAGGTGCCGACCGCGTCATTGCGGTGGTCCCACCAGTGCTCCCCGTACCGGGAGCCGAGCTCACCTGTTGCCCCAGCCTTTTGCATCGCCTCGGCGGCCGCCCGTTTCCTGGCGGCCAGCCCGGGCAGCCCGGCCGGGAAGCCGAGCATCCCCACGCACCCGCCGGGATGGCCGAGCGGCCCGAAGCTCAGCTGGGCGTCGGTCTCGTCGTATCCGCGGATGACCGCGGCGCCGGTCTGTTCGCGCACGGCTTGCCTCAGCCCGTCGGCCAGCGCGGCGAAATCGGGAAAGGCGAAGACCAGCCAGTCCCAGCCCGCGGGCCGGGCCCGGCAGGCAAGCGTCGCCTCGGTGACCACGGCAAGCGTCCCCTCGGACCCGACCAGGAGCCGTCGCAGGTCCGGTCCGGCCGCCGAGCGCGGCACCGGCGTGCAGCGCAGGATCTCGCCCTGCGGGAGGACTGCGGTCAGCCCGAGTAGCACGTCCTCGATCGCCCCGAATCCCGTTGACGCCTGCCCGGCCGAAGACGCGGCGATCCAGCCGCCCACCGTGGAGATGGCGATCGACTGCGGATAGAGGCCGGCCGTCAGCCCGTGTTCGGCCAGGGCCTCTTCCAGCTGGTCGCCGTGCACGCCNNCCTCGACGTGGGCCGCCTGCGACACCAGATCGATACCGGTAATCCTNTTCATCCGGGACAGGTCCAGAACAACGGACCTGGCCTGCGCCTGCGCCCCGCCGCAGACGCCGGAGCCGCCCCCTCGTGGTATCACCGCCGTCGACGTCTGCGACGCCCAGGCCAGGATCGTGGCTACTTCCTCGGTGCTCGCCGGGAAGACCACCGCGGCGGGGACGGGAAGCTCATCGCCCCGGACGCGGCGCAGCAGCGCCAGCGCCCAGGAGTCGATGGCCCGCTCGCGCCGGACCTCCGCGTCGGTCCGCACCGTGCCGTCGGGCAGGCGGCTCACCAGCATGTCCAAGGGGCTCACGACGCGGATAGTAACCCACCCGGCAGATCAGGGCACGGGCCAGGGGTTTTGCCCGTTCCGGGAAGANCCGCGGACGTCCCACGAACGCGGGCGCTGTCCTGNAGTGAAGGGGCAGGGACCGGGGGCAGGCAGTCACAGNGCTCCCGGGTAGATTCAGGTAATGAAGAAGGTTCTCGAACTCCTGGTCTGTTTCCTCCATCCCGTCGCCGTGGTGCTCATCTGGATCGACTTGGTGACCCGCCGTGATATCGGGGGCGGTGCGAAGCTGGCCTGGGCTCTGTTCGCCATTGTCCCGCTCGTGCCATTCCTCTACGTGCTGACGGGTGGCGACCTATGGTGAGGCCGACGCGCAGCGGCGGCGATGCGTCGCCAGGCGGGCACGTCCGCGGAGCGTGCGTCCGCCGGCATGGCGGCCATGGCGGCGCGGCCGCTCAGTCTCTTCCCGAGCCGGAGAAGATCCGGAGGAAGAACAAGAAGACGTTCAGGACGTCCAGGAAGATGGACGCGGCTAGGAAGGGCGCGGAGGCGACGTCGGTGGAGCGCCGCAGGCGCTGGAAATCGAACATGGTGAAGCCGGCGAAGATCACCAGGCCGATCACCGAGTAGATCAGCTCGCCGTGCGGGATGCGCACGAAGATCAGCACGATACCGAACACNATCAGGGCGAGCAGCGCCCAGAAGCAGACCCGCACGATCGCCGACAGGTCGCGCCGGGTAGCGTAGCCGGCGGCCCCGAACCCGGCGATGAACAGCGCGGTGGCGCCGCCGGCCTGCCAGAGCACACGCGGGTTCATGCTCGCGTAGTAGGCGAGCGTCGGCGCCACCGCCACCCCGATCAGCAGCCCGAAGACGGCGAGCAGCCCGACCGTCAGCCCGGTGGACCGGCGCGCCGCGAACCGCATGGCGATCAGGCAGACGAACGCGGCGATGAACGCGGCAAAGCCCGCGCCGTAGCTCAGGTTCCGGCCCAGGTAGGCGCCGAGCGCGAAAAGGGCGGCCGTAAGGGCGACGTATCCCATCGTCTGGGCGAATAGGGTGTGGGTTCGATCGCGGGTCGCCGCCCCGAAACCCTCGTAGCTAAGTGACTGGCTCATGACATCCTGCTCTTCCGCCGTTACGGCTATTCAGCGACGCGGTCCCACTAAGCATCCTGCCAGCTCGGTGCACGGCGTCGGCGCCGCCCACTGATCAGGCCGCACCCCGGCCACCACAGCCTCGGTGGCGGCCAGCGCGCGGTCGAGGTCCGCGACNACCCTGCGTCCGTCATGACACCAGCATCCCAGGCAAGAACCAGCCTCGTTCGGCAGAAAAGGTCTTAAAATTCCGAACGGGTCGGCACCCGTGTCACCATCCGGAAATGCGCGGCTAACCTGGCCGTCATCCCGGCGTGGGACGGTACGCCAGGTGGCGGGAGCGTACGCCGACTGGCGCGGGCATGTGATCGTGTGCGGGCTCCGGGGGGTCGGCCTGCGCATTGTCGAGGAGCTGAGCCTGTCCGGGGTCCCGGCGGTGGTCATCGACGACGACCCGGATCCACGCCTGGCGCGGGTGCTGGCCAGCTGGGGGGTGCCGCACATCGCCGCCAGCTCGCGGACCGCGGAGACCCTCACCGGGGCCGGGCTGGCCGGGGCCACGGCGGTCATCTGCGTGCAGCACGACGACCTGTACACGCTGGAGACGGCGCTGCTGACCCGCCAGCTCCGCGAGGACGTGCGGGTGGTCGTGCAGTTCGGGAACCCGGCCGTGGGCCGGGCCCTCACCCAGGCCGGGGTCATGGTGCTGGACGTCGCCGGGCTGTCCGCGCCGTCGGTGGTGGAGGCGTGCCTGCGGTCGGGCGCGCAGGAGATCAGGCTGGACCGGGAGCTTTTCACCGCCGTGCGGACCGCTGCGCCGAAGGCGGCCAGCTTGCGTGAGCTGTACGGGTCGCTGGCCCCGGTCGCCGTGGTCCCGGCCGGCGGCGGTGATGTGGTGGTATGCCCGGGCCGCGACCTTCACGTCGCGGCGGGGGACGAGGTGACGCTGATCGGCACGCCGCAGGAGCTGGGTGCGGCGGGCGTGGGCGAGCACGCGGTCGGGCCGGGGAACCCGCTGCCCGCNATGGCGGCCCGGCCGGCCGGGCGTGTCNGGTATGTCCGGTATGTCCGGCAGCTGGCGGTGTCGGTGCTGCGCGCCGCCGACCGGCGGCTCGCGCTGGCCCTGGCCGCGCTGGTCGCGGTGCTGATCGTCTCCACCGTCGTCCTGCGGCTGGCCTACCACGTCACCGCCGCACAGCACATGTCGGTCCTGNGNGCCGCCTACTTCACCGTGGAGACGCTCACCACCGTCGGCTACGGCGACTTCTCCTTCCGGGGTCAGGCCCCGTGGCTGATGGCNAGCGCGATCGGCCTGATGCTCGCGGGCGCCGTGTTCGTGGCGGTCTTCTTCGCCTTGCTCACCAACATCATCGTCGGCCGCCGGATCGAGGAATCCCTCGGGCGGCAGCGGATCACCGGGCTGAGCGGGCACATCCTGGTGATCGGCCTGGGCTCGGTCGGCCTGCAGGTCGTCCAGCAGCTGGCCGCCGCGGGGCGGGACATCGTGGTGGTGGAGAAGAACGAGCACAACCGCCGCCTCGGGCAGGTCCGTGCCCTCGGCGTGCCCGTGGTCATCGCCGACGCCACCCTGCCGCAGGTGCTTGAGTCGGTCCGCCTGGCCAGCGCCTCCGCCGTCGCCGTCCTGACCAGCGACGACCTGGCCAACCTGGAGACCGGCCTGGCTGTGCGCGACCAGCTCGGGCCGCGGTTCGACACCACGCCGGTGGTGCTCCGGATCTTCGACCCGCAGCTCGCCCACTCGGTACGGGATAGCTTCGGGTTCACCTTCGTCCGGTCGACCGCGGCGCTGGCCGCGCCCTGGTTCGTGGGCGCCGCGCTCGGCCTGAACGTGCTGAGCACGTTCTACGCGGGCGATGAACCGCTGCTGGTGGCCCGGCTGACCATTACCCCGCAGGGCGGGCTGCACGGCCTNGCGATGCATGACCTGGCCGCCCGGACCCGGGTGCTGGCGATCAGGCGCGCCGCCGACAAGGGGATCCTCGAGCACCGGCCCCGGCGCAGCACCCGGTTCCAGCCCGATGACGAGGCTTACCTGATCGGCCCCTACGAGGAGCTGCTGACCGTGCTCCGCNGCGACCGNCCCACGCCGTCACCCGGGAAAGCGGCTAGCGATTCGTTCGGCCCGAAGCGCTGAACCTACACCACACCCGGCTAGTGTTAGACGGTGCCTCCTGCGCCCCGGTTGTTCGGCCGGACCGGCGAGCTAGAGATCCTGGAACAGCTCCTGGGAGGCGTGCGAAGCGGTCAAAGCGCCGTCCTGGTGCTGCGGGGAGAACCGGGGATCGGCAAGACGTCACTGCTGCGACACCTGATCGGGCAGGCATCCGGGTTCAAGGTGGTCCGCGGTGCCGGTGTCGAATCGGAGATGGAGCTGGCCTTCGCGGGGCTGCACCAGCTGTGCGCGCCGATGCTCGGCCGNCTTGACTCGCTCGCCGAGCCCCAGCGACACGGGCTCAGGNTCGCGTTCGGCCTTGCCTCGGGACACAACCCCGACCCGTTCCTGGTCGCCCTCGGGGCGCTNAGCCTGATGGCGGAGACGTCCGAGGAGCAGCCGTTGCTGTGCGTCGTGGATGACGCGCAGTGGCTCGACCAGGCCTCGGCGCAGGTCCTCGGGTTCGTCGGGCGCCGCCTGCTGGCGGAGTCGATCGGGCTGGTGTTCGCGGCCCGGACACCGCCCCAAGGACCCCAGGGACCCCAGGGAGCCCAGGGA
>JGI26341J46601_10000581_pt1 | contig 11378 bp, 7 predicted proteins | sample BogFormECP12_OM3_FD_46601 | JGI IMG/M metagenome (IMG submission 46601) | reverse complement strand
CGATTCGACGGGTGTCCACGAGTTGCTTCAGGCCCCGGCCTCCGACATCAACTTCACGCTGGCACTGGCAGTGTTCGTGTTCCTCTTCTACCACGCGGCGGGCATCTGGCGGCGCGGTTTGTTCGGGTACCTGGTGAAGCTGGTGAAGGGCCACATCGCATTGTTGGCACCGATCAACCTCATCGAGGAACTGTCCAAGCCGATCTCCTTGTCACTCCGTCTCTTCGGCAACATGTTTGCCGGCGGGATCCTGGTCGCGCTGATCGGACTGTTTCCGTGGTACGTCTTGTGGCTGCCCAACGCGATCTGGAAGAGCTTCGACCTGTTCGTCGGCGCTATCCAGGCCTTCATCTTCGCGCTTCTGACGATCTTGTATTTCAGCCAGTCGATGGAACTGGACGAGGNGAGCCACTAGTGAAGATNCGAACGTGCCGCCGCGCCCGTTTTTCACCATGTCGGTCGAGAGGTCGGTGACGACGATGGGTGAACACACCGTTACCCTGCTGGCGGCCGGGCAAGGCGGTAGCAATAACTTCCTGATGCCCAATGGCACTTTCTTCGTCGAGCTGTTCATCTTCTTGATCGTGCTGGGCGTGATTCGGGTATTCGTCGTACCGCCGGTGATGAAGGCGCTGNGCGACCGCGACGCCATGGTTCGCGAGACTGTTGAAGACGACAAGAATTCCGCCGGTGTGTTCGCCGCCGCGCACGCCGACTACAAAGCAGCGATGGGTAAGGCGCGCAACAGGGCTTCGGGTATCCGAGACGAGACTCGTGCTGAGGGGCGCAAAATCCTCGAGGAGATGCGCACCCGGGCGTCCGACGAGGCCACCCAGGGGCTGCAGCGGGCTTCCGAGCAACTCGAGCAGCAGGCCGACGCGACCGCTGACAATGTGCGCGCGTCGGTGGACAGGATGTCGAAGACGCTGGCTCGCCGCATCGTCGGCGCGGACCGCGCTACCTCGATCAGAAGCGCAGCCGCAGGGGGACACGGCACTGCCGAAACGACCGGGACCACAACGGCGCCCGGACGGTAACGGCGATGTCGACATTCATAGGAAACCTTATCGGATTCGCCGTCATCATCTGGCTGGTGCGGCGTTACGTGGCTCCGCCGGTGCGACGATTGATGACCGGCCGCCAGGAGCAGTTGCGCAAGCAGTTCGAAGAAAGTGCCGAGGCCAAGCGGCGGTTGGCCCACGCCAGGGATGCGCACGCGGACGCGGTCGAAGAGGCCGAGGTCAAAGCGCAGCGACTCATCGAGCAGGCACAAGCGGATGCCCGGCGCCTCGCGGAGCAACTGCGCGCACATGCGGAGGCGGAGGCGGAACGAGTCAAAGCGCAAGGTGCTCAGCATATTCAGCTGTTCTACGCCCAGTTCGTCCGCCAGCTGCGGAAAGACGCAGGCACGGAATCCATCCGTCGCGCAGGCGAATTGGTGCGCGATCAGGTGTCCGACCGGCAGGAGCAGTCGGCGACTGTCGACCGCTTCCTCGACGATCTCGATGCGATGGCCCCGTCGAAGGCGGCGGTCCTCGAGGATCCGGCCACCACGAGAATGCGCTCAGCCAGCCGCAAGGCGCTGTGCACGCTGGTCGACCGGTTCGACGAAGTGGCACACGCACTTGACGGACACGAATTGTCTAGTCTGTCCGATGATTTAGCTGCGGTGGCCGACCTGCTGACTCGCCAGACGAGCCTGACCCGCCACCTGGCCGACCCCGCCGACGACCCGGCGCCNAAGGTCAGTCTGCTGGAAGAGGTGCTGGGCGGCGAGATAGGCGATGCCGCCCTCGAGGTGTGCAAAAGCGCGGTGTCGGCCCGCTGGTCGGCCGGTGCAGACCTGGTCGACGGCATCGAGCACGTGGCGCAGCTTGCGCTGCTGGTACGCGCCGAACGCGACGGGGTGGTCGACGAGGTTGAAGAGCAGCTGTTCTGGTTCGGCCGTATCCTGGACGCTCAGCCGCGTCTGACTATANTGCTGAGCGATTACACCGCGCCGGCGTCGAGCCGCGTCAAGCTGCTCAACGACATCCTCGAGGACCCCTTCGACGTCAATCCGCTGATGGCACAGCTACTTTCGCAGACCATCGAGCTGCTGCGCGGTCAGCGCGCCGACGAGGCCGTCATGGAGCTGGCNGAACTCGCGGTAGCGCGACGCGGCGAATTGACCGNCCATGTCGTTGCTGCCGCCGAGTTGAGCGACAGCCAGCACNGCCGGCTAACCGACGTGCTGAGCCGCATCTACGGCCAACCGGTGTCGGTGGTGTTGCGCATCGACCCCGACGCCCTGGGCGGTCTGAACATCAGCGTCGGTGACGAGGTGATCGACGGCACGCTGTCGTCGCGGCTTGCCGCGGCCAAGGCCCAGTTGCCGGACTGAACCCCGCGAGCATAAGCCTCCCGACCGACAGCACCACGAGAGCAGGAAGGCGGAATGCCATGAAAGAACTGACAATCTCCGATGAGTACATCACGGGCAAGATCGACGCGTACGTCTCCAGCTTCACCACCGACACGGCGCGGGAGGAGACCGGCACGGTCATCGATGCCGGGGACGGCATCGCCCACGTCGAGGGGTTGCCGTCGGTGATGAGTCAAGAATTANTGGAGTTCCCCGGCGGGATACTGGGCGTGGCTTTGAACCTTGACGCGCACAGCGTCGGCACGGTGATCCTGGGCGACTTCGAGAAGATCGAAGAAGGCCAGCAGGTCAAGCGAACCGGCAGCGTGCTGTCGGTTCCGGTCGGCGACGGCTTCCTCGGCCGGGTGGTAAACCCGCTCGGGCAGCCCATCGACGCTCGCGGCGACATCGAAGCCGAAACCCGCCGCGCGCTGGAGATGCAGGCCCCGTCGGTGGTGCAACGCCAGGGCGTCAAGGAGCCACTGCAGACCGGTATCAAAGCCATCGACGCGATGACGCCGATCGGTCGCGGCCAGCGCCAGCTGATCATCGGCGACCGCAAGACCGGCAAGACCGCGGTCTGCGTCGACACCATCCTCAACCAGCGCCGCAACTGGGAAAGCGGCGACCCCAAGCTGCAGATGCGCTGCGTCTACGTCGCCATCGGGCAGAAGGCCACCACCATCGCCGCCGTGAACCGCGCGCTCGAAGAAGGCGGCGCGATGGACTACACGACCATCGTTGCCTCGCCGGCGTCGGATTCCGCCGGTTTCAAATGGCTTGCCCCGTACGCGGGTTCGGCGATCGCGCAGCACTTTATGTACGACGGCAAGCATGCGCTGATCGTTTTCGACGACCTGTCCAAGCATGCCGATGCGTATCGTGCGATCTCGCTGCTGCTACGCCGTCCCCCTGGGCGCGAGGCCTACCCGGGTGACGTGTTCTATTTGCATTCACGTCTGCTGGAGCGCTGCGCCAAGCTGTCCGACGAGATGGGTGGCGGCTCGCTGACCGGCCTGCCGATCATCGAGACCAAGGCGAACGACATCTCGGCCTACATTCCGACCAACGTCATCTCGATCACCGACGGACAGTGCTTCCTGGAGACCGACCTGTTCAACCAGGGTGTGCGCCCGGCGATCAACGTCGGCGTGTCGGTGTCGCGGGTGGGCGGGGCAGCGCAGATCAAGGCCATGAAGGAAGTTGCCCAGTCGCTGCGCCTCGATCTGTCGCAATACCGCGAACTGGAGTCCTTCGCCGCGTTCAGTTCTGACCTGGACCAGACCACCAAGGCGCAGCTGGAACGCGGCGAGCGGCTGGTGGAACTGCTCAAACAGCCGCAGAACCATCCGATGCCGGTCGAGCAACAGGTGGTCTCCATCTTTTTGGGCACCAAGGGGCACCTGGATTCGGTGCCTACCGGGGATGTGCGCCGGTTCGAAACCGAGTTCCTCGACCATGTCCGTGGGTCCCATGAGGACATCCTCGACGAGATCCGAGAGTCCAAGAAACTCTCCGACGACGTCGCCGAGAAGTTGACCGATGTCATCAACGACTTCAAGAAGGGTTTCGCGCCGTCCGGCGGCGGCTCGGTGGTCCCCGAAGAGCACATCGAGGCACTCGACGAAGAAAAGCTCGGCATACAAGCGGTACCTGTGCACAAGCCAAGACCGCGCCTGCCAAGGCTGCCAAGGCCGCCCGCACCGCCGAAGAGGAAGTAGCCACCCATGGTTGCCACACTGCGAGAGTTGCGCGGGCGCATCCGCTCTGCCGAGTCGATCAAGAAGATCACCAAGGCTCAGGAGATGATCGCCTCGTCACGCATCGCCAGGGCGACCGCCCGGCTAGAANAGGTCCGCCCGTATACGTTCGCGCTCCTAAAAATGCTGACCGANTTGGCNGACGAAGCGGCGCTGGATCATCCGCTGCTCGTCGAGCGGGCCGAGCCCAAGCGGGCCGGTGTTCTGGTGGTGGCGTCCGACCGCGGGCTGTGCGGTGCGCACAACGCCAACGTGTTTCGGCGCAGCCAGGAGCTGTTCTCGCTGCTGCGCGAGAAAGGCAAAACCCCGATTCTCTACGTCGTCGGCCGCAAGGCGCTGAACTATTTCACCTTCCGGAACTGGGACATCAGCGAGTCGTGGACCGGGTTTTCCGAGCACCCCAGCCATGAGAACGCCGTCACCATCGCCTCGACGCTGGTGGACGCGTTCATGGTCGGTGNCGGCGACGAAGGCGAGGTCCCGGGGGCCGACGGCGTCCTCGGCGTCGATGAGCTGCACNTCGTGGCCACCCGTTTCGAATCGATGGTCAGCCAGCCGGTCGAGGTAGTCCAAATCGCGCCGATGGTGACGGAGGTCGTCGAGGAGTCCGGGCCGCGCACGCTGTATTCGTTTGAGCCGGACGCCACGACGTTGTTCGCGTCGCTGCTGCCGCGTTACGTCACCAGGTGCGTGTACCTGGCCCTGCTGGAAGCGGCGGCATCGGAGTCGGCGTCGCGCCAGCGCGCGATGAAGTCGGCCACCGACAACGCCGACGACCTCATCAAGGCCCTGACGCTGCTGGCCAACCGCGAGCGGCAGGCCCAGATCACCTCGGAGATCAGCGAGATCGTCGGCGGCGCAGACGCTTTGGCCGAAGCCGCAGACAGCTAAGTACTACAGGAAGCGAAACGACTATGACTGCCACCTCCGAAAGCCGACAGCCGATCACACCGACGCCATCACCGGCCGGGTGGTCAGGGTCACCGGGAGCTCAAGTGAGCACCACGACCGCCCACCCGGACACTATCGCGATCAACACGATCCGGACACTGTGCATGGACGCGATCCAGCGCGCCAACTCGGGCCATCCGGGCACCCCGATGGGGGTGGCCCCCGTCGCCTACACGTTGTGGCAGCGGTTCCTGCGCTTCGATCCCGCCGATCCGATCTGGCCAAACCGGGACCGGTTCGTTTTGTCGGAGGGCCATGCGTCAGCGCTGCTGTGGTCGTTGCTCCACCTGAGCGGCGTCCGCGCCGTGGACCCCGACTATGAGATTCTCAATCGGGCCGCAATTACTCTCGACGACCTCAAGACGTTTCGTCAGCTCGACTCTCGCTGCCCCGGCCATCCCGAGTACCGCTGGACAAGCGGCGTGGAAACGACCACCGGGCCGTTGGGCCAAGGGGTGGCGACCTCGGTGGGCATGGCGATCGCCGGGCGCTGGCTGGCGCAGCGCTACAACCGCGACGAGTCGACATTGTTCGATTTCGACGTTTATGCCCTGGCCGGCGACGGCTGCATGATGGAGGGCATCTCCGCAGAGGCCGCGTCCTTGGCTGGTCATCTCGGGCTGGCGAATCTGTGCTGGATCTACGACTCCAACCGCGTGACGATCGAGGGCCACACCGACATCGCGTTCACCGAGGATGTCGCGGCGCGCTTCGTGGCCCACGGCTGGAACGTCACCACCGTCGCCGACGCCAACGACACCGACTCGATCGATCGAGCGCTGCACACATTCAAGGCCGAGGGAGCCCGGCCGACCCTGATCGTGGTGCACAGCCACATCGGGTACGGCTCGCCGGTGGAAGACTCGCCCAAGGCACATGGGGAGCCGTTCGGGGTGGACGGTGTGCGGGCGACCAAGCGGTTCTTCGGCCTGCCCGAGGACGCCGACTTCTACATTCCCGACGGAGTCTACGACTGTTTTGCCTCCGGGATCGGCGCGCGCGGCAGGGCGGCCCGCGAGGCGTGGGAGGCGATGTTCGAGCGCTACCGCGAGACCCACCCCGACCTCGCCGACGAGATCGAGCGCATCCAGCGGCGTGACCTACCCGACGGCTGGGAGAACGCGCTGCCCACCTTCGGCGCCGATCCCAAAGGCATCGCGACCCGCGAGTCGTCCGGGCAGGTGCTGAACGCCGTGGCCCAGGCCGTGCCCTGGCTTGTCGGCGGTTCAGCCGACCTGTCCCCGTCCACCAAGACCAGGCTCGCATTCGACGGCGCAGGTGACTTCCAGGCCGCGCAACCGGGCCGGAACCTGCACTTCGGAATTCGCGAGCACGCTGCCGCAGCGATCACCAACGGCATGGCGCTTACCAAGCTGCGCCCGTACTGGTCGGGCTTTCTAATCTTCTCCGACTACGCCCGCGGGGCGATCCGGCTCTCGGCGCTGATGGAAATCCCGGTCCTGCACATTTTCACTCACGACTCGATCGGTGTCGGAGAAGACGGGCCCACCCACCAGCCGGTNGAGCAGCTGATCTCACTGCGGGCCATACCGGGCCTATTGGTGTTCCGCCCCGCCGATGCCAACGAGGTCGTCGAGACCTGGCGCATCGTGACCGCCGTGCGGCACGAGCCCGCCGCCCTGATCCTCTCCCGCCAGGCGCTGCCAACCCTCGACAGGAGCACTTTTGCGCCGGCGACAGGAGTCGCCAGAGGCGCCTACGTGCTGGCCGAGGCCGACACCGAAACACCGGACGTCATCCTGCTCGCTACCGGTTCGGAGGTGCATCTCGCGCTGGCCGCCCGAGAAGAGCTGCAGGCCGGCGGCGTCGGCACCCGCGTCGTGAGCATGCCCTGCTGGGAACTCTTCGATCGCCAGCCCCGGCAGTACCGCGACGAGGTGCTACCGCCATCGGTGACGGCACGTGTGGCGGTAGAGCAGGCGTCGACCCTGGGCTGGGACCGCTACGTCGGTGACGGCGGCGCGGTGATCGGGATGCACACCTTCGGGGCGTCGGCACCGCTGAAACAGTTGGTCAGCAAGTTCGGCTTCACCCCGGACCGGGTCGCGCAACGCGCGCGCGATTGCGTGACCGCGAGCCGCCAGCAATAACCCCCACGAACGCGCCGCCCCGAAACGCGGCACAGGAAAGGAAATTCGTGAACGCCACCGAGACCCTGCACGAGCGGGGACAGAGCCTGTGGCTCGACAACATCACCCGCAGCATGCTCGACGACGGCACCATCGGTAAATACATCGACTCCTACTCGGTGACCGGGCTGACCTCCAATCCCGCCATCTACGACAAGGCCATCGGATCGGGCGACTATGACGACGCGATCCGGGCCACGGCAGGCCGGGGGTTTGCGCCCGAGGAGCTGTTCTTCGATCTGGCCCTCGAAGACCTGCGCCGCGCCGCCGACTTGTTCCTGCCGATCCACGAAAGGACCGACGGAGTCGATGGGTGGGTCTCCCTGGAGGTCTCCCCCCTGCTCGCTTACGACACCGCGAGCACCGTGGCGGCGGCCAAGACCCTGCACGCGCGCGCCGGGCGGCCCAACCTGTTCATCAAGATCCCCGGCACTCCCGAGGGCCTCCCGGCGATCACGGAAGCCATCGCGGCCGGTGTCCCGGTGAACGTCACGCTGCTGTTCTCCACCGACCAGTACCTGGCCGCGGCGGATGCCTACCTGAAAGGCGTTGAGCGCCGGGTCGCCGACGGCCTCGACCCGGCCGTGGGCTCGGTCGCGTCGGTGTTCATGTCGCGCTGGGACACCGCGGTGGCCAAGCAGGTGCCCGCCGAGCTGCAAGGCAAGCTGGCCCTTGCGGTGGGCCTCGACGTCTACCGCGCCTACCGGCAACTGATGGACTCCGACCGGTTCCAGCGGCTGGAGAACGTCGGGGCCCGAATGCAGCGGCTGCTGTGGGCCAGCACGAGCACCAAGGACCCGGCCGCTCCAGACACCCTCTACGTGCACGGGCTGGCCGCTCCATTCACCGTCAACACCATGCCGGAGGCCACTCTTAAGGCCTTCTTCGACCACGGCGAGGTAGGGGAGCCGCTGCCGGCCGACGGCGGTGACGCCGATGTGCTGCTCGCGCGGTTCACCGAAGCGGGCGTCGATCTGGGCGAGCTCGCGGCCCAACTGCAGCGCGACGGGGCGAAGTCCTTCGTCGATGCCTGGAACGACCTGGTGGGCCGGATCGACGCCCAGACGTCCGTGGTCGCCTGAACAGCGCACCAGATGATCACCGACGAGACTTTCCCGGTCGAGCCGTGGCGCATTCGGGAAACGGACCTGGACCAGACCTTGCTGGAGCAGGCCGAGTCGTTGTTCGCACTATCCAACGGCCATATCGGCTTGCGGGGCAACCTCGACGAGGGCGAGCCGTTCGGCCTGCCGGGCACATATTTGAACGGCTTCTACGAGAAGCGGCCATTGCCCTACGCCGAGGCCGGCTACGGCTATCCCGAAGACGGTCAAACTCTAATCAATGTCACCAACGGCAAAATCATCCGATTGCTCGTCGATGACGAACCGTTTGACGTGCGCACCGGTGAATTGGCCGAGCACGAAAGGGTTTTGGATATGCGTGCGGGCACGCTTGCCCGGCTGGCGCGGTGGCGCTCCCCGAGGGGCAAGCAAGTCAAGGTGACATCGACCCGGCTGGTGTCGCTGCCGCAGCGCAGCGTGGTTGCCATCGAATACGACGTGGAGGCGCTTGACGAATCCATGCTTGTCACCCTGCAATCCGAGCTGGTGGCCAACGAGGATCAGCCGGCGCCGTCGGCGGACCCGCGAGTCGCGGCGGCGTTAAACAAGCCGCTGGAGTCGGTGGCTCACGAGACCAGCGAGCGGGGCGCAGTGCTGGTGCACCGGACGCGGGCGAGCGGGTTGACCATCGTTGCGGCGATGTCTCACGAGGTGGTGGGGCCCGGGCGGGTCGAGGTGGGCAGCGACTCCGGCGCCGACTGGGCGCGCACCCTCGTGATCTGTCGACTGCAACCCGGCGAGCACCTACGAATCGTGAAGTATCTGGGCTATGGCTGGTCGCCGTTGCGATCGGCGACGGCGCTGGTCGACGATGTCGCCGGCGCGGTGGCCCAGGCCCGCTATACCGGATGGCAGGGGCTGTGCGAGGCGCAGCGGGCCTTCCTTGACGACTTCTGGGACTGCGCCGATGTCGAGGTCGAGGGCGACCCGCAGTGCCAGCAGGCGGTGCGCTTTGGGCTGTTTCACTTGCTGCAGGCCAGCGCGCGCGCCGAGGGGCGGGCCATCCCGGCGAAGGGCCTGACCGGCGACGGCTATGACGGGCACGCCTTCTGGGACACCGAGGGGTACGTGCTTCCGGTGCTCACCTACACCGCGGCGTATGCCGCCGCCGACGCGCTGCGGTGGCGAGCCTCAATTCTGGATCCGGCGCGCCAGCGGGCGGCAGAGCTCGGGCTGGCAGGAGCGAGCTTTCCGTGGCGCACCATCGCCGGGCCTGAGTGCTCGGGGTACTGGCCGGCCGGCACGGCGGCCTGGCACATCAACGCCGACATAGCGATGGCCTTCGAGCGCTACCGCGTCGTGACCGGCGACGAGTCGCTGGAAGCCGAGTGCGGACTGCAGGTGCTCGTCGAGACCGCCCGACTGTGGGTGGCATTGGGGCATTACGACCGCCATGGGGTATGGCATCTCGACGGGACCGGCCCCGATGAGTACACGGCGATGGTGCGCGACAACCTGTTCACCAACCTGATGGCCGCACACAACCTGGACACCGCGGCCGATGCGTGCACGCGGCATCCCGAGGCGGCACGCGCGATGGGTGTAACCTCCCAGGAGATTGCGGCGTGGCGGGATGCCGCCGACGCGGTGTGCGTGCCCTACGATGAGGAACTGGGTGTGCACGAGCAGTGTGCGGGATTNACCACATTGCGGGAGTGGAACTTCACCGCAGACACGGCCTATCCGCTGCTGCTACACGAGCCCTACGCGCGGNTGTACCTGTCACAGGTGGTTAAGCAGGCCGATCTGGTGTTGGCGATGCATTGGCTTAGCCACGCGTTTTCCATCGACCAGAAGGCCCGCAACGTCGACTATTACGAGCGGCGCACCACGCGCGATTCGTCGCTGTCGGCGGCCACGCAGGCGGTGCTGTGTGCCGAGGTCGGTCACCTCGAGCTGGCCCACGACTATACCGATGAGGCGGCGTTGCTCGATCTTCGCGACCTCAACCACAACACCCGCGACGGCCTGCATCTGGCGGCGTTGGCTGGAGCCTGGACGGCGTTGGTGTCGGGGTTTGGCGGTTTGCGCGACGATGAGGGGGTGCTGGCGTTGGACCCGTGCCTGCCCGACGGCATCACCAGATTGCGGTTCCGACTGCGCTGGGGGGGCTTTCGGCTGACCGCCGATATCGGCCACGCCGAGGTCACGTACCTGCTGCGCGACGGGCCGGAGGGCCAGCTGACCATCCGCCACGCCGGCTCTCGCTTGGATCTGAGAACCGATTCGCCCACGACGATGCCCGTGCGGCCGCGGGTTGCGCTGCTGCCGGCCCCGCCGCAGCCGCCTGGCCGCGCGCCCCTGCGACTCGCGGGAAAACATGGCGACGACGGTGCCAATGCTGGGGGCAATTGCAGCGCGACGGGGCCAATTCCTTCGTCAATGCCTGGAATGAGCTGATGGGCCGGATCGAGACGCAGACGTCCGCGGTCGCCTAAACAGCCCACCTGGACCGCCATGCCAAGAAGGGAGTCAAAACGTGTCGATTCCGCCGTTGCGTGAGCGCCCGGCGTACGAGGCTCTTGCCCGACACTACTCGAAGATGGAGGGCCGCCATCTGCGAGAACTTTTCGCCGAGGACGCTACCCGCGGCGAGCGGTTCTGCGCTAAGGCCGCCGGGATCTACCTCGATTACTCGAAGAACCGCATCACCGAGGAGACTCTGAGCCTACTGTTTCAGCTGGCGCGGCAGTCTGAGTTCGAGCAGCGCCGCGACATGATGTTCGCCGGGGAGCGGATCAACGTGTCCGAGAACCGCTCGGTGCTGCACGTGGCGTTGCGGATGCCGAAAGGCACATCGCTGATAGTCGACGGGGTCGATGTCGTCGCCCAGGTGCATGAGGTCCTCGATCGGATGGCCGATTTCGCCACCAAGATCCGTTCGGGTGCCTGGAAGGGGCACACCGGCAAGCCGATCCGCAATATCGTCAATATCGGCATCGGCGGATCCGATCTAGGGCCGGTGATGGCCTACGAGGCGCTGCGCCAC
>JGI26341J46601_10000578_pt1 | contig 11419 bp, 6 predicted proteins | sample BogFormECP12_OM3_FD_46601 | JGI IMG/M metagenome (IMG submission 46601) | reverse complement strand
TCTCTATCCTGTCGTGCGCCGGAGCGAGCAATGGCGGAGGTGGCGGCGGCGGCAAATGTTCATCAGTGCCGGGCGTTCCGACAGGACTGACGGCCGCGTGGTCCAATACTGGCACGACTTTGACTTGGACGCCCTCTAGCGTAGGTTCGGGATGCAGCGTGATTAGTTACTCTGTGTTCGAGAATGGAACTCTGATAGCCACTATCCAGGCCGCTACCTACGGCGTGGCCCCGTTGCCACCCGGATCGTATACGTTCACCGTGGCGGCCACCGACTCCTATGGAACCTCTGCGCAGAGCGCACAGGTTGGCATCTACACGATCACAATAACCGGAACCTCCCCGGGAACGCCCCCCGACGCCGGTCAGGGCAGGCAGGTGATTCTTGTCGTAAACTGAGATTGCGACTGCTAATCGGCTGCCGCTGAGAGCCCGGCCTGCGCAAGTCGCAAGCTCCCCTGTACTCGCAAGATCAATGACCGATTCTCGCTACAACGTAGTCGTCATCGGCGGTGGTGTGGTAGGACTCGGGGTCGCGCTCGAAATCACGCGGCGGTTTCCGCATCTGCGCCTGCTGCTGCTCGAGAAGGAAGACCGCGTTGCCCGCCACCAGAGCGGCCACAACAGCGGCGTGATCCATTCCGGCGTTTACTACAAGCCGGGCTCTCTGAAAGCGCGGCTTTGCGTGACTGGAGCCGCGGCCATGCTGGAATTTTGCCGCGAGCACGGCATTGCTCACGAGGTCTGCGGCAAAGTCATTGTGGCCACCCACGCGGACGAACTTCCTCGGCTGGAAGAATTACGCAAGCGCGGAGAAGCCAACGGGCTGACCGGCCTGCGCATGATCGGCCCTGAAGAGCTGCGGGAAATCGAGCCGCACGGTGCCGGCCTAAAAGCCCTGGTCGTGCCCGCGACGGGAATCACCGATTACGCTGTAGTATGCGCGAAATTTGCAGAGTTGATTTCCGCAGGCGGCGGCACCGTTCTCACGTCCGCAGCCGCCACTGGCATCCGCCGCGCAGCGAACGAAATCGTTGTCGAAACGTCGCGGGGCGCGTTCTCTACCGATTCTCTGATTAACTGCGCGGGACTGTTCAGCGACCGCATCAGCCGGATGGCGGGCGACGAACCGGGCATCATGATCGTGCCGTTTCGCGGCGAGTATTATGACCTTACTCCCGAGCGGGCCTCGCTGGTGAAGGCGCTGATCTATCCAGTGCCCGATCCGCGCTTTCCGTTTCTTGGAGTGCACTTCACCCGGCGCATCACCGGCAGAGTGGATGCCGGTCCTAACGCGGTGCTCGCGCTGGCGCGCGAGGGTTACCGCCACCGCGACATCAGCCTGCGTGACCTGGCTTCCGCGCTGGCCTTCCCCGGCTTCTGGCGCATGGCCCGGCAGCACTGGCGGAACGGGCTCGACGAATGGCATCGTTCGCTCTCGAAGCCGGCGTTTGTTCGCGCCTTGCAGCGCTTGCTGCCGGAAGTGCGCGAGAACGATCTGGTGCCCGGTGGCTCCGGGGTGCGTGCGCAGGCGCTCAAGCCCGATGGCGCGTTAGTCGACGATTTTCAATTCGTGCCTTCCGGCAAGGTGCTGCACGTGCTCAACGTGCCCTCGCCGGCGGCCACGGCCTCACTGGCGATTGGCAGGGCCGTGGTTGACACTGCAGTTGCAAATCTGGGTCTCTCCTGAAAACCGCGCCCGCGATCAGGTTCTGTTAGAAAGCGTTCTGTTAGAAAACGTTCTTTTAGAAAACAAGGTGCAGCGACATCTGAATCTGCCGCGGATGGCCGATGGTTTTGTTCGTGATGCCGAGGCCGCTGAGTGATGGGCAGACGTAAATTGCCGTAAAGTCGGTGTTGCAGGGGGTAGTTGCTCCCGCCTGGCCAACCACGGGGAAGCCGTTGAAATTAATGTTCTGGCTCACGTCATCGATGGGGATGTCGAAACTCGCGGTATTGGTGATGTTGAAGACATCCATTTGATACTTCAACGAGACCCGCTCGGTAAACTGCGTGATCTTGGAGATCGAGACGTCGGCGTTGCGCTGCCAGGACTGCCGGAAGATGTTGCGTTGGCCACTCGCGATGAAATTGGTCTCGTACGGATCGTTGCTGGGAATCGCACCGTTCAAGTCACCTGGATTGAGCAGGGGTAGGCCGAAGCAGGTTGGATTGAGCGCCAGCGTCTTGGGATCACCGTTGTAGTGCGCACCTGAAGCACCGGTCAGCGCCTGCTTCGGCGAGCAGCTGGTGAGGGGAACGATGGGATTCCCGATGCCATCGTTCACTCCGTAGAAGATGCTGCCCACCGCGCCCGAATAATCAACCACGCTGTACGGCTGACCGCTCTGAATGACCGTCAAGCCGGAGATCGCCCAACCGTCGACAATCTTGCCCCGCAATGAAGATACCGGGAAGAACTTCGGCAATTGATAGGTGTAGGTGAAATTCAACACGTGCTTGCGGTCAAAGTCAGACAGTCCGTAGCCGGAACGCAAATTAAGTGGATTGTTGCCGTTGTAGAACAGGCCCATGGCGCTTTGCTCGTCGGTGGCGTGGGAGAAGGTGTACGAGGCGCCGACCGACAAGCCATGACTCATGCGCTTTTCCATGTGGGCCTGCAGGGCATGGTAGGCCGAGATGCCGGCGGCAGTGTAGGACTCGGACTCGGCGGAGTAACCGAGGTAGGGAACGCGCAGATCGACGTTGCCGCCTTCGAAGGTCTCCTGGTAAGGCTGGCCACACGTGGCACACGAGCCGGTGGGTAGATTGATGGTGTTAAAGCTTCCGGGCGCCGTGACAATCGAATAACCGTAAGTAAAGTCCTGCTCGACCGGCGTCCCTGCCCGGGTCGGGTGGGTTGGCGAGGCGATTTGCGCCTGGTTGAAGGGCAGGGGAACGACCTCATGGCGGCCCAGGTTCCCGACATATCCAATTTCAAACACCAGATCGTTGCGTGGCTGCCATTGAATGTCGAGCGTCTGGTTCATGGTGTAAGGCAGTTTGTTGGCGCGGTTGTAATCGGCAAACGAGAAAAGCGGGGCGCCGCTTTCGATTGCGCCGGCATTCGGGAGAGCCAGGTCAGCGGGATTGCCGCTGGGCCCCGGTCCAAGCGTAGTGCCCCAGGGAGCTTCGAACGTGCTGCAGTAGGAGTATCCGAAAGTGCTGCAGGACTGCTGATTCACCCACGGCGGAGTCTGGTTCACGCCGAACGGTCCGCCGGCGATCACGCCGGAGGCGAATCCGGGGGAAAGGTAAGTGAAGAGTTCACCGCGATCGTAGTACAAGCCCCAGCCCGCGCGAACCACCACCTTGTCGTTGAAGGCTCGCGGGCTCCAGGCGACACCGATGCGCGGTGCCAGGCCCCATTGCCGGCCCGTCAGAGTGGAATCGCTCACGCCCTTTGACGGGAAGTCGGGATTGTTCCCGGCGACGATGAAGCCGTTGTTGGTGATCGTGTCTGAAGTCGCGTCGTAGCTGTACCGTGACGGATCGAAGTTGAAAATGCGGCCGTTCTTTTCCTTCAGTCCTCCGTGATAGTCGAACCGGATGCCGCCGCTGAAGCTGAGGTTGGAGCGAACCTGAAACTTGTCCTGAACATACCAACCGGTTTCGTTCGAACGGTAATAGCGATTGGCGTCGCCTTGCAGGAAGGTCGTGGTAATGAAACCGTCCGCTGTATAGGTGACGGGCGAGCCGGTGAGGAAATTGTCCCAGTTGACGAATCCGATCATGCCTTGATTCGTTCTTTCATCCCGCGCGTTGAGCTGGGTGTAGGAAAAGCTGCCGCCGAAGGTGATCGTGTGTTTGCCGAGGTTCCAAATCGCGTTGGCCGAAGGCATCCAGCGGTTCTGGAAGATGCCGGTAAAAGCGCCCTGCGAAGCCGCTGTCGAGCCGATGGTGGTTCCGGCGTTGAAAACGAAGTTTGTATTCAACGGGGAGGAGTTTCCCAGATCGTCGACGATGGTAATCCCCGGAAAAACGTTGGAGCCGAGGTTATTGATGCCCACCGATTCGGCGCTAAAAGGCTGCCCGATCGTGCTGTAGACCTTTTCGCGAATGAAGCCGAACACTTCGGCCACGCTTAGGTTCGACCGGATGGATTGAGTGTTCGTGATGGACGCAACCTGGCTTCCCGCGTCCAGGCGTTGCGGGAAACCCTCGACCGCGGAATACGCGAACGGTGCCGTTGTGGGATCGTGCTGGTAGTAATACTTCAAGGACAGCGTGTCCTTGGAACTCGGCTGGTAATCGATATCGGCCACGGCCTGATCGGAGATGAAGTACGCCGGCTGGGTGAGGAAAGCATTCTCCGGAAAGTTGAGGCTGGGCGCAAAATTGGGATTCGCCGATGGGAACAGAAACTGGCCGTTGGGCAGCTTGTAGTTCAACAACGTGAGCGCGGTCGAATCCACCCCGGCTGCGGTAAGACAAGTTATCTCGGTATAGGGCGTTGGGACCGGAGTATTGCAAGGGTACACGACGTTATTAATCGTTTGCGTTCGGAAATTCACGTTGTCAACCGCTGCCAGCGTCGCTGCATCACGCGCGCCGCCCAGACCGGTCGGCACTGCTGTGCGCGAGGTTCCGATTTCGAGGTCGGACGCATGCGTGTGCTGGTAGCTGATATAGCCGAAGAGTTTGTCTTTGATGAGCGGACCTCCTAAGGTGCCGCCCGCCGTGTAGCGGTGCAACTGCGGGACATCTTGATTCGCAGGGATGTTGCCGTCTTGCTTGTAGAAATAAGGGGCGGCGTTAAACGCGTCCGTGCCGCGGTGAACATACGCCACACCGTGAATGGAATTGGTGCCCGAGGCAGTGCTCAGGTCGATGTGGGCGCCGCTGGTCGATCCTTGTTGCGCATCGTACATGGAGGTATTGACGCGAAATTCCTGAACCGTCTCCGGGGCGGGCGTCGGCAAAGCCTGGCCGATGGCGAGGTACGGCGACGCCGTGCTTTGAATCACCTCGGCCGTGGTGCTGCCGGCGCCGGAAACGCCGGTGTTATTCACGATGCGTGCCGAAGCTACCGAGCTCGTGCTCTTGCCGTTGAACAAGTTGCTGGCGTCGACGCCGTTCAGAAGAAAAGTGTTGCTGGTGTCGCGTTGGCCGTTGGCCCAAATCGGCTGATTGCCCAAACCCTGGTTCACGCCCGTACCGGCGGGCAGTTCGGCGTTTACGCCGGGAGAAAGAATCGCCAGTCCGGTGAAACTTCCCGTCGGCAGCGGGACCTCATCGATCTGCTCCTTCTCCAGAATGTAGCCATTGGTGGTGTCGACAGAGTTCATGGCCGGCGCCGCCTGGACCTCGACGGTGGTTCCCACCTGGCCGACCTTCATGGCGATATTCAACGTGGCAGTTCGATTGGCCTGCACCAGAATCGCGGGCAGTTTCTCGGTTTGGAATCCATCGTGTTCGACGGTGACGGTGTAGGTGCCGATGGGCAGATTGACGAAGTCGTAAGCGCCCGCGCCGTTGGTTTTCTGCGTGCGCGTGAGTTTGGTCTGATCCCCGACGATGGTGACGGTGCTGTCGGGCAGCACACTGCCGCTCTTGTCGGCCACGGTGCCAGTAATGCCGCCCAGAGTCTGTTGCGCCACCGCGCAGAGGGAGAATTCCAGCAGCACGGCTAGCAAGAAAATGCCAAGCTTCATCTTCTTCGTCATGGTCATCAATGTGAACCTCGTCAGGGTAGAAACACCAATCCAAAGCAGCCGCGGACGGTCGCGCCTCGTACATGACTTACGACTTGGCTGGGAGCTGGTTGGCTCCGCACTTGCTCCGCACTACTCCACGCTGCCAGGCTGGAAAACTATGCCGCCAAATGTACGCGAACTCCGGCGAAAGCGGAAGCCGAAGCCTCAGTGAAAATTCTTTTGACCGGAATCACTAATTTTTATGGCTCAGGCGCAATGGTGGCTGCGCCTGCAGTTCGCTTGCTGCGCGCGCGAACCAGAAACCAGCCCAGTCCCGCGATCAAATAGGCGAGAAAAATGAAAGGCAGCTTGCCCTCGGGGCCTTCCTGCACGGGATAGAGATTGCCGACTAGAGCCAGCAGCATGGCCGCCGCAGCCAGCCAGGGAACGATCTGGGCGCCGCGCTGGAACGCTCCATGCTGACGCAAGTAATGCGGCAGGGCAGCGCATACGAGCGCGTAAGCCACGATGAAACCGTAGGTCGCCAGCGCGCCCAGCCAGCCATACACATCCAGTCCGCTGGCTCCGCGATATGCGAGTACAGCCACCGGAAGTACTGCGGCGATACCGGTCAGGACCACGGCGCGGCTGGGAGTGTGATTATGGGCGTGAGTCGTGCCGAGAGATTTGTGAGCCAGCCCGTCGTGCGCCATGCGCAACAGCACGCGAGCCGCGGCCGTAATGCAGGCGAGAGTCCCGGCAAACATACTTACCAGCGCTCCAGTATCGATCAGTAATCCCAGTATAGGTACGCCGCCGATCCGTGCGAGCACATGCATTTGATCCGGAGTCGTGCCCAGATCCTGACCCGCTATATGGAAGCCGAGTACTTCGGAGTACGCGCACGCCGTGAAGAAAGCTCCGGCAAGCACCGCAGTCTGGATCACCGCGCGCGGGATCGTCTGCAGCGGATTGCGCGCCTCCGCGCCCAGTGTGGTCGCACTCTCAAAGCCCACGAAACTGAACAGCGCCAATACCAGGCCGAGGCGGAGTCCGCCGCCGGTCATGCCACGGAGATGGAGTTGATCGCCGTCCAGGTGCCAGCCGTGACGAACCAGCACCAGCGCCACGACAATCACGATCACCGAGACCGATGCGGCTTCAATCCACAACATCAGCCGCGCGGAGATCTTCACGTCACGATAGGCGATCCAGATCGAAACACCCGTGACCAGCAGTGACAACAACACTGCAGAGAAAGCGTGTCCCGTGGCGTCGCGCAGCAACAGGTTCGCGTAGTGATAAAAGCCGCCGATCACGCTGGAACCCGTAGCCACATAGGCCAGCAACAGGCTCCACGCGACAGTCGCGGAGAGCCACGGCGGCAACGTCATGGATGCGTAGGTATAGAGCGAGCCCGGAGACGCCGAATGCCGGGCGTAGCGCGCAATGCACAACCCGACCAGAAAAATTGCGCCAGTAGCGAGCACGTAGGCGAGCCAGGTCCCGTTGCCCGCGAGCGCGCAGACCAGGGGGATCGTCGCCGCCGGGGTGGTGGTCGGCGCCATGGTGGAAACGGACTGCGCCAGAGTTTCCATGGGAGAGAGAATTCCGCGCCGCAAACCGTAGTCCGCGCTTTGGGAAACGTCTGGCGGTGTTGGCTCCATTCGTGAGTCTGCTCCTTGGTCGACCAACTTCAATTGGGGTGGGATTGTACAACACTCGCCGGAAGACTTATCCCGCGGAGGGACGAGAGCAGCTAGAAGAAAAATGAATCTGCGGCAGCCGAAAAGAAGCGCGCGCGAGTGCAAGCTTCGTGCTAGTGTGACGATCTGAGCTGNACGACTCGTTGCCGCAAGAAGGTTTCATTTTCGCGGCGGCTCGGAGGTCGATATGAGAGTTTGCCCCAATACCGGATGCGTAGCCTTCGGCCGCATCGTCTTCTCGGTGGCGACACGCTGTCCGTTGTGCCGGTGGGACTTGAAGAACAGTCTTCCCGCCAGCGAGACTGCGGCTTCGCAGAAGCCTGACCGTCATATTCCCGCAGCTAGCTGATGGCGTGTCTCGCCCGCCGTCATTTCCCAATGTCTTCGTTCCACAGGTCTGCGTGTGCCTGGATGAATTCGCGCATCAGGCGAATGCATTCCGCATCGTCGAGCACCACAACGCTGGCCCCGTGTTGCCGGAATAGATCTTCCGCTCCCATGAAGTTTCGATTTTCTCCAATGACGACGCGCGGAATACGGAATAACAATGCCGTGCCCGTGCACATGATGCAGGGACTCAGAGTGCTCACCAGCGTCAACTCCGTCCAATCGCGGCGCCGGCCGGCGTTGCGCAGGCATACGGTTTCGGCGTGCGCCGTAGGATCTCCGCTTTGCACTCGCAGGTTATGTCCCCGGGCTACGATCTGTCCCTGCCGGTCGGCCAGAACCGAACCGATCGGCAACCCGCCTTCGCGCAGGCCCTGTCGCGCCTCTTCGAGAGCCTCTTGCAGTAATGCCTGATCGTTCATAACCCGACTCCCGCGTTGTTGGAGCGTGCGATTGGAAAGATGGGGCAGGCCAGCGGGTAGGTGGTGCGGGGCACAGGACTTGAACCTGCACGGCCTTGCGGCCACTGGCTCCTAAGGCCAGCGCGTCTGCCAGTTCCGCCAGCCCCGCGTAGCTTTTTATAGACTAGCACGAGGTGCGCTAGTTACGCCGGTTTGCGTGCGCGTTGCGCGGCTGCGATTCGCCTGCTGTCTGCCTTGAAGATGCCATAGAACTCTTTGATTGCCAGAGCAATAGCGACGCCTACAATTGCTAGCGTGAGCCGAGAGAAGACAAAAGCAGGCTGAGCCTTGAACGATCAGCAATGTTAGTTGCACGGGCACCCGGCCACTTTGAACCTGAACCTTCGATCTATAACCGCTGTCTTCGGGCTTTCTCAGCCGGCAGTTACTTCCCACGCCTCGATGGGCGGACTTATAACGGCCGAGTGAGCTCCGAGAACGTCATCCCAGTAGCGCCAGAATAGCGGGATTTGCAGCAACAGTGCAGGGGCAAGAAAGGGAATGACCAACTCAAGTTTCGTGATGTCCCACAACCCAAGAATTCCCACACTGCCGCCGATCAGCGAAAAAGCAGCAATCGTCAACGCCAGCAAACGGTAGAGCGCCGAACCGCGCCGCGAGGGCAAGAATACCCACCAAAACAGAACCAGGGTCACACCCAGTGCCGCCCACTTGGTCAGTGAACAGTGGCGCATAAGGGCGACCTGTGCCTCACCCGGCAGCCTACTTTGTACGGCGGCCACATTCTCCAGCGTGAACAGATTCTCACCTATGTCAGCCGCAGCGGTGACAACGGTCGATACCATGGCGAGCGTTCCCGCAATTCGCGACCATGCGATCGGCCGTTGCCGGCCAAGGTTTGCGACCGAAAAGAAAAGAAAGGTATAAGCGGCAATGAAAGCGAAATCCGCATACTGAACTCGCCTGAGATTTACCTGGCCTTTGGTCAGCTTCCCAGTCGAATCGCCCAGTTGTTTCCACACATTCTTAGCTTCTTCGGGGGAGGGCGCGGTCTGAAACGCAACCATGGCTGAATTCAGGCACCGAGGGAGTGCGTCGGGAGATGGCAAGGGGAAAAACCTAATGAGGCTGGCGGTGAGGATCACAGCGAACACGGCAGACAGCGCCCTTCCCCGTGTAAGTGTCATTTTGCCTCCATTGGCGCTCGGCCACTCTGCGAATTCCGCAGGAACGAAAGCACGCGCGAAATTGACTGGTTGTCATCCTGGTACCACTTCCACGTGTCCTGGATGCGGCGGATGTCCGCCGGCGTGAGATGCCACGAGAGCGGCGGGGCCGGATGGTCTGGATCATTGGCAACTTCGTAAGGAAAGGCTACGCGATCCAGTTTCACGCCTCGTGCGGCGAGAGTTTCTTGTAGCAGGGCGAATTCGGTTTCATCGCGAGAATATTGCGCGGCCGAGCGCACATTGTACAGCGTCAGCAGTGGCGCAAGGCTTTGGAAGAACCAGCCGCGGCTGCCTCCCGATGCAGGATCTTGGCCAGGCTTGTCCAAAAGGATCTGGATAAGCAGGATGCGATGGACCGGAGGACTCCCCCGCGTCGCCTGGTCCAGTAATTCTGAGATTGATCCCAATCCGTAATTGTCGTAGTAGCCGCCATCCGCAACATGGTAGCGATGTTGCCGAGGTGGACAGCAAAGCGCTCTGGAGACGGGTGTAACGTAGGTAAAGGTTGCGGAGAGCCGTGCGGCAGTAACTGCTGACAGGTCGAGCGATTGGTAACCCGTAACGTCGTGAAAGCTACGCCGACCGGGTGATTGCGCGAGGTCGACCGTCGGGAAGAGGAACCGCTCGCCGGTCTCGACCAGCGTCGTGTTGAATATCACGGCTGGCCGCAAGTGGTTTCGCGCATCTACACGCCAGGTACCCAGGGATGGCGCGATGTCAAACGGGACATGGAGATGCTTGAGCCAGGCGCGTTCGAGCGCCCAGCCCCGGTCAATTCGCGGGGAGAGAAGCAACGGAGCAACCGAGCGGAACACGTCCGGGTACACCATGCCCCATGCCACATCATCGAGGCTCGAGTCGGCAGCGGACTCGAACACATTTTGCACCCTGCCTCGATCAAACTTTCCATTCCGATACGCATTGACGAAATAGAGTGTGCCGACGCTCCCTCCCGAGACCGAACTAATGGCACGGATGGATTGCGAGAAGCGATCTTCGAGTTCAGCCTGATCTCCTGCGGCGACGAGGCCGGTGAGTACGCGCGCGGTCCAGGCCGCCGCCTCTATGCCGCCCCCGCTGGTAGCGACGACGATGGCTGAATCCGGATCAACGCCGGCGGGGGCCCGGAGTGCGTCGACCGGGGTGAATTGTGCAGCGTTAGCCAGGGGTCTCACCTCGAAGTAGTGGTCCGATTCGGGAAACTGAGCGGTCAGAATTAGAATGCCGGCGAGAGGAATCAGGACCGGGATGCGATAGCGGTCGAGCAGAAATGCAAGCGCGCTGAAAAGCCAACACAGCATTCCGAGAAGCACCAAGACAGAGCCCAAAGTCGGTAGCGGCAGCCAAGGGGTGGCAACTTTCCCGAGTTCGATCGCATGCAGGTAAAAATATCGCCCGAAGGCGAACGCGAGGTAGAAGAGTATAGAAACGGAGAGCATCAACACAGCGAATCCGTGTCCGGGCAATAGTCTCGGTGGGTTTACGAAAGGCCAAGCCCCCGGCAGCAGCGGTCCAATTGTGCGCTCCAAGTACCCAAACGGGGTCCAGGTCAGCCGGCGGGCGATAAACGTAGTTCTGTCCGAACTGGTCTTGTGCCATGCTGCTGCCACGAGGAACAAGACTATGGAAAAGACGAAAAGTGCCGCCAACGCAAACAAGCTACGCTCCTTCCTATACGTGCCATCCACTCCCTGCACGATCCCTGCGACCAGGACCAGAACGCAGACCGCGAAAAAGACGATGAACGGGATCGCGATCTTGGGAACGCTAAGAGACCAGAACTGCTTGATAGTGAGGTCGGCAGCGGACAAGGGCGCGGCAAAGAAGCGGTCCCTGCCGTAGAGCAGGACGAGAGTCGCTGCGATCGAGAGGGCGGCGCCATAGAGGAACGCTCCCAGACAGACAAACAGCACCTGAGAAACATTGAGATCGAAAAAGCCGCCGATCATCGGATTCGGTTCCCCACCGATCCAAAGACCGACCACGGGAAGCGTCGGCAAGACAAGCGCAAATAAGAGCGGGATTCGAAGAAAATAGAGA
>JGI26341J46601_10000576_pt1 | contig 11436 bp, 9 predicted proteins | sample BogFormECP12_OM3_FD_46601 | JGI IMG/M metagenome (IMG submission 46601) | reverse complement strand
ACCAGGCCACTACTCTGGGCTACAAACTGGTTCCAACCGCCCCCGTTCCCGTCTAATCGCCCTGTTCACCTTTCCCAAGTTCCTTGGAAGTCAGGAGTTGCGGAATGAGACGGCGGCCTTCCTGATTCTGCAACTCCTGAACTCCTGACTCCATCACTTGCTCGTCCTACTCCATCCGCACCTGGTATTCGACTTTCCAGCGGCGATCGGAGCCGGTGTGCTTCATCCAGAGTTCGAGGTTGCCGAGTTCGGTCACGATCGGATTGATTATGACCGGGATTGGTTGTCCCGGAGGAAACCCTTCAACGGCCGGAAGCGTCACTTCGATTCTGCCGGTCTCTTCGAGTTCGCGTTCTGGATTTGTGACGATCGTTCCAGGGCCGTCACCACTCCTGACCTCGGAGGCAAAAAATCGAAAATCAGCCGGTTGGCCGGTTATCAGGCCGAATTCACGTTTGTCGATCAGTAATTCGCTTCCTTCTTCCATGCCCTGAGGCACGACGCACAGCGCCTTGATCGGCGGCTTGAATCCAGGGATCGCAGGCGCCGAGGATTCGAGCCCGATATAGTAGGAGCGTGCCGTACCCGCTTTGATTCGAATTCCCTGACCGGTTGCGCGGTTCCGGCCGTAAAGTGCGGCACCTTTTGCAACTGCGAGATCCGGTTGGAACCCGGCGAGCTCGCGAACGGGAGTGCCGTTCCCCCATGAGGCGAGCAGATCGAGGACACGTTTCCGGATTGGAGCCGCGTTAAAAACGCCACCATTGAAAAGGACTGCGGTTGGCTTGAGATAACCGCCTTCAAGCGCCTCCGGGCGTGTTTTGACAAGCGCTGACAGCGATTCGCTTGCCTTGACGTTGATGAGGCTCCGTGCCAGAAAGCGGGCGAGGTGTTTACTGACCACTGGGTCCGATGCGTAAGGAAGTCCAAACTCCTGAAGAGCGGTGCTCCTGCCTTCCTGCGGCAGATCGGTCACTTTTGTTATCGGGAAAAAGCCATCCAGAATCACTTCGGTCAACGTTGCCTGGGTCAACTTGGTCGAGACGGTTTTCGCGAGCAGACTGGATCCTCGCGAGGGAACGGCAACCGAAACCTGTTCGAGTGCGGGGTCCGAAAAAAGACTCACCTTTGCCGCGCTTGCTGCATGGATGAGGGCAAGGAACTGCCATCCGTCGATTGTTTTGCCGGCCGCCTCCAACTTCGCTTGCAAAGTGTAAGCGAGTGCGAGGTCCATNTTGTCACCGCCGAGCAGAAGGTGTTCGCCGACACTGATACGCTCGGCTTCGAGGTTGCCTTCATTTTCAGAAACAGCGATCAGGCTGAAATCGGCTGTCCCGCCGCCGATATCGCAAACCAGGACCATATCGCCGCGTTTGACCTGCGTTCTCCAGCTGTTGCCGGCCTGCGCGGTCCATGCATAAAATGCGGCCTGCGGTTCTTCGAGCAGGACGACTTTACTAAAGCCTGCAGCTTCGGCCGCGGCTGCAGTCAGGTTTCGTGCGATCTCATCGAAGGAGGCTGGGACCGTGAGAACGACTTGGCCGTCCGCAAGGTTCCAGGTGCGGCCCTGCACCGATTCAGCGTAAAGGAATCCTTCCTTGATGTGTTCGAGGTAACGGCGAGAACAGTCGAATGCTGANAGTTTCTGTTCTTTGATGTCGGATTTCCACGGCAGCACCGGGTTTTTCGGGTCGACATGGAAATTTGAAAGCCATGATTTCGCTGAAGAAATCAACCGATCCGGGATAGTTGCCCCGTGGTTGCGGGCGAAAAACCCGATGATCGGTTCGCCACCCGTTTTCGACCACGGTAACCGCACTTGACTCTCTTGGAATTCGTCCGGGTGCGGAATGTAAAGGGCCGAAGGTAGGATCGGTTTTTCACCGATCTGATTGATTCCGAGGATTTGAGTAATGTCGACAATCGTCGCGCGTCCGGATTCGAACTCCTCCACCGCAACTGCGCTGTTCGTTGTTCCCAGATCGATCCCGATGCTGAATAGGGTGCTCATATGATTCCCTGTGCGTTCCCATTGAACCTGTGAAGACCGTCCATTTTACTTCAGTTCCACCTCTGCCGCCGCGATGGACGGCAACCGGCCGGGCGAGACGATGCGAGGCAGTTTGACAGACTCCGTCTTCCAGCCTTTGTGAAGAAGGGTCCCCGTGAACGGNGGTTCCCCGGCGAGTTTGCCGACAACCCGATATTGGTCGGCTGCATACCCGACAGGCAACGTGATTTGTGTTCCTTCCTGCGCATCAGAGATGGGCGAGATTTTAAAATATTCCTGAAGAACCTGCTTGCATCCCTGGTGAATCACTCGCGCTGCCGNGCCAACTTCGGCATCTTCGTACGCGGCGACATCCTCCATGAGGAAATCAACAAGGCGGCCCTTTTCCTGAAGAAGTGCCAGAAATGCTACGATCTCCGACTCGGCCTGATTTTCAACGGGGGGCGGCGGTTGTACTGGTAGCGGCGCGGGAGCTGGTGCCGGCGTGGTTTTGTTTACCTCGGCGGAATCGCTTGCCGTTTTGCTTTTTGCAGTGATAAACACCAGCGCCAGCACAAGGAGGCTGACGATGACGACAGCTTCAGCGATTGGGAGAGTGTGACCTGCGGCGACCGGTGTCAGCAGNAACCCACCCAGAATGCCGATGACTACAGCGCCGATGATAATGGGAGTCTTCATAGGAGTGAGAGTGACTTTGGTTCCAGCGCGGACGCTTTCTTCGGCTAGCGGTCTCTGGCGACAACCGCTGCAACCCCTTTCTTATTTTCGACCAGGGGCCCGACGTTCCAGAGAATGAAGCCTCCGGCCGAGCGCGGTCGCGTCGATTGTTCGATGGCCAGTTGCGCGGCGATTTCGCTTGACGGCCAGCCGTAGGAACCGCCCAACCGGTCAAGAGCGATGCTTGGGTAGATAGGAATACGTCGGGGGTTTGCCTCCGGACCGCGCCACCATTCCAACAGCGCGGAAAAGCTTTGAGGGCTCTTGTCGCGCCAGTAAAGCTGAGGAGAAAGATAATCGACCCAGCCGTTTTTCAGCCACGCGACCGGGTCGGCGTAGAGTTGGCGATATTGATCGAGACCGGCGGTCACGTTGGAGGGGTAACCCTTGCTGTAGATGCCGAATGGACTCACGCCGAAGAGGATGCCGGGACGTGTCTCTCTAATCGTCTCACTCAGATCTCTAATAAGCCGGTTGATATTATCGCGCCGCCAATCTCCGATGTCGGAGTGAGCTCCATAGCGCGCGTAGAATGAATGATCGGGGAACGAACCGGTCGAATAGTCGCGACTGGGATAAGGATAGAAGTAGTCATCGAGGATCACACCGGCGACNGCATAGCGTTCTACGATGTCTCGGACAACGCGGACAACATGCTCCCGGACGGCGGGGTCACCCGGATCCAACCAGAGACCATGGCCGATCCTGTGTAACGCGTCGGACAGTTCGCGCGATTCGTGATTTGAGGCCCTGGCGTCCGAAGCATTTGTTGCTGCTCGGTAGGGATTTATCCAGGCATGAATCGCGATGCCTTGCTCGCGCCCGGCCTGTATAAAGTAATCAAGAGGGTCGTAACCGGGGCCAAGACCTTGCACCCCGGTCAAGTAGCGGCTCCAAGGTTCAAGCCTGGATTCATATAGTGCGTCCCCTTCAGGTCTCACTTGTACCATCAACGCGTTAAGGCCGCTTCGCGCTGCAGCGCCCACGATGCGGTGGATCTGGTCTTTTTGGACGTCCGCAGAAAGGCCGGCGTGAGACGGAAAATTCAGATTGTAGACCGAAGCGACCCATGCGGCACGGAGTTCCTCGGCTCGCACGGACGAGATAACCGAAAAAATCGACACGACTAAAAGATAGAGAACCGCTCGGAGATTCATGCGCTGGAGATTAGACTGAATTTTCTCGAAAACCAAATGGAGTAGTTTATGAAGGCCATCGCTTGGCAAACTGCTTTTAGCAAAGCCAAAAGCAGTTTGCCAAGCGATGGCCTTCATAAAATCTAACTGTTCACGAATTTGATCTTGCCGGACTCCCGCTGAACGAATTCTTCGGCCAGCGCTCTGTAGGCGGTTGCCCCAGCGCCATTCGGTTCGTATTCGATGATCGGTTTCCCAAAGCTCGGCGCTTCTCCAAGCCGCACAGACCGTGGGATGATCGTCTGATAAACCAAGTCAGGGAAATGCTTGCGCACTTCATTTACCACCTGCTGGCTCAAATTGGTTCGAGCATCGTACATCGTCATGATGATTCCGCCGATCGACAGACGGTCGTTTACCGCGCGGATCTGGCTCACGAGGTGGACGATTTTTGAAAGGCCTTCGAGAGCGAAATATTCGCACTGGAGCGGGATCAAGAGCTGATGAGCAGCCGCCAGCGCGTTCGTCATCAGTATTCCAAGCGAAGGCGGGCAGTCGAGGAACATGTAATCGAACTCGGTCTCCGTGTTCAGTCCCGCCAGGACGTCGCGCAGACGTGTGAGATGATCGTCGAGCCGGGCGACTTCAATCTCGGCTCCTGCCAGATCAAGGTCGGCGGGGATCATCGACAGGCGATCAAACCGGGTCGCAATGATCTTTTCATTGATGTTGGCATGCCCGATGAGCGCTTCGTAGAGGCTGTGTCCGGCGGTGTCCTCGAGGCCGACGGCGCTCGTGGCATTTCCCTGCGGGTCAAGATCGATCAAAAGGACTCTCTTGCCATTGGCTGCGAGGCAAGCAGAAAGGTTCACCGCGGTAGTAGTCTTGCCGACTCCACCCTTCTGATTTGCGATCGCGAACAGCTTCATTGGGTCGCCAGTTTGGGTCGCCGGGATTCGCAAGCAAAGGAGAAATTGATTGAGAATCCGGGAGTTCAGGAGTTGCAGAAGTTGCAGAATCGAGTACGGAGTTACTTCTTTCTGAACTCCTGCAACTCCTGAACTCCTGGATTCTTCCGATGTCCGCCATCCAAATCACTGAACGATTCCTGATGGACACGGGCGGCTGGCAGGCGATGAAGCATGCAAAGGCCCTTCTGGAGATGGGGCGAGTGGTTAGCTTCAACTATACACCGCCTGTTCTCCGCGGCCTGGTTCGCGAAGGAGAAGTCGAGTTCCGGGCGGGTCTGAAAATTCGGAGCTACACGGATGTTGAGAACATCTGTTCATGCCGGGAATCGCGAGAGTGGGGGACTATCTGCGCGCATTCACTGGCGCTTGGCCTCGCATCGATTCGCCCGAAGCCGGAAATTAAACCTTCTTCATCCGTCCCAACTGCAGGCCCGTTACTGCCGATTCTAATTGCGGACGGCGAAAACCCACCGCATGGGGGCCGGGTCGCAGCGACGCTGCCGTCGGATCTATTGCGGATCGAATTGCATATCGTGTTGCCGCCGAACATTGAGACGGGCTGGGAGCGCGATCAGATCATCGTCGGATTTGAAGTCGTGCGAAAAGGGAACCGCACGCTGGCCAGCGCGCTAGATCTAACCGAGTCGTATTATTGTTCGAAATCGGATTGGGATATCCTCGAACTCGGACGCAAATTCACGGCAGGAAAGCTTCCCGGCATGACAGTCCTTGACCGGGAACGCTTTCTCCAGCTTATCGGCACGATGGAACGGCATCCGCGGGTTACAATCGGGCGGAAGACTTCAGTCGAGATTTCGAGCGATCCGATTCTGCCGGCGTTCAGAACGGAGATAGCCGAAGATGGTCGCTGGACCATTTGGACAGAAACAAAACGGCTGACGGGCGCGCTGCTCATCGGTCCCGCCTCTGCGTGGGTCTGGTCCGCACCGAAATTCCAGCCGCTGTCACCGGGATTGCCAGCGGCTTATCTGCAGGTCCTGCGGGCTCCGATCAAGCTATCGGCGGAGCAGGGGTTGAACTTTGTCCAGCACGAACTGCCGTTGTTGAAGGGCTTTTTCGAGATTGATGCCCACCCGGGGGCCGCACCGGTCATTGAGCCGGCCGTGCCTGAGGTGATCGCCACGTTTGAAGGGTCGCTGAACCAACTGGGAGCGAAGGTCCAGTGCAGGTATGGGCAGCGGATCGTCACGCTCGGCGTTACCTCGCCGGCGGAAACGTTTGTTTTTCGGGACGGGGAGGCGATGCGCTCCCAGAACCTCGTGTTCGAGCGAGACGCTCTGCGCAGGATTCTGGACGCAGGCTTCACCGGGCCATCGATTACCGGGGAATATCTGTTGCGCGGCCAGAACCAGATTCTCAGCTTTTTCGCGACAGTCCTGCCGCACCTCCAGACGGAGTGGAAGGTCTCGATCGGAAGCCGGTTCCAATATGTCACGCGCGATATCAGTCGGATAACGCCGAAACTGGAGATAGTCGGTTCCGGTCAGGATTGGTTCGATTTCTCTTACTCAATCGAATCCGGCGACGGTCAGCAATTTTCAAGCGGCGATATCCAGCGGTTGCTTCAAGTTGGACAGAACGTCACCCGGCTTAAGAACGGTCGTCTTGCGATTCTTGACACGGCCGGCCTGGAAGAATTTCAGGCGATCCTAAGGGACTGCGACCCGNCGCAGTCACGNCCCGGCAGTTACCGAATCCAGCGGAGGCAGGCGGCGTATCTGGATGCGGCCTTTGATGAGTTNTCCGGAGCTGTCATCCAAGGCACCCCGGAATGGCGAAACTGGACCCGTGCGCAAAGGCAATTAATCCCGCCCGAGCCGGAGCCGCTCGGTACGTTGGAGGGGATACTGCGGCCTTACCAAAAGGAAGGTGTGTACTGGATGCGTTTCCTGAGCCGAAACGGTCTTGGCGGGATTCTGGCAGATGAGATGGGGCTTGGTAAGACTTTGCAGACTTTGGCTTTCCTTCGCCCGCTCAAGGGTCCATCCCTGGTTGTCTGTCCCTCTTCGCTGATTTTTAACTGGGCGCGGGAGGCNGAGAAATTCGTGCCTGAACTCAAAATCCTTCGGATCGAGGGTCCCACACGGGGCGCTCTGTTTCGCCGAATTCCGGAAACCAACATCGTCCTGACGAGCTATCCAATCCTGCGCCGGGACATCAGTCAATTTCGCTCCATGGAATTCACCTCTGTGATTCTGGATGAAGCCACGCACATCAAAAATCCNGATACGCAGAATGCACAGGCTGCGATCACGCTTCGCGCCAGGCATCGGTTTGTNTTAACAGGGACGCCGGTTGAAAATTCGGTCCGGGATATCTGGTCNATTCTNTATTTTGCACTTCCGGGATACCTCGGAACCCGGGAAGACTTTCGTGAGCGGTACGAGTTGCCGATCGGACGCGGGTCAGAGCCTGAAAAGGCACGACTGGCNAAGCGATTGCGACCGGTCATGCTCCGCCGCCTCAAACGCCAGGTCGTAAAGGAACTACCGGCGAAAATCGAGCAGGTCACCTATTGTGATCTCTCACCGGCACAGGAGGAGCTCTACTGGAAGCTGCTCCAAGAGGGGCGACGCAAAGTCGAAGAGCTATCGAAAGATCAAGGTCGCGCTCGAATCGCATTGCTCACAGCTCTGTTGCGCCTCCGTCAGGTCTGTTGTGACCTGCGGCTTGTCGGTCAGGATGGAGAGAGACCTTCGAGCAAGCTGGAGCTTCTGGACGAGTTGCTGGAAGAGGCCATCGATGGAGGGCACCGAGTTCTTCTGTTTTCCCAATTTGTCTCAATGCTCAAGCTCATTCGAGCGCATCTTGATCAAGCTGGAATCCGCTACGGCTATCTTGACGGCGAGACAAAAGACCGGGAGAAAGCGGTCGACGCGTTCCAACGCTCGAACGAACTCCCTCTTTTCCTGATTAGCCTGAAAGCGGGAGGTGTGGGGTTGAATCTGTCCGCGGCCGATACNGTCGTCCATTTTGATCCGTGGTGGAATCCAGCCGTCGAAGCCCAAGCCACCGACCGAGCCCATCGCATTGGGCAGACGCGCGTCGTGACTTCCTACAAATTAATCGCGCGTGCGACTGTCGAGGAGAAGATACTCAATCTGCAGCAAAAAAAGCGCGAAACGATACAATCGACCGTCGAAAGCGAAGAACCGGTGATGAGCGGGTTATCCGTGACGGAGATCACTGAATTGCTTCTGGAGTAGCTAGCCTGCATCGCTCATCCGGCCCAGGCCGGATGAGCGATGCAGGCTGTGGCATCAGCCGCGAAAGGCTTTCGGGGTCGCTGCTTTTTGGAGAAAAGAGATTGCAAAAGCGTGTCGGTCAGAAGTGCAAATGGGTACCGATAGCGGAGCTTGCGGAGGCAGCGTGATGAAGCACCTAATATCAGTAGTGGTGCAATGTCAGATCACAATTCCAGTGGAAGCCGATAGCCAGGACGCGGCGGAACATATCGGGGTAGTGGAATTGCAAATCCTGCACGGACATGGGCGGGAGCTTGCTTCCCTTGTCGTAGCCGCGCGGGTAGTAAATTTTGGTCTGTTCTTTTTGGGTGAGGCTCATGTATGAAGGAAGTGAAGCGTAACTATGATTGTGACAGTAAATAGCTATAGACTTGATTGGCGGTTAGTCAAGCGGATACTTGGCGACCATCAACAAACAACCCGCAAGCTGGTCGGCTTAAATACTGGCAAAAATTGACATGAAAATTGAATGCACAATCGATTACACCACGCTAACGAATGATGACGGAAAGCGTTTGTGCCACCTGCACCCTGGTCTTGGACTCTACAATATCCAGCCGACGAAGATCCCTCGGCAAGCGCAGAGTGGTCGACGTTCGGGCCGCGCTCCGCATAATAAGCCTATTCAAGCTATCGTTGGTCATTGACGTAGGCCATGCATCTCTTCCAGGTATTGCCGTCACGAACATAGATAACCATAGTCTGGCCCTTCCATTCTCCGACATCCGAGTCTGCTATCTCGCACATGGCGCTACCGGTCGGATACAGTGCAACCAGCTTGTTGACCATCTTGCCAGGGTCCGTTGCGAAGTCGGTTTCAAACATTTTCTCTTGGGCCTCGCGCCCGGAAGCCAACCCCTGCCACGACCGAACTTCAATAGCGTCCTGAGTCAGCAGCGCTCCTATAGCAGCCGCGTCGCGGTTATTGTACGCCTCTTGAAACTTCAGGAATGGGGCTTCAATCTGCTGACGCAGTTGTGGATCGACCACATTGGGCTGATTATTGACGTAGGTCATCCTAGACTTCCAGGTATCACCGTCACGAACCCAGATCGCTACTGTCTGGGCCTTCCACCCCCCCACATCCGAGTTCGTTATCTCACATATGGCGCTACCAATCGGATACAACTGAACAAGCTGGTTGACCATCTTGCCAGGATTCGTTGCGAAGTCGGCTTCAAACCTTTTCTGGAGGGCTTCCCGACCGGAAGCTAACCCACCACGGTACTCTGCTGGCCACGACCGGACTTCAATAGCGTCCTGAGTCAGTAGCGCTCCGATAGTAGCCGCGTCGCGGCTATTGTACGCCTCTTGAAACTTCATCATTAGCGGTTCAATCTGCTGACGCAGTTGTGGATCGACCGTGTTTTTCTCTTGGGCAGAGGTCGGCGAAGCATTCATCTGAGCAGGCGCGGCCGGTGCTGGGGTTACGTTCCAGATCTGCATTCGAGTCTTCCAAGCATCACCCTCACGAACAAGAATCAAACACCAATAGCCCTTCTGGTCTACAGGACCGAAGTTCTGGCCTTTAAGGGTCACACTATATTTTCCGTTCATCCATACCTCATTGCCAGCCGTACCTATATTGTGAGGGGAATACTGATCGACCGTGCTGATATGGTTGCTCATATGCACGTGCTGATACATGTCTGCCCAATTTTTCTGAAGGGCGTCCCGACCGTAAATCGGTCCTGTGTCTCGCACCTCAATTGCGTCATCCGTAAAGAGTGCGGCCAGGGCGGCGGCATCGTTGCTGTTCCATGCCTCGTCAATTTTTTTAGCAAGCGCGAGAACCTGCTCGCGTAGTATTGGATCTGGTGTGTTTTGTTGTTGGGCAAACGTCGCAACGGCGAAGCCGATCGCCAACCCTGCAAGGGTAAGTGATAAGCGTATTTTCATTGTTTCCTCCTGAGGTTGGAACCTATTGAGGCGCTACTATTTTTACTACCTCCCGACAGATTCCGCGCCCCGTCCCTTCGGGAAATGGTTTCGGGAACTGCAAGGTATATTCCATGGTACCTTGCCATCCGGTGTACTTGCCGGTCCCGTCAATTAGTCGTGCCGTACCACTGGGTCCACCCGAAGGGTCATCTGTAAGCTCCCAGATTACTTTATCCCCGTCCTTATCTGTCCAGACCTCATAGTTTCTGGCTCTAACTGGATCCACAGGATTTGCCGTCTTGTTATGCCCTTTGTTTTCATAATGGAGCACGGCAATGTAAACTGATGCTCCATTGAACGGGCCATCGCCGTTGTCATTAACCCTGACGCCAAAGATTTCCATTTCTAAGACTGATCGGTTGGGATCGATTTGAAAGACTTTCGGAATGCCTGACCAATAGTGGGTTCCAGAAAAATTAATTTCTCTCGTCGCACCCGGTGCTGGGGTGTTTGTTTGTTGAGCAAAGGTCGGCAAGGCAAAGCCGATTGCCAGCCCTGCAAGAACAAGTAATAAGGGTATTTTCATTGTTTCCTCCCAAGGGGTTTAGGATGGGTGTGTTGCCCTAACGACTTGCTGCGGGATTTGCATCAGTTGAGGCGACTCGATATTTGCCACAAGCGAAGCAATTGAGTGCAGCAAGATGCATTGCCTCCTATCCATAGACCTCCTCTCTTCAACCAGAATACACGCTGTATTTCTAAAAATTCTAAACATATGTTGGCGAACGCTTTGCGGGCGTTGCAGATCTTATTGGTGCAAACGCCTACCCAAACATGAAAACTGGGGTGTCGCCAAACTAAAAGCGTTCCCATCCCCTTAACTATGCCGAGACCTCCACCGGGGTTTTAACTCTTTTCGAAAGACCGTCTGTTTTCTCTCTGAGACTTTCAGGGATAGTTTAAAAGTATATGGCGAGTCATTTAAATAAAATGGATAAAATTCGAGAACCGTTAGCAAGGCGCCACTTCATAGTGGAAAACCGTGAAGCTATCGAGCGCGAATTCAACGCAATGGTTGCGTCTCACAGGCTACTGGCGGCGACAAGGCGCTACGTCGAGAGTAACAGCTATGGTACGCAAAAGGTGTTGGCGAGGCGCGTTGGCTTGAGCGAGTCCGCTTTTAGCAATTTTTTAGCCGGTAGAGCCACCTTGTCAACACCAGTGGCTACAGCGCTGGCGGGAATAATTGAGCCGACATTAAGATTTTAAGTTAACAAACAATCAGAAAGAACAAAACATATGTTTTTACAAGGTACAAAGAGTGAAGAACAACTTCGAGGCGAGCAATTAAACAGAGGTTTGTCAAAAGTGACAGCGAGATTCGAACATGTCCAATTCGACGCAGGTCGCGGAGGTTGGATTCCTCAAGAGGGCGGTGTCAGCGTTGCAGAGAA
>JGI26341J46601_10000573_pt1 | contig 11478 bp, 9 predicted proteins | sample BogFormECP12_OM3_FD_46601 | JGI IMG/M metagenome (IMG submission 46601) | reverse complement strand
ACCGGCGTCGTTGATCCGGCGTTGCTAAAAGCTTTGAAGCTGCCTGCGGTGCCGCGCGTTGCGGCGTCTGATCACGGGTCGGACCTGAATTTCGGATAGCGCAATTGTAAGCAAAGCGAGGTCTGCGGTTTCTAATTCGGGGTTTAGGCTAAAATTGCAAGGCCGACTTGAAAGTCGGCCTTGCTCGCTTCATCGGGTGTCGAACTGCTACGGGGTATTAGCTCTTAGAACTAGCCTTCGAACTCGCGTTCGGCCCTATCTGCATCCGCTGCCAGATCGGCAATCAGATCATTAAACGCANCCGTCTGGCCGATGAAGAGTCCGTCTGCNGTGAGGGCNTTGNCAGCCCCCATCGCAGCGTTCTTCGTAGCGGTCGGGCGAATAATCGAGCAGATCGGGAACTTTCGGTTAAGGAATGGGCATGGCTCCGGCATGATCAGGTTGGCTTGTAATAGCTCCGTCTGGTTGAAATGGAGGTCCACAAAGGTCACCGTCGATTTGTTAACCGGGTCAAAGACCGTGAACGGCGGATTGGGTGGAGGCCCATTAGGGTTTGTATTCGCATTGCCCGCCTTGTCGTGCCAAGTCTGAAAATGCATTGTCTCGGTTGGGCCGATACTGAGCAGGATTCGCAAGACTACTGGGTCGGTTACCCTCTGAGCCAGCGAAGGGTATAGGCTGGTGCCACCTTGCTCAATAAATGCAAAGTGGAATCCCGCCGTAAAGGCGATCGCGTTGATGAGGTTGGCGTTGTTCGCGTCAGCATCAGTCCTGGGAATTGCCGTATGTTGTCCAACATTCAAAGTCGGGACTGGCCGATCTGCATTGGTGAATGTGTCACCAAGATCGGGGTTCCTNTTGTCGGAGCGGTATTTACCCCAGTAACTGGTGTCCACGGTGAGTTGTGTGAGGTTGGTGAGCCGTCCCTTTTTTGTGGACCCGGTGGCCTGACTGCCCGGCAACGTACGAAACTCAGTGCCTTTAAGGCGAACAAGCTCGGACGTCGAGGCGCCTTTAGAAGCTAAATAAGCAATCAGGAAGTTCGCGTGGCTGAACTCATCATCGGTATTGTCCTGGATATACTGAGGCATGTCGCCATCAAGAATCAAAAGGCCGTTCGTATAGGGCGTGTTCCCGCCAGTGGGCGTGGGCGCGACGCCGGTTGCCGGATTGGTAGATGCGAAATCTGGTTGCTGGTTTCCTCCGAGCTCCCAGTATTGCTCCCAGAGATCGCTTTCCAGAAGTTCTGCCGCGGCCAGGAACCGGAGAATTGCCGCATCGCCTNTGGTAAGGCTTCCGCTGTTGTCTCCCGGATTCGCGCGGGCNTTGGTTGCCAATAGTGCGCTGGCTGGAAGCAAAGTTGCGCCAACCATTCCAAGGCCCTTTAAAAAAGAGCGCCTTCCGACTTCAGATCCTCCGCGAGATTCCGTTTCTTCCCCGTAGGCGGGAAGAGCGGTTCTCTCGCTCGCTACGGTGCGATCGTTGTTTTGTTCTTTTCTCATACATTTCGTTCTATGAATTCGGAGGGTTTGAGTCCGCGCCACAAGAAACGGGGTAACGTCTCAACTCCCTCGTTCGATATAAACAGGGGTGCGGCTGCTTTTATTCCCTCGGAGCCGGACTAAATTCGTTGAATGCTTGAATTTTCTGGATTTGTTAGTGGACGTTCTCTTGGCAATGTCCGAGTGACAGCCGACGCATAGGTCCAACAATTAATTTTATCCCCCGAAATAAATATGGCTAGACCAGTCACCTTGTTCACCGGCCAGTGGGCCGATCTCCAATTAAAAGACCTCGCTCCATTGGCGAAGAGCATGGGGTTTGACGGGCTCGAACTCGCCTGCTGGGGCGATCACTTCGATGTGGATGCCGCGGCCGAATCCAAGGATTATTGCAAAGATCGCTGGAAGCTTCTGACGGACGATGGGCTGACCGCATTCGCAGTCTCCAACCACCTGGTCGGACAGGCTATCTGCGACAATATCGATGAACGGCACCAGGCGATTCTGCCGCCGCAGATCTGGAAAGANGGAAACCCCGAAGGGGTTCGCCNGCGCGCAGCGGAACAGATGATCAAGACGGCGCAGGCCGCACGAAACTTCATCGATGCGAAACCAGCCGGTGGCCTTAAATTTCCTGCTGTCGTGCCAGGTTTCACCGGGTCAAGCGTCTGGCACGCCTGTTACGCCTTTCCGCCAACGAGCCAGGAGTTCATTCAAAAGGGATTCGATGATTTCGGCAAACGGTTCATTCCGATCCTCGAAGCGTTCGACAGTCTCGACGTCAATTTCGCGCTCGAGGTACACCCGACCGAAATCGCGTTCGATATAGCCTCGGCGCATCGTGCACTGGAAGCGGTTAAGAATCATCGCCGGTTCGGTTTCAACTATGACCCCTCCCATCTTGGTTACCAGGGCGTCGATTACGTAAAATTCCTGCGCGAATTCAAAGACAGAATCTACCACGCGCATATGAAGGATGTCTGGTGGGGTCATGGCACCGGAGATGTCGGTGTCTTCGGCGGCCACACCAGTTTTGGCGATCATCGCCGGTACTGGGATTTCCGATCAATCGGCCATGGCGATATCCGGTTTGAAGATATCATCGTCGCTTTGAACGACATCGGCTACGAGGTCCTCTCTCGATCGAATGGGAAGACATCCGGATGGATCGTGTTCACGGCGGGACAGAATCGTGCCGGAACGTGCGCTCTTACGATTTCGCTCCGAGTGGCGTCGCGTTCGATGCCGCGTTCGAGCGGGACTAAGGCTCAAGTGTCAATCCCCATAGAGAGCGCGTATTGCCCGCATTGCGCAAGCTGCTTGAGCTCCCATTCGAACTTGTGATCGTCTCACATGGCGAACCGGTGCATAGCCGCGCCGCTTATGAGCGTGCGCTTAAGTTGCTCCCTTGGACTGAATAAACCTCTGCTCGCGATTCCTGAACGCATGGACGATCCCTTCCATCCCTCCTCTCTGGCGAACAAACCGGACGCACACTGGATGCGTCTCGCGTTGTGTGAAGCAAGGAAAGGCCTGGGACAAACGAGCCCTAATCCCGCTGTTGGCGCGGTAATCGTTGGCGCCGGCTCGGCCCTGGCAACAGGGTGGCACGAACGTGCAGGAGGCCCGCACGCCGAGGTCGTGGCGCTGTCCAATCTGAAGGATCCGGCACTGGCCGCCGGAGCGACGCTGTACGTGACGCTCGAACCCTGTTCGACCACCGGACGAACGCCTCCCTGCACCGATGCGATCATCGCTGCCGGAATCGGCCGGGTTGTCGTCGGCACGATCGACGTGAATCCGAAACACCGGGGAATCGGCCTGGATCGGCTGCGCCAAGCGGGTGTCGACGTGACCGTCGGCGTGCTAGCAGAGGAGTGCGGACTGCTGAACACCGGCTTCAACAAATGGATCACTACCGGGATGCCGTGGGTGATTGCTAAAGTTGCACAATCGTTGGATGGCCGGATTACCCGCCCCGCCGGCGAACCGCAGTGGCTCTCCAATCCGCGGTCTCGCAGGGTGGTTCAATTGCTCCGGTCGACCGTCGACGCAATCCTCGTGGGGGCTGAAACGGTGCGGCGGGATAATCCGAGATTGACGGTGCGTAACAGGAAGCGTGGTGCACAACCATGGCGTGTCGTGGTGACGCGATCAGGGAATTTGCCGGCCGATGCGACGCTGCTGACCGACGAATATCGGGATCGGACCCTTGTCGTGCAGGGCTTCGAGTGGACCGAATTGCTCAAGGACCTCGGTTGCAGAGGGGTGACACGTCTGCTCGTGGAAGGGGGCGGTAACGTTCTGGGGCAACTTCGAGATCAAGAGCTGATCGATGAGCTCTGGTGTTTCGTCACACCTTGTCTCACAGGCGGGGACAAGCCGAGTTTTGGCGCAACCGGGATCAATCGGATGAGCGATGCAAGCCGACTCGAGCGCGTCCGCTACAAGAGGCTCGGAGACGATCTGCTAATCACCGGGCACTTGTCGCCGAACAGGTCCATCGGAAAGAGGCCGGATCCCTAGCCCGCATTTCTCACAGCCCCGTGAGAAATGCGCACGGAGCGCCGATCCCGCGGCCGCGGGATCGGGGTTCCTCGAAAGCTTTCGGGGCAACGGCTACCGGTGCCAAAAACCGTGCGGACGAATCCGTACGATCCGGTAAGGAGCATAATGGTACCGGCGATAATAGTAGGGACGATGGTGGTAGACCGAGTACGAAACACCGCCGCGCGGTCCGCGTAAGAATGGCGGTCTGGCGCTTGAATTCAGCGGCGAAGCAAGTGTTGCAACTATGACAAGGAGGAAAAGCGAGTACCGGGCCACAAAATCTCTTATTGAGCGTTTGGACGCGGATCGAGCGTCCCCTATTCGGCGCTATGCCCGAAAACATCCCCGAATCGCCCAGAAAAGATCAAGCCCGGGCGTTGCCGCCCGGGCCAATTCGATCTCTCGTTTTACGCCTCTTTCCGATGCTTAAGACCACGGAAGGATCACGTCAACGAAACGTCTGCCCCAGAAACCGGCTCATCGAACCGGCAACCGAGTCGCATCGCCTACTCCTTAGGAGGCCTTCGGAGTCGCGGAAGCTTCAGGCGAAGGAGAAGTGGACGGAGCGGTCGACTTCTTGTGGTGTTTGGCAGCATGATGATGATGGCTAGGGCTGGCGCTTGCGCTCGGGGCCGGGCTCGGGTCAGCGGCGAAGACGCTGGATTGAGCAACAAAGCCGAGGACCGCAGCTAGTAGAAGGATATTTTTTGTCATGGCTATTTAGGGTGTCCGTTGTGAGGACGGTTAGTGATAGTTACGTTTTTTTTTAAGCTGAAGCCTGGCCAATCAGGTCTCTTGTGGAGCTTCATCGACCAAACGCAGCACGCTCCGAACAAAAGGACCGGACTGCCAACAGCCCGTAATCCAAATGACCAAAACGGAGGCTGGTATTTGTTGCATGTTCGTCATGCGTCACCTCACACTGCTCAACACCTCGAAATACCCGAAGTTTCAAAAAAGTTTTTGTTTCGCACTCCGATGACCTTCGATTGCCACGGGATCAGACCCAGATCATCCCTTGCGCGACCAGTCGCTCTCTGATACCTGAGGGTGTGTTTTATCGCCAAATTTAGNTCGGAAGAATGGCAGATTTACAGCTCCACAATATTGTAAAGCGGTTCGGCCAGGTCGAAGTAATCCACGGTGTCAGNCTTCAAATCGAAGACGGAGAGTTTTTAGTTTTCGTTGGCCCCTCCGGTTGTGGAAAATCAACAATGCTCCGCATCATCGCAGGTCTGGAAGATGCGACTCAAGGAGAGGTCTGGATTGGCGGTCGGAAAGTCAATGGGGTCGATCCTGCAAATCGTGGAGTTGCCATGGTCTTCCAAACACATGCGCTTTATCCCCACATGTCCGTCGAGGAGAACATGGGATTCGGCCTGAAAATGGCCAAACGCCCAAAACATGAGATTAAAGCGCGCGTATCACGTGCAGCCGAAATCCTGCATCTGACCCCGTACCTCAAGCGCCGGCCGAAGGAACTTTCCGGTGGAGAACGCCAGCGGGTCGCGATCGGGCGCGCGATTGTGCGCGAACCCGAGGTATTTCTGTTCGACGAACCACTTTCAAACCTCGACTCAGAACTCCGAGTCCAATTGCGGATTGAGATCGCCAAGCTCCACACCGATCTGCAGACCACGATGATTTACGTGACGCACGACCAGGTCGAGGCTATGACCCTGGCCGACAAGATCGCCGTATTGAACGAGGGCAAGATTGAGCAGGTTGGCGTACCGGCTGACATTTACCAGAGACCGGNAAACCTTTTCGTCGCCGGTTTTTTTGGCTCGCCAANGATGAATTTTCTGAAGGTTCAAACGGAACATACGGCGNACCGGACCGTTGTGGTCGCCGGGCCGGATTTTCCCGGCCAACACATNAGCCTCGAACGAGCCAAACCNCCCTCGATCGCGCCGGGCGCCGAACTCACNCTGGGTTTGCGGCCCGAACATCTGCGGGCGTGCGACCCCGGGAAAGGGCTCGGCACACTGATCATCGAAGTGGTCGAAAACTTGGGGGATCTCACTTTCGTTCACGGAACGACGGCGACTGGCACACGCGTAACCATGAACGTAAAAGGGTTCCAGAACTTCCGCCACTCAGATGCAGTCGGCTTTACGTTCGATCAAGGCCACGCGCATCTGTTCAGCGGCGCAGGCAAGGCTCTCTGAGTTTCCGCGCCCCGGTAAGACCGGCCAAAGTACGGCTTTCCGCGGCGATTCGGACGTGTCAGAAGTTCGCGCTCGGTTAGTTCTGTCCCCCCGGTTGGCCTTTCAACTCACCTTCGGCGGGGCCAACACCTTCCTGGTTCAAGCAAGAACTTAAAGCCAATGCGCCGGCCACGGCCAGCAGCGCGAAAAACCACCTGAATCGTCGCAATTTCATGAGCCGCAAACTATTTGGTCAGGCACGCAACATGTAAAGTACTTTCATGCCGCATCACCAACCGCAAAGATGAAGTCATTATGTTATCTTACGTCTTTCTGCAGTGGTCTGGGCTGGCGGCCAGAACGGCCCAGCCGTGAGCCGGAAGGCTTATCCAAGCATCGACGGTGCCGATCCGACCAAGATCGCCATGACCACCGACGAATGCATATACTACGCATAGCGTACTATTTCTGTGTGCTCCAGAGAATTCGAGGCAAGACGCTCGAGGCAGGCGGCAAAACGCATTTGGCGGAGACGTTCCGCTCGGCAGCGAAGACGAGGATTGAAACGGCCGAAGTTCTCGCCTCATTCCTCTCCGTCCTCGTTGGCGGGTATGGCTGGCGGGCGTGGCGGCAGCATTGCGATCGCCATGGCCAGATCACCATCTCCGCTGGATCGCGCTCACCNGGCTTTATTGCAAAAATGGCCATGAGCTGAACAAGATCGTTAAGGCCACCAGAGCGGACACGATTACCGCCAAGTTGAACCTCCTCATTCGCCGCTCGTAAGCCTGAATCAAATCGTATTCCATGATATTAAACTCCGTTGTTCAATTGCCTGGGCCAAACTACCGGGCGAAGGGCAAAGGGGAAATTACCCGTTGGGATGAGCTATACGGCGCGCTTCGCATAGGACCACGCCCCCGGAGGCAACAGATTCGAAAGCCAGGGACGCAGCTCCCTTCAAACTCGGCAATTGATTGAGCGCTGGAGCGGTTGCAAGAAAGTGATCCAGGTCCCCGTACGCTAAGGAGTTGGCGACACTTCGCACGGGGACCCGAAATCGCCTTAACCAGTAGAATTAGACAACGCTGGTTCCCGTTTCGTTGGATTCGACGGAGTTTTCAAGTTGGGTCACACACGAGCCCCTGAGTCTATTTCGGTTCTCTTTATTCGTAAGTTATTCATAATCAACGGGTACGGATGGGGAGGGATTCGAACCCTCGGTACCTTGCGGTACACACGCTTTCCAGGCGTGCCCAATCGACCGCTCTGGCACCCATCCGAAACGAGGCTGAGACTTTGATACCGCAATGCCACGGTTTCAACTTGTTTTCCGGGAGGTTGCGTCAGCCAGAAAAATTGCGGATGGCCATCGAACAGGACGCTACATCGTTTTGAGCGCCAGAATCAGCGCGTCCAGCTCCGCTTTGAGCTCGCTCTGGCGTTCCTGGATGACTTCGAGTCTCAACTGGTATCGGTGAAGCTGGATTGCGGCGTGATGAATGTGCCCTTTGACTTCGGTCAGCTGAGTTTGCGTCTCGCGAAGCGACCGTTGCAGCTCAGTCTGGCGCCGGTTTAATTCATCTGCGGTAAGGCCTTCGAACTGATAAGTTTTCGGGGTCGCAGTCCGGGCGGCTTGAATCGCTTTCGCGAGCTTCGAAGTCGCCGCCTGCAAAAATTGAAGCGACGGGCCGTGATACTCCGACACCGTCAATTTGGTGCCGCAGTGGGCACAGTTGACCTCCATGCCGGCGCCGTCCATGTCAATCGCAAGCTCGCCACCGCAATTCGGACAATCGAAGACGATGTCCCGCTCGGTCACCTGCACGCCGGCGCTCTCGATTTGATCCGGAGATGGAACACTTTCGTGCGTGCTTGAAGTTTTATTCGCGTCGATCATAACGGATCTGCGCCGAGAGTAACCGGTGAGCATGCTAGCCGCACCACGAAAAATCAAGCGACTCATCGGCATCATCGCGTGTGACAGCGCCAGTGTGTCGCATGCTCGGTGAGACAGGTCGTGACAACATGGCACTCCTGGTCCGTGCCTGTGATTCAGCCGTTCCGCATAACACCCTTGCTATGAAATAGTTACATTAAAGATAATTATTCCTCTTTTCTGGCACACGGAGTGCANAGNGGTTTGGTCCGACGTATGGCAAAGATTCTTGGAATTGACCTTGGNACCACCAACTCCTGCATGGCCGTGATGGAGGGTGGCGAACCGGTCGTCATTGAAAATTCTGAAGGCGCGCGTACAACCCCTTCGATTGTTGCTTTTGCGAAAAGCGGGGAACGGTTGGTAGGACAGGCTGCAAAACGGCAGGCGGTTACCAACTCGCAGAACACGATTTTCTCAATCAAGCGGTTCATGGGCCGCAAATTCGAAGAGGTTCAGGGCGAAGCGAAGCGTGTTCCTTACAAAATTGTCAAAGCTTCAAATGGCGATGCTCACGTTGAGGTACAGGTCGGGGGAGAACGCAAGGCATTCTCTCCGCCTGAAATCTCGGCGATGATTCTGGCAAAACTGAAAGCGGACGCCGAAGCGAAGCTCGGTGAAACGATTAAGCAGGCGGTAATCACCGTTCCGGCTTACTTTAACGACTCGCAAAGAAACGCGACGAAAGACGCCGGACGCATCGCCGGTCTCGAAGTGCTGCGAATCATCAACGAACCCACCGCGGCCTCTCTCGCCTACGGGCTGGACAAGAAGCGGGATGAGAAAATTGCCGTCTACGATTTGGGTGGCGGTACATTCGACATTTCCGTGCTCGAGATCGGGGAAGGCGTCTTCGAAGTCAAAGCCACGAACGGTGACACGCACCTGGGCGGTGACGACTGGGATAACAAGATCATGGACTGGATCATTGCCGAGTTCCGTACCGAAACCGGTGTGGATATAAGCAAACAGTCCGACGCGCTTCAACGAATTAAGGAAGAAGCCGAAAAGGCGAAAATCGCGCTCTCCTCTTCGCAGGAGTACGAAATCAATCTTCCGTTCATCACCGCGGATGCCACCGGTCCGAAACATATCCAGAAAAAACTGACTCGGGCAAAGCTCGAGCAGCTGACAGACGACTTGTTTGAACGAACGATTCGCCCGGTAAAATCTTGTTTGGCAGACGCCAAGCTCGCGGAGAGCGAGATCAATGAGCTCGTGCTTGTCGGTGGCATGACCCGGATGCCGAAAGTGATCGAGACAGCACGGAAACTCATCGGGAAAGAACCGCATAAAGGCGTGAATCCGGACGAAGTGGTGGCGGTCGGCGCCGCGATTCAGGGGGGTGTCCTCCGAGGCGACGTCAAAGACGTGCTGCTTCTCGATGTCACACCGTTGACGCTTGCGATCGAGACCGCGGGCAACATCGCGACCCCGATGATTCCGCGTAACACGACCATCCCGACACGAAAACAGCAGATCTTCTCGACCTACAGCGACAACCAGCCCGGCGTTGAGATCAAGGTGCTCCAGGGCGAACGCCCAATGGCTCGGGATAATAAGACTCTGGGGACATTCCATCTCGATGGAATTCCGCCGGCTCCTCGAGGTGTGCCACAGGTTGAGGTGACGTTCGACATCGATGCAAACGGCATCTTGAACGTATCCGCGAAAGATCTCGGCACCGGAAAAGAGCAGAAAATCTCGATCACCGGCAGCAGCGGACTCTCGAAAGACGAGGTGGAGCAACTCCGCAAGGACGCCGAGGCGCACGCCGAAGAGGACCGGAAAGCCCGTGAAACCGCCGAGGCGCGCAACACGGCGGACAACCTGGCCTATCAATGCGAAAAACAGCTCTCTGAACTCGGTGATAAATTGTCGGCCGATCAGAAGAAAGGCGTGGAAGACGCAATTAAAGATGTCCGGGAAAAGCTGAATGGCACGGACGTCGACGCGATCAAAAACGCGACCGAAGAACTGCAAAAGCGGTTCCAGGGAATCAGCGCCGAGCTCTACAAGCAGGCAGCCGCGCAGAAGCAGAGCGAGCACCCGGGCGGCGAACCTGGTCCTTCGCCCCATACCGGGCCAGCCGGAACCGGCAGCGCTCCGAAGACGGATGAAAACGTCGTCGACGCGGACTTCGAAGTCGTCGATGACGACAAGAAGAAAAACTAAATATTTAAAGATTACCCAACGCAGCTGGCGNTCCAATCCTTCGCCGCCGGCTCGTTGGTCCACAGAACCAACATTAAATCAATTAGGAGGATATAAACGACTATGGCAATTAACGTGAAACCTCTCAGCGATCGGGTGATAGTGCAGCCCCTCGAAGAGAAGGAAGTCAAAAAGGGTGGTATCATCATTCCTGATACGGCGAAAGAGAAGCCGCAGGAAGGCACTGTCGTTGCTCTCGGTACCGGCAAGCTCGACGATAACGGTAAGAAGGTCGACTTCAACGTGAAGGTCGGAGACAAGGTGCTGATTTCCAAGTATGGCGGCACCGAGATCAAGATCGACGGCGAAAACTACCTCATCATGCGCGAGGACGATATCCTTGGCATCATCGGTTAATCACAGAACTTTAAAAAATTGAGTTAGTATTTAATATGGCAGCAAAACAATTGCAATTTGATGAAGCGGCTAGGCACGCTCTTCTGCGCGGTGTGGAAAAACTTGCCAAAGCGGTTAAAGCCACCCTCGGACCATCCGGGCGCAACGTGATCCTCGACAAGAAGTTCGGCAGCCCAACGATCACTAAAGACGGTGTCACCGTAGCCAAAGAGATCGAGCTCGAAGACCCGTACGAAAACATGGGCGCACAGCTCGTGCGTGAAGTTGCGTCGAAAACCTCCGACGTCGCCGGCGACGGCACAACCACGGCCACCGTTCTCGCCGAATCAATCTTCCGCGAAGGTCTCCGAAACGTCACCGCAGGTGCCAACCCGACCTCGCTCCAGCGTGGTATCCAACAGGCGGTCGAAGCGATTGTTGCCGAGCTCGCGAAAATCTCGAAGAAGGTTTCTGATCGCACCGAGATAGCTCAAGTCGCAACCGTCTCCGCAAACTGGGACAAGACCATCGGTGAAATCATCGCCGACGCGATGGACAAGGTTGGCAAAGATGGCACGATCACCGTTGAAGAAGCCAAGTCGATCGAGACCACCCTCGAAGTTGTCGAAGGGATGCAGTTCGACAAAGGCTATCTATCGCCGTACTTCGTGACCAATGCCGAGAGCATGGAAGCGATTCTCGAGAACGCTCACATCCTGATCCACGAAAAGAAAATCTCGAGCCTCAAGGATCTGCTCCCTGTGCTTGAGAAAGTTGCGAAAGCCGG
>JGI26341J46601_10000567_pt1 | contig 11507 bp, 9 predicted proteins | sample BogFormECP12_OM3_FD_46601 | JGI IMG/M metagenome (IMG submission 46601) | reverse complement strand
GATGACGCCGGCCGCGATCAGGAAGATGACGGTGAGGATGGGGAAGGCGTACCGCTCGAAGACGTGCACCAGGTTGTAGCCGAAGAACGCCACCACGACCTGCACCGCCACGATGATGAGCAGGCAGAGCACNTGCGGCAGGTGGGTCAGGACGTTCAGCGCGAAGGCGCCGCTGACGCTGTTCACCGCGAACCAGCCGATGCCGGCCGTGACCGAGTTCAGCCCGGCCGGCAGCGCGTTGCCCCAGTAACCGAACCCGAACCGGCTCAGCACCATCTGCGGCACCCCGTACTTGGGTCCGCGCATGGACAAGATCCCCTGGGTGATGCCGCCGATCGCGCTGCCGAGGATCAGGGCCAGCGCCGCCTCCCAGAAGCCCAGGCCGAAACCCGCGACCGCGAGCACGCCGACGAAGATCGTGGCGAACTCCATGTTCGGCGAGGTCCAGGTCCAGAAGAGCTGGATCGGCTTGCCGTGCCGTTCGTCCAGCGGGATGAACTCCGCGCCGCCCGGCTCGACCGCGATGACCTGAGTACCGTAATGGCCCTCACGGACGAGGACGCCNGGGCCCGCATCGCCGCTGTGTGTGACGTCCTGATCCCGTGTCGCCATCTGCGCTCCCTCCGGTGGGACCATGATCTTAAGTCTTTTACCCCTATGGAATAGGAGCGAAAGGCAGCAATGTTTCGCGGCGGAAAAACATGCGCCGCTGGCGAAACAGTGGCGTTACATCCCGGCCGCGTGCACCGGCGCCTTTCCTTTAGGGTACGGAGCGTGACCGATTCCGTGAATGCGCCCCTCCCGCCGCGTTCGGCTCCCGTCACGCCGCCCGGGGTGCCGGTGGTGGGTATGGTCGGCGGCGGCCAGCTCGCCAGGATGACCAGCCAGGCCGCCACCGGCCTCGGCGTCGGCTTCCGCGTCCTGGCCGGCTCGGCCGCAGAAAGCGCCGCCCAGGTGGTCGCCGGGATCNGCCTCGGGGACTACCGCTCGCTTGCTGACCTGCGCGACTTCGCCGCCGGATGCGACGTGCTCACGTTCGACCACGAGCACGTGCCCGACGCCCATCTGGCCGTGCTCGAGCAGCATGGCGTCCAGCTAAGGCCTGCCTCCGCGGCGCTGCGTTTCACCCAGGACAAGCTCGCGATGCGAGAGCGGCTGACCGGTCTGGGCGTGGCGTGCCCGAGGTTCGCGCCGGTGCGCACGCTCGCCGAGGTCGAGGAGTTCGCGGACGGCGGGTGGCCGGTGGTGCTCAAGGCGGTCAGCGGCGGCTACGACGGCAAGGGCGTGTGGGTGTGCGACTCGGCGGCGCAGGCCGCGGACGTACTGGCCCACGGCACTCTGCTGGCCAAGGATTGGGGCGTGATCGCGGAGGAGTACGTTGCCTTCGACCGCGAGCTCGCGGTGCTCGCGGCGCGCTCGCCGCACGGGCAGGGCGCGGTGTACCCGGTGGTGCAGACGGTCCAGCGGGACGGCATCTGCCGCGAGGTGATTGCTCCNGCGCCCGGCCTGGCGCCCGGACGGGCGGCGCAGGCTGCCGAGCTTGCCCTGCGGGTCGCCGCGGAGCTCGGCGTGACCGGGCTGCTGGCGGTGGAGATGTTCGAGACGCCGGCCGGGCTGCTCGTCAACGAGCTCGCGATGCGCCCGCATAACTGCGGTCACTGGACCATCGAGGGGGCGCGCACATCCCAGTTCGAGCAGCACCTGCGGGCCGTCCTGGACCTGCCGCTCGGTTCCCCGGCGATGGCCGCCCCGGTCGCGGTGATGGCCAACGTGCTCGGCGGCGACGACGCGGACGTCTACGACAGGTACATCCACGTGATGGCCGCCGACCCGGCCATCAAGGTGCACATGTACGGCAAGCCGGTGCGCCCGGGCCGCAAGATCGGCCACGTCACGGTGACCGGGGACCGCGATCGCCGCGATCCGCAGGAACTGGCGGACCGGGCCCGCCGCGCCGCCAGCTACCTCCGCTGGGGCAACGAGGACGGGGAGTAAGGCCGATGGAAAATGCCCTCGTCGGGATCGTGATGGGCAGCGATTCGGACTGGCCGGTGATGCGCGCCGCGGCCGAGGTCCTGGACGAGTTCGCCGTCCCCTACGAAGCCGATGTGGTGTCCGCGCACCGGATGCCGCACGAGATGATCGAGTACGGCTCGTCGGCCGAACGCCGCGGGCTGCGGGTGATCATCGCCGGGGCCGGCGGCGCCGCGCATCTGCCCGGCATGCTGGCGTCGGTGACGCCGCTGCCGGTGATCGGCGTGCCCGTCCCGCTGGCCAACCTGAGCGGGCTCGACTCCTTGCTGTCGATCGTCCAGATGCCGGCCGGCGTTCCGGTCGCGACCGTCGCGGTCGGCGGCGCCCGCAACGCCGGCCTGCTCGCCGTCCGTATCCTCGGCGCCGCCGACAGCCCGCCGGGCGCGGCGCTGCGCGCCAAGCTCGTCTCCTTCGCCGAGGCCCTCGCGGACCAGGCCCGCGCCAAGGGGGCCGCCCTGCGCGACCGGCGTCNGTAGTTTTCTGCCGAACGANTGGCGCTTTCCGCCCTGGATATGCGTTTTGCCCGGATAGCGGAACCTAGACTCGGGTACGGATCCCNGGCAACCTTANACAAAAGGGATCAATCCGGGGGTGCTAGGAGGCGCGCGTGAGCATCGGCGCGACGNTGGCCGCAGCNCGCCGCCGGGCCGGGCTGACCGTCAGCGAGGTCAGTCACAGCACCCGTGTCACCGAGCCCATCATCCGGGGCATAGAGCACGATGACTACGCTGCGTGTGGGGGTGACTTCTATGCGCGGGGCCATATCCGCGCCATCGCCCGCGCTGTGGGGGAGGATCCCTCGCCGCTGATTGACGAGTTCGACACGACCTGGCGATCCGAGAAGGAACTCACGGCGGCAGAGGTCTTCCAGCCGGGCCTGCCGCTGCGCAGGCGCGAGCGGCGGCGCGTGCGCTGGACGGCATTCCTGGCCGTGCTGGTGCTGGCGGTGCTCGGTTTCGCCAGCTATAAGTTCGTCTCTGGCGTCGGCCGGAACCGGAACGCCTCCGCGGCCGACGGCGCGCGTGCCGCCGCGGCGGGCGCCCGGGCCAGCCGGCCGCCGGCCAGCACCCCAGCGGTCCAGGCCAGCACGGCTCAGGCTTCCCCGGCCGCCACGCCGTCGGCGAGTACCACGCCCTCGGCGAGTCCCGTGGCGGTCCAGGCTCTCGCCCCGGCCAGCGTGGCGGCGTTCGGCCCGGCCGGCCCGGCCGATGGCGACAATCCTCAGCTGGCGGCGTTCGCCCTCGGCGGGAACCCGGCCCAGCCCTGGTTCAGCCAGTGGTACGCCACCCCGCAGTTCGGGGAGCTGAAGACCGGAACGGGCCTGCTGCTTGACATGGGCCACCCGGTCACCGTCTCCTTGGTGCGGCTTTCGCTGGTCAACCGCTCCGGTGCCGATCTCGAGCTGCGGGCCGGGGCCAAGCCCCTCTCGTCGTGGCTGCCCCAGGTGGCGGGCGCCTCCAACGTCGGCGGCACGGTGCAGGTGCAGCTCAGCGCGCCGGCGCACGTCCGCTACGTGCTCATCTGGTTCACCAAGCTGCCGCCCGACAATGCAGGCACCTACCAGGCCAGCGTCTACAAGATCACCGTCCGGGGCCAGCCCTGACGCGGTGTACCTGGGTGTTCGGTCACTGGCCCGCGGGAAGGCCTGGGTGTGCCAGGGCGCGGGTGACCGCGGCGGTGCGACTGGGCACCTGCAGCCTGCGGCGGATGTTCTCCACGTGCTTGCGGACGGTGCCTTCGGCGATGTCGAGCCGCCGGGCGATCTGTGCGTTGGTGTACCCGGCGGCGACGAGGTCCAGTAGCTGCCGCTGCCGGGGCGTGAGCTCGGGGGCGGGGTGCCGGCGGCGTTCGGCGTCGAGGTAGGCCTGGTGCAGGTGGGGGCGCAGCAGGGTGAGCAGCGCGCGGTCTGCCTCGCAGAAGTCACTGCCTGACTCGCGGAACAAGAACAACCGCAGGGTCCTGCCGGGGCCGGGAAGACGGGCGGGACCGGCGGGCAGGGTCAGCATCAGCTCGTGCTCGACCCCCCGCGGCCGGTACAGGTCGCAGTACATGCCGGTGCTGTGCCATTGCCGGGCGGAGTAGAAGTCCGCGATCTTGATGACGGACCGGAGGTCGCCGGTGCGGTCGGGGTAGCTGCACGGTTGGCAGTCCCAGTAATGCCGCCAGTGGAGCAATTCGAACACCTCGTCGGAGGTGTCGTCGAGGGCCATACCACTAGTTCGTGGTCGACGGCGTCCCGGTCGCGACCGGGTTCGCCGCCGTCGGTGACGCCTGGGCCTGCACCAACCCGTCGGGCGGGCGCGGGGTCAGCATCGGGATCATCCACGCCCAGCTGCTCCGGCGGACCGTCCGACGCCATCTGGGTGACCCGGCGGGGTTCGCGCGGGCCTGGGATGAGGGCACCGACCGACAGGTGGCCCCGTTCTACCGGAACCAGGTCAGCGCTGATCGTATCCGCCTAGCGGAGATGACCGCCCTGCGGGAGGGGCGTCCCTGGTCACCGCCGGACTCGCCGATGACCCGGCTGGTCAACGCCGCGGCCTACGATCCTGACGCCTTCCGCGCCTTCCTGGCCACCGTCATGTGCCTCGCGCTGCCGCAGGAGGTCCTGACTCGCCCGGACATCAGGGACACCGTGGAGCGGATCGGCGACAAGACTCCGCCGCCATTCCCGGGCCCGGACCGGCAACGCCTCCTTCAGCTTCTGTCCGGAAGCTGAGGCCGGCGTCGACCGGATCACCAAGGACGAAGACTCTGCCGGCGGCCGTCCCCGGCTGCCCGCCGTCGGCAGCTGATCAGCGCAGAAACAGATATCGGCCTGGACGTCCTTGCGGCGAGCCCGGCGCCAGCACGGCAACGGAAGGATCCCTGATTTCAGCGATGCGCGCCGCCCCCGAACCGGGCCATAGTCGAAGAACCGGGCCGTTCACCCGGCCTGGTCCGGGGCTTGTAGATGAAGCAGTAAGGGCGAGAGGTGACAGCGATGCCCGACGTCAGGGAGCAGGGGGCGGGCACCGCCGGGCTGGCCACGCCGATCAGGGTCGACGGCGTGTTCGACGACCCTGACGTCATCCGCCGCCTGGTTCAACGCAACGGCCCGTATCGGACGATGGCAAGCTACCTTCCGGCCTCGGCTGTCCGCGGACGCCAGGCCACGGCCGGCGAAGGCGTGCCGCCCCATTTCCGGGCAACCTGGGCGGCGGGCGGCCGCCCGCTGGCGGACGCGGCCGAGGTCATCCTGCACAACCCCCGCCTGCGGCGCGCCGCCTCGCAGCTGTTTGACGCTGAGGTGATCCCCAGCACCGTGGCCGTCAACGTCAACGCCCCCATGCCTGCCGGCAGCATCCACGTCGACGTCCCCTCGTTCCGCGGCGCCGGCCGCGACCGCTACCCGATGCAGCTTCTGCAGGCCATGGCAGCCTCGGGACTGTTCGAGGACTGGCGGGTCGCCGAAGCGGGCGCTGTGCTCTGGAGCTACCAAGGCTGCGGCGGCGCCTATGACTACTGGCCGGACGGGCTCGACGGCCCGATGCGGTCGGAGTACCCTCCGTTTACCAACTCCGCCTTGGTCGCCGACAACAACCGCATGTACCACCGGATCGGCTGGATCGGCGATCCCGCCGCCGTTCCCCCCGTCATTTCCGCCGCCGCCCAGATCAGTCACGACGCAGACGGCGGCTGGATCATCACCGACGCCGGCACGTCCCCCGTCCGCTACGACGACCGTGACATCCGCATCTCGATCCTCTGGAAGGCCCAGGTCCGCCCCGGCCTCGAAAGCGGCACCGCTGCCCCGCTCACCCCCGAACTGATCACTGAGATCATGTCGGCCGACCTCATCCGACGAGGCGTCCAGGCGGCCGGGCGGGTGCCGTCGCTGTCCGATCAAGGCTGGCTGGACCTGGCGCACTCGGCCTACTACGCCCCCGTGAACGCCGCGACACCATGACCGGCCACAACAACGATCCCCCGGCTGACCCGGCCTTCCGGGCATCGCCTCATGCGCTCGTGGCGCAGCGCGGTTAGTCTCTTGATCAGCGTGACAGCACCAGCGCCCGCACGGCTGGTCTGGTCGCGTTCACCCGGCTGGAAAAGGCTGACATCGGATGCCTGACGTCTCAAGCGGCATGGCGGCGCCGCTATCCCGTCCCGCGATCGAACCCAGTGCCGGCTGGATCAGCTTGCCTAAGCCGCTGACCAGTTTCATCGGCAGGGAACGTGAGCTGGCTCAGGCGAAACGGCTGCTCCAGGGCAGCTACCTGGTCACGCTGACCGGGCCGGGCGGCAGCGGCAAGACCCGGCTGTGCATCGCCCTGGCCGCGGCGGTGGCCGGCGACTACCCGGACGGCGTCTATTTCGTGCCGCTGGCGCCGGTCCGGGATCCCCGGCTGGTGCCGTCGACGATCGCCCAGGGCGTCGGACTGCAAGACGCCAGGGACCGGCCCTTGATGGAGCACCTGGTCAGCCAGTTGCGCGAGCGGCAGGTCCTGATCGTGCTGGACAACTTCGAGCACCTGCTGGCGGGCGCCCCGGTCGTGACGCGGCTGCTGCAGGAGACCAGCGCCGTGCGGATCCTGGTCAGCAGCCGCTCGCCGCTGCGCGTTTCCGGCGAGCAGGAATGCCCGGTCCCGCCGCTGCCGGTCCCGGAGGAGCAGGCTCACCCGACAGCTGCCGGTCTGGCTGGCTGCGAGTCGGTGCGCCTGTTCGCCGAGCGGGCCGCGGCCGCGGTGCCGGGATTTACCGTCGATGACCAGAACGCGCCGACGATCGCGCAGATCGCCCGCAGGCTGGACGGCCTGCCGCTGGCGATTGAGCTGGCGGCGGCTCGGGTCAAGCTGCTGCCGCCGGAGGCGATCTTGCCCCGGCTTGAGCATTCGCTGGGTTTGCTGACCGGTGGCAGCCGCGATCTGGAGGACCGGCAGCAGACGCTGCGCGCGACGATCGGCTGGAGCCATGACCTGCTGACCGAGGGGGCCAGGCGGCTGCTCGGCGTGTGCTCGGTATTTGCCGGGGGCGCCAGCCTGGAGGTCATCGAGACGGTCTGCGGCGCCGCGCTGGACAATGGCGCGCCCGTGCTCGACTGCCTGGCCGAACTAGTGGACCACAGCCTGCTGCGGCAGGTGCGCGGCCCCGGGATGCCGCCAGGGCGTTATGCGATGCTGGAAACCATCCGTGAGTACGCGGCCGAGCGGCTGGAGGCGACGCCGCAGGCGGCCCGGGCCCGCGGCGCTCACGCTGCGGCCTTCCTGGCCCTGGCCGAGGCCGATGGCAGCCGCCACGCAGGCCTGGCCAAGAAGGAATGGCTGGAGCGGGTCGAGGTCGAGCACAACAACATCCGCGCCGCGCTGGCCTGGTACAGCCAGCATGATCCGCCCGCCGCGCTGCGACTGGCCGCCGCGATGTCCGCGTTCTGGTCCTTGCGCGGCCACCATACTGAGGGCCGGCAGCGCTTGGGCGAGCTCCTCAGCCGGGTCCCCGAGCCGAGCGCGGCGCGGGTCAGTGCCCTGAACGGTGCCGCCTGGCTAGCCATCGACCAGGGTGATTACGCCCAGGCCGCCAGCATGCTCGGCGAGAGCATCGGGCTCAGCCGGACGCTGGGCGACACGGTCGGCGAGGGCATCGCGACGGTGTACCTCGGCCGCAGCAAGATGTCCAATGGGCAGATCGCTGAGGGAGCACCGGACGTGGCGTGCGCCGTCGCCCTGGTGAACGAGGCGGGGGACCGTCCGGCGATCGCGTTCACGATGTTTTACTCCGGACTGGTCGCGCAGCTCACCGGCAGGCTAGAAGCCGCCTGCGACCTTCTCGCCCGCTGTGCGGCGATGGCCGCCGGACTCGGCCTGGCGCCGCTGAGCGCGCGCGCCTGGCAGATGCTCGGCTACGTCCGGCTGGACCTGGGCGAGCTGCCCGCGGCCAGGGCCGCGCTGGCCGAAGGGTTCCCGGTATCGATGGATGTCGGCGATCGCTGGATCGTCCAGATCGGGCTGGGCGGCTTCGCCGGGGTCGCGGCCAAGACCGGGCGGCCCCGGCTGGCGCTCCGGCTGGCCGGGGCCGCCGAGGCGTACCAGGACGTCAACAAGTTCTCGATGCCAGTACCGATCGCGGAGATCGTCGACCGCTGGCTCGCGCCAGCACGAGCGAAGGCCGGGCGGGCGGCCGGGCGGCTGCTCGCCGAGGGCCGGCGGCTGAGCCCGGAGGAGGCGGTTGGCCTCGTCCTGGCGAACGAGCCGGATGACGTCCCGCCGCCGGGCCCGCGGCAGACGCTGACCCGCCGGGAGGTCGAGGTCGCAGCGCTCGCGGCGCGCGGGCTGCCCAACAAGGACATTGCCGCGCAGTTGTTCCTCTCGGTCCGTACGGTCGAGGTGCACGTCGATCACATTCTCACCAAGCTGGGTTTCCGCACCCGGACCCAACTTGCCGCCTGGGCCTATGAGGAAGGCCTGGTGCCAGAAGATACGTAGCGGCTACGTAATTCTTCAGATGGCCNGGGGCCGCGGCCGGCGCAAAGTGGGCCACATGAACGGTATTCCTCCTGCCCGGCCGGCCGTTTCCGCATCCGGCACGGNTTCTCGCGGGCATGCCGGGTCCCGCCCGGACTGNCAGGTGCTGGTCGTCGGTGCCGGTCCGACCGGGCTGGTNCTCGCCGCGGAACTGCTGGCCCGCGGGGTCCGCACCCGCATCATCGACAAGGGCGACGGGGTGGCGCTGCAGACCCGGGCGATCGGCATCCACGCCCGCACGCTGGAGGTCCTGAACATGATGGGCCTGGCNCAGCGGTTCATCGAGCGCGGCCAGGTGGTGCGTCATCTCNGCTTCTACTCCGAGGGCCGGNGCCTGGCCAGCCTGGAGTTCGCCCGCTGCGGCTCGCGGTTCGGCTTCCTGCTCGACCTCNCGCAGGACCAGACCGAGCGGCTGCTTCGCGCCCGGATCGCCGAGCTGGGCGGCGTGGTCGAGGACGGAGCCGAGCTGACNGGCCTGACCGCCGNCCGTGATGCCGTCNCCGTGGCCGTCCGCGGCCACGGCGGCCAGGCCGAGGTGATCAGCGCCGGGTACGTGGTCGGCTGTGACNGCGCGCACAGCCGGGTGCGGCACGAGCTCGGCCTGACCTTCGACGGGCACCCCTACCCGCAGGACTGGCTGCTTGCCGATGTCCTCCTGGACTGGGAACTGCGGGAGGACGCCGTGCACGCGTTCTTCCGGCCGGACGGGCTGCCGGTGATCTTCTTCCCGATGCGCGGGCACCGGTGGCGGCTGACCCTGCCGTTCGCGGGCAGCCGGGGCGGGCAGGCTCCTACCCTGGCGGAGATCCAGCAGCTGACCGGCCAGCGGGCGCCGCAGCCGGTTACCGTGTCCGATCCCACCTGGCTGGCCTGCTTCCGCTGCCATCGCCGGTCGGCCAGCGCCTACCGCCGCGGCCGGGTGCTGCTGGCCGGCGACGCGGTGCACATCCACACCCCGGCCGGCGGCCAGGGCCTGAACACCGGCATCGTCGACGCGCACAACCTCGGCTGGAAGCTCGCCCTGGTCGCCTCCGGCCGGGCACCCGACACGCTGCTGGACAGCTACGGCACCGAACGGCGCCCGGTGGCCGAGCAAGTCCTCAACCTCACCCACGCCCTGGTCCATTACGGCAGCATGAGCCATCCGGTCAAACGCCGGGTCCGCGATATCATCGTCCCGGCCCTCGGCCGCAGCGCGGTGATCCAGCGCCGGGCCGCGCGCAGGATCAGCCAGGTCTATNTCTCCTACCCGCCGGGACCGTTGGCCCGCCAGGACCGCGGACGGGGCGCGCCNAGAGCCGGCCAGCGCATGCCCGACATCGGTNTCCGCGTGGGCAGCCAGCCCGCCACGTTGCACAGTGTCCTGCGCGATGGCCGGCACGTCCTGCTCGTTCCCGCGGCTCACCTATCCAGCGTGCTGGGCGACCCCGGGTTGCGGCCCTACAGAACAGACCTCGACGTCGCCACCGGCGATGTCACGCAAGCGCCCGGCCCTCGTGACCACCGCACCGGGCCGGTCGTCCTGGTCCGGCCAGACGGCCACGTGGCAGCCCGGGGAAGGCCAGGCCGCATGGACGCGGTGACCGGTTACCTGCATGACCTGTTCACGGATCCGGCCGGCCATCCCCTGGGCGAGCACCCTGAAGACGGCCGCTGATCAGCCATTGCCCTTTAGCGGCGTGTAACCGCGGGACTGCTGCCTGGGCGCGGTACTGCGCGACGGCGGCCTCGCAGACGGCCCGCACCGGCCAGCCCAGGGCCCGGGCGGCGGCTTCCGCCTCGGCCAACTCTGCCGTGGCCGTTCCGAAGCCCGCGCGGCCATCTGTGGTGTCGGCCACCTTGACCGTAACGACCTGGCTGCTGCCCGGCGGTCCCACTTCCACCTCCACCGACGTCCGGGAGGCGGTCAGCCGGTTCATCCGGGACCAGCGGACGCCGAGCGTCCCGGTGTGGGCGAAAATCGCGGCGGCCACGGCGCGATGGACCGGTTCAGCGCACAGGGCGGTGAGGACCTGCCCCGGGCGGCCGTGCCGGCCGACGATCGGGGTACACCAGCAGTCCCAGGCGCCGGCCGCCCGCACCGCCTGAAGGACCGAAGGCCACAGCCGGGGGTCGAGGTCATCGACTGTGCTCTCGACGACGGTCACGTCGCCCTCGCGCAGGTCCCGCTCCGCGCCGGACGCCCCAATGACCACCCGGGTGATGTTGGGCCGGTCCGGGGTGTCCCGGCCACCGCCGCCGGTGCCCACCGCGCGTACCGTCATGGCTGGAAAGCCGCCCGGTGTGGCCGCCGCCGCGAGCAGGGCCGCACCGGTCGGGGTGGTGCGCTCACCGGTCAGGTCGCCGCTGGCCAGGTCCAGGCCGGCCGCGGCGGCGATACGGAGGACGGCGGGAGCCGGCACCGGAAGGCGGCCGTGCCGGCTGGTGACGAATCCGCTTCCGGCGGCCAGGGCCGAGCAGCAAACCACCGCGCCGGGCCGCAGCAGTCCGAGATCCTCCAGCGCGGCCGCCGATCCCACCACGTCGGCCAGTGAGTCGAACGCACCCACCTCGTGGAAGTGCACGTCTTCGGGTGGCTCGCCGTGCACCGCCCCCTCCGCCTCGGCCAGCAGCCGGAAGACCCGTGTCGCGAGATCCTTCCCGGCCGGGCGGAGGTCACTGGCGCCGACGTGCCCGAGCACGTCGGCGAGGTGCCGTCGGCGGTCGGTCGCCGTCGGCGTGGTGATCACGGCCCGTAGGCACGCGAGGCCGCCCCGGCGGGTGGCCTCGGTCCGCAGCCCGAGACCGGGCACGCCGAGTGAGGCAATGGCTCCACGCACCCGCTCCACGTCGGCGCCCGCATCGAGCAGGGCGGCAAGCAGCATGTCGCCGGCCACGCCCGCGGTCGCGTCGATGTAGGCGGCACCCGGCCGGTCCGTCACCGGTGAACCGCACGGATGATCTTGGCGACGTGCGCGGCCGCCCCGAACCCGT